>ENA-OSAE01000038-OSAE01000038.1-marine-sediment-metagenome-genome-assembly--contig:-NODE-38-length-105083-cov-430.858638_pt1 | contig 105083 bp, 115 predicted proteins | sample MGYA00237870_ERZ529317 | MGnify/ENA primary metagenome ERZ529317 (study PRJEB26369, sample SAMN03142812) | marine sediment metagenome | biome: marine; feature: borehole; material: sediment... | reverse complement strand
TGCAAGTTGTTTGTTCTGTATTACAATAAATTGAGGTGGTGTTTGTGTTAAGTGGGCAGATCCGTTTCAGTTTTAAGAATAGGAAGCTCTGAGTGGGTCCGGCCGGATTCGAACCGGCGACCTCCTGCGTGTGAGGCAGGCGTCATAACCGCTAGACCACGGACCCTCTTGGACAGTTTATTGGATGGTGAGATGTGGTTTATGTCTTTTATGGTTTGTTTTATCTTCAACCGGCTCAACAAACTTGGTTTTTAAATTTACTGCTTTTGTATGAGATGTTCCAATGATAGACATTTGAGCACACACTATGTCTCATCATATCACAAACTTAACTTGAAGAATCATTAATGGAGTGTGATGATTTTCAGGTAAAAATTTTGATATTATTAAATGTCAAGATCCTGTTATCCTCATTTGCAACTAGGCACAAAGTCCTCACTGTCGAGACGGACATGTCTCAGACCTATTCTCTCTGATTCTGGGGCAGGTACCATATAAGAGAAACTTCTCCATCTGCCCCCTGATACTGAATCTCTCTCCCCAGTCAGCCCCCACCTCAACACCCTTCCGATGAGAAATGCCGTAAACCATCTCTCAGATTTTCAGGTATCAATTTTTCTTCCAAAATAATTCAGGCTTGCGATCTCATCAAGGTTTTTTCTGGGCTCTCTTGCCTTTTCTCCATCCTCATATCCTGCAGGAATCAGGACTTCAAGCCTGTAATCATCGGGATATTTCAGAAGCTTGGCAACCTCATCTCTGTTTGGAGGGGTGTACGTAAGACTTGCAATTCCTCTCTCCTCCAGGGCAAGAAGGAGATAGCCAACAGCCAGCCATACGGATTCCCTTGAGTACGGTGCCTTTTTGTACCCGAAGACAGCAATTATGTATGGAACATTGCTCAAAAACTCTTTTTTCCAGGTAAGACCTTTTTTCCTGAGCCACTCTGCAAGATCTCCTCTGGCATTGGAGTAAAATTTTTTCTCACCATTCTCACACACCTCTCTGAGCTCTTCTTTCATTCTGTCATTTTCAACAACCACGAAGTGCCAGGGCTGGGCATTGCTGCCCGAAGGTGCTTCTTTTGCGATGTCAATGCACTCCAGTATGATTTTCAGATCAAATTTGTTCTTTTTGAACCTTCTCACACTCCTTCTTCTTCTGGCAAGTTCACCAACAATGGACTGATCGGACATTGATCTGCAATCTGTCATGCGGGCTTAAATTTTATGGATACCGGCCAGTGAATCATCTCAACAGTCATCGAAATTTTTAAATATCAGAATTCACTAACATAAGGTTAGGAAAAAAAAGTTAAGGAGGTGATGGGGATGAGAGTATTTGACCCGTTTGAGGAGCTAAGAAGGATGCAGGAAAGGATTTCAAGGCTGATGGATGAGTTTGACAGATTTACAGTTCCGAGTGTTGAGAGAGGTTTCACAGCACCTGTTGATGTGATAGATGAGGGGGAAAGGCTGAGAGTTGTTGTTGATCTTCCGGGATTTGAAAAGAATGACATATCTGTTTACATTGAGGACAGCGACCTTGTTGTCAGGGCGAGAAGGGGAGAGGAAAAAGAGGAAAAAGGCAAAAACTATCTGAAGAGGGAAAGGAGTTTCGGAGAGGTTTACAGAAGGATCCCACTGCCATCAGATGTGGATCAGGACAGAATAAAGGCAAGGTACAACAACGGTGTTCTTGAGATAGAGATCCCAAAGGAGCAGAGGGCAAGGAGAGAGATCAGGATTGACTGATTTTTTAATTATTTTGCATAAATCGTCACAACATCTCCATCCTCAAGTCTGTGATCAATTCCAACTCTCTGGCCATCAAATCTCACACTTTTCCCCCACACCCTTGCATATCTGAAGTTCTCAGCCATATCTCTGTGTATTTTCCTGCACACATCCTCAACAGTAGAGCCTTTTCTCAGAACCATTGGCTCCTTCTCCACTCTGTTTCCAGGGGGTTTCAGAAACACCCTTATGAACTCCAGCTTTCTGTATATTTCCTCAGCAAGTCTGTTGAGATTTGTACCCTTTTCTGCTGATAGCGGGATTGCTCCCTTCGGAATCTCTGCGTCCGGATAGAGGTCAATCTTGTTCACAACTGTTATGGAGGGAATGTACGCTCGGTTTCCCTGAATAGCATCTATGAGCCTGTCAATGGTTATATCCTCCCTTATCAGCACCTCTCCGTTGTGGATCCTGTACTCTCTCAGGATCTCCTTTACAGTGTTCTCATCTATGGAGAGCTTTACAGTGGATTTTACGGTTATCCCTCCTGTTGCTCTTTTCCTGATAATCACATCAGGCGGTTTTTGATCGAGCCTTATTCCGCCCTCATGGAGCTCTCTTTTCAGCACTTCAGTATTGTCAAGGGTAAAGACATCCACAACCAGAATTATAAGATCGGCATTCCTGACAGCAGCAAGTATTTCCCTTCCTCTCCCTCTGCCTTTCGATGCTCCCTCTATTATTCCCGGAACATCAACAATCTGTATTTTTGCACCGTTGTATTCGAGCATTCCCGGCACGGGTCTCAGTGTCGTGAAGTCATACTCTCCTATCTGACTTTTTGCTCCCGTCAGAGCATTTAGAATTGTTGATTTGCCAACAGAGGGGTAGCCAACAAGCACCGCTGTTGCATCTCCCTCTTTCCTGATAGCAAACTGCTCTCCTCCTGACTTTTTTCTCTGCCTCTCCGCCTCCTCCTTCAGTCTTGCAAGCTTTGCCTTTAGCCTGCCTATGTGGTGTTCTGTGGCCTTGTTGTATGGTGTTTTCCTTATCTCTTCCTCCAGTCTCCTTATCTCTGCCTGTATGTCCATTGACTTTCAAAAAATTGCTGCTTAATAAAAATCTTAGGAAAGAGAGGGTTAAAGATACTTCCTCGGATCTGCGATTTTTCCCTCGATTGCCGTCGCAACAGCAGTTGCAGGAGATGCGAGATATATCTCTGCTTCAGGATTCCCCATTCTCCCTCTGAAGTTCCTGTTCTGTGTCGAAACGCAGACCTCTCCATCTGCTAAAATTCCCATGTGTATTCCAACACACGGGCCACAGCCCGGAGGCAGTACAACCCCTCCTGCAGACACAATGGTTCTTATGTATCCAAGTTCATCCGCCTTCAGATAGATCTCCCTGCTTGCAGGACCTACGATGAATCTGACGTTCTCTGCAACCTTCCTGCCCTTCAGCATTTTTGCAACGATCTCTATATCACTCAGCCTCCCGTTTGTGCAGGTTCCAACAAACACCTGATCAACATAAACTCCCTCAGCATCACTCACAGGAGCAGCATTGTCAACGTTGTGGGGCTTTGAAAGCATGGGTTCAATGCTGTCAGCCTCAAAGAAGAACTCCTTCTCGTATTCAGCATCTTCATCGGGCTTTATTTCCCTGAACATCTCTTCCCTCCCTCTTTCCGCAAGAAACCTTCTGGTCTCTCCATCACTCCTGAACAGTCCGGCTTTTGCACCACATTCAATGGCCATGTTTGCAATTGTAAGCCTTCCATCCATGTTCATGGAATCAACTGTGTTTCCGTGAAACTCAAGAGCCTTGTATGTTGCTCCATCAACTCCAAGTTCTCCTATTACAGCGAGAATCAGGTCTTTTGGAAAAACACCCTTCTGGAACTCCCCGCTGACCTCAATTCTGAATGTTTCGGGAACTCTGAACCAGTTTTTTCCGAGGGCAATTGCAACTGCAACATCTGTTGATCCCATCCCTGTCGAGAACGCTCCCAGAGCGCCGTAAGTGCATGTGTGACTGTCTGCACCAACAACAAGATCACCGGGATTAACATATCTTTCAACCATGATCTGGTGTATTATTCCCTCCCCCGGAGGGTTGAAATCGGCCCCTATCTCTGCTGAAAACTTTCTTATCAGCTTCTGATCATTGCTCAGCTCTTTTCTTGGAGATGGGGCAGCATGATCCACAAAAAAGTGTGTTATTCCGGCTCCCCTTATTTTCTCTGGGGGAATCCCCAGGGACTGGAGCTGTTTTATTGCGAGAGGAGCAGTACCATCCTGAAGTGCTATCTGATCTATTCTCGCAATTACAATGTCCCCCGCATGAGTATCCTGACCGCTTTTCTCTGAGAATATTTTTTCAGCGATTGTTTTGCCCATGGGACAGAGGAAAGGGTATGAATATTTAAAAATTTTTTAAGTTTTCAGATGATCAGAGGACAACAATTCCCCTCTCACTTGGTTTAAGCTTCATGAGGGGTTCAAGAGTCTCGGGGTTTACAACATAGCTTGACCTCTTTTTCCCAACAATCGCATCGTAAATTGCCCTCTTGGCTATTTTTCCACTTGTCTTGGGAAGCTCGGAAACAAACGCTATCAGGCCGGGTCTTGCTATCTTCCCTATGTCATTTTCAACCTTCTTGACTATCTTTTCTCCGGTTTCCTTTCCTGGATTCTCTGCAACAGCAAATATACCGATGACATTCCCCTTGACCCTGTCAGGGAGTCCAATTGCCGAAACTTCCCTTATTTCTGGAATCTCCATTGCGATCTGCTCTATCTCTGTGAGCGATATTCTGTGTCCGCTGATGTTGAGCACATCATCAGCCCTCCCGACAATCCATATGTGTCCATCCTCATCTGCATATGCGTAATCTCCTGTGTAATAGATTCTCTTGCCGTATCTGCTCCAGTAAAACCTCACGTAGCTTCTTGTGTCTCCATTGAGCTCAAGCATGATTCCAGGAAACGGTCTCATGATTGCCAGATTTCCGATCTCAAAGGGTTTTACAGGCTTTCCACCATCGTCGAGAATCGCGATCTCAAATCCCGGCAAGGGCTTTCCAACAGATGCCGGCTTCATTGGGGTGAGAGACGGAATCTGGGATATTACATGACCCCCAGTCTCGGTCTGCCACCATGTGTTGACAATGGGCACCCTTTCCCTTCCGACCTCTCTGTAAAGCCATATCCAGGTTTCGGGCTCAATCGGCTCTCCAACCGTCCCCATAAGCCTTACGGTTGAAATGTCATATTCTGAAGGATCGCATGTCTGTATCATCCTCACAAGGGTTGGGACTGTGTAGAAGACAGTTACACCGTACTCCTCAATGATATCAAATGTTCTGCATTTGTCAGGGTAGTCCGGGGCTCCCTCGTAAATCAGGACAGTTGACCCAATTGATAGCGGACCATAAACTGCATAGCTGTGACCTGTGATCCATCCGAGGCTTGCAGTTGTCCAGATGATATCATCCTCCCTCAGGTCAAGAACCGTCTTGGATGTGGCGTACACGTGAACCAGATAACCTCCTGTTGAATGCACAACGCCCTTGGGTTCTGCAGTTGAACCACTTGTGTACATTATGAAGAGCGGGTGGTTTGAATCAAGAATTTCAGCCTCGCAGTGTCCTTTTCTGAGAATCTCGTGATACCAGATATCTCTGTTCTCATCAAATTCCACGTCATTTCCTGCTCTCTTCACAACAACAACCTTCTTGATTGTTCCTGCCTGTTCAACTGCTCTGTCTGCCTTCTCTTTGAGATCTATCAGATTTCCCCTTCTGTAGTATCCATCTGCCGTTATAAGGAATTCCGCTCTGCTGTCCTTTATTCTGAAGCCCGCTGACTTTGCACTGAACCCCTCAAAGATGTATATGTGGGTGGCTCCAATTCTGGCGCAGGCAAGCATTGAGATAATCCCCTCAGGTATGTTGGGCATGTAGATTGCAACTCTCGACCCCTTCCCAACTCCAATTGATTTTAACCCATTTGCTAAGGTATTCACCTCTCTGAAAAGCTGATAGTATGTGTAGGTTCTCTTCTCTCTGTTCTCTCCCTCCCAGATGATGGCAATTTTGTTCTTCTTGCCTGCATGTCTGTCAACACAGTTATAGCTTGCGTTCAGCTTTCCACCAACAAAGAACCTGAAAAATGGTGCCTTTGAGTCATCAAAAAACTTTTCCCAGGGCTCAAACCACTCGAGTTCCCCGGCAAACTCCTCCCAGAACTCCACCCAGTTCTCATGGGCACGAGAATAAATGGTTGGATCTCTGATATTCGCCTGTCTGGCAAACTCCTTTGGAGGATATATCCCGTTCATAATTTATCACTATTAATAATGCCATGAACTGGTTATTTAAGGGTTTTTATTTTTCTCAGCAGAGAAGATCTCAAATACCGCTTCAGACTCAAATGCTTAATCATTAACCTCGCCCCACAGGCCAAAGATATATATTTGCTGAAGATCAGGAGAAAGCATGGTGAAGGTATACGCTCTTTCAACGTGTCCCTACTGCAAGAAAACCCTGAAGTTTTTTGAGGAAAATGGCATTCAGGCTGATGTCGTTTTCATAGACAAGCTTGACCCTGAAAAGAGAGAGCTGGCAATGAGAGAAGCTCACAGCTACGCAGGAATGTATGCTGTTCCTGTTGTTGTTCACGGCGATAAAGTTATAGTCGGATTCGACAGGGAAAAGCTGGAAAAGCTTGTGGAGGAGATCAGGGATGAGTCCTGAAGAGTACCTAAAGGTTATTGAAAGGATTGCCTCATCAAAAGGATGGAAACCCAACCCTGACAGGGAGATCCTTCTGGAGCTTGCGAGGGGACTCCTTGAAAACAGAGAAAAGCATGGAAGAGCATACTGCCCATGCAGGATTGTAACCGGAGATTATGAAATAGACAGGAGAATAATCTGCCCCTGCATTTATGCCGGAGATGACATAGCCGAATATGGGAGGTGCTTCTGCGGGTTGTATGTGAGCGAGGAGGTATTTTATGGCAGGAAAGAGGCACCTGTGGCCATTCCTGACAGACATGCAGAATTCATCTTCTCTTCGAGCAGATAAACGAGTAGCTGCAGTATCTGCAGTACCAGGGATATGCTGAATACCTTCCAGAATGGATTCTGTCAAAAAACCTGAGGCTATCCCGAAACAGCTTTCTGCTGAACCTCACCCTGTATTCTCTGAACCTGTCTCCATTGAACTCAACTATCGACCCATTATCTCTCCCGGTCATTGCAAGATACAGATTGAGCTGTCCCAGCCAGTTTTTTGATGGTTTTCTGAATTTCTCAACATGCTTGACCTCATAAACCCTGTCAGATGTTACAAAATCAGCCCTTCCTGATATTGTGTAGTTGTCAGCCACATATTTCAGGCTTACCTGCTCCCTGAACCAAATTTTATCTGCTTTCAGAACCTTCCTGAATTCATTCTCAGCCTTCTTTCCCCTTTCCAGCATTTCAGGTAAAATGGTGTCGAAGTCAGGATACTTTGTTTTCAGATAAATCCAGTATGGGCATCTGAAAACCCATGAGGCTATGTACCTCACAGCCTGAAGGATGAGCCTGGGGGATATTAGCATGAGGGCTGAAGCGAAAGTAAAAATCGCAATAATAACCAGGGATTAACCTGAAGACAGGCCGAATTCATCATGAAGGACTCTGACAGCCTTCCTTCCCTCATCCCGCCTCACAACAAGGCTGACATTGTACTCGCTGCAGCTCTGGCTTATCATTACAACATTTATTCTGTTTCTCCCAAGAGCCGAGAATATTCTTCCGGCCACTCCTGGAGTTCCGGCCATTCCAGCTCCAACCGCACTTATAACTGCGATGTTCTCAATCTTGCTTATCCTTCCAGCACCATTTACGGTCTCCTCAAGTGCCTTCACAGCTCTGCTGATGTCTGCCTCATCCACAACAATCGATAGATTCAGCTCAGAGGAACTCTGGGAGACCATGATAACATGAACCTTGTTTTCGGCAAGCTTTCTGAACACATCCGCCATGACTTCTGCAAAATCGAAGCCAGCCCCGCTTATGTTCAGGATGGCCACCTTCTCTATGAGGCTTATCGCCTTGACTATGTCCTTCGTCGATCTTATGCTCTCCCTTATAACAGTTCCCTCAGCATCCGGATTGAATGTGTTCTTGATCCTGACAGGTATTCTCTTTTTCATAACGGGTTCGAGAGCCTTGGGATGGAGGATCTTCGCTCCAAAGTGTGAAAGCTCCATTGCCTCCTGATAGCTTATCTCGCTGATCAGTCTCGCCTCAGGCACTATCTTTGGATCTGTGGTCATGACCCCATCGACTTCCTTCCAGAGCCAGACCTCATCAGCGTTTAGAGCTGAGGCTATGAGTGTTGCGGTCAGATCACTTCCTCCTCTGCCAAGAGTTGTTATTGTACCATTTTTTGTGACCCCTGTAAAACCGGCAACAACCGGAACCGTTTTTTTCAATGAAATCAATGGTTCAAGTCTGCTCTTTATTGTTCCATAAACCTCAGGAAGAGGTCTGGCTCTTCCAAAAGAGTCGTCAGTGATTATCCCCGCATCTCCCCCTTCCAGAGCCAGACTGTCAACTCCGGATGAAAGAAGGGCAGCGGAGAGGATTGGGGCAGATAATCTTTCTCCAAAGGATAGAATGTAATCCAGACTCCTTGGTGTGAGCTCACCTAAGTAGTTTATCCCAAGCAGAACCTTCTCAAGCTCATCAAGGAGCTTGTCTATTTTTGAGAGAACCTTTGATTTTATCTCATCATTTCTGACAGCCTCATTCACAGCATCATAATGCTTTTTCATCATTTCAGCTATAAACAGCTTGATAAATCCGGCGGAAGGTTCATTGCAGCACTTTCTGGCTGCGTGAAGAAGAGAATCGGTAACACCATACATTGCGGACGTGACAACTATGATCTCATTTCCGTTTGAAAATTTCTTTACCAAATTCGCACAGTGAAGAATGCTCCTTCCATCCTTGACGCTTGCTCCCCCAAACTTCATTACAAGCCTCATCCAATCCACTGAAGTTTGTATGAGTTTATAATCTTTTATATTTCCCCTAATCAAAAACTCATGGGAAAAATTTATTGCTGACAGAACAAATTAACAAATGTGAAGAAGTACTGGTGCTGGAAATGGAAATTTGTAATCCCAGAATACATGTGCACGAGAGACCTATGTAAGTTTTATGTTATGAGAGGCGGTTTCTGCATTCCCGTTGATCTCAGCAAAACTGAAAGATAAATTTTTAAAAAAATTATTTATAATTTGTTTTCAAAAATAAATGTCAAAATCGCCAATTTTAAGTACCATTTCAAACAATTAAATGTTACAGTAGGTTCGGGAGAGAGATGATATCTCTGATCAACCCCTCTTCAAATGTTGAAACGGCAAGGAAAATAAGGTTCTTCACACCACCCCTGGGTCTTGCATACTTAGCCGGAGCTCTTGTCAGCGAAGGCTTCAGGGTTCAGATCATAGACAATGCAGTTGAAAATCTCACGGCAGATGAGCTGGTAAAGGAGGTAAAGGACTCTGATGTGGTCGGGATTACCTCAACAACACCATCCTTCAACACAGCACTGAAATATGCCAGACTGATAAAATCGAAAATGCCAGAAACCTTTGTCGTTCTGGGTGGAGTTCATGCCTCGTTCATGCCTGTGGATGCAGTTAAAGGGGGAGCAGATGCCGTGTGCATTGGGGAGGGTGAGAGGACAATCGTTGAGCTCGCCGATTGTGTGGAAAGAGGTAAAAGCGTTTCGAAGATAAAGGGTATCTGTTACAGAGATGGGAAGAGAATAAGATTCACAGAAAAAAGGGGTTTTGAGGAGAATCTTGATCAGCTACCACTGCCAGCTTACAATCTCCTTCCAATGGAAAAATACAGCGTTGTTGGGAGGAAACTTGAGTACTTTCCAGTTATAAGCTCCAGGGGGTGCCCTTTTGGATGCATATACTGCGTGACCTCCCGTTTCATGGGGAGGAGGTTCAGAGCAAAGAGTGCTGCAGCTGTTGGAGAGGAGATTCAGTGGCTCTGCGATGAGTTCGGAACGAGGCAGATTGCGTTCAGCGATGACACGTTCACACTCAGCAGAAAGAGGGTTCTGGATATATGCAGGGAAATACGGGAGAGGGGGCTTGATCTTAAATGGAGCTGCTCATCAAGAGTTGATACGGTGGACAGGGAGCTTTCAGCAGCGATGGCAGAGACTGGATGTACACTCGTCTATTTCGGCGTTGAATCTGCAAGTGAGAACGTTCTGAGGTTTTACAGGAAGAGAATAAACATGCAGAAAACAAGAGACGCCATAAAGATGGTGAGAAGGGATGGGATATACACTGCATGTTCGTTCATACTGGGTGCCCCAATGGAGACTGAGGATGAGATGATGTGGACAATTGAAACAGCAATCAGACTGAATCCCGACTATGCTCAGTTCTCAGTCCTCACACCATATCCTGGAACAGAGCTCTACGAGATTGCGAGAAAAAATAAGTGGCTCCTAACCGAGAACTTTGATGACTACACAGCGGGAAAGCCCGTTCTGAAGAATCTCCACCTGCCTCCTGAAAGAATATATGAGATCCTTAAATACGCGTACAGGAGATTCTATCTCAGACCGAAGTACATTCTAAAAAGAGTTCTTTCAAAAGATCTCTTCTTTGTTTCGGGGCTTTTGAGAACATTTTTAAGCAAAAAGATGACCGGAATATTCGGGGAGGAGGAATAAATTTATAATCTATAACTGATTCTGCTTATCCGTATTCTCGGTGATGCTCATGTACGGGAGAATAAAGGTCAGAGATACTGTTAGAGTACCCCCCGATAAGCTCGGAGAAAATCTGGATGAAATAATTGAGGAGCTGCTCTGGGAAAATTTCGAGGGCAGAATTGACAAGGAGTACGGGATGATCGTCTGCATTGAGAGCATAGAGGAGATTGGGGAGGGAAAGATAATCGAGGGAGATGGAGGAATATACTTTGATGTTGTTTTCAATGCCATAACCTTCAAACCTGTCATGCAGGAGGTTGTTGAGGGCGTGGTCAGTGAGATTGTTGAGTTTGGAGCTTTTGTCTCTCTCGGACCTCTTGATGGACTTTTGCACATGAGCCAGATAACTGACGATTATCTGAATTACGATGAAAAGAGCAAGAGACTGATTGGAAAGGAGAGCAGGAGAACAATTGAGGAGGGAGACATAGTCAGGGTGAGAATAGTTGCACTCTCGCTGAGAGAGAAGGAGCCTGAAAAGAGTAAAATTGGTCTCACCATGCGACAGCCCTGGCTCGGAGCCATGAAATGGATTCAGGAGGATAAGGAGAAGCTGGAGAGTGGTGGCTGATGGTGGAGTACGCTTGCAAAAAATGCAGATACATAACAGAAGAGCCGACAATATGCAAGGTCTGTGGAAGCAGGGAATTTACCAAGGAGTGGCACGGGTATGTTGTTGTCATAGACCCTGAGAAGAGCGAGATTGCAAAGAAGCTGGGTATAAAGTATGCGGGAAAATACGCGCTGATAGTGAGCTGAGATGCTGAGGGTGAAAGAAAAACAGAGAGACACTCTCTCAAAGCCAATTGGAAGGCTGTATGAGGGCAATGGCCCAGAACTTGTCAGAGAGATTCAGGAAATACCTCAGGCAGAAATCTTTGTTACAATTGGAGATCTCGTAACACTGTACACTTTTCAGGCAGGCTTTGATCCTGATATTGCTGTGATTGACTTCAAAACAGAGCGTTACGGACTTGAGAGAGAGAAAAAGGATCTTCTCCGGAAGTTCATAAGAGACTACAGAAAGGTGAATGTCAGAAACCCCCAGGGGCACATAACAGAAGAACTTGTGGAGGCACTGAAAGATGCAGTGCGTACGGGAAAGACCTGCATAATCGTGGATGGAGAGGAGGATATGGCTGCTCTACCTCTCTCTCTCATTCTTCCAGAAAACAGCCTGATTATCTTTGGGATGCCCGGGAGAGGAATAATTGCATACAGAGTGAATGAAGGGGATAAAGTTCTAATATCCAGAATTGTTGAGGAGATGGAGGAAATCGGTGATGATAGAGTTAAGGAGATGCTGACAGGAGGTGATGATGGTGGAAATACTGATTGAAAAGCAGAAAGACAATCCTCTGCTGAAAAGGAAGGAGGTGTACTTCAGAGTTAGGTATGAGGACACAAAGGCAACTCCATCAAGAAGGGATGTGAGGGAGAAGCTTTCAGGATTGCTGAATGCTGAGCTCAATAGACTTGTGATCAGATGGATGAAGCCTGAGTTTGGAAAGATGGAAGCAGAGGGTTATGCTCTGATTTATGACAGTGAGGAGGACATGAAAGCCGTAGAGGAAGATTACATTATCAGAAGGAATTTTGGTGAGGAAAAAGAGGAGGGGAGTGAGTAATGCCATCAAATGGGAAGGGAGAGGTACTTGTCTCAAAATTCTACGAAATAAAGGGAGACAAGGTTGTGAGAAACAGAAAGTTCTGTCCAAGGTGTGGTGAGGGGGTTTTCCTTGCAGAGCACAGGGACAGAAGAACATGCGGGAAATGCGGTTACACTGAATTCAAGAAATGATATCCCTGGGAATTGAGAGCACGGCATGGAATTTCAGCGTTGGAGTCGTCAGTGAAGATGAAGTAATAGCCCTTGAAGGAGATGCGTACATTCCCAGAGAAGGGGGTATACACCCAAGAGAGGCTGCACAGCACCACTCGGAGGTTGCCGGAAAGGTTCTGGCCAGGATATTTGAGAAGGTAAATCCCGGGGAGATTGATGCCGTTTCCTTTTCTCAGGGCCCTGGAATGGGGCCTTGTCTCAGAATAGGTGCAACTGTTGCGAGAACCTTGGCTTTGAAGCTTGACAAACCACTGATTGGAGTTAATCACTGCTTGGCTCATGTGGAGATTGGTAGATGGCTTACGGGAGCAGAGGATCCTGTAACGCTATACGTTAGCGGCGGAAACAGCCAGGTGATTGCAAGGAGGGGCGGGAGGTACAGGGTCTTTGGAGAAACTCTCGACATTGGAATTGGAAACGCCATAGACAAATTCGCAAGATACATCTCTCTTCCACATCCCGGCGGTCCCGAGGTGGAGAGGCTTGCAGAAAGAGGAGAGAGATACATTGAAATGCCGTATGTTGTGAAGGGTATGGACTTTTCCTTCAGCGGAATTGTCACACACGCGATGAAGCTGTGCGATGAGGGGTACAGAATTGAGGACATTGCGTTCAGCTTTCAGGAAACGGCGTTTGCGATGCTCGTTGAGGTAACCGAGAGGGCAATGGCATATCTGGGAAAGGAGGAGTGTCTTCTTGTTGGGGGAGTGGGAGCTAACAGTAGACTTCAGGAGATGCTCGGATTGATGTGCACTGACAGAAATGCAGAGTTCTTTGCCCCACCAAAAAGGTACATGGGTGACAATGGAGCAATGATAGCATATACCGGCCTTCTGATGATGAAGCACGGAATAAGGACTGAACTGTCGGAGTCGTACGTAAAGCCTGATTTCAGGATTGAGGAGGTTGAGATCCCTTGGTGAAGGTGATAATGGGTGGAGAGGCAGAGGTCAGAATTCACGACAGCTTTGTGGAAAAAATAAGAATCAGGAAGAGATACAGAATCAAAGAACTTGACGACTTTCTCAGAAGAAGAAGAACGATATCAGAGGCAAGGATAATCTCAAACGCAAGAAAGCATGGGGTTGCAACACCTGTAATACTTGATGTTGATGACTGCAGAATAGTGATGGAGAGGATAGACGGAGAGCCGGTCAGGGAGATTATGAACAGGGATGTGTCGAGAGAGATCGGGAAAGGTGTTGCAAAGCTCCACTCTGCGGGGATAGTACACGGAGATCTCACCCCAATGAACATGATACTGAAAAATGGCAGGATATACTTCATTGATTTCGGGCTCTCCTACTATGATGAGAGGGTTGAGGCCAAGGGAGTGGACATACACGTTTTTTATGAAGCTCTGAAGGCTGATTTTGATAACTGGGGAGAGCTGTGGGAAGCATTCCTTGAAGGGTACTCTGAATACGGGAAATTCAGCCACGTGCTCGAGAGATTCAGGGAAATCGAGATGAGAGGGAGGTATGTGGATAAGTCAGAAAACAGATCTTAGAATGTAGAGAGCAGAGATTCCTGCAAGAAACGCCAGCATCAGATCTCTGTTTTTCCAGGCAACAGCAAAAACAACGATGCCTGCGATGAGGTTATCTGTGCTCCTGACAATATCGGGAAAAACAAGTGATGAAAAGACCGAGGCTGGAACGTATTTCAGAAACCTGTATTCCCTGATCCTTATGAAAAAGGGTGTCACTCTTGTGAGGTATGTTGCAGCAGCCATTCCCAAAATCAGCATCAGCTTCCAGTCCATCTTTCCACCACACTTCCAGCAAGCATCCCTGCAAGAGAGGCTATAACCACGGCCATTCCTGTTCCTGCTACAGCAGATATGAGTCCGGCAACCACGGCAGCTGCAATGTATGAATTCCCCTTAATGTTTGAGACAAGTATCGAGATGAACATCGCAGTAAGACCAAATGGCATCACCTGATAAAAGCTCTCAGGAACGATTTCACCGAAAATTAAACCAGCCGCCGTGCCTGAGACCCATGAAGAGAGGGATAGAAAATTGAGCTTTATCTGGAATCTGTGATCTCTTTTTCTCTCAGAAATTCCGAGAGCAAAGGTCTCGTCTGTTATCCCAAATGCCATGACGAGTCTTTTGAGTCTGTTTAATCCCGGATACAGGGAGAACATGTAGCTGCACATGAGCAGGTGACGGGAGTTTACAAGCAAAACGGTAAGAACTATCGCAAGAACACCATGGCCTTCCTGAATCATTCTGATGGCTATGAACTGGGCCGCTCCGGCAAAAACCATGGCGGACATCAAAACTGAATAGGCTCCGAGAAACTTCGACGCCACCACACCGAACGCCATTGATATGAAGAAGTAGCTGACCATTACGGGAATGGCTTTTTTAAGTGCCATGAATGGGATCGGTTCCGTGAATTTTTCAAGTTTATGGCAAAGTTTTTCAGCAATCCAGAGATTTCACCCTCAATGAAAAAGCTGATGCTTGCACTGCTGCTGATTGCACTGATAACAAGGCTGTATGCCCTTGACAGCAGACCCATAGACCATGATGAAAGCATACACGCATACCTGAGTTTCAGACTTCTGAACAACCACGAGTATCGCTATGATCCAGCATATCACGGCCCATTCATCTACTTTTCAACAGCAGGAATTTTTGGTGTCCTTGGGGACTCCAAATTCACAGCCAGGCTTGTTCCTGTAATATTCTCGCTTGCAGGCATATTCTTTGCAGCAAGGATGAAAAAATTCTACAGCTACGCACCTGTTTTTGCACTTATCATGGTTTTCTCACCATCCATCCTCTATTATTCAAGGTACCTGAGAAACGACCTGATAGTTCTTGCATCATTTATCGCAGTAATCTACTCCTACTTTTCGTACAGACTGGAAAGGAATCCGGCTTACATATATCTGGCTGTCATCTTCTCGGCCATCATGATATCATCGAAGGAAAATGGATATCTCTATCTCGGCACACTGATCTCTTTCGTGGTCTTCAGAAGGATTTATGAGAGGGATTTTTCACTGGATGTCAGGGCTTTAAAGCATTTCATTCCCGCATTTCTCATTGGCAGCATCATTTTTGCATCGCTCTATTCAGCAGGATTCTCTGATATGGACGGGCTGAAAAGGGCAACCATCGATTCGTTCAGACACTGGTTCACCATGCATGGGCAGAAGGATCACTGGAAGCCAATCTACTATTACGCCAGGCTCATCTTCCAGTATGAGTTTTTACCCCTGGGAATGGTTCTTGCAGGAATTCCGGAATTTTATGAGAGACTTAAAAACAGAAAGGTTTCGGAATTTGAGCTCTTTGCATTCTACTGGCTCATCACAGCATTTCTGATATACCATGTCCTCAGTCACAAGGTTCCGTGGCTTCTCGTTCATTTAACAGCCCCAATGGCATTCTTTGGGAGCATATACGCAAGGTATCTCAGCAGAAAGGAGGGTGCAGTTGTTTTTGCTGTCCTGTTTGCAGTCACTGCAGGGATGGCAGGTTATCTTGCCTATGTGGACAGCACAAACACGAACCATGATTTGATTTACATTCAGGCACAGCCAGACATAGAGCTTCTTGCTGAGAGGATAAAGCAATTTAATGGCAGCGTTCTTGTTTTTGTTCCTGGAAACGACTACTGGCCTCTCCCCTGGTATTTGAGGCATGAAAATGTTGGATTCTCCAGCAGTTATTACGGGGGTTACGATGCAGTTGTCACCTCAGAGGGGCAGGTTGAATCTGTAAAAGAAAAGGGATACATTCTTGATGGGAAATACACACTCAGGCCTGGACATGACCTGTACTGGCTACATAAGGCCCAGGGCAGTTAATTCCTCAGCAATTTTTTCCACGGCCTTTCTGGCATCCTCAGGATTCTTTCCACCAGTGACAACCATCTTGCCCGAACCAAAGATCAGAACAACAACCCGCGGATCTTTGAGCCTGTAAACCAGTCCCGGAAACTGCTCGGGTTCGTACTCTATATTTTCAAGCCCCAGACCAATTGCTATGGCGTTCAGATTCAGATCAACTCCGAGATCTGCAGAAGCAACAATGTTCTGAACCTTGACCTCAGGATTCTCAAAAACAGGAATCCCGAAACTTCCGATTATCTTCACAACCTGTCCAACAGCCCTTCTTGCATCTTCCACACTCTTGCTTCCCGTACATACAACCTTCCCGCTTCTGAAAACAAGTGCAGCAGCCTTGGGCTCTTTAATCCTCAAAACAAGTCCCGGAAACTGCTTGGGCTTGTATTCGGCATCCTTCACCTCTCTTGCTATTTTGTTGAGATCAATGTTCTCGCCAATCTGAGTTGATGCAACAACATTCTCGATTTTTATCTTGTAATCTGGCTCCATATTTAAAGAGGTTTATAAACCGTATATATAGGTTTGCCCTGAAAAGTTTCGAATCAGAAAATCTGAGCATGGTGGTTGTCGGATCAGAAGCAGGTTGCGGGGAGAAAGGTTCCGGATAAAAATGAAGTCCGCCCTTCCTGTCCTTCTTCCTGTTCAATTTGAGAAACACCAGCTTTTCAGCATACATTCCCAGATCTTTCAAAAAGAGTCAAAAATAAAAATCTGCCATTATGGCTATGCGAGCTCTTGGAACCATCTTACAAGCTCCTCAAACTGGGAGTGGGTGTTCACATTATCTGACTCCATTGGACTCTTGAAGAAGAATCCCATTTCTTTAATGACACCATACACTCCTTTCTTCTTTGCAAAAAGCAGGAATCTCGCGATATCTATTGTGAGTGGAGCTGCAACTATCGCATCTATCGCATCCCAGATAAAGTAGAACTTCATCTTAGTTCCCAGAAAGCCCTCGAAGTGTATGAAGTCAAATGCTGTCTTGTTGTCAACAAGAGACGGGAAGTACTCTATCTGGGTTATGCTGAACGGTGAATATCCATAAACCTTCTCAAGAACTTTGTCCTTGCTTATCACCTTGCTCTCCTTGTTCTCACTGTGACTCAGTACAAGCCCATCCAGATCTCCCAAGATATTGTAGCTCATCCATCCAAGTACCTTCAGATTTCTGTAGGCAAACATGGGGGCGAGAGTTGTTTTGACCAGCGTTTCTCCAGTCTTTCCATCGTTTCCTGCATGAGGCACCTTTTTCTCAATGGCAAGCTCTTTCAGTGCTGGAATCGCAGACCCAGCACTCGGAGTGAAGTTTCCATACGGAATGCCATTTTTGAGAGCCACGTAGGCATACAGAATGCTCGCAGAAGCGTACTCCTTCCTGTCCTCCTCAATCATCCTCTCAAATCCATCCAAGCTTCCATGGTATTCTCTGCTGTAGTTGAGGAGAGGTTCTGTGGAGGCCGAGTTTATCATGACCGTGTCTTCATCGGCAAATTCTCTCAGGTCTCTTTCAAGCCTCTCGACTATCTCAGCAAGATTCAGATTCTCGCTTTCAAGTGTTTCAAGCTCTCCCAAGGCCTGAACGCCTCCACCGCAGTTCAAAGCAGTACCCTTCCTTGCCTTTATTCTTTCAAGCTCCTCCCTCACCTTCTCAAGCAGCTCTCTCTCAAAATGTCTGTTTGCCTCCCAGTGCTGGAGGGATGCAACGTATGCATTCTCAACCTTTCTTATTTCATGTCCTCCGAACTCAAATCTTAGAGGTGCATGTTTCTCGATACCTTCGAAATACGGAAGCTCGCTGACGAGCCCCGTCCTATGAAAATCGTTCTTCTGGATGAGCATTCCTCCGATCATTGCAGTTGTGGAGACGATACCATAAGCACCAACATACCAGATCTTCACTGTGATCACCTCCGAGAATTGGGATTTCTGAAAATTTTTAAACGTGCGATATAAAAAATTTTGTGAGTCTGGAGTCTGTTGAAAGGTTAAGGGAATGTGTTGGCAGATCGTCAGTTGAGGGAGAGAAAATTGTAGTTGACAGAGATTTTTTGGATTCTCTTCTTAGCATTCTTGGATATGCCGTTGCAAGCATCGAAAATGGAAAGATTTATGAAGCAAGGGAAGTGCTGAGTCAGGCAGGAGAAGTGATCTACCAGAGGTATAAATCGATTTTGGTCGAATAGCAGTTCGATAATCGCAAGGTATTTATACAAGCAAGGCAATCTGACTCCATGGATTTTCTTGCCAGAAGATTTGCGGAGCTCATTGCAGGTAACATGGTCTTTTCAGACAACTACGGTAATGCGATGAAAAAATGGAGGAATATATTTGACGTTTCCCAGAAGGAGCTTGCAGAGAGGCTGAACATAACACCATCCGTGATAAGCGACTATGAGTCAAACAGAAGGAAGTCTCCGGGAATGGCATTCATAAAAAAGGTCGTTGAAACGCTCATTGAGATTGACAGGGAGAGAGGATGGAAAACCCTGTCAAGATACAAGGAGCTCATAGGTGTGGAGTTTGACGTTATAATTGACCTGAATGAATACTCCTCACCGATGTCATCAGGCGTACTTGCGGACCATGTTGATGGGTCCCTGATAACTGATTTTGGAAGAAACGTTATGGGTCACACTGTTGTTGACAGCCTGAGGGCAATACTTGAGATGAGCAGCTATGATTTTTACAGGCTTTTCGGTCTTACAAGTGAAAGGGCTCTTGTTTTTACAAAGGTCACGACAGGAAGGTCTCCGCTTGTGGCCGTGAGGGTCGCAAACCTCAAGCCCTCTGTCATAGTGCTGAATCCAATAAATGGTGGAAATGTTGACAAGCTTGCAATAAAGATTGCCGAGATTGAGGGAATTGATCTTATCGTCACCGAAATAGATGAGGAGGAACTGATTTCAAGGCTCAGAAATCTGGAGGTGTGAATATGGTTGGGATTGTATCATACGGCACGTACATTCCGAGGTACAGGATAAAGGCCGAGGAGATAGCGAGAATATGGGGTGAGAATGCAGAGGCAATAAAAAACGGACTCGGTGTTTACGAGAAGAGCGTTCCGGATATTGATGAGGATACAGCCACAATTTCGGTTATGTGCGCGAGAGAAGCTGTTAAGCGTGCCGGAATACCGAGAAACTCAATTGGAGCTGTTTTCGTCGGTTCTGAAAGCCATCCATATGCTGTGAAGCCAACAGCAACAATCGTCGGAGAAGCTCTTGGGATAGACAGGTTCTTCCACTCAGCAGATCTTGAGTTTGCCTGCAAGGCCGGAACTGCAGGGATTCAGAACTGCATGGCAATGGTCGAATCAGGAATGATAAGGTACGGCCTTGCAATAGGTGCAGACACAAGTCAGGGAGCACCCGGGGATCCCTTGGAGTATTCAGCATCTGCAGGAGGGGCGGCTTTCATAATAGGGGATGACGGCACCATTGCTGAGATAAGGGATACGCTGAGCTTCACAACTGACACACCAGACTTCTGGAGAAGAGAGGGGCAGCCGTATCCCAGCCATGGTGGGAGGTTTACTGGAGAACCAGCATACTTCAGGCATGTCTCAACTGCTGCAGGCGAGATAATGAAGAGAAACAATCTCAGTCCGGAGGATTTCAGCTACGCTGTGTTTCACATGCCAAACGGGAAGTTTCCTGTAAGAGTTGCAAGAATGCTTGGATTTACAGGAAAGCAGATAGAGCAGGGCCTTGTTGTCAGGTACATAGGGAACACCTACTCAGGCTCGTCCCTTCTGGGGTTCTGTGCTGTTCTCGACATTGCAAGGCCTGAAGAGAGAATACTCCTAACATCATTTGGCAGCGGTGCGGGAAGTGATGCATTCATAATTGAGGTCACGGAGAACATAGAATCAATTGAGAGAAACCCCGGAGTTTGGGAAAAGATAAGAAATGGTGTTTACATTGACTACGGATTTTACGCAAAGCTCAGAAGAAAGATAAGGATGGGGTGACAGAATGCGGAGAGTTGCGGTTATAGGAGTTGGAATGTCAAAATTCGGCGAGCTCTGGAACATGAGCTTCAGGGATATTGTCATATCAGCAGGAACTGAGGCCATTGAGGATGCAAACCTTGAAGGAAGGGAAATTGAGGCAATGTACATAGGGAACATGAGTGGAGGGAGATTCATCTCACAGGAGCACATATCGGCACTAATTGCAGACTACTCGGGACTTGCATCAATTAACGTGCCATCCATAAGGGTAGAGGCAGGAGATGCGAGTGGGGGAGTGGCTTTGAAGGAGGCCTATATCTCAGTTGCATCCGGAATTCACGACATAGTGATCGCAGCAGGAGCGGAAAAGGTTACAGATGTGGGTTTTGCAGGCGAGATAATGGATTCAACAATAGATCAGGAGTGGGAGGCATTTCCCGGAGCAACGCTCGCCGGACTGTATGCGATGATGGCAAGACTTCACATGCACCGGCATGGAAGCACTGAAGAGGATCTGGCAATGATAAGTGTTAAGAATCACAGAAATGCTGTTAACAACCCAAAGGCTCAGTTCAGAAGGGAAATCAGGGTTCAGGACGTTCTCTCCTCACCCTACACAGCAGAACCTCTCAAGATGCTTGATGCTGCACCGATAAGCGATGGGGCATCTGTTCTGATTCTGGCAAGCGAGGATGTTGCAAGGAAGTACACAGACACTCCTGTCTTCATAGACTCCATAATTCAGTCAAGCGACTTCATAGCCCTGCAGAGCAGAGAGGACATACTTGAGATGAGAGCCGTGAAAACTGCTGTTAGAAAAGCACTCAGGATGGCAAAATGCGATATAGGAGATGTGGGGGTTTTTGAGTTCCATGACTCATTCACGATTGCTGAAATGCTGCTGTATGAGAACGTGGGCCTGTGCAGCAGTGGAGAGGGACATTTGCTTGTCAGAGAGGGTGAGGTTGAGATTGGTGGCAGATATCCTGTAAATCCATCCGGAGGACTTAAGGCGTGCGGACATGCTGTTGGAGCAACGGGAATAAGACAGGCTGGAGAGATAGTCCTGCAGCTCAGAGGAGATGCAGGAAAGAGACAGGTTGATGCTGAAAGAGGAATGGCTGTCAATATTGGCGGAACCGGAGCAACTGCAGTTGTTTCTGTTTTCAGGAGGTGATTTTCTTGCTTCCAAGATTCTGGAGAAAGATCAGGTACAGGTACAATTTGATTGGTACGGAATGCACAAACTGTGGAAAGAAGTTCTATCCTCCAAGAAACCTCTGTCCTGAATGCAGGAGGAAAAGCAGAATTTCAGAGGTTGAGCTTGGAGAGGAAGGGACAGTGATTTCATACACCGTCATCCATGATGCTTCAGAGCCCTACAAGCTTCAAAAGCCCTATGTTGTTGGTCTTGTAAAGCTTAATTCAGGCCCAACGGTTACATCGCAGATTGTATGTGACCCGGAGTCTGTAGAGATAGGCATGAGGGTCAGGGCAGTCTTCAGAAAATACGGTGAGGATGGAGAGGATGGGATAATCTATTACGGAACAAAATTTGAACCCCTGAATGCTGGAGAGATGGAGTAATGCTGTTTGGAACTGCGGGAGTTCCGAACTCAACCAATGGAACCAGCACTGCTGAGGGAATAAAGAGAATCAGAGAGCTATCCCTGGACTGCATGGAGGTGCAGTTTGTCAGGGGAGTGAGAATGAATGAGCAGACAGCAAGGAACATCAGAATGATTTCAGAATCCTTAAATGTGAGGCTCAGCGTTCACGCACCATACTATATAAACCTGAATGCAGACAGTGAGATGAAGGTCAGGCAGAGCATGCAGAGAATTCTTGACACCGCAAGAATTGGCAGCCTGATGGGGGCAAGAGACATAATCTTCCATCCAGGATACTACATGAAGAGACCGAGAGATGTTGCATTTCGAAGAATAAGGGAGGCTGTTGAGAAAATCTCCGAGACTGCAAAGCATCTTGAAGTCATTTTGAGGCCTGAAACATCTGGAAGGAGAGAGCAGTTTGGAGAACTTGATGAGATAATAGAGCTGTGCAGGGATGTTGATTCAGCCCTTCCCTGTATTGACATAAGCCACATACACGCAAGAACAGGAAAATTCAATACTGAAGAGGAATTCTCTGAGATCATGGAGAAAATTGAGAGGGAGCTTGGAAGAGATGCTCTCAAAAAAATGCACATACACATCAGCGGCATAGATTACGGAGTCAAGGGAGAAAAAAGCCATCTGAACTTGAGGGAATCAGATTTCAACTACAGAGCTTTTCTCATGGTGGTAAAAGAGTTCTCTGCAGATGGAATGCTCATCTGCGAGAGTCCAAACCTTGAGGATGATGCGGTAATGCTCAAAAAAGTTTATTCAGAACTCTGAAGTTTTCTGCTGGGGCTTGAACTCAAACTCCTCAACAATTTCATTCAGTTTCTGGAACCAGCTCTCAAGTTCAACCCTGAGCTTTTCCTTCAGGTTCTCGATTGGAATTGGAACGTAAAGATACTTGTAACCTCCATGCTTCAGAATCCTGTACTCCCTTTCAACAAGACCCTTCTCCATCAGGGACTGAAGACTTCTGTAAATTCCACTCCTGTCCTTCCCTATAACCTCTGCAAGCTCATCAACACCCACATTCGGATGCTGATGAAGAGCAAGATAAACCTCAATCTCAGAGGGTGTTAGATTGAGAACACACCTCAGAATGTGATGAAAGGTAGTCTCTTCAGAGAAAAGTTCCCTAAGCTTCTGTTCATCCATTCTCAACCACCCTTATCGATTATTATCAGCACATTTTCAGCTTCAAGCACATCCACATCCTTACCTCCCACAACCTTCTCAACCCTCACATCAAACCATTCCCTTTTAAGCTCAATCTCACTGCCGTTTACATCTATAGTAATCCTTCCATCATTTATAAGCTTTAACATTTCATCTTCCGTCAACTTTTTAATGGAATCAAGAACTGCAGATGTTCTGTCTCTGAACATGGGGCCGATTATGCTGTATCTTGGCCTGAGCTCAGCAATTCTTGTTTTTATTTCAGGTGCACTTCTGGCAAGCTTAACCTGTGCATTTAACGCTCCTGCAATATCTCTCACATCTATTTCCTCCGGTGAGATTACAGACACCTTTCCCATCGGTGCGTTCAGAGCCATCCTGTTATCATGCTTGTATTTCCTGACTTCCTCAACAACCCTCCTTATCAGATATCCCTTTCTCTCAGCCTCATAATCGATGAATCTCTCCTCCACCTCAGGATAGGGCTGGCTGTGGACACTTCCATCTCCTGAGAATATCTGCCAGCATTCCTCTGCCAGAAACGGTGTTATGGGGGCAATCAGCCTTATAAGTGCAGAAATGACCTTGTGTAGCGTGTATTTTGCCGGAAGCTTTTCATCATCACTTCCTGAGTAAAGCCTGTTCTTCACAAGTTCTATGTAGTCATCTGCAAGCTCATACCAGGTGAACCCCCTTATTGCCTTCATGGCCCTTGCAAAGTCATAGGCTGACATTGCCTCGTCAACCTCTTTTACAAGCCTGTTCAGCCTGGAGAGAATCCACCTGTCAGTATCTCTGAGCAGCTGAACATGGGATTCATCCGGTCTGTAGTCTCTGAGGTGAGTCATGGCAAATCTCAGAATGCTCCAGAACTTCTGCTGGAATCTTGAGGCTGAAACGACCTCTTTCCAGCTGAAAATAACATCTGTGCCCATGACACCCCCTATCGCTGCCCACTGCCTCATTGCATCTGCTCCATATTTTTCTATGACCTCCTCCGGAGTGATGATATTCCCCAGGCTTTTGCTCATCTTTCTTCCATCCTCTCCAAGAACCATTCCATTTATCACGATCTCATACCAGGGAATCTCATCAATAAGGGCAAGACTTCTAAGAATCGTGTAGAAAGCCCACGTCCTTATTATGTCGTGACCCTGCGGTCTTAGATGAGTTGGATATTCTTTGAGATCATCGGGCCACCCTGTTATTGCTAACGGAGTTATGCTCGAGTCCATCCAGGTATCAAGCACATCATCTTCTCCCTCAAATTCCCTGCCTCCACAAACAGGGCATGGTTCCTCAAGCATGTCCTTTGTTGGGTCAACAGGAAGCCATTCCTCCTTTGCAACAACAGTGTTTCCACATTTTCTGCAGTACCACACGGGGATGGGAGTGGCAAAGACCCTCTGCCTGCTTATAACCCAGTCCCAGTCCATTGTGTTTACCCATCCCTCGAGTCTGTGAAACATGTGCTCGGGAACCCACCTTATCCTCCCTGCCTCCTTCAGAATTCTCTCCCTCTCTATTCTGACAAACCACTGCTTCTCGGCAACTATCTCAACAGGTGTCTTGCACCTCCAGCAAACACCAACGTTGTGCTCAACCTCCTCCTGCTTCAGCAATTTGCCCTCTTTTCTCAGGTCTTCAAGGATTCTTTCTCTCGCCTCCTTCACAGTCAGTCCCATGTACTTTCCAGCCTTTTCATTCAGCCTTCCATCCCTCGAGAGAACATCCCTGAGCTCAAGATTGTGCTTCTTCCACCACCTGACATCCTGCCTGTCTCCAAAGGTACATATCATCACCATTCCTGTACCATATTCTGGATCCACTTCCTCATCCTGGATAATTCTGACCTCATGCTCCGTTCCGGGGACTTTCACAACCCTGCCAGCCATTTCCCTGTATCTCTCATCATCTGGATGGACTGCTATGGCAACACATGCTGGAATCAGTTCAGGCCTTGTTGTTGCTATAACCACCCCCTTTTCAAATTCAACGTAATTGAGCTTCGTTTTTCCCTGCCTGTACTCTATCTCGGCAAGTGCAATTGTCGTTTCACACCTGGGGCAGAATATGACAGGATGCTCTCCTCTGTAGATCAGACCCTTTCTGTACATCCTCACAAAGCTAACCTGGGTTTTTCTGTAGTATTCAGGGTACATCGTTATGTACTCCTTGCTCCAGTCAATGCTGAATCCGAGTCTTCTCATTGTGTTCTTCATCTTCTCAATATTTTCCTCGGTGAATTTCACACACAGTTCTCTGAACTTTTCCCTCGGAACGTCGCTCTTCCTTATCCCGTGAAGTTCCTCAACCTTCACCTCTGTCGGGAGACCATGACAGTCCCATCCCTGAGGAAACATCACCTCATACCCCTTCATCCTTTTGTATCTGGCAACAAAATCAATGTAGCACCAGTTGAGAGCATTTCCTATGTGAAATGTCCCCGTTGGGTAGGGAGGAGGCGTGTCTATGATGAAGTGAGGTTTTTCCGAGTTCCAGTCAAAGTAGTAAAGATCATCCCTCCACTCTCTCACCCACTTCTCTTCAACCCTGTGGGCATTGTACTCCTTTTCCATCTCCATGATATCACCTCACATGGTTTGTGAGGGCTCCTATACCCTCAATTTCAACCCTAACTGTATCTCCGCTTTCAAGCCTTCCAACACCTGCAGGTGTGCCTGTTGTGATCACATCACCTTCCTTCAATGTTACTATGGATGAGATGTAGGATACGAGCCTGTAAACGTCAAAGATGAGATTGGATGTGTTTGAGCTCTGAACAACCTTTCCATTCAGATAGGTTTTTATCTCAAGGCTGTCAGGGCTTGTTGAGACTGCCACATAGGGGCCGAGAGGTGAGAATGTGTCGAAGGATTTTGAGATGCTCCAGTCCCAGCCTGACTGCTGGAGATCTCTTGCAGTAACATCATTGAAGCACGTGTATCCCAGAATGTATCCCCTGGCCTCATCAACCCCAACATTCCTGCATCTCTTACCAATGACGACTGCAAGCTCTCCCTCGTAATCAACCCTCTTGCTTCTGTCAGGAAGAACTATGTAATCCTGGTCTCCGATTACGGAGGAGGGAGATTTCATGAAGAGCACGGGCTCATCAGGAACATTCATGCCGAGCTCCTCTGCATGATCTCTGTAGTTGAGCCCGACACCTATGATCTTTTCAGGGATTACAGGGGGGAGGAATTTCACATCATCCATGCTGAATCTGTCTCCATCAACAATGATGGTGCCATTTTTTATTTCAAAGTAATCCTCAAACAGCTCACCTCTGACAACAAATCTGCCGTATGCAATCATGGGCTTACTGAAAATCTCTCAAAATATATTGGTTTCTCTCTCCTACTTTCTGTCCTGCCAACCCTTTCCGGCTCAAAATTTTTATTCCCTCTCTCAATGATGCCATCATGATAACATTCCTGTCAGGAGGAACAGGAACCCCAAAGCTGCTTGCCGGATTCAGGGAGATTCATGAGGAGTTTTCTGTCATTGTCAACACCGCAGAGGACGTGTGGGTTTCCGGAAACAGAATATGTCCTGACATAGATTCAGTCATCTATGCCCTTGCAGGGATAATTGATGAGGAGAGGTGGTGGGGAGTCAGAGGGGACACGTTCAAGACTCACTTCAGGCTGAAATCTCTGGGATTTGATGAGGGCATGATGATTGGAGACCTTGACAGGGCAACCCACATATTCAGGAGTGAGATGCTCAGAAAGGGTATGAGCCTTTCCAAAGCTACGGAAATGCTGTGCAGAGCATTCGGAATAAAGCAGAAGGTAATTCCTATGACGGAAAGCGAGGTGGCCACAAAGGTTATTACTGACAAAGGGGAGATGCACTTTCAGGAGTTCTGGGTAAAGAGAAAGGGTGAGCCCGAGGTCATCGATGTGAAAATTCAGGGTGTGGAGGATGCAAAAGCGTCAGACGGGGCAGTCAGGGCAGTTGAAAACAGCTCAGCTATTGTTATAGGACCGAGCAATCCGGTAACAAGCATAGGACCCATTATAAAGCTCAGTGAAATTCGTAAGGTTCTGAAAGAGAAGAGAGTTGTTGCTATCTCTCCGTTCATTGGTGATGAACCAGTCAGCGGGCCTGCAGGGAAGTTCATGAAGGCGCTTGGCTACCCACCAAATCCTGAAGGACTTGCTGAATACTACAGAGGTATTGCAGATGTCCTTGTTGTCCACTATGGGGACGGCTTTGAGAGCGATGAATGCAGTGTTGTGGAAGCAGACATAATAATCAGAAGCAGGAAGGATGCTGTGAGGTTATCAAAAACTATTCTTGAACTTCTTTAAAGTACTTCTCCAGTATTTTCTTCTGCCCTCTCCTCAGAATCTCGGAAAGGGTTGAGGAGGCTATTCCAAAGTGCTCAGCCATTTCTTCAAGCTTTATTCTCTTGGGGTAGTCGAAGTAACCCTTTTCAAGAGCGTATTTCAGAATCTCCTCCTCTCTGTACGTCATTCCTGTTTTTGAGGGTTTACCCTTGTAAAGAAGATCAAACTCAACCCCATACTCCTCAAGCTTCCCCATAAGAGTTCTGAAAGACTCATCATCGCAGATTACATCCCAGATTATCTCTCCCTCATCGAAGTCAATTCTCTTCAGAATGCAGCCTGACTGGACGATGGGAAGGGCAACTAAGCACGTGTGTTCTCTCACAAGCACCTTTGCTTCATCTCTCGAGACAAGCACTGTATCACATTTGTCAGGAAGCCTGTTAACCAAGGAATCAACATCCTTTCCCTTCACCTGAAAGAGCCCCTTGATTGTTTCTCCAACATCTGTGATTCCCTCCACCCTTGCCATTATGTCCTGCATTTCAAGCAGAAGACCGATGGCACAGTTTTCGGGAAGCTTGGTCTTTATCTGGAGCTCAATCACAATCCAAGCTCTGCAATTCAATTTATAATGCTTTCCAAAAACTTACCAAAATGCTTAAAAACCCAGGAAGACAGGGTGTTCTTGCTTTCTCATGCCCGGGTGGTGTAGCCAGGCCTAACATGCGGGCCTGTCGAGCCCGCGCCTCGGGTTCAAATCCCGGCCCGGGCGTTCTAACCTGAATCTAATGTCTAACTCTTCTCATAACAAAACAACTGTTTCAGGTTACAATGGGGTGAGACTTTGAGCGACTATTCTAAGCATGTCTCTCTTGTCCAGATCAGAAAATCTCAATCTGGAATTTTTCAATCAAACCCACTGTGTAGTTAGCTTATTAAATTTAATAAAGTTGGCAAACTTTTAAATTTTCCTAATACAGATAAAACATTCAATAAGCACAGAAGCTGAGTTTTTAAAGGCAATTTATGATGAGTTAAAAGTCATAAAAGAGGAGCTGAAGAAGTTAAGCAGTAAAATCGAGCTTATCGAAGCAGGACTGATTCAGGAAGAGGAGATCAGCGAGGAAAATGCCAGGAAGCTTGACAGGCTCGTTGAAGAGACGAAAAAAGACGGAGTTCCATGGGAGAAGCTCAAGGCTGAACTCGACCTATGAGCTATGAGATTGTAATCCACCCAAAAGTTGCAAAATCGATTAAGAAGCTGTTAAAATCCCACAGAACCAACCTTTCTGAATTTCTGGATGTTCTGAAGGATAATCCTGTTCCTTTCAGGAAATTCGACATAAAGAAACTCAAAGGATATCAGGACAGATATAGAGTTCGTTTAGGAGATTTCAGGTTGACTTATCAGACTGATAAAGAAGTAATGTCGTTCTGTTTTTTTTTTGAAAATGGAGTACAGGGGAAGAGTTTACAAAAATTAAGGTGGGGATTTATGGCAGAATATCTATCCCGCATCTTGAGTACTTCATAAGGATTCTTGGTAAGCTAAGCAGCATAGCCACTACTTGGTATTGTTGAGAGATTTTGAAGAAATCAAATTCGATATAACTCAAAATGTCCCAACCTCTAGTGTAGGAATATATCAGTATGTACGTTTTGTGGTCAGATATTCAGACTTTCTTCATAATTTATATTTTTCAATTATTGAAAAATTAATTTAATAAATAAATTAAAATATTTTCGATTCATGATTGTCCCAGTCCTGTTGTATAATATTATTGCTGCATCTGGAGCACTAAATCACCTCAATTTCAACCATGTTTCCCTGAGAATCGAAGGCATTCCAGCAACTCCTGCAGTAAGGGTAGTGAATTATTATATGGATGCTTCCAAATGAGGAAAAGGTTGCCAGATCCTGAGTGGATGGGTGGGGAGAGTTTGAGGGATGTGAATGGACAGTTCCGTATATTCTCATCCCAATTGGAAGGAGAGATGTATTGAAACCGGCAAAATCACTTCCCTGCTCAAAGGGGATATAGACAAACTCCTCTATAACTCCCTTTTTCCCGGTTAAAAGCGCAAAGAACTCGTAAGGATGATTTTCCCTTGAGATCTCTATGAGACCCTCAATGAGTTCCCTTCTGATCTTCATAATTCCTCAACCACCTCCAGAAATTTCGAGTTTTCAGAAGGCAGACCAACGCTCACCCTGAAATGATATCCCCTGAGCCCCTCAAGTCCTGTGACATCCCTGACAAGAACTTTTCTCTCCTGCAGCTTTTTGACAAGCTCGGGATCACCATGTCTGACAAGCAGGAAATTGGCACTGCTTGGATACACATGAAAATTCTTTTCAAGACCCTTCTTCATTTTTTCTCTCTCAGAAACTATCATTTCCGCTACCTTTCTGTAATAGTCAAGACTTCTGAGAGCCTCCACAGCAGACAGGTACCCCAAGTGAGAGATTGAAAACGGATTTCTTATTTTTTCGATTGCTTCTGCAATCTTCTCCTCTGCCACCGCATATCCAACCCTCATCCCCGCAAGTCCGAAGAATTTTGAGAAGCTTCTCAGCACAATCAGGTTGCTGTAGTGATTGAGAAGGTCAACAGCAGAATTGCCCTGAAACTCCACATAGGCCTCATCAACAACCACATACTCAAAGTTCTCGAGAAACTCCTGAATTGTCTTCTTTTCTAAGGTATTTCCTGTTGGGTTGTTTGGACTGCAGAGGAATGCGAGCTTTCCCCTTGAATAGCACCCGTCAATTCTGTACTCCTCGAAAACCTCGGTCTCAACGTGTGCATCCCTGAGCATGGAAAACATCAGGTACATGGTGTAGGATGGCATCGGGATATAAACTCTGTCAAGTGGTTCCAGTATTATGTCGGTAACAAGCCTTATCAGGTCAGAAGCTCCGTTGGAGACAGCTATGCATCCCTCATCAACTCCGGTGTATGTGGAAAGGAGACTCTTCAGCTCTGAATAATACGGGTATGGATATCTGTTTATCTTCAAAAGACCATCTTTGATTGCTCTGATAACGTTCTCAGATGGTGGAAAGGGATTTTCGTTGGATGCAAGCTGGATGACTTCCCCGTCAAACTCATCCGGAAATGGTCCGGGGTCGTATTCGTTTATCAGATTCACAACAAACCGCATGGATTAAACTGCCCGAGCAAGGTTATAACCTTTCCCTAAACCTTCCAGTTGCTGACCCTCACATTCTTTCCAAGCATTCTGAAAAGAAGATACTTGGCAAGAGCCGCAAGAGCAACAAACATCCACAGGGGAGAGTATATGAAATAGTACACAGGAAGGTACCTGAGATCAATGCTGTATCTGGTCAGTCTGGACAGAACTGCCATCAGAGCTGCCCATATTGCGAATGTAATCAGCCCTGCAAGCATGTTTTTTACAACATGATAGCCATAGAGGATGTACATCAGGATGACAACGGCCTTCCCTGAGACAGACCCGAAGGGGACCATCAGAAAGTAAAGGATCTTCAGAAGAAGACTGTCTGGCAGGATCATGTTTATAACAAGCCCGATGAGAGCAGGAAACATCAAAAACAGGGCAGGAATCCACATCACAGGCTTCTTCAGTATTTTCCAGAAGTTCTCTGTTATAACCTCAGCTCCGCCGAGAGCCCACCTCTCTCTCTGACTCAGCCATTCCCTGATGCTTTTTGGATGTTCTGTCACAGCACGTCCGCAAACACCGTATCTATGGCCATTTATCCCCAGCCTCACTCCAAGGTCCGTGTCCTCATTTATCCTTCTCCTGAACCCACCAAGCTCTTTGAAGACTTCTTTTTTAACCCAGAAGGCTGCACCGTTGAATCCAAGACACGTGCCCAGCTTTGATGCAAGAAGTGAGATAAGATGCATGCTGAAGTAGTCTATCCTGATTAGCTTTCCAAGCACAGAATCTCCATTTACCTCCTTTCTGATTTCAGCACCATCAGATCCGTAAGGATTCCCTGGGTCAAGTATGATCGTGTCAGAGTCAAGAAAAAGAATATATTCACCCTTAACAAGCTCTGCAGCATCATTCAATGCCTTCCATTTCCCTCTTCTTTTCTCAGAAACCGTTGCCTTCACATTGTATCTCTCAATGATTTCGTTCAGCTCACTGTCTGGCTCATCAACAGCGAGAATTATCTCAAATCCCTCAAGTCTCTTCAGGTTTTCCTCAATTTTTCCGGGATTCTGAAATGCTGCGATTACTGCACTTCTCCTCATGGCTCATTGCCTGATTTTTTCTAAATCTCATGACTACATCATAAAAAAATTTCTGTAAATCTGTAATTGAAAATAATTTATTTTTCGCTCCGTACAGGCGGTTCAAAAACATCCAAATCCATAGATGTTCATTTGTATGCATATTATTCGCAATATTTAAAAACTCACTGCCATTGAAGAAACGATTGGCATGTGCGGAATTGTGGGGATTCTCTCAAAAAACAGAAGAGATGATCTTGGATCTCTTGTTATCGAGATGATGGGCCGCCTTCAGCACAGAGGAAAGGATGGAGCAGGAGTTGCACTTTATGGTGGGATTCATCTGAGAGATGATGAGTACCTGATAAGGCTTGAGATTCAGGGGGAGAATGACGAGAGAAAAAAGCTGATAGATTCTGTTGAAAGCATTCTCAATCATTATGGAGATATAAGATCGATATCAAACATTGTGGAGGATGAAAGCTACTACATAACAGATTTTCTTGTGGAAAGGATTGAGTTCAGAAAAATAAAGAAACTCGCTCTCGAAATTCAGGAGCTTGATAATGTTGCCGTACTTTCAGCAGGGAAATTTGAGATGTTCAAGGATGTTGGGACGATAAAGAAGGTTGATGAGATCTACAGAGTCTCTGAGAAAAACGGAACCCATGCTATAGGCCACATAAGGTTCTCAACGGAAAGTGGGGTTGACAGATATCATGCCCATCCGTTTCAGAGCTTTCTCTACCCTGATATAACCGTTGTTCACAACGGACAGATTACAAACTACTGGAATACGAGAAAAAAGCTTGAGGCCAAAGGCCACTACTTCACAACAGATAACGACACAGAGTGCATAGTCCACTATGTTGCCGACAAGCTAATTGATGGTTTTTCTCTTGAGGAGGCACTTGAAAGTGCTGTGAAAGATCTGGATGGGCCATTTGCATTCATTATCGCCACTCCAAATGAGATCGGGATTGCAAAGGATAAGCTGGGACTGAGACCTGCAATGGTTGCTGAAGGTAATGATCTTTTTGCCATCTCAAGTGAGGAGGTTGCTCTCGAGCCTCTCGGTCTTGAAACAGAGTATCTCGCTCCAGGAGATTATAGGGTTTACAGGATGTGATTGGAATGGAAATTGATTGCAGGGATTTGAAGGTTAGGGAGATAAACAGGATGATAAAGGAAGCTGTAAAGAATGGAGAGGAGAGAATCATTCTGAAAAATCCCGGAGCAAAGCACTACCTTGCTGCTGGAGTGGTTGGCAATGTTGAGATCCATGTTGAGGGGAGCGTTGGATACTTTGCCGGAACAATGATCCATGGAGTCAGGATGGTGGTCGAGAGGAATGCAGGGTGGTTTCTGGGGGACAACATGACAGACGGTTACATAGAGATAATGGGTACAGCTGGAGATGGGGTTGGACAGGGGATATACGGAGGCACAATAGTTGTCAGGGGAAATGCTGGAGCCAGGACTGGGGAGATAATGAAGAATGGAACGATAATCGTTGGTGGAAACAGTGATTTCATGACCGGTTTGTACATGATGGGTGGAAGAATGGTCGTTCTTGGAAATCTGAGAGGTATGGCTGGGGAGAGCATTGTCAGAGGTGCAATTTATTTCAAGGGTGAGGTTGACAGTCTTGGAAAAAATGCAAAGGTGGTTGAGATAAACGAAGAGGATGAGGAGTGGCTGAAAGAGGTTCTCAAAGTTCATGACTTTCCTGCATTTACCGAAAAATTCAGGAAGATTGTGCCGATAAAGAAGAGGTTTGTTTACGGAAGCGCCCCATCGGAGGAGGGTTAAATGGTATTTGAAATTACCATTGACAGAGAAAGATGTATAAAGTGCCTGAGATGTGTGAGATACTGCCCAACTGGAGCTTTAGCTGAAGAGGACAAGATGCCTGTTGTCAGGGATCAGATTGCATGTGTTGGTTGTGGCAACTGTGTTGATGTCTGTCCTGCTGCAGCAATTCAGGTTTCGGGAACATCTGATGTTGAGGACAGAGGTATATGGAGCAGGAGCGTTGTCCATGAGATATGGAGGAAATCGGAGACAGGAGAATACCTTGTCAGAGGTACTGGAGCCACAAGACCTGTGCCCCACTTTGAAGATCTCGTGATTCTCCCAGCCCAGACATCAAGACCACCCATCGACAAATACAGGGAACCGTGCAACACAAGGGTCGTTATTGGAAGCAGGTTTGCTGAAGAGCCACTTATCCTTGATACTCCGATAATGGTTGCTGCAATGAGCTATGGAGCCATAAGCTTAGAGGCAAAGGTTGCGATAGCCAAGGGAACGGCAATGGCGGGAACGGCCACAAATACCGGAGAGGGGGGCATGCATCCTGAAGAGAGGAAGAATGCGAAGTACCTCATAGCCCAGTATGCAAGCGGCAGATTTGGAGTTTCATCCAAGTATCTCAATTCAGCAGATGCAGTTGAGATAAAAATAGGACAGGGTGCAAAGGCAGGAATGGGAGGGCATCTGCTTGGAGAGAAGGTGACGGAGGATATAGCAAGGATCAGAGGCATTCCTCCAGGTACAGATGCACTGTCTCCAGCAAGACACATGGACATAATCGGTCCCGAGGATCTGGCGATGAAGATAGAGCAGCTCAGAGAGATCACAGACTGGAGAATCCCAATAGCAGTCAAGTACTCTGCAGGGAGGGTTGCAGATGATGTTAAGATTGCTGCAAAGGCTGGAGCAGATATCATTGTTGTTGATGGTATGCAGGGCGGCACAGGAGCAACTCCAGATGTCGTTGCCAATCATGCCGGAGTTCCAACGATAGCAGCCATAGTCCAGGCTGATGAGGCTCTGAGAGAGATAGGTCTGAGGGATGAGGTTAGCCTCGTTGCTGCAGGTGGCATAAGAACGGGAGCAGATGTTGCCAAGGCAATAGCTCTTGGAGCAGATGCCGTTCAGATCGGCACAGCAGCTCTCATCGCTCTTGGATGCACAGTCTGCAGGCAGTGCCACCTTGGCAGGTGTCCGAAGGGTATAGCAACTCAGGACAAGAGGTTGAGGAGGAGGCTTGACCCTGAAAAGGGAGGGATAAGGGTTTACAACTACATAAAGGCGATGACCGAGGAAATAAAAATCCTGACACAGCAGGCAGGGAAGACTGATGTGAAAAATCTTGAGAAAGAAGATCTGAGGGCAATAGACATAAATGTCTCAGCAATAACCGGAGTTAAGCTGGCAGGCTGGGACAGACCTTTCAGATTTTGATTTTTCCACATTTTCTGACTCTTTCATAATTTTGCAGAATATCCGGGCTTCTGATTTTCAGATGAGCTTTTGTCTGAATCCATCACTTCTCACTTTAAAATTTTTTAAAAGAGAGCAGTGATAAGAAAAATTTATAAAGCCATTATCAAAGGACGGTTAAAAATATTTAGGTGATATCATGGATGTGGAACAGGCGAAGAGTTTCCTTCAGGAGAACGGCATCAGGCAGGTGCTCTGTGCATTTGCAGATGTTAGAGGGTACATGCAGACGTTCAGCATCCCTGCGAGGAAGTTTATTGATGGAAGTGCATTTGATGGAATTGGATTTGATGGCTCCTCAATAAGGGGGTTCAAGTCAATAAACGAGAGTGACATGGTCTGGATGCCCGATGTATCAACGCTTAGAATGGTGCCCTGGGAGGATGATCCGGCACAGAAGACTGCAATAATGTTTGGTGACGTTTACGAGGCATGGGGGAGTGAGCAGAGCGACGTCGATCCGAGAGGGTTTGTGGCAAAGAAAGTTGAAAAAATGCTTGCTGATAGTGGTCTTTCAGTAATCTTCGGTCCTGAGATAGAGTTCTTCCTGTTTGAGAGAGTTGATCCGACAAAGCTCACATACGATCTCTGGGTATCTCCAAACGGTGGAGCTGGGGACAGCTGGGGGCCACCAAGGGTAATTCCTGAAAGTCCTGAACTGATGTCTGGAGGTTTTGTTATAAGGCCAAAGGAGGGATACTTCAGGCCACCACCTGAAGATACAACAGTTGCCTACAGAAACGAGCTTGTTGAGATTCTTGAGGCATTTGATGTGATGGTTGAGTACCACCACCACGAAGTTGCGACTGCTGGGCAGGTTGAGCTTGATTTTGAGCCGAAAACACTGGTCGATGTTGGGGATGCCTTCTTCTACTACAAGTTCGCTGCAAAAAATCTTGCTGCAATGTACGGAATGCTTGCAGTTTTCATGCCCAAACCACTCTATCTCGACAACGCAAGTGGAATGCATGTTCACCAGAGCCTCTGGGAGGGTGAGCCATTCAAGGGCACAAACGTCTTCGCAGATCCGGATGATGAGTTCATGCTTAGCCAGAAGGCCAGGTATTACATAGGCGGCCTGCTTGAACATGCCAAGGCACTGACGGCTCTGTGTGCTCCAACCGTCAACAGCTACAAGAGACTCGTGCCGGGATTTGAAGCACCAATATACGTGTGCTGGAGTCCGAGAAACAGGAGTGCTCTTGTAAGAGTTCCAATGTATCACAGAAAACCATCTGCAATAAGGCTTGAGTACAGAGGAGTTGATCCGAGCACAAATCCTTACCTCTCACTGTCGGCGATGGTTGCAGCAGGAATGGACGGAATCAAGAAGAAGACTGAACCGGGAGACCCCGTGATGGACGACGTTTATGAGCTGAGCGAGAGCAGAAAGAGGGAACTTGGTATTGGAGAGCTCCCAACAACGCTCAGAGATGCCCTTGACCATCTTGCGACAGATGAGGTGATCCAGGGTGTTCTCGGCTCGCACATATTCGATGCGTTCATGGAGATCAAGATAGACGAGTGGAATCAGTACTGCCTGTACATAACACCCTGGGAGTACATGAAATATCTGGACATTTAATTAATTTTATTTCAATATAATTTCATTATTTTAACAATTTCTCGGTAATCCCTAAATCAGAATTCGTCTGAATTATTTTTTCGTAAAAATTCATAAAAAGTCGGAAATAATAAATACGATTAAAGCAGAGTAGATACTGAGGTGATTGAGATGGGTGTTCACAGAATAACGAGTGAGGCTGCCAAGTATTATGCAATGAGGGAGAGGATACTGGGATCCGGGATCTCCCTTCTTGGAGCTGCAAGCGAGAAGATAAATGAAATTGACAGGGATACTGCAGAAAGGCTCGGAGATCTTGCATCTCATCTTCTCCCTCACAGTCCCGGATATGCGGGAAAGCTCATGGCAGTCACAGCAAGACTTTTCTGGGCTGTTGCAGGAGTTCAGGAGAAAGAGTGGGAGTTCAAGGAACTTGATGATATTGAAAGAGAGATAGAAGAGCTGAAATCAAAGGTTGAATCCTAAAAATAATTTTTTATTTCTTTTGCCGTTTCTTCAGGCTTCCTGTTTGTGTAATTCTCGTCATAAAGCTTTGCAATCGCAAATACATCATTCTGGTAGTATCTATCTATTGGAGTTCTTGCCACAATGTCGAAGACTATGGGAATGTGTTCCATAGCATCCAGCGGCCCGAAAACTCCAAAGTTGAATGAGTTAAAACCCATCTCGCTGTAAGCTCCGAGTATTCTGACAATGCACTTTGAAAGTTCCTCAACATCCGCTTCATCAAGCTCATTCAGTCCCTTTCGAATGTATCCCTGGACATGCTCAAAACCTCTGGGTGCGAAGGGAGTAAAGAATCTCCATCTTCCTTCATGCACCCTGTTCTCCTGGAACTCATCCCAGAATGCATCCCAGAAGCACCTTCCGTTCTCTCTGTAAAAGCCTTCAGCGCCTTTTATAAGCCTCTCCTGAAGATCAAAGAGAGTTTTTGAGGCCATAACCTGAATGTGAGGGTGAGATATGCTGCTTCCTGCAGGTCTGAGGTAGTTCATGGTTATTGTGGCAAACTCAAAGTCTGTTTTTCCTATGTAATCGAGGGCAAGCATGAATCCATCAAAGAACTGCCTTTCTCCAAGTTCATTGATCGGCACGTAATGGGCCTTCGTGATTCTTATGACAAGAGAAATCTCTGCATAGGGAGAGATGTTTGCCATCAGAATTGACTCGTTTCTTTTCAGAAGCTCCTTTCCTGCAACTCTCACATCCCTCGCTCCCATGTTTTCAACCCTCTCATCACAGAACGGACACCATTCCCTGCTGAAATCAGGCATTTCAGGATTTTTGGGGAACGGAAGGGGCTTGACGAGAATTCTTGATCTTTTTCCTGTTATCGGATCAAACCTTATCTCAATCTCAAGCTCTTCCACATTACCTGTTGCCGGATTGAAAAAAGATGCTCTGTCAATCGATCTCCTTAGCTCCATAGAATGGAATCTCTATTGCTGATAAAAAGCTTTCTATATGGTTTTTCCGTACCTGTCTATAATGCCCTTCTTGATTCTTGTTGCAGATATGGGTTCCTCATCCTCAGCAAGAACAAAATCAACCTTCACAATCTTTATTTCTCTTTTTCCCATTTCCCTTCTTTTCTCATTTATCTTCTTCGCCATCTCGTATGTTTCAGGACTCACAACAAGGTACTCAAAGTCATACTCAAGTGTTTTGCCATAGGGATTTGTAATCTCAACAACATAGGGTTCAAACCCGTACTTTCTCCTTACATACCACTTCACGTTCTCGGCACGAATTGTGAATGGGAGCACACTCCTTATCCTCTGTCTTGCCATCCTGTCGCTTGTTATTCCAATGGATATGCTCTCACCGCCAAGCTCAATGGCCTTGTCAATGAGCCTTTTGTGCCCCTCATGAAGTGGCTCGAAGGTTCCTCCAACCGCCACCCTGAACTTCTTCATGAAATTTCCTCCAGAATCTCTCTGATTTTCCTTGCAGTTTCCCCGGGGTCTGCCCTTCCCTCTGTCATCTTCATCACATATCCGACAAGGAAGTTTGCCGCCTGCTTCTTTCCTGCTCTGTAATCCTCAACCGCCTTCGGGTTTTTCTCAATAGCCTCTCTGCAAAGTCTATCGATTTCATCCTGAGGAATTGAAAAGAGACCCTTTGACTGGATTATTTCCTCAACACTCCCACCATGGTCCAGCTTTGTTCTTATAACCTCAACAACTCCTTTTTCGGTTATCCTCCCCTTGAGGAAATATGTGAGAAGCTCGACAAGTTCATCTGAATTCAGTCTCCTCTCACCTTCAGAAAAGCTCATGTCCCTGTAGTTCAGTTCCCCTCTCAGCACATCAACTATCCAGCTTGCAGCGACCCTCGGATCTATCTCCTTAGCAACCCTCTCAAAGTAATCGGCCATTTTTGGATCGAGAACAAGTATCTTTGCTTTTTCCAAGCTCAGACTGTACTGCTTTATGAGCCTCTCCCTCTTCTCCCAGGGCATCTCTGGAAGTGCATCTTTCACATCATCCACAAACTCTGAGGTGTAAATCGGAACCAGATCCGGTTCCGGAAAGTACCTGTAATCCTGCTCCTCTTCCTTGCTTCTCAGAGACACGGTTATGCTGTTTGCCTCATCAAAGTGTCTTGTTTCCCTCTCAATTTTTCTGCCTCTCCTCATCAGATTTTTCTGTCTTGTTATCTCATAGGCGAGAGCTCTCTCAACCCCCTTGAAGCTTGATATGTTCTTAATCTCAACCCTTCCACCGCCTGCTATGCTTATATTTGCATCAACCCTCATAGCTCCCTCAAGATCCCCATCAAAGACGTCCAAGTATTCGAGAATTATCCTCAGTGTGTTGAGAAATGTCCTTGCCTCCTTTGGAGATCTTAAAACCGGTTCCGTCACAATTTCCAACAGCGGTGCACCGCTCCTGTTGTAGTCAATCAGGCTGTATTTTGCTGTTGTTATCGATCCCTTGTAGCTGAGCTTTCCGGGATCCTCTTCCATGTGAATTCTCTTCAGGGTGACTCTCTTTTCTCCGCTTTCTGTTTCTATGGTCACATACCCTCCCCAGGCGAGAGGCATGTCGTACTGGCTGATCTGAAACCCTTTGGGCAGATCGGGATAGAAGTAGTTCTTTCTGTCAAACCTCATCACAGGATTTATTTCAGCATTAAGGGCCAGAGCCACCTTTATGGCTGATCTTACAGCTTCCCTGTTTATTACAGGCATTGCTCCGGGCAAACCCAGACAGACCGGACAAACATGGGTGTTTGGCTCCCTACCATGATAGTCAAGAGGACATGAGCAGAATAGCTTGGTTTTGAGTCTGTTAAGCTGAACGTGAACCTCAAGACCTATTACCACATCCATGATCGGGAATCCAGAAAAAGAAATATATCTTTTTTGATCATCTGGAAAACCTTACTCTCCATACACTCCAGAATCGCTGCCACAAAGGCTGATGCAAGGATAGGTGGAATGCAGACTATCTTGCGGTACCATTGTCGCAATCATACATAAATATTTAATTGCACATGTATTGCTACGTATATCATGCACATGCCGAGGGTCATGAGCACCCAGCATCCTGACAATGTGGAGATGCCATTCTTTGCAAGGCAGGGTTACTTTGACGGGGAGGATGAGATAAGGGAGGCATACTATGTGTTCTCTCACTTGGGAATGGATGAGCAGATGTGGGACTTTGAGGGAAAGGAGGTGGATGACTTTGTTGTAAAAAAGCTTCTGTCATCATATCCTGAGTTTTTCAGGGACATCAGACTTGGAGAAGAGATAAGAATAACTCCAAGAATTCCAAACCCGACAGTTGAAAGAGAGGAGGCAAAGCTTCTCTCAGAAACTCTGGAGATGATTCCACGGAGCTATGACTATGCAAGGGAATTTTATGGAGATGATGCCCCGTATCCAATCTCTGAGGTCATACTTCCGATGGTTACCAGCATAAAGGAGCTTGAAAGGGTTTACTGGTACTACAGGAACCTAATTGCCGGTAAATCGAAAATGAGGCTCCCCGATGGATCTCTGATTGGAGAATGGCTTGGAGAGTTTGAACCGGAGGAGCTGTCAGTGATACCGCTCTTTGAAGACATAGAAACCATGATCAGCTGCCATAGGATTGTTGAGAAGTTTGCAGACGGAAAGTTCTCCGCCATGAGAGTCTTCCTTGCCAGATCTGATCCAGCACTGAACTTTGGATTCATAACTGCAACTCTCGCAGCCAAAATTGCCCTTATGAATCTGGACGAGATTGATGTTGAGGTTTATCCCATAATCGGTGTTGGATGCCCCCCATTCAGGGGGTTCTTCGATCCAGAGAACCTTGCTGCTCTCTACGAGTATCCATCAGTCCAGACGTTCACAGCCCAGTCAGCCTTCAAGTACGACCACAGCTTTGAAACTGTCAGAAAGGCAGTTGAAGCAATCAGAGAGAGGAATAGGAGGAGAGCTCAGGAAGTCGATATCGATACTGGAATCCTTGAGAGACTCTCTGAAGAATACAGGAAAAAGATACCGCTTGTTGCAGACCTTGTCAATGAGATGAGCAGATTCATTCCAAGAAGGAGAATGAGAAAACTTCACATCGGGCTGTTTGGCTACTCAAGGGGAGATAAGATAAAGCTCCCGAGAGCAATATCCTTCTGCTGCTCCCTTTACAGCATAGGATTACCTCCCGAAGTCATAGGATTCTCAGCTGTTACCGACAGAATCTATGAGGTTCTTTGCGAATCAATTCCAAGCTTTGAAATGCAGATGGAGTCTGTCATTAAATTCCTCAATAAAAATAGCCTGAAACTGATACCGCTTGAGGATGATGTGAACAACCTCCTTCAGTATTTTGACTTTGAACCTGACCATGACTACACGCCACTCACAGAGAAGGTTATGGAGACTCTTTCAAGACAGAACGGCATACAGGATGCCATAATCCAGGCTGCAAAGCACAGAAAGTTTCTTGGATGACCAAAATTTTTAAATAGACCATCCAATCTCCTCTTTTTAAGCCAGGGTGGCAGAGGGGCTATGCGGCGGACTGCAGATCCGCTTTACCCCGGTTCGAATCCGGGCCCTGGCTCTTTTACCTTAAATTTGAATCCGTGCCTGAAATAAGACCGAGCATCGCTGACTTTTTTGTCATAATGACTTCAATGGAAGTCTTGCCTGAACTCCTTTAATAATGTCCACGAGCATCGCTGACTTTTTTGTCATAATGACTTCAACCGAGGGGTTCAACTTCTTATTTTCCACAGGAGGATGGTGACTATGGATTTCCACCCACACCACAAACTATCCAAGGGCTCTTCAATAATTTAAAGTGAATTTCCGGGAGGATTATGGGATTGTTTTGGATCGGCAACCTTTTCAAGCTTCATTAACCCTCACACACCTTTCCACAAAACCCATCAGGTAGGCATTGTCTGCTTTTCTTGGAAGATCCGAAGAGTTTTAATTTCAATGCTTCATGGGAGTTCAGCAATTTCTTCATAACGAAACTTTTCCAAACTTTTCAATTAGAAAATCTTAAACCTGCGAACAGTGACTCAGCATTATGAAGCTGATTTTCCACCCTGAATTTTACCGGGTGTACACATCTGATCCGGCTGCTGAAGCTGGAAGAATGGAGGCTATAATGGGAGAGTTGCAGGATTTTGATGTGATAACTCCAGAACCGGCAACTGAGAATGACATACTCCTTGTTCACACCAACACTCACCTTGAATGGGTTAAAAACCTTGGAGATGTCTTTGATGTTGCCATGCTTGCTGCAGGTGGAGCGGTGCTTGCAGCAGATATCTCATTCACTGAACCATCATTTGCTGCCATAAGACCTCCGGGACATCACGCAAGCCCTGACAGCTCATGGGGGTTCTGCTACTTCAACAACATAGCCATTGCAGTTAAAAAGCTCCTTTCCGAGAGGAGAATTAGAAGAGCTGTTATTGTGGATTTTGATCTGCACTTTGGAGACGGCACAGCTAACACATTCAGGAATGATAGGGATGTGAGTTACTTTCACATGTCAGGTGGAGAGATAAACGGAATCGCAGAGTTTCTGGGAAAGGGAGAGTATGATGTGATAGCCGTTTCAGCGGGATTTGACAGGGCGAAGGAGGACTGGGGAGGAATTCTGGAGATGAGTGACTACAGAGATATTGGAAGAATAATCAGGGAAAATGCAGAGAAAACTGCGATGGAAAGAGGTTTGCCGTGCTTGAGGGTGGGTATAATCACAGGGTGCTTGGAAAGAATGTCAGAGCCTTTCTTGAGGGATTCCGATAGTTTCGCTTATATCATATCTTCGGCATTACATGAACCCTGTTCTTTTTGAACCCAACCATCACATCATCCTTTCTGCCCAAATCGAGCCTGTGATATGCATGATCCGGGATCAAAGCTGTAACTATTTCTTTTCTCAGTCTGATAACAAGCTCATGCATCCCGCCAACATTAACTCTCCTCACAACCCTCCCCTCAAACACGTTGCCATGAAGAAGCTCACCCAGTGGCTTGCCCTCCCTGACAACCATCACATACTCTGGTCTTATGCAGAAAACAACCTCGTCTCCAGGCCGAAAGCCTTTTCTCAGAGAATGCACGACCCCCTCGCTCCACTCTATTTCAAGGCTATCGCCAGATCTCACCACCCTGCCCTCATATATGTTCTCAGCACCCATGAATTCAGCAACCTCCCTGCCTGCAGGCTCCTCAAAAACCCTTTCAGCATCATCGATCTGGAGAATTTTCCCAGCAACCATCACCCCTATCCTGTCTGCAATCAGGAAAGCCTCTCTTCTGCTGTGAGTGACGTAAACAACAGGAATATCAAGCTCTCTCAGAATCGAATTCATCTCAATTATCAGTCTTTTTCTCATGAGCTCATCAACACTGCTCATCGGCTCATCAAGCAGAAGCAGATCTGGTTTTGATGCGAGAGATCTTGCGAGAGCTACTCTCTGCTTCTCCCCACCGCTCAGCTGGCTTACATTTCTATCGAGAAGATGTCCAATACCGAGCATCTCTGCAACGTCACTGGCATTTCCTTTCCCCCCGTAGGTGAGGTTTTCCCGAACGGTCATGTGGGGGAAGAGAGCATAATCCTGGAACACGTATCCTATTCTCCTTTTTTCTGGAGGAAGATTCGAGATTTCCCTCCCGTTCAGTAATATCTTACCCCTGTCCTGCTTCAAAAATCCGGCTATCACGTTGAGCAGGGTTGTCTTTCCACTACCACTGGGACCGAGAATGGCAGTTATTCCTTCAAAAATTCCACTTACATCAAGCCTGAAATTTCCAAGGCTTTTAACCACTCCTCTCAGCTCCAGCAACCCCATCACCCAGGAGTCTGATGAATGTGAAAACCATAACACCTATTACCCAGAGAACAATTGCAACGGGAATCGCACCTTCCACACCACCCTTGAGATAGGATGTATACAGGTAGATGGGCAGAGTTCTCGGGAAATATGCAAGCATGAATGTTGCACCGAATTCTCCGACACTTCTCACAAATGTCATCAGAAGTCCTGCAAGAACTCCTTTTTTTGCGAGAGGAAGTGATATTTTCAGAAAGGTTTTCAGCCTGCCAGCACCCATAAGTCTGCTGGCAAATTCGAGTTTCACGTCCACTCCCTCAAAGGCAGCCTTTGCGGAGATCACTGTGAAAGGTGAAGCTACAGCAAGCTGGGCGAGTACAATTGCAAACAGTGTTCTGGTTATCCGGAAACCAGCATCATCAGCAAGTTTTCCAATTAACCCTCCAGGGGAAAGAACTGAGAGAAGGAGCAGACCCGTGACAATTGGGGGAAGGATTATTGGGGATATAACAAGGGCCTCAATTAACTGGTTCAGTCTGCTTCTGTTTCTTGCCAGCGTGTATGCCAGAGGAACTCCAAGAATTGCAGAAATGAGTGTTGTGATCGAGGCAGAAAAAACTGATACAAACAGAGCATCCACCAGTTCGGGCAGCATCACGGATGTTACAGAGGGAAGTATAAGGATGGCGGAAAATACGGGCAGGGACAGATAGGCGGCCAGAATATATGGCAGAAATTTTACAACTCGTGAAAAGGACATCACATCCACCTCACCATTGTTTCGAGTCCGTAATTGCTGAGGAGATCCAGTCCATCACCGAGCATGAAGTTCAGAAACTCCTTACCGTAACTGCTGCACCATTTTGTCTCTGCAATTCCGTAGAGTATTGCTTTCCCCCTGTGAACTCTGTCACCAGCTTTAACTGTGACCCTCTCATAAAAGCTCTCGTAGGCTGGAGAGCTCAAGTCTATCTGCTCTGGAAGCTCTATGAAATCAAGACCATGTGCAACAGCCATGTTTCTGTAAAGAAATCCCGCATCGATAGTTCCAGCCCTTATGTTGGCAGCCAGGTCTGTTTCAAGGCCAAAAATAAGAAGACTCCTGAGTATCTCGTCATAAACCTTCCTGCCGTAGTGCATCTCGGCAAGTTTAAGAACGATCAGACTTCTGTATCCGAGGGGGTCAGATTCAGGATCAGCGATTCCGAATTTGTATTTTTTTGACAGAATTCCGTCAATCCATTTTTCCTCATCCATTTCAATCCCCCTGTGAGCGATAACAATGCTGTTGGAAGCAAAAACAGCATATCTTTCAATGAATTCCGGCATCAGTTCCTTCAGCAAGTCAGAGTCTGCTGAAATAACGATATCGGGTCTTCTGTATCCATCCTTAACCAGATTCACTATTGTCACAGATCCCCTTGCCTCTGCCTGAACAGGGATCCCGGTTTTTTCTCTGAAATACGGGACAATGATGTCTTCCATTTCTCTCTGAAGGCTTGCGGCAAACATGACATCAACTCCACTTCTCTGAACACAACCAGCCAGTGTGAGTGCTGCCAGCTTCATCAGACTCCTTCTGGTGACCATCAAAACCTTTAAATTCTTTAATTTAATTTAAGTATTTTGTTGAATGAATATGTTTAACATGGCTGATAAGACCTTCCTGACGAAAAGACAGCTTGAAGTTTTTGTAAGGAGAGAAAGGGGAGAAACGCTTGCAGAGATAGCGAGAGCTCTTGGAACTACTCGAAGCAATGTCTGTGCCATAGAAAGAGCTGCAAGAAAAAACATAGAAAGAGCTTACAGAACGGTAAGGCTTGTAGAAAGTCTGCTTTATGAGTCGGTGATCATCATATCCCCGGGAACTGATTTGTATGACATTCCGGGCCTTATCTACAGAAGGGCTGATGAACTTGGAATAAAGGTGAGGATGAGCGGGCCAATGCTGTTAAGGTTTATCGTTGAGCAGTGTGCTGAAAGACTTAGAAACAGGGAGGTGCTTAGAGAGATATCGGTGGCAATAGATTCAGATGGAAATGTCTCAATTCTCTGAAAAATAAAAAAAAGTCAGTGTATTGAATCTCCGTATCTCTTCTTTAGGAATGCCGAGATCCCGATTGCAATCAGTGCAAGGCACACGTAAACTATGAATCCCCTCGCGTACCCTATTTCCCCAAAAGCATCAACAAAAACTCCGAGAATTGGTGGAACGACAAATCCTCCAAATGCTCCTAATCCACCAACCCATCCACTTGCTCCCCCAACAGCCTCCGGCACGTACTTTGCAACAAGCTTGAAAACAGCAGCATTTGCAATTCCCATGCCTGCCCCAATGAATATTTCTCCTATGAATGCTGGAATAAAGGCTGTTGAGACCGTAAGAATTCCCGCACCAATGAGAACTAACGTAAAGCTCATTATGGCTGTTTTTTCACCACCAATTTTATCACTCAACTGCCCACCGTATATTCTTATGAACGACGCAAGCAGTGAAAATCCAGCTCCTCCGAGAATTCCTGCCGTTTTTATGTCAAATCCATGGAATATTCTCCAGTAGGTCGGGAACCATGTCGTTAAAGCCAGAAATCCACCGAAGGATGTGAAGTAGAGTATAACAAGAGCCCATGTCCTTCCGATCTTTGCAGAAATTTTTAGTGCATCAACAAGCGTCCCTGAGGGAAAAAGCTCCTGACCGAGCTTTTTTGAAACCTCTATGGCCTCCTCTCTTGGCACACCCTTCTTTATGAGCTGGAAATAGTAGGCATCGTGGGCTATGATTGCGTAAATTATTGTGCCTATTAACAGAAAGCCGAACCATGCAGCATAAGCTCCGGGCAGTGCGAGTGTTGCGAGGGCAAATGGAATTATGAGTGTAAACCATCCCGGAGCGGTGTTTCCGAGTCCAGCATAGGTTCCGAGAGCCCATCCCTGTCTTTTCTGGGGGAACCAGTAGGATGTCTGAGGAATGCCTACAGAGAACGTTGCAACACCGCATCCACTCAGAAATCCGAAAAAGAGAACCAGGGGATACATTTCAATCGTAAGATTGTCCGGGTAGTATGTGAAAAGTATAAAGGTCAGCCCAGCCATTCCTATTACTGAAAGAGAAAGCAGTGTAAGCAAAGGCTTCTTTCCACCAACCTTGTCAACCCAAGCTCCGAATGGAATTCTAAGCAAAGACCCTGTGAGCTGCGGAGCTGCAACAAGCAACCCTGTCATTGCAGCAGTAAGACCCATAACATCCTTGAATTCCTTTGCAGTGGGGCCATAGAGGGAGACGGCAGCAAAGCCCACAAAGAATCCGAGGGTTGCAGCAATCAGCCCCTCAGTTGGAGATCCCTTGAGACCATACTTCTCCTTAAGTTTGGCAACATCCTCCATTCACTTCACCTCCATTATCACGCTTTTCTTCTTTTTACCCACCTGTAGAGTATTGGTGGCTCTGTAAGGTAGCCAACAGGGAAGAACAGGAAGTGCACAAACTTGGTGAATGGCAGAAATGCGAGTATCAGGAAAGCACCCAGAACATGTATCTTGAATGCCAGAGGCAGTCCTGAGACAAGAGCAACGTTGGGCTGGAATGTAAGCAGTGAATAAAGCCAGGGAACTGCAGTGTGAAGGTACCACTCCATGCCCCATCTTGCAAAGATGCCCATATAAACTCCCGTTATCGCCTGATTGAGGACAAGCAGTAGAACTATGTAGTCTGCTATGTTGCTGACAGCCCTTACTCCTGTGAAAACTCTTCTGAAGAGGAGAACAAAGGTTCCGAGGAGAGTCAGCAATCCCAGCCCCAGTGCAATGCTCTCCATAACAAACAGCCTCGTCATGCTTGAAAGCAGAGACTGGACTGCAGACGGGAACAGAAATCCGATAGCGTGCCCAATGAGTAAAATCACAACACCGTAGTGCCAGGGAACACTGCCCCAGAAGAGACTCTTTCTTTCAAGGAACTGGGTTGAGTATGCACTCCATGTGAGTCTTCCACTGAGATACCTGTATGGGGTAACAAATAGGGCAAGAGCTATGGATATGTAGGGTATGGCAACAAAAATCAGCAGGTCGAACATTCTATCACCTCCTCAGATTTTGAAAATTCAGCAGAACACAACCTGTGAAAGAGCAGAACAGCCTGTCTGTAATGGAATTCTTTGTCCTCAATGCTTTCAGCCATTTTCTCAATACCAGGCATTACTGCAGCCAAGAACTTCTCTCTTCCATTTCCCATAATTGAGAGAAATTCTGAAACAACCGCTATGTGATCAGGGAGTTCGTTGATTGATGGGACAAACGAATTCTGTCTGTACATCTCTCTAAGAAACACCATGTACTCTCCCTTTTTGTAACTCTCCCCGAAGATGTGATGGGCTATATATGGAATGCAGACAGGCTGAAGCTCAAATGAAGAAACGTATTCTTCCTGAATTTGAGAGAGGGGTGAGTTTTCGATGAACTCTGCAAGCTCATCAAGCTCCTGAATCCCGTTTGAAATCTCCACCAGCTTTCTGCAGGACTCCTTCAGAATTCCCTCATCCTCAGGATAGCTGAAAATTATGGAAAGGAGCCTGTAATGTTCAGGAAACATCACAGACCACCTCTCGGTCCTGTAAGAACTCCAAAGCCTTTCGCACCCTTTCTCTGTTCAACATCTTTTGCATCGTACTCTCTGTGGGCAGGTGGTATTGCAAATCTATCATCGTAGCTTGCCAGAGTGAAAAGTCTGTAGAGTCTTTCAGCCCTGTCCTCAGTAAGCCCAGATTTTCTCAGCAAGCTCTCGTCAAAACTTTCTCCGAGGTTCTTGGCCCTCATGTAATGCCTCAGAACTATCATTCTGTCGAGAGCTTCATGAATAACCTCTTCATTTCCTGCCGAGAACAGTCTTGAGAGGTATTTTGCTGGAACTCTCAGCATATCCTTTGTGGGGATTTCCTGGCAGTCCTCAACCTCGTAGGCAATCTTCTGGGTTGCAAGGATTGGGGATAGAGGGGGGATGTAAAATGTCATCGGAACAGTTCTGAATTCAGGATGAAGCGGGAATGCAACTTCAAACCTCTTTATGAGATCGTAAGCAGGAGAGGTTTTTGCAGCCTGAATCCAGCTTTCAGGAACTCCATTTTCTCTGGCGAGTCTCACAATATTCTCATTGTTTGGATCCAGAATTATTCTTCTCTGTGCATCAACCAAGTCCTTTTCCCTTGCTCTAATAACGTCATCGATTCCATCAGCGTCATATAACACTACGCCAACATGTCTTATCTTTCCAACACAGCTGTGGGCGCATGCGTTTGCCTGACCTGTCTCAGTTCTGGGATAGCAGAATATGCACTTTTCACTCTTCCCGGTGTTCCAGTTGTAGTAAACCTTCTTGTATGGGCATGCTGTAACACAGAATCTCCATCCTCTGCACGTATTCTGGTCAACAAGCACGACTCCATCTTCACCGCGCTTGTATATTGCCCTTTGAGGGCATGCAGCAACGCATGCAGGGTTCAAGCAGTGATTGCAAATTCTCGGCAGATAGAACATGAACAGCCGGCTGAATGTGTTGAGAATTCTTCTCTCTTCCAGATTGACATCGTTCTCTGCATAGAGGGGTGAACCCCCAAGATCGTCATCCCAGTTTGGCCCAGACTCTATCTCAATTTTCTCTCCGGTTATAAGTGAAACCGGCTCTGCAACTGGCTGATCATCCTCTTCTCCACCCTCGTAGAGTTTTGAGTACTCGTATGTCCAGGGGTGGTAATAGTCCTCGAGCTTTGGCATGTGTGGCTGGTAGAATATGTTGAGCAGGATTGAGAGCTTTCCAAATGCCTTCAGCTTCACGTTGTTCCCCTTTACCACCCATCCACCCCTGTACTTTTCCTGATCTTCCCAGAATCTGGGATAACCTGCTCCGGGTTTGGTCTCAACATTGTTCCACCACATGTATTCTGCTCCCTTTCTGTCAGTCCAGATATTCTTGCATGAAATGCTGCAGGTGTGACATCCGAGGCATTTATCCAGATTGAACACCATGACAAGCTGAGCCCTAACATCCATTCTATCACCTCCTGAGCTTTCTGACAACAACAAGCGTGTCCCTGTTCACTCCGGTCGGACCCCAGTAGTTGAAGTAGTAGCTGAACTGAGCGTAGCCGCCAACCATGAGGAGTGGCTTGAGCCTGGCTCTTGTTACGCTGTTGTGAATTCCTCCTCTTCTTCCTGTAACCCTTGACTTTGGAATGTAGAGGGTTCTTTCTGGAGCATGGTACATTAGACACATTCCTTTCGGCACCCTTGATGAGACCACAGCTCTGCAGACAATCACTCCGTTGTTGTTGAATACTTCAATCCAGTCGTTGTCGTTTATTCCCGCACTTTTTGCATCTTCATCATTTATCCAGAGAACCTCTCCTCCTCTTGAGAGTGTTAGCATCCTTAGGTTATCATAGTATGTGGAATGTATGCTCCACTTGCCGTGGGGAGTTATGAAATTCAGAACAAGGCCATCATCCACATCGATCTCATCAAGAACTGAGGCATGAAGCTTTCTCTTGAAAGTGGGTAGTGCCTCGTCAAAGGCAATGTAGTATGGGTGATCCAGATAGATTTCCTGCCTTCCGCTCAGAGTTCTCCATGGTATCTCAAGCTCCACGTTAAGCGTGTATGGAGAGTAAGCCCTTCCTTCGGTTATGTTTCCGCTCCATACGGGGCTGGTGATAATTCTTCTTGGCTGTACCTTAGTATCGTTGAAAGTTATTCTTACACTCCTGTAAGGTTCAACTATATCAGCAAGCCTCTTTCCGACTTTTTTCTCAAGATTCTTGAATGCTCTGTAACTTATTTCTCCGTTTGTCTCAGGAGCAAACCTGAGTATAACCTCCGCAACACTCACATCACTTTCCAAGGAGATTCTCTTCTTTCCATCCCACTCCACTGCTGGAAGCTCATTCAAGAGCTCCTCATAAATGTCTTCAGCATTCCAGCTGACACCATGTGCTCCAAGATTCTTTATTCCATCTCCAAGTGATATAAATCGGTTGTAAACGTTTGGATAGTCCCTTTCAACTATCGCAAGTTTTGGCATGGTTTTTCCGGGGATGGGTTCACACTCTCCGAGCTTCCAGTCCTTGACCTCAGGCTGGGTTATCTCTTCAGCCGTATCGTGGAGCAGAGGAGCCATGACAACATCTTTTACAGGATTCGGGAAGTGCTTCTCGGCTATCTCGCTGAATTTCTTGGCAATTGTCTTGAATATATCCCAGTCTGATTTCGCTTCCCATGGCGGGTTTGTGGCACCTCCGAGACAGTTGACGAAGCTGTGCAAGTCTGTTGTGGAAATGTCATTCTTCTCATACCAGTGGGCTGCAGGAAGGACAATGTCACTGTAGATCGCTGAGGTGTCCATTCTGAAGTTGAGGTCAACAATCAGGTCAACCTTTCCTTCAGGGGCGTTCTCTCTCCAGACAACTTCCTCGACTATATCCTTCGCGACCTCCTCTGCCATCACATTGCTGTTTGGAGCACCAACAAAGTGCTTGAGGAAGTACTCATGACCCTTTGAACTTGAACCTATCGCATTGGCCCTCCATATAAACCATACTCTGGGCCAGTTCTCCTCAGCATCAGGATCTTCGATCGCAAATCTCAGCTCACCGCTTTTCAGTTTGTCAACAATCCATTTCCTGATCTCATCATCTGTTTCTGCGCCATCGTTTATAGCCTCCTGCACAAGGTCGAGGGGATTTCTGTTGAATTGAGGATAGAATGGAAGCCATCCGAGTCTTACAGCTTTAACGTTGTAGTCTATTGCATGCTTTGGCATTCCGTCAGGAGCTTCAATGTAGGCACATCTGTCATATCTCCACTGGTCTGTGTGAACGTAGAAGAAGCTGGGGGAGTTCTGCAGCCTCGGTGGTTTGAGCCAGTCTCCGGCGAAGGCGATGGTTGCCCATGATGCTATCGGCACAACCTTTTCCTGTCCCACATAGTGGGCAAGTCCACCACCGTTTCTTCCAACACTTCCTGTGAGAATCAGGGCTGTGATCACCGCTTTATAGTTCAGGTCGTTATGGTACCAGTGGTTGAGGCCCGGGCCAATTATAACAAGGTTTCTGCCCTTGGTCTTTGCCCCATTTTCACCCCAGTCTCTGGCAAGTTTTATCACAGTGTTCCTGCCAACCTTCGTGTGCTTCTCCTGCCATGCTGGAGTAAAGGGTTTGTCATCGTCATAACTTTCTGGATAATCACCATCCAAGCCTCTCGATAGCCCCAGATGTGCTGCAAAGAGGTCGAAAACTGTTGTAACATAAATCTCACCGCTCTTTGTTACAATCTTTTTAGCCGGGACATGTCTTATGCTTTCTCCATAATCATCGTATCTGAATCTGACTGGGATGCTTTCTTCATCAATCAAGGTCAGTTTTACATTTATCTCCTCTCCAGTTCTTGCATCTTTCATTTCAAGGTTCCACTTCCCTTCATATCCCCATCTAAACCCTATGCTACCATTTGGAATCTTCACTTCTCCACTTTCATCCATCACACAAAGGATCCACTCCCCATTCTGCATTTCCTCAATTTCACCTGCTCTCAAAAACTGATCCATTTCAAAGGCATCTCCATTCTCTTTCAGCTTGACAAGGAACGGAAAGTCGGTGTACTTTTTCGCATACTCTATGAAGTAATCAACAGGGCTGTCAAAATAGAATTCTTTCATTATGACATGGTTTGCTGCCATCCAGAAGGCCATGTCGTGCCCCTGCTCAATGGGAATCCAGAAGTCAGCATTCTTGCTGACCTGACTGAAGTCCGGTGAGAAAACTGCAACCTTTGCACCCCTGTATCGTGCCTCAGTAAGGTAGTGTGCGTCTGGAGTTCTCGTCATGTGGGGGTTTGAACCCATTACTGCTATGAATCCGGCATTGTACCAGTCTGCAGATTCATTTACATCTGTCTGCTCACCCCAGGTTTGTGGTGATGCTGGAGGCAAATCACAGTACCAGTCATAAAAGCTCATGCAAACTCCACCTATAAGTTCAAGGAGTCTTGCTCCGGATGCATAGCTTATCATCGACATGGCCGGAATTGGTGTGAAGCCAATTATTCTGTCAGGACCGTGTTTTTTGATGGTGTATACCATAGATGCCGAGATCAATTCAACAACTTCATCCCAGCTTGCTCTTCTGAACCCCCCCATTCCTCTTTTCTTTATGTAGCTGCTTCTCTTTTCCGGGTTTTCAACAATGCTCTTCCACGCCTCCACAGGGTCAGAATATTTTTTCCTTGCCTCTCTCCACAGATCAAGGAGTCTCCCTCTCACATAAGGGAATTTGGGCCTTAGAGGACTGTATACATACCAGGATGCACTTATTCCTCTCTGGCATCCTCTTGGCTCATAGTTGGGAATTTCGGAGTTGAAGTCAGGGTAATCTGTTGCCTGAAGTTCCCAGGTTATTATGCCATCCTTCACATACACAAACCAGCTGCAACTGCCTGTGCAGTTCACACCATGGGTGGATCTAACCACCTTGTCATACTGCCACCTGTTTCTGTAAAACTCCTCCCAGCTTCTCGTACTTGGAGAGAAAACGTCCTTAATTCTTCCAGTCATATCATTTCACCCTCCCGTAGTAAACACCTGCGATAATTATCGCAAACAGGAAAACAGCAAATCCTGATAATGGGTACATATCTGATTTTGCCCATCCTTTTTCAGCTTCCTTGAAAAACGCAACAAGATCAGCAACCTCATCCTCAGTGAGACTTTTTCCCGCGTAGATGTCCTTCATAACCGGAAACTGGAGGCTTTTGACAGCTCCGTAGGTCCCCTTTTCACCGAGTCTTGAATATAGATCGCTCAGATCTTTTGCAAGGTTTCCACCGTTAACACCTGCAGATCGTACAGAGTGACAGGAAACGCATGGTGCACCACCGTTTTCAAATGGCTTTTCCCCAATAAACAACCTTCTCCCCGACTCAGGATCTCCGATGGCGGTCTTAACTTCTTCAGGGGCTTTCTCGGGATGAGTATCTGCCGCTCGCTCCTCATCACCTACAGGGAACTGAGACAGAAATTCAAGTATAAGTTCTGCCTCTTCTCTTGTCACACCGAGATTCGGCATCTGGTATCCGTACTGTGATATCAGCTCAGCCATTATGGGATCATTTTCTTCTGCAAGCTTGTCAGGTTCAACAATAACTCTAATCAACCACTCTCTGTCTCTTTTATCCGTAATACCTGCAAGATCCGGACCGGCAACATCCCCTCCACCAATGGTATGACATCCGCTGCATTTCTGGCTGTAAATCTCCTCTCCAGTTTGAGCGTTACCCAATCCAGCGGCTGTTACAAGAATCAGCACAATTGCGATACCGATAAATACAGTATTTCTCAACTAAAACACCCCCTCCTTTATCATAGCTAAGCATACTTCACTCCTCCATCCCCAGCATATTTCTTCCACATGATCATTCTCAGTAATAGTTATCCATTTTCCCTAAATACTTCGGAAAAGTTAGAAATTCGAATTTTAATACAGCCGGAAGTTGAAATAAACTTTTATTGAAGTGGATCAGATTTCAGATCATGATTCTTGGAGTATGCGGGAGCCCGAGAAAAAAGGCAACACACCATGTTCTTGAGTATGCTCTGACGCATCTTGAAAAAATGGGGTATGAAACAGAAGTGTTTACCGTGAGGGGTAAGAGAATAAACTTCTGTATCCACTGCGATCACTGTCTGAAGACCAAGGAATGCATCTTCAGTGATGACTTGGTTGAGCTTTATGACATGATAGAGAGTGCAGAAGGAATAATTCTGGCAACTCCAGTTTACAACAGCGGAATTTCAGCTCAGTTAAAAGCCGTGATGGACAGAACAAGAGCACTCTTTGCAAGAAATCCAGATGCTTTAAGGGGAAAAGCTGGGATGGGAATCGCAGTGGGTGGAGATAGAATGGGAGGGCAGGAGATAGCTCTTCTCCAGATACATGCCTTTCTAATACTGAATGGTGCAGTTCCTGTCAGCGGGGGATTTTTCGGAGCAAATCTTGGAGCAACATTCTGGAGCAAGGACACACTTGAAGGTGTCATGGAAGATGGAGAGGGATTCAGAAGTTTGAGAAAAACACTTAAAAGGTTCGCTTCCTATATTGATTCATATGGAAAAAAGAATTAGGATTGCCTGGGGTATAACCGGAGCAGGAGACAGACTTAAAGAAACAATCGAAGTAATGAAAAGATTGAAAAGTGAACATGATGTGGAGATAAGAGTCTATGCATCTCAGGCAGGAGAGCAGGTTTTGAAGTGGTACAAGATGCTTGATTCAGTTAAGAGCTCTTTTGACAGGTTTTATGTGGAGAGAAATGCGAACTCTCCATTTCTTGCCGGAGAACTTCAGGTTGGGAAGTTTGCAGCTCTGGTAATTGCCCCTGCAACCGCAAACACTGTTGCTAAGATTGCTGGAGGTATTGCAGACACCCTGCTTTCCAATTCTGCCCTGATGGCACTCAAGGCATTTGTTCCGGTTTACATAATGCCATCTGATTACAGGGAAGGGGAGGTTGTAACCGATCTGCCTGATGGAAGGAAGCTCAGGCTTAGAGTTAGAAAAGAAGATGTGGAGCATGTTGAAAGGCTCAGACAGGTGGATGGAATTTTCATTGTGGAAAGTCCTGAAGAGCTTGAGACGGAACTGAACAGGCTTATCTCCTCTGCAACCTGAATTCCATCTGACATTGTGTCTCATACTGTCAGAAAAAGTTATTTAGTGGGATTTTCCATCCCCTGAGGGCGATAGAATGGACAAGATCAGGGTTGGTATTGATGAAAAGGTACCACCTGCAAGAGCTTTTGTTCTCGGCTTTCAGCACGTTCTTGCCATGTTTGGTGCAACAATAACAGTTCCTCTTGTTGTGGGAAATGCAATAGGTCTCAGGCAGCATGAAATAGCACTTCTGATACAGGTGGTTCTTCTTGCCATGGGTATCGCAACAATTCTTCAGACAACAGTTGGGTCGAGGTATCCAATCGTACAGGGATCAAGCTTTGCCTTCATCCCGGGACTGATAAGCATCGGTGGATCATCTGGTCTGGCTGCTGTTGAGGGAGCATTGATTGCAGGAGGGATTGTGGAGGCACTTTTCGGTGGATTCGGAATTGTTGGAAGGTTGAGAAAGCTCTTCACCCCTGTGGTTACGGGGGTGACAATAATGCTCATCGGCTTTTCCTTAGCCCACGTTGCCGTGAAGTATTCCCTCAACTTTTTCGCTGATTCAACAGCAGCATCGGCACCAGCGGCATTCGTCATAGCCCTGATAACATTCGCAGTCACCATTGCGGTTGCCCTCAAATCAAAAGGAGCTTTGAAGGCGATGCCCGTTATAGTCGGTGCGATCGTTGGCTACACTGTCAGCATACCCATGGGCATGGCAGATTTTACCCTTGTGAATGAGCTTCCGATCTTCAACATCCCGGCACCGTTTCCTTGGGGTATGCCTGTTTTTGAGGCTTCAGCGATAATCATTCTGCTGTTTGCGTACATGGTGAGCATAATAGAGAGTGTTGGCGATTATCACGCAATTTCAGCAATTTCTGAAGCTCCAATAACAAGGAAGCACATAAACAGAGGGATAATGAGCGAGGGGATAGCGTGTGCAATTGCAGGAGTTTTCGGAGCCAACGGAACAACGAGCTATTCTGAAAACATCGGACTTGTGGCTTTGACAAAGGTTGCAAGCAGACAGGTTGTTCAGATCGGAGCGATCATTCTGATTGCTCTCTCACTCTTCCCCAAATTTTCGGGAGTTCTCGCATCAATTCCCCAGCCCGTTCTTGGCGGTCTCACGGTAGCACTCTACGGAATGATAAGCGTTACAGGACTGAGACTGATAAAGGAGAATGTTGAACTCAACGACAGAAACATGCTCATAATTGCAAGCTCACTCATTGTTGGTCTCGGAGCTCCACAGCTTCCTGCAGAGTTTCTCGAACACTTTCCCAGGATAATATCCAGCATACTTGAGTCCGGAATGGCGGTGGGAGCGATAACGGCCATAATTCTCGACCAGGTTCTGAGGTGATGGGTGTGATTGAGGATGAGAGGTGGAAAGGAGTTTACAGGATGGATGACTCTCCATACCTTCTTGAAATTTTAACGGAGCTGAGAAACAGAGAAACTGACTCCATCGGATTCAGGAAAGGTTTGGTGAAGCTTGGAAGATTTATGGGCTATGAGCTTATAAAAACAATGGAATATGAAAAGCTGAAAATTGAAACTCCGCTGGAGGAAACCGAGGGCATAGTCTGCAGGGACAGGCAGAATGTTGTTATAATAACAGTTCTGAGAGCAGCCGTTCCAATGATGGAGGGTCTTGTGAAGGTTTTTGAAAAGGCAAGAATCGGGATAGTTTCTGCAGTCAGGGGCAAGGCTCCTGACTTCAAAATAGACATGCATTACATAAAGATACCCCAGATAAAAGAGGAGGATACGGTGATAATAGCGGACCCGATGATTGCCACAGGATCAACACTTGTTGAGGTTATCAGAGAGGTCAGGAGATATGGTGATCCGAAGAGGATAGTGATTCTCGGAGTTCTGGCAGCTCCTGAAGGCATAAACAGGATCAAATCTGAATTTCCGGACGTTGAGATATTTGTCACCGAAATTGACAGGGAACTGAATGATGACGGATACATTCTTCCGGGTCTTGGTGATGCTGGCGACAGGGCTTTTGGATTGCCTGTGAAGCTTTCAACGCTTCCACAGCTAAGGAGCATTGAGTGAACTTGTTTCTTTTTTCAGAATAACTCAGGCATCTGCAGACATCTTCAACTCAATGTACGGTGAAAACCCGGTGGAGTCTCATTTTCGAGTGAATTGACATCGAAAACGAAGTTTTTTCGACAGCAGTCCCCATCCATTAGCATTTTGTAGTGGCGGGTGATCTCATACTGAATAATAACTTCAGAGGAGAGCCTGAAGAATGGCTGATAGGCAAGGGTTTGGGCTGAAAAATCCCTTTCTGACAGAACTTCTATACACAATCCCAGTTTTCTCTCACAAGAAGGATCTGTATTCGAGGAAATCTGTCTGGTTTGCTTAAGGGTATCTGCTCTTAGCTCTTGAGGAGAGGGGGATTTCAGGTCTCGCACAAGCCCTTTCCAAGAGAGACAAGGTTGTCCAGCTGGTGAGAAGTCTTCCATATGCAGGATTGAACTGCTGATTCATGTGGGGTTTTCGAAAGATGACAGAGAAAACATCGATGAAATAGTGAGTTTAGGTTTTTCAGTAAAACCGTGTGAGAAGGAGTTAAATAACAAAACAGTACAGGATAGGACATGAGAATCGGAATCGTGATTTACTCGAACGATGCAGAGACGGTCTGGAATGCCTTCAGATTTGCGAACTTTGCCCTGAACTCTGGGGATGAGGTGAAGGCTTTTCTGCTTGGAAAGGGAGTTGAGTGCGAGAACATGAACGATGAAAGGTTTGATGTGAGGGAGCAGATGGAAGAGTTTGTGAAAAACGGCGGGAAGATATATGCCTGCGGAACCTGCCTGAAAATCAGAGATTCTTCCTCAGAGCTCTGTCCTGTCTCTACCATGAAGGATATGTACGAGATCGTGAAGGAAAGCGACAGGGTTCTTACTTTTTGAAATTTTAGGATTTGGTTCACTCCCAGAGAGAACCACTCATATCCAATCCTTGTTATGGCAAAGTTACCCGTAACTTTGCTTTTCCAGCTTTTTTGTCTTTTCACGTTCTCTCTTTAGACTGATAATTACGGCCACATCGAGTAAGACCACAAGCGCAGTAAACCAGTTCATCCCTTCGACCAAATAGACATACAGCCCCACCGCTGTAACAAATGCGACTGCCGGGACAAATAAAACAAGGAGCAGTATGAAGGATGCTCTCCTTTTTTCGGCGCTCGAATCGGTAATTTTGAGAGTGTAATTGCCAAACCTTACAGAATATCAGAGAATCACGATCGCAAGAATAAATGGCAGTGTATATTTTTCCGAGTAGTTCAATTCCCCAATACAGTTCAAAACCCATACTTTATCAACGAACAGGACTGGAGTTTCAAAAACTTCGAGAAGAAATACCCACCCTACCAAAAGCAAAAATAAAGCGGTTACAACATGCCTGTGCAAACCCTCATGCCTGACCCCCACCTCTATCAGCACCCCACAATTTGGACATTCGAATGTGTGAAAATGTCTGAACAGGTGGGCAATTTTCCACCAGGAGGGCAGGACTGTCCCGCACTTTGGGCATATGAACTGCATTGGATGTTTTCTTCCAGTATACTTAAAAATTTTTCTTTGATATTGACTGCATAGTTGTGTAATCAAAACAAGTAAAATGACAAAAAGTTTGCAATCAAACAATCTCCCGAAGGTTTTCGTCCTGACCTGTGTCTCGGTGTGGTCATACTCATCCTGACGGGAAGGTTAAAATACGTTCCATACCACTTCATGCCATGCGAAGTGACATTGTCAAGAGGGGTGTCGACAGGGTCGCTCATCGAGCCCTGCTCAGGGCTCTTGGTCTGACGGATGACGATTTTGACAGACCCTTCATCGGGATAGCAAATGCGTACAACACAGTCGTTCCCGGCCACATGGCCCTTGACAGAATAACCGAATACGTCAAGCAGGGGATAATTGCTGCTGGCGGAGTTCCATTCGAGTTCGGAGTTATTGGAGTATGCGACGGAATTGCGATGGGGCATGTTGGGATGAGCTACGCCCTGCCTTCAAGGGAGATCATCGCCGACTCCATAGAGGTTATGGTTGAGGCTCACCAGTTCGATGGCCTTGTGGTTGTTGGAAGCTGCGACAAAATCGTTCCGGGAATGCTCATGGCTGTGCTCAGGCTCAACGTTCCTGCAATTGTCGTAACAGGGGGACCAATGGTAGCCGAGAGGGTTTTCGGTGAGAGGGTTACGATAAAGGATGCGTTTGAGGCTGCAGGACTTTACAAGGCAGGACAGCTTGATGAAGACGGTTTGAAGCTTTACGAGAACTTCTGCGCTCCATCCTGCGGGAGCTGTCAGGGGCTTTACACAGCCAACACAATGCAGATTCTCACGGAAACTCTCGGTTTAAGTTTGCCGTACACCTCCACCTCACCATGCGGCTCGGCAAGAAAGCTGAGGATAGCGAAGGAAGCGGGCAAAAGGGTGGTCGAGCTTGTAAAGCAGAACATCAAACCCCTCGACATTGTGACTGAAAAAAGCTTCGAGAACGCAGTGACCATGGACATGATGATTGGAGGCTCGACAAATACGGTTCTGCATTTACCTGCGATTGCGAGGGAAGCTGGAATTAAGCTCGACCTCGACGTATTCGACGAGATAAGCAGGAAAACTCCTCACCTTGTAATGCTGGACCCTGCGAGTAAAGACGTTGTGGTCGATCTGGACGAGAGCGGAGGAGTGCCGATGATTTTCAGGAAAGCCAAACAGTACTTCCACAACGAGATGACAGTTAGCGGATTGAGAATTCACGAGATCGCCGAGCTTGCTGTAAGGAGGGGAGTGGACATTATAAGAAATCCCGACGACCCGCACAGCAGGGAAGGGGGTATAGCGATCCTGAAGGGCAACATAGCCGAGAGAGGGGCGGTGATCAAGGCCGCTGCGGTTGACGAGGACATGAGGGTCTTCGAGGGGGAGGCGAGAGTGTTTGATTCTGAAAAGGAAGCTCTCGATGCCATACTTGCCGGAAAGATTCAGGAGGGACAGGTTGTTGTGATAAGGTACATGGGGCCCAAGGCTGCAGGAATGCCGGAGATGCTTCTGCCAACTGCGGCAATAGCGGGAATGGGTCTGCAGAGGGTTGCGCTCATAACAGACGGCAGGTTCAGCGGAGCGACGAGAGGACCAGCTATAGGCCATATAGCCCCGGAGGCACTTGCAGGGGGGAACATAGCCCTTATCGAGGATGGGGATGTCATAGAAATTAACATTCCCGAAAGAAAGCTGAACGTCAGGCTGAGCGATGACGAGCTTGCAGACAGGAGAGAGAGGTGGAAGCCGAGGGAGATCCGGCATAAGGGCTATCTGGCAAAGTATTCCAGGCTTGTAAGTGGAGCAGACGAGGGAGCGGTTCTCAAATAATTTTTTATTTTTCGTGTGTGATTTTTATCCATGGCAGTCATAGACACTCACATCCATTCTGAGGGGAGGAGTGTAGAGGATCTGAAGTTCATGGCTGAGAACGGGATAAAAAAGGCCATAACCTGTGCCTTCTATCCGATAAGGCCAGGTTTTCCAGAAACCCTGATTGACCTCGCGAGAAAGCTGACAGAGTTCGAGCCGAAGAGGGGGAAGAGAGCTGGAATTAAAATTCACTCTGCGGTTGGGATTCATCCAAGATGCATCCCGCCAGACTGGCAGAGAGTTCTGGACTTCATCGAGAGCTATTCGGGCTATGTGGCAATCGGGGAGATAGGACTCGAGGATGGAACTGATGTGGAGAGGGAGGTTCTGAAGGCACAGCTCCTTCTTGCCAAGAGGCTCGACATCCCTGCAATCATCCACACCCCCAGAAAGAACAAGGTTGCAATTCTGGAGAAGATGCTCGAGGTTCTCGAGGAGATGTCTTTCCCCGAAGATCTCGCCCTCATTGATCACAATTCTGTCGAAACCGTTAAGGTTATCCTGGACAGGGGCTACTGGGCCGGAATAACCGTGCAGCCGGGAAAGCTGAGCGTTGAAGAGGCTGTAAAAATAGTCGAGGAGTTCGGAGATGAAAGACTCGTAGCGAACAGCGATACAGGATTCAGCGAGTCAGACATGCTTGCTGTGAAAAAGTTCTACGATGCATGCGAAAACGAGAGGGTTGTGAGGAAGAATGCTGAGAGGTTTTTCGGGATTTAACGGAAAATTTTAATTCAGTTTCCAAAACTCATCAGCTTGCCCTTTTCACAATCTATGTATATCCACAATATCCACAAGTGGATGGTTATGAACATGGATGCCGAACTTCTCAGAAGAGTTGAAAGGCTGGAAGAGAAACTCGACAGAATTCTCGAAATACCTGAGGATGAATTAACCGAGGAAGAGATCAAGGAACTCAACAGGACAAGCGAGAGAATGAGGAAGGACGAAAAGGTACCTTTGGACAATCTTTTATGAAGGTTTACCATGATGGAGATCCGCAAAACAGATAAAAAAGCTTGAAGATAATGAAAAATCAGGAATCCTGAGAAGAGTAAAAGCCCTTGAAGTAGATCCTTTTCTTGGGAAGAAGCTCAAAGGGAGAGAGAACACGTACTCCCTCAGAGTTGGCAAATTTAGGATTATATACGAAATTCACACAGATCTGAATAAAATCTGGACTCTGAAAATTGATAAAGCGTTTATGACAGGATCTGAGTTTTACGGCGTGGAACAACTGTCATTCTAAAAACTGCAAAGAAGTGGCTCAGAAGAAGAGAGACGCATGATGAAACAAATTTCCGGATGAATTCTCTCTGGAATTAGCTCTTCTTCCTGCACACGTAAATCCTTCTTGTCAAGCTCTTGTGCAACTTTTGACACAGCTTGTATTCGATCTCAAAATGCTCCTCGACAAGCTCATCAACATCCAGGTTGGTCAGGAAGACCGCTCTGCAATTCTCTCTCAGCACCCTGTGGAACTCTCTGAGTGCGCTGCTGTAAAGCTCATGAATTTTGCCAAGACTTTTCGTTGACTGCAGGTAGGGAAAGTCCGTAACAATTCCATCAACGCTCCCGTTCTTAAGCCCCATGTTCTTGGCATCACCAATCGCAACGTTTGCTGGCAGATTGTAATACCTCAGATTCACTCCGCACCCCTCAGCTATGGCCCTGTAGGCCTCAATTCCAATAAAGTCCAGACCCATTAAGCCAGCCTCAACCAGAATCGTGCCAGTCCCGCACATCGGGTCGAGAACGATTCCACTCCTGACACCTGCAGTGTTGACAAGGCTCCTTGCAATTCTGGGAAGAATTGCTCCAGGTCTGAAGAAAGGTTTCAAGTCCGGTCTTCTCATCAGAAACTGCTTTCTGTCGGTTTTGTACAGCAATATTCCAACGTGGATTTGGTTCGAGAAATAAACCCTGATGATGTGATCTGGCTTTGAGACGCTTATCTCAGCCCCTCTCCTCCAGAGTATCGCTCCGAGCTCCCTCTCCAGTTTGAGAGAGTCAACCTTCCTTTTTCCGATGTTCCTCACCCTAACGCATATCCTGCCAGCCGGAATTTCAATCCCTTTAAAAAGCTCTTTCAGCTCGTCAAGGGAGCTGCAGGAGAACAAATGCCTGCTTACCTCGTGAATCAGCCCGAATCTGTGGAAATATTCTGTGAGTTCATTATCGCAATGTCCGGTGAGTATCTGGGTGTCCTCCTCTTCAGCGTTGCCACGAAAAACGTTCAGAAATGTCCTTGCTTCAATTTTCGCGAGTTCCTCGAACTCTCCGCTCAGGAAGAACAGCAACCTCATCCTCGCATTTCTCTGATCTTCTCAGCGAGCTTAACCATCAGCTCCGTTTTTCTCATTCTCTTCTCCACTCTAAGCCTGCCACCCTCCTCCCACCAGCACCTCGGATACCTTTTATGCTCAACCTCGTAGCTCAATCCGAGAGCCTCGCACGCTTCAGCGAGTTCCTCGATTCTTACATTGGGGACAGAAAATCTTTTCGGTATTCTCCTTCCCTCACTTCTGCTTTTCTTTCTGTCCAAGTTCACGGTCCATATCACGTAGCTATCTTCTCCTCTTCCTGAGTTCGTCATATACCTCCTCCAGTTTTATTTCGAGGGCTGAAAGCATCACAAGAAGGTGGTACAGCACATCTGCAGTCTCGTAAATCACGTCTTCCCTTTTTCCATCCTTTGCAGCCAGTATGAGCTCTGTCATCTCCTCTCCAAGTTTCTCCAGAATTCTGTTGATTCCCTTTTCGTGGTATATGAGCCTGGCTGTGTATGATCCCTTGCTTGGATATCTTTTTCTCTCCTCTATCACCTCAAAAAGCTCCTCCAGCATCCCCATCACTTTGAATTTTTGAACGTTATTTCAACCAGAGGGTGAGGCGTGTCCTCAATCACCTCTATATCTCTGATCGATCTGATCCCCTTTTTCTTTACAAGCTTTTCCATTCCAAGCTCAACGTTGCCGGGCACTTCGAGAACATACGCATCAAGCCTGTCAATTCCGAGCTTTTTTGCAGCAACAACCCTGTGGTGGCCATCAACCAGAAAATAGGTGTCATCCTTCTTTATAACAACTATAGGCTCTGCAAGCCCCCTCTTGATCTCATAGATTCTTCCTCTAAGCTCATCTGCAAAGATCTTGGTCTGTGTTGGAATGAGTCTCTCAATCTGGACCCTGTCGTTGTATGTTCTGACTTTTGTTCCATGCACCTTCTCTATTGTCTCCTTGAGCTTCTTAACCTTTGTCGGGTCTGCCCTCTCAATCTGGCTTCTTATTATGTCTGTGTTGGTTATTATCCCCTTGATTTTTCCATTTTCATCAACAACAGGGAGCTTTGAATGCCCTGTCCTGAACATGACCCTCGCAGCATCCTTCAGATCCATGTACTCTCTTGCAACGTACAGCGACCTTGTCATGACCTCTCTTATCTTGGTTTTCAGGTCTTTTTTCAGGAGATCAAGGGAGGAGATGTATCCAACAAGAGTGCCATCCCTTTCAACCACGGGAAATCCGTCATGACCAGTTTTTTCAATGATCCTTATGGCATCATCAACCGTGTCATCCGGATTGAGTGTTATCACGTTTCTTGTCATGTAATCTGCAACCTTCTGCTTCACGGGATGATATAAGAAAGAGGGAGATATATTTACTTTCTCATGTTCATGAGATCGATGCTGCATCTGAGGAAACAAGGGTTACCATTTCAGTCTGTGCAAACCTCTTCAGAAATTCCTCGATTTCGGGGGTGCTGATTCTTTTAAGATCTTCAGAGAATGGATATGACACTGGCTGATAGAGAAGCTCCACTTCCACCCTGAAAGGTCCCTCATGGCCTGAAACATTAATTATATAGCTGACAACATCCCCACCATCTCTGAAGGTGGAATCAGTTCTGGCACTGCCCTTGACAGCAACATCGGGGATGGCGTTTTCGATGTCAAATCCCTTTGGAGGGATGCGGTTGTCCTTTATGTAATCTGCAGCTCTCAGAAGTGTCTGGGTTACCCTGCCGTTGACATCCACCATTACAGCTTCATAGATCTGAACGTCATCTTCCCTTGCTATGACATCATGGTGTGGCTCGTAGGGTGAGTCCTCTCCAGCAATTCTTCCATCCTCAACTTTTCCCGACTCGAAAACAGCATTTCTATCCCCATCTGTAACCCTGAGATGTATCCATGCCCTTCTCGATGGAAATCCTGTCGGGAACTTGTGACCTGCGCTGTTCTCAACCTTAACATCAACATTGAGCCTGTCTCCATCTATCTTTACGGAAATGATTTTGATGCTTATGAAAGATCTCAGCATTTCTTCGGCCTTTTCAGCACCATCTTTTGCTCCCATCAGGTCAAGCATCCTGGCATTTGCTCCTGCAAACACATGCCTGAAGAACGGTGATCTCTCGGGCAGGTTTGGCGGTCTTGATGATACCTTTGCTCCTGAGCTCTGGGGCAGTGACACTTCTGACATGGCATATCCGGGCTGTATTGGCTGTTGAGCCACTCCAAGTAGGGGGTTTGTTCCGGAAACTTTCCGGCAACATTTCCGCTGTCGTCAAGGAACGGTGTGTAGAGGGTATGACAGATTGCACAGAGCTCTGCCTTTTCAACGTGTTTCCCCTCTTCCGGGGTATATCCAGCACTGTTTCGCATTGCCTGAGCCATTGCAGGGACAAAAGGACCAAATATCCTCCTGTCAGGCCTGATCGTTTTTTCATCAATCACAAAGTTTCCGCTGAAACTCTCTTCCTTTCCGAAATTGTCTGGAAGCATCTGGTGGCACAGTGTGCACGAAACTCCGTCATCAGCAAGCTGATAAAACGGGCTTTTCTGGCTTAGAAATCCCCGGATGTCCACATCCACACCTTCTGACTCTGCCTGAAAGCTTGCCATTGGCATGTGACATCACGCGCACTTCTCCTCAATTACATCTTTCAGTTCCGGAAATTTTGCAATCTCAGAACTCACCTTTGCCCTCCAGTATGGATCCTTTGAAGCGTGAGCCATCATGCTCTGACTCCATTCAGAGAGAATTGAAACATCATTTCCGGATCTGTCTCTGAGACTGTCATGGCAGAAACAGGAGGATGATGATGAAAACATCTCTATCCTCTCTTTTGAAGGGGTTTCTGCAATTTTTGCCGTTTCAGGGGGCTTTTCAGCAGGCTGCTGGCATCCAAGAATGAGCGTGGCCAGCAGCACTGCAAGCAGAATTTTCTTCATATTGAATAGCTTTTTCAGAGTGGTATTTAAGAGTGTTCTTTTGCTTTTGAATATCGGAAATGTTAAATCGTTGGTATCGCAGTATGGGAGGGTGATAAGATGGATGCGTTTCCTGATAAATTCAAGTGTGTTGTGACCAACTGGGAGTACATGGATGGCCTGTGCAGAAGGGTGGCTGAGCAGGTAAAGGAGGATGGTTTTGAACCTGAGATAATCGTGGCTCTTGCAAGAGGAGGATGGTTTGCTGGCAGAGTTCTTTGCGACTTACTCGGTCTTGATGATCTGACAAGTCTCAAAATAGAGCATTATGTTGGCACTGCAAAACAGAGCGGTGAGGTGAAGATAAAGTATCCTCTGCCTGAGGACAGCGTCAGGGGAAAGAGGGTTCTTGTTGTGGATGATATTGCCGATACCGGAAAGAGTCTGATGAGGGCAAAGGAGCATGTTGATGAGAACGGTGCAGAGGAGGTCAAAACTGCCACCCTTCAGCTTCTCTACACATCACGCTTCACTCCTGATTACTTTGGGGAGTACATGGAGGAGTGGGCATGGGTTGTGTTTCCCTGGAACTTCATTGAGGACATGGTGGAGCTGATATCAAGGCTCCTTGCAAAGGATAAAGAAAAGCTGTGGGGGGAGTGGGATATAAAGTGGGGCCTGTATGAGTACCATCAGATTGACCCGATTTACCTTGAAATAGCTCAGCCCAGAAGATTTTTCGAGATTCTGGGAGAAATGGAGAGGAGAAAAATTGTGGAGAGAGTTGTTAAGGATGAGAAGGTCTTCTGGAGGTTGAGGGAATGAAGGCCGAAATAGCGATTATTGGCGGGACGGGAGTTTATGACAGCGATGCCTTTGAAAATGTTAGGGAGATAAATGTGGATACACCATTTGGAAGACCATCAGACAAGATTCTGGTAGGAGATTTTGAGGGGAGGAGAGTTGCTTTTCTTCCAAGACATGGCAGAGGACATGTCCACTCTCCAACTCACGTCCCCTACAGGGCCAACATTTATGCTTTAAGGAAAATTGGGGTGAGCAGGATTATAAGCATAGCTGCAGTCGGCTCCCTGAAGGAAGAGATCAGGCCTCTTGATATTGTCATACCTGACCAGATTTTCGACAGAACAAAGCACAGAGAGGACACCTTTTTTGAGGAAGTGGTCGTTCATGTTGGTATGGCCGATCCTTTCTGTGTTGAGATGAGAGATACAGCCATCAAAATCCTTAACGGGCTTGAAATGCCATACCACCCAGGAGGCACGTACGTGTGCATTGAAGGCCCTCAGTTCTCTACGAAGGCTGAATCAAACGTTTACAGGCAGCTTGGGTTTGATATAATTGGTATGACAGCACTGCCTGAGGCAAAGCTTGCAAGGGAGGCGGAGATGTGCTATCTCACCATAGCAACGGTAACAGACTATGATGTGTGGAAGGACGAGCCTGTTGACGTTAAAACGGTCCTTGAAAACGCCGCAAAAAATGAGGAGAATGTCAAAAAGATCCTCAGAAAACTCATACCATCCATTCCTGATGAGAGAACATGTGAATGCAGAGAAGCTCTGAAATTCGCAATAACAACAAGCCCTGAAGGGATAACCGATGAAGCAAGAGAGAAGTTAGGAATTTTCCTGAACAAATATCTCCAAACTTCTTAAAAGTACTCTGTTCTCCCCTCTTTTTCTCACAGAAACCCTGAAATGTCTACCCGTAAGTCCTCTGAAATCGTCACATTTCCTGATCAGGATTGCTTTCTGCTCCAAGAATCTGAAAAGTTCGTCTACTTCATAATCACCACTGCACAGCAAAAAGTTAGCCTTTCCAGAGCTCAGAAATCCAAGGTTTTTCATTTTTCTCTTCATGTGCACTCTCTCACGGGCAATTCTTTTTCTAACATATCTTGAAAAGGCCTTTATCTTTGGCAGGTACTCCTCTGCAACAGCCTTTGCAATTGAATTCACATTCCATGGCACCCTCCTCTCATGGTAAAGTTCTGCATACCCGTCTGGAAAGAATCCGTAACCAAATCTGAGTCCGGGAACACCGAGAATCTTTGTGAGAGACCGGATCTGGAATGCATGTATGTCGTAGGGTTTTACAAAGTCCATGAACGCCTGATCCACCATCAGCTTGGTTTCGGATGAAATACAGCACTCAGCTATCTCTGACATCTCATGTTCTCTGAAATAATCCCCGGTTGGGTTGTTGGGGTTGCATACCACAACAGCCTCAGGTTTTCTTTCTCTGATAAAGGAGATGATGTCATCAAGGTTCCATCTCAGATTTATCACATCAAGCCCGTAAATTCTGGCGAACCTTTCGTACTCCGTGAATGTCGGCTGAACTATCGCCACTTCTTTTTTCAGAATCCTGAAAAAGAACTCAATCAACTCTATGGAACCATTTCCGAAAACAACATTTCTCCCCTCCCATCCGGTTGAGCATGATATGGTATCAATCAGCGCGCTGTAATCGTTGTGGGGGTAGTAAAACGAGCTCTCAGCAGCTGAGATTATCTTCTCTTTCAGATCCCCGGGTCTGAAGGGATTCAGGTTTGATGCAAAATCCAGAACCTTCATTCCTTTTGAGAGATAGATTTCCATGATATCGCCATGCACGATGCTCTTTTCTTCAGGGGATTTATAACAGTTCTTGAATCAGGCTTACAGATACCACAATGCTTAAATTCAAAGGGGAGTAGTGGGTTTTGCTGCCGCCGTAGCTCAGCTGGTCAGAGCGGGTGACTTGTAATCACCAGGCCGCGGGTTCGAATCCCGCCGGCGGCTTATAAATGCTTCAACCCTTATATGTTTTCCTATCTTGCGAGTTTTTGATAACAAATTGATCCTGATCAGAACTCAGGATATTTGAAATAGACGTACAAAACAAACCATAAATATCCGTGGACACCATTACAGTTGAGGTGGTATTATGGATCTGGGATTGAAGGACAAGGTTGCCATTGTGACGGGGGGCAGCAGGGGTATTGGAGCGGCAATCGCAATTGAACTTGCCAGAGAGGGGGTTGATATTGCCATAAACTACAGAAAAAGTGAAGATCAGGCTAAAAGGGTCAAGGAAACCATTGAATCACTTGGGAGGAGATGTTTACCCGTCAGAGCAGATACATCCAGTTTTCAGGATGCCCAGAACATGGTAAAGAAAGTTCTGGATGAATTCGGAAGACTTGATATTCTGGTTAACAACGCAGGAGTTAACTGGGATGGGGTTGTGTGGAAAATGACTGAAGAGCAGTGGGATACGGTGATAAACATAAATCTGAAGGGATACTTTAACTATATCCGGGCGTGTGCACCCATATTTAAGGAGCAGAGATCCGGGAAAATTATCAATCTCACTTCAATTAATGGGCTGAGAGGGAAATTTGGCCAGTCCAATTACTCTGCAGCAAAGGCGGGAATCATCGGGCTGACCAAGGCTGTTGCGAGGGAACTTGGCAAATACAATGTCAATGTGAATGCCGTTGCACCGGGTATGATAATGACGGAAATGTATGAAACCGTGCCGGATGAGGTTAAACAAAAGGCCCTGGAAGAGATTGTTCTTGGAAGGGCAGGAGATCCAAGGGAAGTAGCATGGGTTGTTGTGTTCCTTGCCTCTGAAAGAGCCAGGCACATCACTGGGGAGGTAATAAAGGTGGATGGAGGACAATACATCTGAGATCTATGAGCTTATGGGTTTAAAGCTGGAATTTCAGGGATTGAGTGATATCTTGCTGTTTCATCATCAGTTCATATTCGGATGTTTTTGTATTTTGAGTGTTTAATCCAAAAAGCGTCTGAGCGAGATCTGCGATAGTATTCTTTGTTATCAGTAGTCTCTGAATTATTATATCAATCGGAAATCATGTAAATTCACATGCTGCAATCTGGTTTATTGCCATTATACTCAAAAGCCCGTATAAAGAAATGTGAATGCGTTTCTATTAAAATGGAAAAGTGTTTCTCTGATACTGTGTTTTATTCCGTAACAATGAAACTCTGAAACTCTACCTGACAAAACCTCCGCAACGCTTTACAAATTACTGAGTAATGTTTTTAGACTTCTCCAAGAAATTTTTAACATCGTCGGATTCAAGCCACCCCTCTTCGAGCCCCTCTATTAGTTCAACTATTCGATCTATCTGTTCAAATACTACTCTCTTCATTTTATCATCTTTTCCAAATTCATCTACAAACCCGTATATAGCAGTCAGGGGATTTCTGATTTTGTCAACAAGAATTGCGAATGTTTCAATATTTTCCTCAATCTGCCTGGTTGCTAACATAAGATCAGTTGTGTCTATTAGAGAGATTATGAGTTTATTCTCATCTAAAATCCGAGTTACGATACACATGCCCTCTTTTAAATGCCCGTCTGAAGTCGTGTAGTGAATTCTGTAACTGCTTGATTCAAAGTATTCTCCATGCATGATTTTTCTGTGAATATCCTCTACTGTCTTCCTGTCTTTCTGGTGGACAAACTCGGTAAATCTTCTCCCTATCAGGCTGTTTTTTCTCATGCCAAGAAAATCCTCCATTTTCTTATTTGCAAAGAGAATTATATCCTCCTCCAGCAGTACAATACCGGTTCCAGTATTGTCTAAGAGCAGTCTATACAACATATCAATCCTTTCTTTTTCCTTTTCCGTTCTTATTTTGGATATTGCGTACGATATGTTCTCTGCAAGCTTAGCTAAGAGATTCTGTTCCTCACTATCAAATTCCTCACCACCAATCAAAAAGATTCCAATGGCTCCGTAGGTTTTCCCCATGTACTGGAGTGGGAGCGTCAGCAAACAGTTCTGAACACCTCTGAAGGATATCGTTCTTGAAGAATGGGCATCATACCCCCAGTACACATTTCTTGTTATCACAGGTTTTTCGGATTTTAAAGCTGCAAGAACAGGTGTTTCGAGATTATTGACATCTCTCAGCATATTGGGGGAAAGGGGATATAGAGAAACACATCTCGTTACAGGCTTAACTTTACCGCCATTTTCTACGTAGGAGATCCATGCATAGTGATAACTACCAATCTCTACGATTATCTTGCATATCTCATTCAGCATGTCTCTCTCATTTTCAGTTCTCATAATCGCATCATTAATCTTGGCCATGATTTTCAAAGCTCTCTCAATTTTTCTCTTTTTCTCGATCTCTTCGGTTACAACTCTGCTGTAAATACCAAGGACTTTCTCGATAAACTTTGTTTCAAATTTTGCAAATATCGGTGATAGCTCCTGAAGTCTCCCTTTATAGGTCTCGGAGAGTATTTCATAAAAAACATCGATCCTTTTCACGAAATTGGCCGGATTCTGTCCACTTCTGATAAGCTCTTCTAAAAAAGATTCATCTAAATGGTCCATCTGCTCTTCAAGTGTTCTTTTTCCGGAAAACAGATCTGAAAGAAATTCAGTCACCACTTTTCTGAACTTTTCACGCAAGTTTGGAGGTATTGTATCTGATACCTTTTCCACCCATCTATCTATCACATCGTCAATTTCTTGGGATTCCATATCTGACTCCCCGGTATATGGTATTTGCTACGGTGGAACGCGCTTATATTTTTTTGATTTTGTGTAATAATCATAATAATATCAAAGAAATAGGGGTATCCGTATTTCCTTAGCCATGGCATGACTAAAAAGCTAATAATGGTACAAAGAACGTTTAAGCATTTTTAAAGTGATAATGGAAAGATAATCTGAAACATCACATCCACAATCCAGTCTTCATCATGAACTCCTTAGAACCGAGTATGGCGTCCTCATCCCTCAGCTCGAGAGTCAGGTATCGGCTGTAATCACTCGGAATAAGAGTAAAATCTATCTCGCCTTTCCCAAGCTCAAGATGTTCATCATACTCTCCCCTGTTATCATGCAGGTGTATGTTCTCAATCCTGTCAAAGTTCTCAATGAAAATCTCATGTCCACCTTTGACTGCATAATGGCCTATATCAAATGTCAGCCTTACATCGGTTTCCTCTATAATCCTTTCCAAACCCCTCATTATCCCACCGGATATGTTTATCGTGTTCTCTATTGCAATTAATTCGTTTTCTCTGACAAAGGGCAAAAGCTCTTCTGTCAGCACTCTTTCATTGTGCCTGTCATACCACTCCTCCCTGAAAACAAAGCCTCTTGCAGTTATAAAGCCAGGATTCCAGCCAATGTGAATTGTTACAAGCTCTGCATCACATTTTTCAGCAAAGAAAAGAGTCTTTTCAATCTCCCTGTAGCTTGCTTTTCTTATCTCACTGCTTATGGATATGAAGTTGGTGTTTATTGCTGAGGCGTGAATCAAAACCTCAATATCATAGCTGTTTGAAAGCTCCGCAACCTCCTCGGGGCTTACCACTTCATGGTAGAAGTTCGGATGATCCAGCAAAAGCTCCACATGGTCAAAATCATTCTCCTCTGCAAACTCAAATGCTCTGCTAAGAGTATGATCAATATCAGGCTGGAAACCCAGCTTCATGGAATCACCTGTACACCATTGTCCCGATCCCCTCCTTCGTGAAAAGTTCTATCAGAATTGAGTGCTCCCTTGAGCCATTGATTATGTGTGCCTTTTCAACTCCATTTTTGAGAGCATTTATTATTGCCTCGGCCTTGGGGATCATTCCACCATCAAGCACCCCTTTTTTCAGCATCTCTTCAAGCTCGTCCAGGCTTATTTTTGAGATTATGGTGTCCTTCATGTCCTTCTCTCTGTAAATCCCATCAACATCTGTTAGCATTATGAGCTTCTTGGCCTTTAAAGCTCCTGCAATGTCTCCCGCAACAATATCGGCATTCATGTTGTAGATGTTACCGTTCAGATCTATGGCAACGGGAGAGATGACAGGGATGTAGCCATTGTCTATCATGACCTCCAGAATTTTTGGATTGACAAATTCCGTTTCCCCCACAAATCCCAGATCTACTTCAACTTCCTGCTCTCCGATTCTCTTTCTGACTACCTTTTTCCTTGCAACAACAAGCAGTCCGTCCTTTCCAGACATTCCCACGGCCCTGCCACCGTTTTTTATAAAGTAGGATACTATCTTTGAATTTATCTTTCCATCCAGCACCATTTCAACAATCTCGATTGTCTCTTTGTCTGTGATTCTGAGACCGTCAACAAACTTTGGCTTTATTCCGAATTTCTCCATCTTTTCGCTTATCTCAGGTCCACCGCCGTGAACAACCACTGGCTTGATGCCAACAAAGTAAAGCAGGAGTATATCCCTTATTGTCTTTTCAAGAACCTTCTCATCAACCATCGCATGCCCGCCTATCTTTATCACCATTGTCTGTCCATGAAAATCTCTGATGTATGGCAGAGCTTCAACGAGCACCCTGACATCACGCATACTCTAAAATTGAGGATGAAATTTAAAAAGGATTCTATCTCAAGGATGCATCCAGAATTTTCCTCACGTGCTCCCTGACAGAGTCTATTATGTCCATTTTCACATCCCCCTCTTTTATGGCAAGAGGGAGCTCTGTGCATCCAAGAATGACTGCATCGGCATCGTATGAATTGATTATTTCTATAAGCCTCCCCTTCCTCCTGAAATCTCTGAAAACGAGATCATCAAAGATTATACTGTGTATCTCATCCACCTCGTTTGGTATCTTAACCTTGAAACCGCTGCTCTCCAGATTCTTCCTGTAAAATTCTTCCAGCATGGTGGTTTTTGTTCCCACAAGCAGCAGAGTTTTGCACCCCATCTCCAGTGCTCTTTCCGCAACAGCATCAACGATGCTGACAAACTGAACATCAAACTGCTCTTTAAGTCTGTCAAGCAGGTAATGGGGTGTGTTGGAGGCCATTGCAATTATCTCAGCCCCTGCACTGATCAGAGACGATATTGCCTCCTTCAGAACATTTTCCCTTCCATCCCATTCGGAATGTAGAAATCTGTCAAAGTTCACGCTGAAGATCAGCACTTCAGGATAAACATACTTTGGAAGCTTTTCCCTCGACTGCCTTATAATTTCAGCGTAATACTCGAGAGTTGATTCAGGACTGAGTCCTCCAACAATGCCGATTCTTCTCATGATCAAAGTTTCCGGTTTCTGCAGAAAAACTTTAAGGAAGAATTTAAATGCAAAGCGAAGTTCTCCTTTTCATGCTACCTCCAGGACAGATTGAGGTTGAAAGGCTCAGAGTTCTGAACATCTCTTCAGTTCCGGATATTGAAATTGATGATTATGTTCTCAGAGTCACCGGAAAGGTTGCGAATGAGCTTGAACTCAGCTATGAGGATTTGACGAGCATGGATCATGTTGAGATTGAGATTCCAGCTCACTGTGTCGAGGGCTGGAGCGTTCTTGGCATAAAATGGGAGGGAGTTTCAGCTGAAAAAATAATGTTGATGAGTGACCCCGGAAATTCTGAATTTGTCCTCCTAAAATCTCTGGATGGGTACTCGACTTCTGTACCGGTAGAATATTTTAGAAGAGGCATTCTTGCTCTGAAAATGGATGGAAAAACCATCCCCGTGGAGCACGGATTTCCTGTGAGGGCCGTTATTCCAGACCTATATTTCTGGAAGAGTGCAAAATGGTTATGCGAGATAGAATTTACCGATAAATATCAGGATGGATTCTGGGAAGAAAAAGGTTATCACGAAACAGGTGATGTATGGCTTGAGCAGAGGAGAAAGTGACGGGCTGAAGTGGATAGTTCTCTTTTTCACGGTGGTATTCTGGGGGCTGGCATTCACAGCGATAAAGTATGCTGTCGGGTATTTCACACCATACGAGCTTGCATTTCTCAGATTTGCCACTGCAAACATGCTTTTCATTCCAACAGTTCTGATAAGGGAGTACAGAATTGAAAGAGAGGACATCTGGAAGGTCTTTGTTCTGGGCATTTTCGGTGTTGCGGTTTATCATGTTTCCCTGAATGCAGGGGAGACAATGGTATCATCAGGAGTCGCAAGCCTGATCATTGCAACAGCACCGGTTTTTGTACTGATCTTCTCATACTTCTTGCTTGATGAGAGCATAACATTCAGAAAGGTTGCAGGAATAGCCCTTTCCCTTCTTGGAGTTTACGTTCTCACAGACCCCAGATCTGGAGGAAATCCGATTGGAGTTCTTCTTGTGTTTCTTGGAACTCTATCAGCAGGAATATACACCGTTGGAGGAAAGATCATGATGAAAAAATACTCCCCTCAAACTCTCACAGCATACGCAATGATCCTCGGCACAATACCCCTCCTCATATACTCAGAAAGCTCCATTTCGAAGATCGTCAATGCCACACCACTCCTAATTTTTTCGGTTGTTTTTCTCGGGATTTTTCCAACCTACATCTCGTATCAGGGCTGGTACTACTTTCTGAACAAGGAGGAGGCTTCAAGAGCATCTGTTTTTCTCCAGACAATTCCTCTCGTATCAATTGTGGCGGGAAACATGCTTCTCAACGAACCCGTCACAGCTTACACAATTCTGGGTGGCTTTCTGATAATTGGGGGAGTTCTGCTTGTTCTGAGGAACAATGGCAACGGTTAAATTTTTGCATGCCATCAGTTTTTGTGGACACCATAACAAAATCCTACCTGATTCAGAAGTTCTCAGAGTACTACTCAAGGGCAGAGGTGGATCTGCCAAAAAACATGAACTCAAGGGAATGGGCTTTTGTCAGTGTTGAATCAATTCCTGAATTTGTGATGAAGAGGCACATCTCATTTGAGAATGAAGTGGAGCTAAGAGGTTACATGGTAAAGAATCCTCCTCTGCATGCCTATCACTCTTCAGCATACTATGAGAAGCCAGATGCAGGCACGATGGATGAGAAGGGCTGGAAAGGAGCAGATCTGATTTTTGACATAGATGCTGACCACCTACCAAAAGGGGGGCTAAGTGAGGCAAAGAGGCAGATAATAAGACTCCATGACCTTCTTGAGGGTGATTTTGGAGCAAAGGACATGAAAATTGTTTTTTCAGGGAGCAGAGGATATCACATTCATGTATGCGATAAAGAATTCACGGGCCTTGACTCTCCTGAAAGAAGGGAAATAGTTGACTATCTCATGATGAACGGACTTGTGTTTGAGGAGGTGATGAATTCCGGATTCCAGAAACTCAGAATTTCAAAATGCATGGTAAAGACCCTTGAAAAAATTATAAGGAACGGAAAAGCCAGGGAGGTTCTTGGGCTAAGGAAGAAATCCATTGAAAAGGCTGAAAGAATAATTCAGGGTAACAGAGATTTGCTGATATCTGGAGACTTCAGAAAGCTTCCAAAATCTGTAAAGAACAGGCTTCACATTCTCTTTGAAGAGTGCAGAAAAAAGCTCATGATCCACATAGACCCCCCAGTCACGGCTGATGTTAAAAGACTGATAAGACTCCCCGGCTCACTTCATGGAAAAACCTCTTTCAAAGCTGTACCGCTCACAAGAGACTCGATTGAGGACTTCAAGCCATTGAGAGATGCGGTTGCATTCGGTGATGAAATGGTTAGGGTAAGGGTTAAAAGTAGGGTAAGGTTCAATCTCAATGATACAGAATACAGGCTCAAACCTGGTAAGCATGAGCTCCCTGAGAACGCTGCAGTGTTTCTGATATGCAGAAATGTTGCTCTCTACGGGTGGTGAATTTGAACGTGGATGAACTCCTCATACTGCTTGAGAAGAGCAGGGAGGGGATACAGAAAATTGATGAGGATCTCTTCCAGCAGATAAGCTCAAGGATAGAGGAGCTCATAGAGCTGAGAAAAAAAGCGAACAATTCCGAGTTTGAGAAGATTGATGAGGAGCTCAGAACCCTCAGGAGAATTCAGAAAAGGATTTTTGAGCTGAGAACAATAAAAATAATAAATATGGCCTGGGCGGAGGTCTGTGAAACTGAAAGCGGGATTGAGGGTAAGGAGAACATGATATCGATTGAAAGGGAATTCTACAGCTCTCTTATAAATCTGCTAAGGAATTACAGGGAAAGCATTCTCAGGGCAAGACCTTCAGATGATAAAGAAGTTAAGGGTGAACCGGAGAGAATTCTTGTGAGAATCAAGCAGGATATTCCTGAATTTGAGGGTGTCGACGGAAAAACATATAAATTGAGAAAGGAGGATGTGGTATTGATTCCGTCCCTTAATGCTAACGCCCTGGTAAAAAGTGGGATTGCTGAAAGAATAGAGGTGAAAAGATGAAGTACCCGAAGAAGGTCAGAACGTACTGCAAATACTGCAACAGGCATACTGTCCATGAAATTGAGAAGGTAAGCAAGGGCAGCCAGAGCTCTCTCAGATGGATCAACAGGCAGAAGAAGAGAAGAGGGAAGGTTGGAAATCTCGGCAAATTCAGCAAGGTACCTGGAGGAGACAAGCCCACGAAAAGAGTCAACATAAGGTGGAGATGCACCGAATGCGGAAAGGCTGAGCACCGCCCCACCTGGAGAGCAAAGAGGTTCGAGCTTGTGGGGTGATGCCATGAGCACGTTTTTGAGAGTTAAGTGTCCTGACTGCGAGAATGAGCAGGTTGTTTTTGATCATCCTGCAGTAATTGTGAAGTGCTTGGTCTGCGGGAGAACGCTTATAGAACCGACTGGCGGCAGAGGAAGGCTTAAGGCCGAGGTGCTGAAGGTTCTTGAGTAAATCTCTTTCTTCTCTCATTTCTTCTGTAAGAAAGCTTGAAAAGGAGATAGGGCATCTTGTCTCAAAAAGAGTTTCTGAGTTTCAGAGAGTAAACAGAATGGGGAATGAGGAGTGGTTTTCAGAGCTTTGCTTCTGCATTCTGACAGCAAACAGCACTGCAGAGCTTGGTATGAAAATTCAGAGAGAGGTGGGCTCTGGATTTCTTCACATGAAAAGAGAGGAGCTTGAGGAAGTGCTTAAAAGCCTTGGACACAGATTCTGGAGGAAAAGAGCGGAATTTATCGTCAATGCAAGAAAATTCTCAAACATAAAGGATATTGTTGAGCCGATTGTGAAAAGCAGAGGACAGAAAGCTGCGAGAGAGTGGATATCGGGAAACATTAAAGGACTTGGCTTCAAGGAAGCGAGCCACTTTCTGAGAAATGTTGGCTATTTTGATCTCGCAATTCTTGACAGGCACATACTTGCAGTGATGCATGATTACAGCCTGATTGATAACATTCCATCATCTCTGTCCAGAAAGAGATATCTTGAAATTGAGAAGAGATTTTTTGAGCTTTCAGAGCTGGTTTCAATCAGACCCGGAATTCTGGATTTTTATTTATGGTACATGAGAACCGGTAAGGTTCTGAAGTGAGGACAATCAACAATAATTAAATAGCCAATCCATCGCAATTTCAGTTGAATGATAGTGGGCATTGATGTTGGGGGAACGAACACAGATGTGGCTTTTCTTTCTGAGAATTCTATTAAAACCTTCAAGTTCCCAAATGAGATGGGCATCTCAAAAATTCTTGAGATAATATCGGAGAAAACAGACATATCAGAATCCAAGCTTGTTGTCAGCACCTCACTGCCAATAAACACCATATCAAGCAGATTTGATCAGATAAAAACCCTGTCAATTCTCTTTCCCGGTCCGGGACTTGATTACTCATCATTCGGACACGTTCTGAAAGGTTACGTGAATCATAGGGGAGATGTTGTTGAGAACATAGATGAATCCGAGATTGAAAAGATAATTGCAGAAAATGACTTTGATGCTGTTGCTGTCTCGGGTAAGTTCTCAATAAGGAATCCTGAAATTGAACACAGGGCGTTTGAAATCATAAAAAAGCATGTTGATGAGAGTGCAATCTGCCTGAGCCATCACGTTGGAAGCATAAATTACCCCCTGAGAATAAACACAACCATCGTGAACTCAAAGATCTCAAGGGAGATATGGGATCTGACAGAGAACATAAGGCAGTTCAAGAAGAACTTCTTCTACTACAAGGGAGATGGAGGAATAGTTCCATGGAGGATTGCTGTCAGAAATCCATCTGAGCTGTACAACTCAAGCCCTGCTGCAGTGGCACTTGGGGCGTATTATCTCACAGGAATGAAGAATGCCCTTGTTGTTGATATAGGGGGTACAACAACAGATCTGGTTGAGCTGAAGGATGGAGAACCTGTTATGGTGGAGAATGCCATAATCAGAGGGATGAAAACACATGTAAGGTGTGTGAAAAGCCATTCAGTGCCTTTTGGTGGTGACAGCCTCTTTGATGGAGAGCTAAAGCCTTATAGAGTCTCCTCACCCTTATCTTTTGGTGGAGATGCCCCAACTCTGACAGATCTTCTCAATTCAGCAGGATTTGAGATAGGTAATTACGAGAGGTCAAGGAACTCTGTGGGCAGAGAGGATGCTGAGAGGGAGATTGACAGGTATATAGACATGATAGCCGAGGCTGCTGAAATGTACAAGCAAAAAATCCTCATCGGAACAGGATATCTTGCAAAGTATCTTCTTCCTGAAATTGCAGAAAGGGCGGGGAGGAGATATATCATCCCTCCACATCACGAATCAGCCAATGCTGTTGGGGTTGCTGTTTCGAAGATAAGCCTCACAGTTTACGGAAGATTTGACACAGAAAAGGGTGTTGCCATATTCAACGGAGAGCTGGATACGGAGTACGTTGAAAAAATTTCAGGCTCAGCAGACGATGACGAGTTCATCTCCCTCACGATTGAGAGGGCAAGAGAGATAGCAGAGAAATATGGAGCGGATAGCAGGGACATCGGGGATGTGGGTGTTGTTTACTTCAACTCATTCTCTGTTGTGAGGGGAGGAATAAAGAGGGGCAAGATAGCTGATGTGGTTGTGCAGATTAAGCCGGGAATAAGCTGTGATGCGGTATGAGAACAGGCATAATTTACCATCCAAAGTATTTAGAGCATGAACAGTCTCCATCACATCCTGAGAGGAGGGAAAGGCTTGCATACACAATGGATCAGCTCATGGAGGAGGGGATATTTGATCTGGAGAATATCCTCCTCATTGAACCTGAGATGGCTGATATTGATGACATACTGAGCGTTCATGAAGAGAGCTACGTGAGGTTTCTTGAAAGAGAGAGCAGAACTGGAGGAATAATTGATTTTGACACGAGCATTCCTGTAGGTGTTTTTGAGCTTGCACTCCTTGCAGCAGGAGGTGCGATAAGGGCAGGAAAGGAGGTTGCTGAAGGCCAGGTTGACAATGCCTTTGCGATGGTCAGACCTCCCGGACATCACGCCAAACCCCATACTGGTGCCGGCTTCTGCTATTTCAACAACATTGCCATAATGGTCAGACACCTTCAGAAAATGGGGATTGAAAGAGTGGCCATTTTAGACTGGGATGCCCATCATGGTGATGGAACACAGGAGATCTTCTATGAGGATGATTCAGTGCTTTTCATCTCAACTCATCAGATCCCTCTTTACCCCGGAACAGGGTACCCGGATGAGATTGGAAAAGGGAGAGGAGAGGGTTACACGGTAAATATTCCAGTTCCTCCAGGCACATCAGATGAGGAGTACCTTTACATTTTTGACAGTGTTATAGAGCCTGTGCTGAGAGAATTTCAGCCTGAGTTTATTGCAGTCTCTGCAGGACAGGACAACCACTTCACAGATCCAATAACGGGTCTTGCTTTGACTGCAAGGGGTTACGGGATGCTTATGCAAAAGGCAAGGGTGCTTGCAGAAGAGCTGTGTGGTGGAAGAATTGTTGCAGTTCTTGAAGGTGGCTACAGTGTTGAACAGGCTTTACCATACACCAATCTTGCGATAATTTGCGGACTTGCTGGACTCGATCTCTCAAACATAAGAGAGCCTGAAAACTACATCGGAGAGCTGAGATGGAGAAAGAGAAGCTATGCAATGCAGAAGGTGAGGGACAATGTCATGGATGTTAAAAAAATCCACTCAAAATACTGGGACTGCTTCAAAGATCTTTAATTATTAATTTCGTTGGATAACGTATTCTTTAATTTTAAATCATTTAGTTGGATTTGTATCCATCTGTGTGCTACTTTATGTTATACCGTAACAATTAAATACAATGGTCTGATCTGACAAATCATGACAGTTTCCTTCACATCTGAAAACTGTGTTGGATGTGGAATCTGCGAAAGAGTCTGCCCGAAATCGGCAATAGTCGTGTACAAGACAGCAGAAGATTATAGGGCCGAGATTTCAGGATGTATTGATTGCGGTACATGCACGGTATACTGCCAGTATGGTGCTCTTTCCCTTGAAAATTCTCCCTACGATAAAATCCTCAAAAAACTTCATTATTCAAAAACAGATATTGAGGGTTGCGTTTACTGTGGAGTCTGTGCTGAAAATTGTCCAAGAGATGCAATTGAGGTCAAAAAAGAGCTTGAAAAGGACAAACTGAGGCTTGGCTATATAAGAATTGGAGAAGGCTGCATAGAATGTCGGAACTGTGTTATCTTCTGTCCCACAGACGCGATCAGAATTGTCAGGGGTAGGCCTGAAATTGATGAGAGCAAGTGCATATACTGTCAGATTTGTCAAGCAGTCTGTCCAAAGGATGTTATCGAGATCCACTGCGATTCGTGCAAGCTCAACATTGAGTATGCCGTTTCGGGATCAATAGATGTTTCTGAGAGATGTTCCCTCTGCTTCACATGTGAGAAAGTGTGTCAGTTTGATGCGATAAAAGTCAACAGGCTTTTCGATGGGAAGCAGACCTTTGAAAGAGAGAAATGTCTTGGAGTTGAATGCTCGATCTGCTTCAATGTCTGCCCCAACATTGCAATAAGCTATGAATACGACGAGGAGGGTAAGCTCGTTCTCTTCTCTGATTCATGCAACTACTGCGGGAAATGCCAGAAGTACTGTCCAACAGATGCAATAAAAATAGAGAGATGGGTTTCAGAGAGATACGAGGAACTTCACCTTCCTGAAGAGAGAAGAGACTATCATGAGATAAAATCTGCAATAAATGTCAGCGACGCATGCATAGGCTGCCACTTCTGCGAGGCTGTCTGCAAGATAGCAAAGGACAATGAGATGAGTCACATAAGAGGTGAGGTATCACTGGACATGTGCACAGCATGTGGACTCTGTGCATCGGTTTGTCCGATGGATGCGATTGATGTTTTCGAGAAGTATTGATCATCTCCAAAAATTTTTGTTTCTTGTGGAAGCATTCTGACCACAGTCAAAAATTGAGGATGCAATAAAAAACAATTTTGAGAGGAGTTAATTAGGTTTGTGAAAAGATAAGCTGGAAGTCCTCTTCAGGAATCTCCCTCATAGCCTTCCCTTGGATGTGTCCTGTCCATTTCTGCTTGTTTTTGATGAACTTCAGTCTCGGGATAAGGGACTTGAAATCAACAGGTTTATCGAAGATTTTGACTGGTTTGAGCTTGATTCTTAGCGGAAAAACCTCGTTTCTGCTCCTTTCAGGAGGTTTGAAGATTCTTGAGCTGTCTGTAAAAACCTCCGACACAACTTCACAGGCAGCCATTATTCTGGGCGGGATCATCTCATCATCCTTCTTTGTGGACATGACGTAAATCAAGCATTTGTCACCAAGTTTTACTTTGGCAATTGTATTGCGATGCTTCTCCTGAACACCCCACACTTTTTTCTGCTTTATCACATTCCAGTTTTCTTCAGTTGTTATGCAAAGCCAGTATGCCATAATAACACCCCACACATCACTCCTCACTTTCTTCAGTATCCTCATTTATTATTTGAGCATTTATCTGAATGAGGGTCTCTCTCACTCTGTTCTCGTAATCTGATTTGGGAATCCTTCCTTTTCTTGCCTCAATTTTTATTTCCACTTCTGTTTCGTCAAAAGAGTCTTCAAGCAGGCTGAGAACGCCTCTGTAGAACTCATAGAACTTGCCTTTTGGTAGCTTGATGCTTAGAGTTACACCTTTGTATGAAGGCTGTGTAACTGTTTTTTGTGCTCCATGCCCAACTGAGACACCTGCTTTGCCTAACCTAGTATCACTCTCTCCCTTATCGACCACTGTATCTCCAACAGGCCCTCTTCCCACCTCTTCTCTCCTTTCACAGAGCTCTTTCCTCACAATAGCTTCGTACTCCTGCAAAGTTATCTCTGGGGTCTCTTTGAACTTGATGCACTCAACCTGGCCGTCTTTCACAATTCCAAACCCGAAATGCCCGTCTTCAACCCCCTTCTGTAAAGACCTGATGAGGTTGTTTTTGGCAATCCTTGGCTCTCCAGGCGTTGAGAGCAGGGATTTGTATAGCTGCCTCAATTCAAGATAGTCTTTGCTTCCGAGGTATCTTTCATGAATGAGGAGGGGAGCAAGCTTCTCAATTATGTCTCCATCCGCCTTCAGCCTCTCAAAGACTTCATTGCTTAGAGGTCTTTTGTCACCAAATACCGGAATTCCCAAGTCAACTTCTTTGAGCTCTTTCGCTGGAACGTAAACAATTCGGTAAAATCTTCTCAATGCATCTCTCTCTTCTTTCTCATGCTCCTTTATGTTCTTCTCAACCTCCTTCCTCTGTGATGCTGTCAGATTCAGGCTTTTGTCTCTCGCTATGCTCTCCCATGCAAGCTTTCGCCTTAACCAGCTCTCAAAACTGTATCTCTCAGATTCCATGGGGGCCAGGAAGAACAGCGTGTTCCTGTTCACCCTGGGATTCTCTCCGTAGTTGTTGAGTATATTGCTGACCAAGTCTTTATCATTGGACGGCAGCACCACAAGCTTAAATTCTTCTGTATCTGGAATATCCTTTGAGTTTCTCGGCCAGATGTAAACCGGGATTACTTTGCCTATGTACTTTTGAAGAAGTGCTTTGGTTTGTTCTCTAAGCTCAGGCTCTTCTATTTCTGACATTCTTGAAATGACAGCCTTATTCAGGTTTGGCTGGCTCTTGAAAACGTATCTTCCATCTTCTCTCCAGAGGTAGTAGAGAGAAGAGGAGAGGTTGTCGACGACTTCAGTAATAACGCTGGAAGGTATGTTTATGTCGGCACATGAAAGCTTCAGCTCGCCCAGGCTTACACCTCTCTCACCGCCAGAGAAGGAATACAGGAATATCGCAGATGCAAGTCTCGTGGCGAGTTTCAGGCCCTGATACGTGCTACCAAGACCCTTGTCAACTTTCTTTGAATTTGCATCCCTCGCAGTAATATCTGCCCTGAGAACACTCTCATATTCCCTGCCGATATGCTTGATGAGCTCCTCAGCCAGCTCATCGAAGCCCAAATCGAAGTCACATGGTCTAATGAGAGGAATTGAGGAATCCCTCAGCTTGTAGACTGCCAGTGAGAGAATTCGAAGAACACCTCTCGTCCTCTGGAACGTTGGTAAGCTTCCCCACCGTCTATGGAAAACATCTATAACTTCAGGATGAAATGGATAGCTGCGGAGCATCTTCTCCCTGTATTCAGCCTTCTCTATCACTATTCCTTCCCTCTCGTAGTAGTCTATGAATTCGTTTATAATTTCCTTAGCTGCAATCTCGTCAACCTTGGAGAACAGCCTCCTCCTTATCACTTCGTAAATTTCATCGCCGCTGACAGGGGAGTATATCTTTTCAACCCTTCCAGCCACCTTCTGCAGCTTTGAAAGCAGAGCTTCAGCCCTCTCCTCATCCGGATACTCCATGACGCTTGCAGGAAGCGTAACAACAAGCAGAGCTTTGTCCAAGGACTTTATTGTCTCTGTCAGCTCCTGCATGAAGGCAATTGTTTGGGCTGCAAGGTTTGTCTCACCAACTTTTATCTCCTTGGAATCGAGCGCAATGCCAGCAGCCTTTGCGACGTATTCCAGGACTTCATCCATAAGGATTAACAGGGGCTGATGCTTTTCGAGGAGCTCTCTTAAACTCTCCCTGCCTGGAGCTATTGGCTGGCTCAGCTTCTCAACCTTCCCTTCAAGCTGCCTCTCAATCTCACCCCAGAGGGTTCCTGTAATTTTGCCGTTCTCTTCCTTTGGGCTGATTGCAGTTCCAACAACAACCACAACGTTGGCCTTCAATGCTCCATCAAAATAAGGCGTTGCCGATTCAGGATTTGTGAAAGCGTGATATAAGGCAATTAATGAGTGAGTCTTACCCCCACCAAAGGGAGTTTGGATTTGAATAACCGGGTCTCCTCCCTGCCCCCTCAACCTTTTGGATGTGATTTCAAGGAGGTTTTTCAAGCCGGCAGTCAAATATGTTTTCTTGAAGAATACATCCGGATTCTGATAGTCCTCAACTGCTCTGCCCTTGTAAACCTCCCAGAGGTCTGCTGCGAAGACGTCCATTGTAAGTCTGCCTTCGAGGATGTCCTTATGTGGGATTGCGACGAGATGAAAGGGTTTCATGCTCTTACACCTCGAGTCAATTTACAACAATAAAGATTAAGTCTTTTCCCTCGATATATTCCAGAATATGAGTCATCAAATTCCAGTCTTAACCCTATGTCTTTCATCAACCTCTCTACAAGTTTTTTTGCCCATTTTGGTTTTACTTCTCCAGCAGCAAGAACATAAATATTCTTTACACCCCTCTCAAGAACCTTTTGGGTAAATTTCAAATGAGGTTCAATCCCACTAAAAGCAAGTTTTTCACTTGAGGCAACACGAACGATAGCAAAGCTAATGTATTTACCATTTAAAACTGGTTCAGCGAGGTTGCCGTTAACGACTTCATTTAGCATATCTATCATCTTTTCGATTTCAACGTTCAATTCAGGTGGTTGATTTGGGTATACCGTATTTGTAGCTTCTACTATTTCGGGTAGGAGAATCCTTATCAAAAGACTTTCTGAATTTACGTTCTCAAGTTTATTCAATAGCTCCTTAAATTCTTCACTATCATATTTGTTTTCAATAACTTTTCTTAATTCAGCAACAACATACGGATCATCCTTCGATATGTCTCGGGCAATAAAGTATGAAATCCCATATCCTAAGTCCTTTCTAATTGTTGCGTAAACTGTTGGCGGTAATGTATGCGGCAGATACGCCAAAAGAGCTTTAGCAAGATTTTCGTGCATATTTTTGTGGTTTTTCATTTTTACTATTACAAATCCTTTATCAAGCCAACTATCAATAACATCTTCTTCGGTCCAAATAATTTTCAGCTTTTTTGAAGAAATGTTGACGCATTTGTTTATGTTCTCTAATTCCCTCTCTGTGACTTTTTCGATATAGTTCCGAATATATTTCTTTCTGTGATAGTAGCTGAAATTAGCCAGTAGCTTTTGTATGTGTAGCCAAATTGTCTCAAAATTTTTTGGAGAAAAGAGGTATAATAAAAATAAAAACAGAGCAACGATGCCAATAGCCCCAAAAGCATTCCAAGTCAAAGATATTAGAACATTTATGTACTCTTCAAAAAAATTTAGAACACTCATTTAGTCACCTGAAGCGCCTCGGATATTTCAATGGCCGCTTCTATGCATACAGGGTCCTCGCATATTACCTTTAAATTACCTTTTATTTTCACAACCCCGCCAAAGTTGCTGAGATTTATTTCTTTATCACATATGAAACATTTTACTTTTCCCCCAATGATGTCCTGAAGGATGCCTAATTTATTCAGAACCCTTTGAAGGTCCTCCTCATAAATTGCTGGGACTTCAAGCTCAATGGCATTCATTAGCCTTCACCCAAATATATTATGAGTTGGTAAGGTATATTAATTGTTTTACCTTCAATAACCGTTATAAAAATTTTGTAATTTATTCTCTACTCAAAGAAATCTGTCAACTTCGCCTCCTTAGCCTTAGCCTCACTTATTATCCTCTCCTTCCCTGTCAAGAATCCATCAAGCAGCTTCTTTTCCTTGCTGTCATTTGGCAGACACTCACTCACAGCCTGAGCAAATCTGAAGAATGAGTCCCTGAGCCAGCCAGTTTCCTGCAGAGTTTGAGTTATTTCATCCCTCTTGCCCTTCTCCCAGAGCAACAGCACTTTATGCAGAACATCTACAAGCTCCTTTGCATCTTCAAGCTCCTTCAAATCTCTCTCATGCGGTCCAAGAAGGTAGATGTATTCCTTGTCCTTTACAACAAAACTCCTGTTCCAGACTTTTTCGAGGTCAACACCTACACTCTGGGCAAGTTTACGGGCTTCGTCGAAATGAACTTTAGCGGTTTGATAGCTCCAGCGGTAAAGCAGGTAGAATCTCGACAAAGGAGAGAGTTCTCCAGCTATGCCATTGTGGAGGATTTGTCTGACAGCGTAGTCTGTAACGAGCTCTCTGACGTATTCAAGGAGTTTGTCTGCTCTGATAATGTTACCTGCATAGTCCATGACTTTTTCATACTTGCCGAATACTTCAATTGCAGACCCTATTGCTGAGATGAAGAAGTCAGCACCGCTTATTCCTTCTTTCCACAGTCTGTCGAGTTTTTTGTTGAGATGTTTTTTAAGTTCTTCCTTGACTTCGTTGAACCATCCAGTTGGCTGTCTCTGCATTTTTCTGGCGACGATGTAGATTGATGAAGCCAATGCTGCTGACTCCTTTGCCCTTAATCTTGCCTTCATCTCTGTGTTAATGGGCCATGAGGCTGTTATCACCAATCCAGAATCGAGGAGAGAGTTAATGAGCGTCTCCCAGCCTGATGTTGTTTTGTGGGCATAGACGATTACAGCGATGCCGTTTGGTTTGAGTATGCGGTGTATCTCCTTGAACGACTGGCTGAGCATGTTCTCGAAGTATTCTTTGGCTTCTTCCCAGCTTCTGTTGTTGGTGTATGCAACTATCTCTTTTGATTTTGGAGTCAGTGGCGTGGAGAAAAGCTCTGGATACAAATCACTGAGAGTTCTTTTCAGCCAGACATAGAAGAAGTCCGAGAGGTAAGAGTAGGGGACGTTATCGTAGTAAGGTGGGTCTGTAAAGACTGCGTCGAAGTGGTTGTCTGGGAAGGGGAGTTCTGTAGCTGATGCTTGTGTAACTGTCGCTGAAGTTTTTATTGGATTTAGATTGGGCAATACCCCGAGCATTCTATCAAATAAACTGGCCCATGTACCAGCAGTATCAGAAACAATATTATTTTCTGTGTAATCGTAAACCATAGCTATTGCTTGCCTTGTTAAACCTTGAACTATAGCTTCAGCATCGGGTTTCCATCGTGCCAGATTGCAAGTAAAATCGACAGTTCTGGTAAATCCTAACCCCAAATAACTCACAACACCCCTCGCATACTCTTTCTCATACCCCTCCTCAACCATCCTGCGGTAAGCTTCCCTCACCTTATCCACAAACGTAATCAGAGCGAGCTTCTGCCTTGAATTGAACAGATCTCCCCACGTGTTCAACCCGTAATTTCTAACAGAGAATGCCCTCTCTGCTCCCTTTCCTTTGCCCTCTGGCGTAGGTTCATCAGGAACAGGCTCAATCCCCCACTTTTTGCGAAACTCTTCAACCTTCTCAGCCAAACACTCCTCAGCCTGCCTGAAAACCTCAATGTCCTTCTCATTCGCAACCCTGTAAAACTTCCCCTTCTTCTTTGGATTGTGCAGAACTACGGCAACCATTCTCTCTCCAGCCTTACCCTCCCGAAACAGCCTCCTCGTTGTCTTAGCATCAACAGTTGAACCGCAGACAAGACATGTGGCAATCGCCCCTTTCACGGTCCCTTTAGACGGGTCGAATCCAGCTGGCATCTCCTCGTAACCATCCCCGACAACCTTGAACTTCACTTCGTTGCCCTCAACGTAAGGATACAGCGCCACCTTCTTGTTGCTCTTCTTCGCTAACCAGAACTGCCTCATCAAAGGTATTTCAGCCCCGCATGAAGGGTTCTGGCACGGAATTGTCCTCGCCCATATGTAGCCAACGGGAATGTACTCCTCTCCACTCTCGCCGAAGTATCCCTTCTTTTCAATCACATCGTTTGGATAAAACCTTCCAATCTCCTTCTTCGCCTCCTCAAGAACCCACTCTCCCCACTTCTTAACATCCTCAACCAGCTTTTCTCCATATTTCTGCGGATACTCAAGCACGGCTTTCAGAATCAGAACAGCAACTGGATTGTAATCTGAGGCGTAGGTTTCACATCCAAGCCTTAAAGCCTCCAGCGGAATGGCCCCACCACCAGCAAACGGGTCGAGCACTCTTGGAGTATATCCCAGAGCTTTTCTGATGTCCTCTCTCGCCTTCTCGACGTATGTTGGATTCAGCGAGTTCTCCCATTTGCATAACTCAGCGAGAAACTGCTTTATCTTCTCTGCCTCTTCAACATCCTCTGGAGCGGGAATTAATGCAGCATAAGCTGTTGCCCTCGAAGCTGCCAATGGACGTCGAGCCCACCAAATATGCAACGTTGAGATGTGCCCGTGCCTTATGTTCTTCTCCCTTGCACTCTCCTCGCTTACCTCCTTAACCGGGAAAGTTTCTTCGATGAATGAGCGTTTTATTGGAAACTCTTCTGGCTCACTCATTTAATCCTCCTCCATCTCACTGAGAATTTTAACAATCTTGAATTTCAGCTCGGGTATATCCTCAACAGCGACCTTCCAGACTCTCCTCAAGTTCACACCAAAATAAGCGTGAATCAAAACGTCCCTCATCCCCGCAATCTGTTTCCAGGGAATGTCAGGATATTTCTCCCGTATGCTGTCCGGGATATTCTTCACGGCCTCACCAATTATCTCAAGCCTCCTCAACACAGCATCCTGAATAATCGTGTTCTCGTAAAATTCCTCTTCGTCAACATTGCTTGTATACTCTTCAATTTTCTCGATGCTCTCAAGGACATCTTCCAGGAATAGTCTCACATCTCTCTTCAAAATATCACCACTTGTTCCTTCAGTATTCTTTCCCTCAACCTTGGTTTTATCGTGTCGTATTCAACCAAATCCACCTTTCTGCCCAGCGTTTCTTCCAGTTCAAGCTTCAATGCCACAAAATCCAGAAGACTGATGTCCTCATCGATTTCAACGAGTATATCTATGTCGCTGCTCTCTCTCATCTCTCCTCTAACCGCTGAGCCGAAAATTGATGCTCGTTTAACACCATATTTCCGCAATATTGGGGTGACATCTCTCTTAATTTCCTCAAGCTTCATACTTACCACAATTTATAGTCTCTATCCATAAAGGTCTTTCTGATTTCCTTTGGTATCTTTTCTAGTTTTTCTCATACCCTTATCTTAGCTGAATTTATTAACAAGCATGATATTTTCTCTATAGACAATTTTGCCGAATTAACCCAGCTAAATAACTTCTTTATGGTCAGGTCCTTGCTGATTCTTCTTTCTCTATATTTTTCAATCACCCTGAATTAATTTACTAAAGTACCCCAAAGCAGTTCTTAGTTGATGCCAGGGATTATTTGCATAATCTTTGGCTTCTATACTGACTCCTAAAACATTCTCAGTAAGTTCTTTAAATGCAGATAGAAACTTCAAAAATTCTGTCAAGATATAGATGAAAGAGAGTCCTGAATTTTCGTTGGGTATGTTAAACTTAAGTAAAACTTCTTCAACACTCTTCTCTGGATGCCCCTTGCAGTTTCTTAGTTCGTTTATTACTCCTAAAATGTAACTTTCCCCTTCATGATTAATCTTTCCGTATTTCCTAAAAAGTAAACGAATGAACGCTATAGATCTCATATCTTCATAATGTTGTTCGCCAGCTAAATGTGAAAAATGTGGATCATTCTTGATTTCATCAATTCCGTATTCTGGTATTATAAGTTTTCTAAACTCTAACATCACATCCGCCAGCTCTCCGAATTGCCTTGAAATTAACCCTAGTAAGACGCATTCCGAAAGTTTGTCTTCATCGGGAGTTAATAATAAACTCTTGCCAAATCTATCAATCCAGGGTTCATTTACATCTATCAAGCAACGGGAGATTGTCCAGCCTATTGGATAAGTTTCGGGGAATTTAGCATGGATTTTGATTTTGATAAACTCCTCTGGTGGATCTGCTTTTTTAGGTTCAGAAAATGCGGATAGTTTCTTCTGTTTTTCAAGGCTTAATTTAGCTAATAAGCCCAAAAAAGTTTGAAATTGACCATATTTGTTAATACACCCATCAAGATACTCTCCATCCGCGAATTTCAAAGTAAGAGTTGTTAACGTATTAAATTTGATTTTATTATTAGGCTCTGAAAGAAATATCTTAAACATAGATTGGCTAAATGATATTATTTTAAAATAATCTCTTTTTTCATTTTCGAATTTTATAGGTTCTCCATCTTCATCTTTAAATTCGACTCCAAATTCAAATTCTGACGTTTTATATCTTCGTCTTTTCGGTTCTGAAGCTGGATTAATCCAAAAACTTTCCCAAAGACGTGATAGATAAACATATTCTCCCGAAATTGGGTCATCGATAATTACGAAATAATGCCTGCCAAACTCAGTTTCTTTCTGATACTCTTCTAATTCCAACCTCACTGGGGTTTTAAGTGCTTTTTCTGCATATCTAACAATCAAAAGTCCACACTTTCGTGCAGAGAGATAATCTCTAAGCATATCCTTTCTAACTCCAAGCCAAGCATTATGTTCCTCCCAGCCATAGTTAATAATTTCTCCTTCACACCGTATTATTATCTCATTAGTGTATGGATCTTTCCAACAACTGTCCTTTCTTTTTAAATTCAAATACTTAATTAGTCTGTCTGTAGGCTCATAGTATCCTAAACCTAAGCCTTCAAATCTTCTTTCGTTTACTATAATCTCAAAATTTACACCCCCTATTTTGAAAGTTTCACCTGTATTATAATTTCCATTTTCATCGAAATATGGTTGCCCATCATTTCCTGTAAAACTATCAAAATAGAATTTTTTGATTACTTTCTCTCGCTGTTCAATGGGAACCAGAAAAGAGTGTATACCTATATATTCTGTAAGTTCTCCATTTAAGTCGCCTATTTTTTCTTTATTAAATGATGATTTTGCAATAATTACAAAAGAATCTACCTCCAAAATCCTGTTTAGAAAGTCTCCCATTGACAAATATTTCTCTATATTCATGATTTTGCCCCCTTCAGCATACTCTTTCAACCCTCCCCTTCCACTTCCACTCGTTAACCGGCACGATAAACCTCACAGCCTCTACTTTCTCAATAACCTCAAGCGTCTCTGCCGGGTTATTTATGATGTACAGCGTCGGATTGATTGCTGCATTCTCTACTATGTAGAGCCAGTACTGCTCCTTAAAGCGCTTAGCCTTAAACCATTCATTTGGCGTTAATGCAACCTCTCCAGTCGTAGCCCTTGCTTTGACTTCAATATATCTCACCTCTCCATCCTTGCCTTGTGAACGGATATCGTATCCAAGATTCATGGCAGAGACGTCTTCTGGAATCCTCCCTTGCATCCTTTCGTAGGCCATGGCAACTTCCATGCCTATCTTCTCAATCTCAGCATCGCTGACCATCTCATCTCCTGCTATAACCCTCACAACGCCAACGAGCTTTGGCATGGTAACAGTAAGATTTTTCTCCCTTTCAATTTCCCATTTCAGCTCTTCCAGAGCTCTTTCATATTCCCTCTTCCTCCTCTCTGCCATCTGTATAGCTAAATCCATCTTAGCCCCTCTCTTGCTCTTCTCCTCATATTCCATCAGTTTGAGGTCGTATTTTCTTATCAGGCTCTCAAGGGACTTGACACCGTACTTCTCCTTGATTTCAGCCTGTCTGAGCCTTTCTTTCAGAAGCTCATCCTTGAAGTTCATCAGAGCCCTTATGGCGTAGTTTTCAGCTTCTCTTTTCCACTCATCTTCAAGGTTAAACCTTCCGTTGTATGGCGCTAAATCCCAGATGACAGAGGGATTAATATCCCTGATTTCGCCGGTTCTGTCATCTCTGTAGATAGCAAACAGTCTTTTTCCAGCCACAACACCTTTACCATCTCTTACTTCTCCTTCGAAGAAGAAGATTAAACCATTGTAAATCCCAGAGGGGTCCCTGAAAACAGCCCCCTTCATGCAGTCCTTGAGATAGTTTCTGAGAACCCACTCCAAAACTGCTTCAAATAAGGGATGACCAAAGGAGACAAACTCCGCATCGGCATGCTTCATGGCAATGTCCTTGTCAAACGTGACGTTTCTGTATCTGGAAGCCAGAGTACCCCATGTGTTCTTGAAGCTGTCCTCAGCAGCAATCTTCCTTATCTCGTAGGGTATTGAATCTATTCTGTAAAATTCTCCTGTCTTAACAATCCTGCCTCCAGCTTTCTGAAATGCTTTAACAAAGAAATTTTCAGTATATTCAGGAATAAGCCTGTATTCCTTCGCCTTCTCAGCCATCTCCTTAATTCTTGTGTAATCTATGAACCTTGTTGCAAGGCTCTCGCCTAAGACATCTTTGACCCTCTTGATATATTCTTCATCAAGCTTTGCCTCTATAGATGCCAGAATTTCTTCTATGCTTCTTGCATTCGCTGCTGCCTCAATAACAAGCTGGTAAAAGTCCTTCCCAGGAAATATCTCGCCAATAACATCGAAAACCCTATCGCCAAGAGCATTTCTTATCTCGTTAATCTTATCCAGCAGTCTTGAAAGGACCATCCCCTCTCTCGTATCTTCATTGACGAGGTTGTAAATGAAAACCTCCTTTGTCTGGCCATATCTGTGAATTCTTCCCATCCTCTGCTCAAGCCTGTTGGGGTTCCAGGGGATGTCGTAGTTTATCATGATGTTGCAGAACTGCAGGTTGATACCTTCTCCTGCAGCCTCCGTGGCAACCATCACCTGCGTGTTGTGCTTGAACTCCTTCTCAGCCCTTATCCTGTCTTCAAGCTTCATTCCACCGTGGATGTAGTTTACGCTGTAGCCCCAGCTCCTGATTTTGTCGTAAAGGTAATCTAGGGTGTCTCTTGATTCGGTGAATATCAGAATCTTCTGATTTTTTATCTCATCCCTCTCCATGAGCTTCTTGAGTTCTTTGAGCTTCACCTCGCTCTCCTTGCTGATTATCTCATCTGCCATCTCAATAAGCATTTCAATGGTCTTTATCTCCTTTTCAAGCTCCTCCTTTGTCTCAGCAACACTTAAAGCCTCCCAATCCTGCTCAATCTTCCATCTCTCTTCCTCTTCGTAGTCTTCAATTTCTTCAATGTCTGCTGGCTTGATTTCTTTCTCAATGCCATCTCGCAAATACTCCTCAAGTCTTCTTTTCCTCCTCTCTAAGGAGCGCTTTAATGCGTAAACACTCGACGCCATTCTCCTCTGCAAAATAATGAGGGCAAAGGCAACATTCCTCTTCTTCTCGCTCTTCAAAGCCTTGTTGTACTGATTCACCACGTAGTTTGAGAGCTCCCAGTAAAGCTCTCTCTCATCGTTGGTGGTGTTGAACTTGATGGTGAAAACGTGTCTTGGGAGGAAAAGCGGCTTTCCTTCAAAATCCCTCAAATCCTCCTTGAGCCTCCTGATGAAAAGCGGGTTGTCTTGGTTCCTAATAGATTCCATAAGCATAGACTGGGAGGAGAAGAATCCCGGTTCGAGCAAATCAAGGAACAGCCTGAAGTTCTCAGCATCTCCTTTGTGGGGTGTTGCCGTGAGAAAAACCAGATGCTCAGAAGTTCTGGACAAAACCTCTCCGAGCTTGTACCTCGCAGTCTTGTTTATCTTATCTCCATAGCGATAAGCAGCCATTTTATGGGCCTCATCAACAATAACCAAATCCCAGTGAACGCTGCTAAGAGTATTACGGATGTGGTCCTGCTTTGCAAAGTCTATGGAGGTTATTACTTGATTCTCCCTCTCCCAGATATTCTCCCCGTAGTGAGCATCCATGGTATGCCTGTCTACAATCATGAAGTTCTCTGAGAACCTCTCTTTCAGCTCCCTCCTCCACTGGTCCTTGAGGTGGCCGGGGACAACAATCAGTATTCTTTTAGCAAGCCCTCTAAGCTTTAGCTCCTTGATAACCAGCCCTGCCATTATGGTTTTACCCGCTCCAGGGTCGTCAGCAATCAGGAACCTTATTCTCGGCAGCTTTAAAACGTAGCCATAAACAGCCTCAATCTGATGGGGCAGGGGATCTACTCTGGAAACATTCATGGCCAAGATGGGGTCGAAAAGGGAAGATAGCCTGAATCGGTAAGCTTCCAAACCTAAGAAAACGTTTTCAGAATCAGCAGAGAAATCTGTGTCGTAAGTGAAAGCCCTCAACCTTGAAATCTCCTCTTTAGGAATTATTGTGTCCACATGCTGGTTGCTGTTAATCGTAGCTCCAACAATTCTTATGTAATCTCCAAAATCCTCTACTTTCTCTATTTTGACCGGCTCTGGAAAGAAAGATGATTGTACAATAGTGCCACTTCTTATTTCCATGAAATCTGATAAGAGTTTGTTGTATATTTCACTTTCTCAAAGACAAGAATGGCTCATATGTGTGATAAAAATTAAAAGTATAGTCCCTCTTCTACTTTCCCATAATGCTCTGTATAATATTCGAGTCTCTCATTTGCCTTCTGAGAATTTCTAAACGCTTCCACTTCAATCTCGTCTTCAAAATCCACTATGGTTACATGTATTTAGAGTATTTCCCAAATCACATCTCAGCCAACCTCCAACACCTTCTTCTCCCTGAGTTCCAGAGCTGCAACCACACCAACCAAAAGGACATTAATAGCTACGAATTTGTAAACAGACCTACCTATGTAGCGGTGTAAATTTCTCAAACTGAATGATTTAGCCAGTTTAAACACACCCTTCGATACCAGATCTCACAAGGTTTAAATTCCTTCCACCTTAGCAGTAAATTCACCAGCTTAACCTTTAAAGCTCTAAACCTCCTCTTTCCCCCTCTTTAAATTCTTAGAATCGAATATGCTGAGGAGTTAGCTCAGCAATCCGTCCAGTCTTTCAATATCAAGGTGCAACAAGAACATTAGAGGCTTCAGGGAGAGATATTCCAGAACTAAAGTCAGCTTCATGCCAATAAATTTACCTTTGGCTGAGTAGCTCCATCTGTAGTCTTTTCCTCGCAAATCAGCCTGTTTAACAGACTTCCTGAACCAGTTTACGTCTACGCTGATGTCAGTGCAATCAACTATAAACTGGAGTTTCTGCCCTTCACTTCGTTATTGAATTGAGAATCCTTAGAATAATGTTTATGAATTCATTTAAGCTGAACTTTGAGAGGAAAGTGTAGATGTAGCTTTCCTTTGACACTTCTTTCTCTCCAATTCCAAGAAACTCTCTTAGCTCTTTTCTTTGCTTTAGTTCATTGATGACGTGAGAGATTCTGGTTGAGAAGAACATGGAAGTGATGGTTATCCTTAACACGGGTATCGCTCTGAGGCTGGTGTACCTCGCTACTATCCTCTTTACTTTCCTAATATCGAAAATGTTAGATATTTTTGACAATAGCCTCTATATGCAGTTTGTTCGACAGACTACCGGTGGTATCGGAATGCTTTTAGACAGAAGAGGCTCCTCTTACATAAGTTTTACGGTTTCTGATAGGTTTTTTACTTCACAGAGTGATTTTGTAATGTCTCTTTGTTAGTGGGTGAGATAGATTGTCTGTTGTTTGTGGATTGGGTGTGTTAGAGGAGAGATTGTGTTGTGGATTTTGTAAGTACACTAAATGTAGGTTATGTTTATGTTGTAACCGAAAAATGATAATGTATTCCATTCAGAAGAAAAAGAATTAAAATTATCTCAGCAACATCTAAATTATGGTAACCATTGAACTTTTCGCAACACTGAGAGAGAGATACGGAAAGAGAGCTGAGGTTGATGCAAGAACTCTTGAGGATGCGGTAAAGAAAGCAGAGGAGGTATTTGGAGAGGGATTTTACAGTGAAGTCTTTGAAGCTGATGGAAATCTCAGAGATGACAGGATAATCCTGATTAATGGCAGAAACGTGAAGGACATGGACAGGATTCCCGAGCTGAAAGAGGGAGATAGAGTGGCAATATTTCCTCCAATTGCAGGAGGTTAATATCTGAGGCTTTCAAGATCCTCTCCGGCGTAGAATATTTCCTGAACCATCTCATACACGTCATCCATTCCATTTCCGGTTATTGACGAGACAGGAATGAGGGGTCTTATCAGCCCCGCATCCCTCATCATGTGGAACAGATCTCCTGAGAGGTCGTTCTCCTCAATCAGATCATCATACAGCTTATCGGGATCCCTGCTCCATCCGATTATCTTCTCTGTAACGTGCTCTGGCAAAAGATCGCTTTTCCCCAGGGCCGGAATCTGGGGTATTCTGAGCCTGAAGATTGAAGAGGAATAGAGGAAAACCATTGACATGAAGCCTGAAGCCCTCTGGGAGATTACAGGGTCAAAGAGATAAACCGACACGCAGCTATTTCTTCCGAATTCGTTTATTATTATCTCACTGCTTGTTCTGAATGTGAAGAGCTCCATCTGACCCGGGGTGTCGATTATAATGTAATCGGCACTGTATAGGTCGAGCTCATCAACAATATCTCCTGCCTTTGTGGCCACCAGGTCTGCGGATATTATCTGGGCTCCATTCGGTCCCACCCTGTATTTCTCCATCACATCAGCAGTTGTGAACCATTCCCTGACATCCACATCAGGTGTGTAGGGGAGGTAATCTGCTCCTGGGTCCAGATTTACGATTGCATGATCTATCCTTTTGAGATCCAGATACTCTGAAAATGCCTTTGTGAAATAAGACTTTCCACAGCCGGCTGTGCCGATGACAAAAAGGTGAATTTTCTCCTCCATCAAGCATCGGATCACCTCTGAGTATATAATCCTTAACAGGAAACAGCCTGATTAATCGTCACTTTTTCACGGATTTTCAAAAACCGAGAAGATATATAAAAAGCGAAGAGATAGTCATTCATTGAGGTGATGAATATGGGCAAGCTGGCAATTGTTCTGGCAAGTGGTGAGCTTGAGAAGATTCAGGCGGCAAGCACAATAGCCAGTGTTGCGTCAACCCTGGGGAATGAAGTGGTTGTATTTGCAACAATGGATGGACTGATGGCATTCAGAAAGGATGTGGTTGAGAACAGGACATGGAAAACTGCAGGAGAGCTCGGAAAGGGTATGCTTGAGAGCGGTGCACCGCTTTTTATTGACACCCTGAGACAGGCAAAGGAAGTCGGAAACATTAAAATATATGCCTGTGGAATGATCATGGACATGCTGAAGATGAAGCTGGACGACTTTGTTGATATATTCGATGATGTTGTTGGTGTATCTGCATTCCTGGGGATGGTAGAGGATGCACAGGTGCTGTTTATCTGAAAAGGTGGTGGAGGATGGACGTTGAGTCTGACAGGGTGATAGATGCGAGGGGAAGTTACTGTCCGGGGCCCTTGATGGAACTGATAAAGGCAATCAAGGAAGAAGATGTTGGCAGAGTAATAGAAGTGTGGTCCAGCGACGAAAGTTCAGCCAAAGACATTCCAGAGTGGGTTAAAAAAGCCGGACATGAACTCATCGGTGTTTTTAAGGAATCTGACTACTGGAGAATTGTTGTCAGAAAGACAAAGTAATCCAAACTTTATTTTTTTGGTGATTCTGTATGAAGAGGATAGTGATACTCGGTGGAGGAGTAGCTGGAACTCTCACAGCCAACTACCTAATTCCGAAGATTGGGGACGAAATAAGGGACAGAAAAGTTGAGGTGACTCTGATAACTGACAGACCATATCAGATTTATGAACCGGGTTATCTTTATCTGATATTCAACAGACTTGGAGAGGATGAGCTCAGGAGAGATATAAGAGAGCTTCTTGATCCGAGTGTCCGTCTTGTGGTGGACAGAGCTGTGAGAATAGATACTGAAAATCAAAAAATTATATGCGAGAAAGAAACCCACGACTATGACTACCTTGTCATAGCAACAGGTGCAAGAATCACACCTGAAGACATTCCTGGATTGAAGGAGGCAGGTCACTGGTTTTACGATCTTGAAGGATCTAAGAGGCTCAGGTCTGCCCTTGCTAATTTCAAGGGTGGAAAGATTGTGATCAGCGTCATAGGTGTCCCTCATAAATGCCCGGTAGCACCCATAGAGGTTGCATTTATTCTCCATGATTTTCTGAAAAGAAGGGGTGTAAGGGATAAGAGCCAAGTTGTCTATACCTATCCGACAAACAAGATCTTCATCATGGATCCTGTTACAGAGATGATCCAGCCGATGTTTGATGAAAGGGGAATTGAGTACAGAACCTTCTTCAACCCGATAGAAATCAATGCTAAGGAAAAGAAAATAATAACTCTGGAAGGAGAGGAGGAAGACTTTGATCTGCTTGTGGCCATACCACCCCATAGGGGTGCTCAAGTCATAACTGACTCGGGGCTTGGGGATAAGGGTGGATGGGTGCCTACAGACAGGTATACATTGAAGGCCGATGGTTATGACAATGTATATGCACTTGGGGATGCCACAAATCTTCCGGTAAGTAAGGCAGGGAGCGTTGCCCACTTTCAGGCAGAAGTTGTCGCTGAGAATTTGGCTGCAGAGATAAAGGGCATCGAGCCAACAGCAATGTTCAACGGAAAGGCATTTTGTTTCATAGAGACAGGATGGGAGGAGGCAACATACATCTGGTTTGACTACTTCACTCCACCACAGCCTGTTGTACCAAGCAAGTTTGTGCATTTTGTTAAAATTGCGTACAACAAGGCATACTGGCTTACCGCGAGAGGGCTGCTGTGAGGTGATTAAAATGGCTGAGAATGATGAAAAGATTATGGAAAAAATTTCAGAAAATCAGGAAACTCTCGAAAAGGTAATTGACAGGATCGTTATGCTCGAAAAAACCGGAGCTCTTGAGACACTTCAGGATTTTGCTGCGTTCATCAAGGTGGCTGAGGATACACTGAGTGATGAGATAGTCAAGAAGAATGCAGAACTCATAACAAATCTGGGACTTGTATCGGCAAAATTCACAAGTGAAAGAGCATTGATGCTTCTTGATTCCATAGGGGATGCAATTTGCAGATGCGAAAAGGAACCAGAACCTGTGGGAATTGTGGGACTGATGAGGGCACTTTCAGACCCGGATGTGAAACTTGCAATGGGATTCCTTGTTAACCTTGCGAAATCTCTTGGAAAAGCCCTCAGAGAAAGAGCGTAAACTTTATCTATTCTATTTTTCATTAAAAGTCAATTGATGTACCCCTATCCAAAGGAAATACTGTCAGATACATATGTTTCAAGGCTCGGTGGATTCAGCCTTGAGCTTGAAAGGGATGAAATAGGAATCAATGAGAAAGCTCTTGAGGTGAACACCTCCATTATTGCCGGAGTGACAAAAGTCAGGCTGAAGTTTCTTGACAGAAAAGAAAAACCCCACTTCCTGAGGAGAGAGTTCACGGTTATACCGCTGTCCCCCATCAACTCCGCTTCAGAGCTTTCAAAGCTTGGAGAGGTTGTTATGGGGGAGGAGCACAGAGAGAGGCTGAAAGAGGAGATAGGAAAGGCCCTGGTAATAAACTCTGTTGAGTCGTTCAGGATGGATGGAGACTATTCCTCGATGAGGAAGGCCGTTGAATCGATGAGAGACTGGATATGGAAATCAGGAAGCTTAAGCAAAAGGAACTGAAGCTCCTGAAAAATGCTCTGAAGTTTTTTGGAGCTGAAAGTCTTGCTGAAAGGTATGTTTTTTTCATTGTGGAAGATGAAAGAAAGAATCTTCACATGTGCACTCCTGAGATCTTTCAGCTGATTAACGGGGTTTCAGGAATAAACCTCAGATGGGCTGGGATAAAGGTTGGTGAGATGGGGAGCAGGAGAGTCAGATTCACGCTCGAGGGTGCTTACCATATTGGAGGAAGAAGAAAGAGGGTTTTTGTCAGCGAGAGAGGTGAGATGCTCTTCCTTTATGGCAGAGATGTCTTTGCATCTTCGGTGGTGGGATTGGACAGAGATGTGGAGGAGAATGATGTTGTTTTTGTGGTGAACAGAGATGGAGATGTGCTCGGACTTGGAAAGATGAGGTACCCACCTGAAAGAATAAAACATCTTGATAAGGGCACCGTTGCTGTTCAGAATCTTGTTGACAGAGGAGAGTATCTGAGAAGGATGAGGCTTTACGACGCATTCTGAGTTCACACCCGGTATATTCTTCCAGCCTTTGAAAGCCTGTTCATTATTGCAGCTCCTATCCCTTTCTCCTCAACTCCCTCTACAATTATGACATCACAGCTCCTGTCAAGACTTCTGAAAGCATCAAATAGCCTTTCTGCATACTGATCGAGATTGCTTCCGAGATCGTAAGAGGGAATGTCAATGCTGAGGTCTGGCTTCATGGCTGCAATTCCCGGATTTCTCCCCATTTTTCTGAATTTCTCAGCAAGTCTTGCAATCTCCCATCTTGCATCTCTCCCGACAATCACAACAACATCTGCCGATGGAGAGTAATGCCTGTACTTCATTCCCGGACTTCTCGCAACTTCCGATGTTTTCACCACCCTCACATCAAACAGCTCTTCAAGCATCTCCCTTGTAACCGCTCCGGGTCTTAAAATCTCGATTGGATATACTGTTGTGTCAACAACTGTCGATTCAAGCCCTATTTCAGTTTTCCCCGCATCAACAACACATTCAATCTCATCGCCAAAATCCTCAATTACGTGCTCAGCCCTTGTGGGACTTGGTCTTCCGCTTCTGTTTGCTGAGGGAGCTGAGATGGGGGTTCCTGAGAGCTCAATCAACCTCAAAGCGACCTTATGGGATGGCATTCTCACAGCAACCGTCTTAAGCCCTCCAGTTGTTGCGTCCGGTACAACTTCTCTTTTTTCCATCACAACTGTCAGAGGGCCGGGAAAGAACTCATCAATGAGCTTCAATGCAACTCTGTTGGGTTTTGCAATTCTGTATATCTCCTCAAAATCAGAAATGTGAACTATAAGCGGATTGTCATCTGGTCTCCCCTTCACCTCAAATATCCTCCGGACCGCCCTTTCATTTAGGGCATCGGCTCCGAGCCCGTAAACGGTTTCGGTGGGAAATGCGACGAGTCCTCCTTTTCTGATTATCTCAGCCGGAATTCTGAGCTTGGCATCATCAGTGTCATCCTTTCTCAGCCTTATTACTCTCACAGAAAGAGTTTGGCTGAAGGGAATAAAAATCTAACAGGTAAGGTGTATGGCAAGCACTGCCCTCTTGCCAGATCTTATCAGACTTTCAAAGATTTTCACAGCTGAGTGGCTGTCATCCTCAAATACATCCACACCTCTGCTTTCGAAGTATTTCCTGACCTCTCTATCTACCCTCACCCTTCTGCTTGTCCCGTTTCCAAAAACCACGGCCTCAGGATTGAGCTGGACTATTATGTCAATGTCCCTCATTGTGACCCTGTGCCCCTCTTCCCTCCACCACCCTTCCTCCACGCCATCGGGGTGAATTATCACATCAGAGAAGTATACCTTCCCGTTGACAACTATCCTCCCAAACTCGTACTCTTCTATCATACTCGCTATCTTGCAAAGAAGCTATCAATTCTGAGAACATCCGCCTCAACAGGACTCAGGATGTCTTTTCTGAAAACCTGAAGTATTCTGCCAACCGATCTGGGAGAGATTTTGAGCCTGACAACAGTCATTTCACACTCCTCAATGTAATCATTTCTCGCATAAAGTGTTGAGTGTGATACAATCTCCTTTCCCTCAACCATTGAGATTATTCCGGTTACACCTCTTGCAAGATCAGAGTTCTTGGCAGAGGTGACAAAAACACAGTCACCAATTTCAGCATTAAGTGCGGTTGCTATGTTGATCACATTTCTGAGTTCAAGAGTTCTGAGATGCCCTCTGAGAATGTCCTCAATTATCGTTCTTGAAATTCCGGAGATAATGAAGCACCTCATCTCCATCACCCGTACATCGGATGATACTCCTCCTTAACCTCATGCATCTGTGTCTGTTCTGCAAGCTTCTGCATCTGAGCCTCAATGATCTCCGCCTCTTTTATAAGCTTCTCAACACTGATCTCCCATGAATAAATCCTGTTTAGGGTATTTATCACCTCAGCAGCGGCTCTCGGATCTGGATTGAATCCCGATGTTTCTCCAAGAAGTGCGTAGGCCGGGATCTTTCTGGCAAAGCACTCGTTAAGCAGGCTTCCAGCAATCCCGCTTATCGTTCCGGTTCTGAAAACCTCCACATGGTTCCTTATCTCCTCAAGTGTTTCTTTGGTTGTTGCGGCACCAAAAACCCTCTTCCTGTCCTCAAATGTTGTCAAACCCGCTATTGAAACAACCCTTCTTGCCTTAATCTCCACAGCCCAGTCAATTATAGCATTGCTCAGTATGTATGCTATTCCAGGATGAATGGGAACGTCAGAGTGGATGAGAATGAAATTCTTCTCCTGACACTGGTATATTCTTATGGGTGGCTGTATTATTCCCTCATTGAGAGTCGCAATTGGAGGCAGCATGCTCGATTCAAGAACCCCAACGGGATCTAAATTGAGTTCAACAATGAAGTGCCCGCTTGCAATTGTCCCGACAAGTCCTATTCCCGGGAAGCTTGTAATGAGAAGGGGTTCCTCAACATCAACACTCTCGGCAAATATTCTCGTATCTTCCATAAGCTGATATTGGGGTAAATTATATTATACTTTTTCCGTTTCTCCGGCTATGCGGGAATACAGGTTCAAGAGAGGCTTCAAACCTACAAACGAAAGGCTCGAGGAGATGATAAGGAAGCACTTTGGGGATTTTGAAAAAGACGGCGATGTTTACATTGTCAGGTACAAGGCAATTGAGGAGCTCAAGCTGTGGCTTGATGGGAAAACTCTGAAGGCCGAAAGCAGAACAAACCCGGATGTTGATGATTCAACCGCCCTTGAAACCCTGAGAACCTACAACAGGTTCCTTGATGAACTCACAGGATACACGGCAAAGGAAAGAAAGAAGCACATGATGAAGGACGTTGAGTCAGAGGGCTGAAAGCGTTTTCAGGTTTTCAAGGGATTTTATAGAGTATATCCCGTATATCAGGTACCCGAGATATAAAAGGAACGGTATGAGGCAGGAAATCAGGGCCTTTGAGTACTGAATTTTCCTTATCTTGGATATCCCTGAAGACATGACAGCAACACTCCAGAATGCTCCAGCAACTGAGAGAATCACATTTGACGTAATCCTTGTCTGGTCTGTTATAAATCCAATGAGCTCCTGCGGGCTATTAAATCCTCCGTACTGGTTTAGCGTATATAGAAAAATTCCTACCTGAATGTAGCTGAGAATTATAGATGGGATCATTCCATATCCTGCTACCGTGGCTGTCCTTACAAACTCTCCTTCCCCACCAAAAAATCCTGAGATCAGATGAACTATACCCGCAACAACAAGTATCAGGATGAATGTTACGATAAACGAGATAACAATGCCAAATACGCTCGATATTTGAAGTATTGGCCTTATTTCAGGTGGAAAGAGGTGAAGCATGTTTGAGATTATCAGATATTGTGTCAGAGCAGAAGGTACTGCTGAGAGAAATGCGACAGCAGCGACAATTTTGTAACCAAAATTGTCGAGGTTATCAAAAAATTTTCCTGGAGAGATTAGAACTCCAATCATGATAAAACCACATATCATTCGATATAAAACCTTTTTGTATGTAGGGGCTGTGAGCCACGGAGCCTCATGCTTTTCAGCTCCGTCGGGTTCTATGCCCCCTGTTTTACTTTGACTCTCGGTTAAATATTACTTTTGCGAGAGAATGGAAAAGTTTAATAAGTGTTAATGATAATAATCATTTGATAAGGATGAGACTCTCCCTTAAATTACTGAAGAGAAGGTCGAAGGAAGAGTTGCATGAAGAAATTGAAGAAAAGAAGGAAAATGCAGCAGATGAAAAAGAACTTCCACCGGAATATGAATTAATCGAGGAATACTGGATAGAAGAACCATATTCAAAAATACAGATCGTGTTCAATCACGAAACTGAAAATTACGAATATCATGTACTTGAACCAGAACTTGATGATTATCTGTACTCTGTGTATCATGTTCTGAGAAATTCTGTAGTTGAAGCACTTTCAGGATATGTTGAAGATAGAGTCAAACATCTCGAAGAGGTATCCAAAAAGCTTCTGAAAGAGATGGGTATAAAAATCGAAGAGGATGGATTTGAAAGGATATTCTATCACCTTAAAAATGATTTCATAGGGTACGGCCCAATCACCCCCCTCATGAAGGACAGACTTATAGAAGACATCTCATGC
>ENA-OSAE01000037-OSAE01000037.1-marine-sediment-metagenome-genome-assembly--contig:-NODE-37-length-105868-cov-46.886829_pt1 | contig 105868 bp, 109 predicted proteins | sample MGYA00237870_ERZ529317 | MGnify/ENA primary metagenome ERZ529317 (study PRJEB26369, sample SAMN03142812) | marine sediment metagenome | biome: marine; feature: borehole; material: sediment... | reverse complement strand
CGCAGGGGCGGCGAGCGGCGTTCCTAAAGTGGCGTAAGCCGCTTCAGGAACCCCCAGGCTTTAGCCATGAGGAGGAAGTCAGTACCATGTGCTAAATAACTAAATACACAAAAGGTGCAACAAGTCTTCCCGCAAGGGATTGCGGCACAGGTAAATGCCGGGCGTGTTACTATGAAAAATACCTGCTCTTTAGGCTCAATAGCCGGTATTTGGGGGGCTCGGGGATTTTAAGGGGCGCAAACAATTGCTTTAAAACGGTGGTTGTTTCCGTCCTTTGCAGAACCCGCCCGGCATTGGCATTGAATGTACCTGGGGGCATCTTTTGCAGTTTATTCCTCATATATTTTATTGTTTGAATGGCTTATCCCTGATATCCCGTTTCCATGGAACTATTTATTATGTTTTCATAATCTTCTTCATCTAAATATTGCGGTTCATAGGTTATTCCGTAATTTCTTTTGATAACTGAAACAAACGATCTTAGATGGTTTCTTGAACCTTTCAGCAGATTTTCGTAAACATATTTTATATCTTCATTGTCAGTTACATTTAACTGTTTTTGTAAATCGACTATATCTATCTCTTCTATCATGGCGCCAACTTTTAAAGCTGCTTCTGAAGAACTGCTTCCGTCTTCTACAAGTTTATTATATAGTTCTTGCATTTTCGGGTTGGTAAAGCTTCCCACCTTATCGTTAACAACCGGGTCAGTTAAATTGTATTTTTTTATAAGGACGGCAACCATATCCGTATGAGTTTGTTCGCTTCCGGCTATATTTTTAAAGATGGGTATTTGCCACTTTTCATAGAGTGTTAAGTAAACATCTCTGGCCAGTTTTTCTTCCTCTCTCATCCACAATAATCCATCTGCTTCCTCTTTTGATAACTCACCTTGCGGAATTGCGTTTATGGCATTAACGGCTATTTGATTTCCTCTTTGCGGGTCTCCTTTTGGTCCCTTTTGAATTTCTTCCCCTGCCTGAATTTGATTTATATTGGCATTTTCTGTTGCATTTTCCGCTGTGTTTTCACTGCTGCTGTTTACTGTGTTATTGGCGCATCCCGCCAACATGGTGGCTGTTATGACCATGACCGTAAGAAACACAGAAAATATTTTTTTCATCTTTAATATTCGCGGCTCGGAGACCCCCGTCCGTAAAGGCGGGGAGGCGAGCCGCTTCCCTCCTTTCAACTCAACAAGAAATGTACGGGCACTTTCCAGAAGTTCAAGAAGTCGGCAAATATTCCTGTTTAGTTTTATATCACACCGGCCGGCCGGTGTAAATGTTTTTCGGGCGAAAAGCAGCAGGGTTTTCTCTTTTATACAAAAATTACTATATGTAAGGCCCCGGTGGGCCAGGTTATAAAGGTTTTGCGGGGTGACAATTATGTTGGATCTGTACGAAAGTCTTGCGGCTCAGATGAAATGTCCCCCAGAACTGCAGTACCTGGTTATTGTGATAGGGTGCGCTGTTCGACTACAGCGAATACAATGTTAGGGGAATATGCCTCATGTTTAAGTTGTTAATCCGGCGAGTGCAACCCGGGAATCCGGTAGTGGCGTGCCTTACAGGCAGAGGTTTGGGGTAAAAAATTCAGCAAAATTAGGAGGAAACATGGCTTCTCCACGAGAATTGGTATATTGACACGAAAAACCAATGCTGGACGAGGATGTTCCCGACACCACAGCTAACGCAGTCCTGACCCCATGCTGAAACTCTTCATAAGGGTAGTCCCACTTAAAAAAAGAGGTACTCTGGTGGATAAAAATAAATAGGGTACGGTTTTTGCTGGTTTTCTTGCTAATCGTTGTAGTTGCCGGCGTGGTCACAACTGCAGGCGGCGAGAAGAAGGGCGGCGGGGACGCTAACGCTGAAACGACGGACCCCAAGCTGGTGGAAATTATAACCGTAACTCCGGGAAAGGTGGAGCGTCGTTCCGAACTTTCCGGGGTACTGCAGGCCGCGGAACCGGCTTCGCGCTATTCCTGCAGTGGCTGACGTTACTAAGGAAGCGGAAAAAGGCCTCACGCGAGATGTTGGATAACCTTCCTTCGATAAAGAAAGGTCGCGTGAACCAACTTACAAGAGCGTTAAAGAGTCTTATTTTACCCGCATGATTTTTATGGCAAGATTTTAAAAAGTTACTTGGGATTAAGGTTTTGCTGGTCGATGTAAATATATGGCATCTATACAAATTAAAACAAACTGAGTACATAACATGCTTCTGGTAGTAACGTTGACACAAACCAAAAGTCCGCAAATTTGACCGCTTTTTGGTTGACGGACAACAACGGGGATTGCCTGGGCACACAATCGACGTAGAGGGATAAAGAGTTTACAATGGAGCTAAAAAGGGACAGATAAAGGAGATGGCGGCATAGAAAAGACCGTTTGTTACATAAGGGGTTTCTCTAGAGGAGCAGGGTAGGGGCGGAGTTTCACTGGCAGCTCAAGAAGAAAGGCTTGCGGCTCTACTGCAAGATGGCCGGGCTGGAAATAGTGGAGGTAATCCGGAAAGAAGGAGTTTCGGCAGGCAAAGCCCCTGGCTACCAGGCCAGGCGGAGAAGGGTTGTTACAACTAAAACAGCTTATATCGGGGGGTGGCATGGGCGTGGATAGGCTTTTAACCCCAGAAGAAGCAGCAGAGATCCTTGCCGTAAGCCCTAAGAGCATCCGGAAATGGCTGCGACAGGGGAAACTCAAAGGCGCCAAAGCAGGCAGGCTCTGGCGGATAAGAGAACGCGATCTGGAGGCTTTCTTAAACCCTGTACTTCACGCCCTAGAGACAGCGCCGGAAGATGATGAGCCGTTGACCGAAGAGGACAAAAGGGCCATCACCGAAGCAGAAAAGGCGATAGCTCAAGGGAAGACCAAGGCTTGGGAGCGGGTCAAAAGGGAAATGGGGATATGAGGATTGAGTTGACCGAGCCGGCCCCAAAAGACCTGGCCGAACTGGAGAAAAAGACCCAGAGGCGCATTAGGCCCTGGATAGGCTTTTGAGCTACCCCCAGGCGGCAGACCCCCAAAAGCTTAGAGGCAGTCAAGACGTATGGCGGTTAAGAGTGGGGGACTGGAGGGTAGTCCTCCGGCTAGACCGGGAGCAAGAGGTGCTTTATGTCCTGCGGATAAGGCACAGGCGAGAGGCCTACCGATAAGAGGACACAAAAAAACAGCTTTCTTTCTTCTAAGGAAAACTCTCAGATATTGGCAATCAATACCATCTGATACAGACTGACACCGGTTGACGCGTGTCTTTCCGGAATGTTTCCGGAACAAGGACAGGATCTGGTCCGGCCAAAGCCAGGAACAAGGAGAAACGGCGGGGCCCGGCTCGTCTGGCACCGGTGCTCCGGCTCGGGCAAAACCTCCGGCGCGCCGATGAGCCTGGACCACGACTGGCAATTTGCCGGAGTCCTCTTTCGCTACCAGATCATTGCCCCGTTTCTTGACCCCCCAACTTCGAGCCGGGGAAACGCACCCGCGTCCGGCGGGAGATTTTAGCCCGCGCCCATACCAACCCAACCAGCGAGAAGAGCCGATGGGTGGCCGAGCCAAGGTGGCTTTGGCGCCCTAAAATCAAGGAAACGGTGGGACTGCCACACCTCGCGCTGCATTCCCCCGGAATTGTTGGCGAAAGTGGTTGCCTTGAAGGGGGAGTTGCCCACCAGGAGCGCGTGCCAGACCATCGAGAGCCGCTACGATCCCTTTGACCCAAGCCGGATCAAGGTTTTCTACCGGAGAAGCAGTACGATGATGCCGTACCGCACCGCCTGAACCGCGAAGTCGACACGCGGGTGCTCGCCGCAGAAGAAGCGCCACGCCCAAAAACCGGCATCAGTTATCTCCGGCTGCTCGAGGCAAAGCACGTAGCCCGCACCAGGGCCGCGCTGGGACGGACAGGTTCCGGGACTTTTTCACGCCAAAAGAGGAAAAGAACGGTATATGAGACCTTCTACGGTTTTGCTGCCACACCTTTCACCAGAAGCATTGCGCCGCAGAATCTCTTCCGCCCCGAGCAGTTCACCGCGTGTCTGGCCCGGCTGCAGTACCTGGTGCAGACCAGGGGTTTTGGCCTGCTAACGGGAGAAGTGCTGTGCAGGGGGTTAGACGGCATCGTAAAGAATATGGAACGAGCGGGACTTAAGAGAAGACAGGAGCACCCGTTTTTGCCGGTAGATACTCTGGTCTTTCGGGCGCGCAAAGGGTGGCCCGGTGCGGTTCTTAAGCGTGCTTATTACCAGCGGAATCAAAAAGAGCAGAATTAGCAACAATCAACCAGGGGGAATTTACACAAAATCGGACTTGACCAAAGTTATTTTGGTTGACCAGATTTTTAACTCCAAAAGATTATGAATCAAAGAAGGGGAAACCATGCTCAATATTACTACTGATTTGGCCAAAATCAAGCGTCAGATCTACACTCTGCTGGCAAAATATGCTTATGAAGGCCGGCTGGCTGAAAAGATTGAAGGCTTACCCGGGCATTTAGCCAATGAAAATACACCGCGGTTCCGTTGCTGTGAATATAAAGAACAGGCCATCCTAGCTGAGTGGATAAAACTGGCGTTGGGTTTTAACCCTGGAAAGTTCAAGAACATGTCATTATCTGAAATGGTTAAGCAAATAGACCGTTTAGAAGAGGACAAGCAAGTTATTCATGTTTTGAGTAAGGCCTGTGACCGCTGCCCTATGGACATTTTTTTGGTAACAGAAGCTTGTCGCAACTGCATAGCCCATGTTTGTGTCAACTCTTGCCCTAAAAATGCCATTACCATCATCCAAAATCGAGCCTTTATTGATCAGGATAAGTGTGTTGAATGTGGGCGGTGCGAAGCGAGTTGTCCCTATGGTGCCATTCATAAACTAACCCGTCCTTGCCAGAGAGCCTGTGCGGTGAATGCGATTGAAGTAGACGACAACCGGCGGGCTTCTATCGATTATGAAAAGTGTATAGGGTGTGGCAATTGTGTAATGAACTGTCCTTTTGGGGCTATTGAAGACAGCACTCAAATTGTTCAGACGATAAAAATGCTAAAAACCTCTGGAACAAAAGTTAAAGCAATACTGGCTCCTTCTTTTGTTGGACAATTTGGAACAAAAATTACCCCGGCCAGGATAAAATCTGTCCTGCTTAAGATTGGTTTTGCGGAGGTTTATGAAGTTGCTTTAGGTGCTGATATGGTGGCACTGCATGAAGCCGATGAATTTGTTCACAAGATAGAAAGCGGTCAGCGGTTTATGACATCATCCTGTTGCCCGTCTTTCTTAAATTTGATCTTTAAGCATTTTCCAGAACTAACCAGGTACGCTTCGGCTACGGTTTCTCCAATGCTTGCTCTGGCTCGTTTGTTAAAGAAGGCCGAGCCGGAATGCAAAGTAATTTTCATCGGTCCCTGCATTAGTAAAAAGGTTGAAGCAAAAAATGAAGAATCCGTCGATGCCGTTCTTACTTTTGAAGAATTAGGATGTATCCTGAATGGAATAGGAATTAACCTGGCAGATCCCGTACCGGGTGAAGAGGATGAAATGATTGATGCGTCCGGAACCGGTCGCAGTTTTCCTTATGCCGGTGGCGTGAGAGGCGTTATACAGAAACTTTTAGAAGAAAAAGGCAAGGGGCACCTGATCAATCCTTTCTCTGCCGATGGAATTGGCAACTGCAAAAAAGCCTTGCAACAATTAGCAGATGGTGAGCTGAAGTACAATTATTTTGAAGGAATGGGCTGTCCGGGTGGTTGCGTAGGTGGTCCAGGCATTTTAGTAAACAGTAAGGCTGCTGCCAGATTAGTTCAAAAATTTGCTGCCAAGGCCAGGTGGGAGTCAGCCCTAAGGCACGAAGGGGCAGAAACAAGAAGGAAATCTCTGGGGAGTGTTATGGAAAGAAAAACTTAAAATTCTATACCGCTAAGGGAGAGCCGGCGCCATTTGGTTTGCATTTTGCTCCAGGCAAGGAATGTATTGTCCTGTGAGTAAATATTTAGATTAAGCGGTGGTTGTTTCAAACCAGGCAGGACCGGGGATAGCGAGTAGCTAAAACCCTGCACCACCCGCCGGGTTTTGGGAGCCGGTAGAAAATTTGGTGTCGGAGGGGGGACTTGAACCCCCACGGGTGTTACCCACACGCCCCTCAAACGTGCGCGTCTGCCATTCCGCCACTCCGACGTTTTGTTCCGGTAAGGTTACCATAATCAGTTTAGACTTCTACGGCTGCTTTGTCAAGGTGTGCAACTCTCGTGTGTGATCGTGCTGTGATGTTGTCACCTTGAAATAAGTCTAGGTTTTGAGCGTTTCTTCGGTTATACCGTGCTCGGCCGCGAACCTTTCCACGTCCTGCAAAGGCACGTCGGTGAAGAAGTTGAAGATCCGGACTATATACTCCTTGTCGAACACCATATCCTTTATCATACGGGCGAGTTTCTTCCCTTCCAGGTAATTGACCGTCTGGGCGTTGATCGTCGTCTCTATCATCCTTCTCACCTTCTCAGGCCGGAAAAATTTTACTAGGTACGCGCGTACCGAACAGACTCCCGTACGGTCCGCGCAACGGTCGCCGGATTTTCCCGGCAAAACGAAAACCCGCGGCCGCTCCGCGGGTTTCGGACATTTTTCGTGAACCGAGATATTATACCGGCTCGGGGCGGGTTTGACAAGTCCCGGGCGTTTCCGGCAGGACTGACGCATGCCCTCGTTTTTTAACCTATCATAACCGGAAGTCACCCCAAGATATAATCCCGGGGACCCCTTTTTAAGTCAGAATACAAGATAGGTTCAGCAATTAATCGCCAGTAACGGGAGGAAAAGGCAATGCATCGCCGTTTGCACCCGGTGGGTGGTTGGATCAGCCGGTATTAGCCTTGGTTTGGGCTTCGTCATCTTGCCCCAGACACCTTTCACTCCAGCCGCAACTGGTGGGTCCTGGTGAGCAGCTGTCGGATGCGCTCACTATCCAGCCAGGGACCGGTAAGCGTCTCGCGTAAGAAGTGAATCTCGGAGGAGAAACAATGTTCATATTGGTAGCCGTGATGCTTTTTCTTCAGGATGTTGTTCTCGATCTTCCAGTCGATGGCGATCAAGTAGCACTGCTCCACCAAGTGGTTTCTAAATTTCCGGTTGGAGATAAGACGGCGGATCTCCTTCCCCACCAGGGTGTCCGCGATTTCTTCCGCCTCGATCCGGCATAACAGCTGGTGAAGCGTATCATGGTGCGGCAGGGTCTCCAATTCCGGAAACAACAGACGGAGATTTTTCAGTGACACCGACATGATGCTCAGTCTACGGCCGGTCTCACGCCGGGAACTGAACGGCAACACGAACATCAAAAGGCCATATAAAAAAGCACGGTCAGTTTGTGTCTGATGGTCTAGGGTTATCGCGGGTCTTTGATCCTCGACAATCGGGCCAACAACCCCGGCAGGAGGGTCCAAAGGACTTTCAGGTGTTCTTCGACCACCGTCTGGCGTTCCTCCTGCTCCTGTTCCACGGTCTCAAAGGCGCTTTTGGCGTATACCGGCCGGTAACCATAACGGTCCTGCCGGTCGGAACGAAGGCGTTTGGCGGCCACGGACAGGGCTTTACTGGCCAGGTTCCGGACACGTACCCAGGGAAAAAAGATGAGAAAGCGCGTGTTGTTGAGCACCAGGTTTAAGCGCTGGCTGCGATCGGCTTGCCGTTACGGGTGCTGCTGTGGTGATCTCGCTGGTGGTTTGCTCGACCACCCGGTATTTGACGGGTCTTTGAGATTCGCGGAGCTGGTGGCTGGACGGAAACTCGTGCCGGATTACAAATTACAAAAGTTAACTGCGGCAATGTCTGGTTTGCGCGGTCCGACCAATGGACTTTTTCCGTATACTTTTTCTAGAGCAGGTTTGGGCTGCCTGCCTGAAGTTTCAGGAAAAACCAGAGATTGAGCCTTGATTTGGACCGAAAAGGTCTATAACTTAAGGACATAATGGGGTAAGGAAAGGAGTGCGTTATCTATGACTGCCGTTGTGTACGCCCGGCAGTTGAATGCCGCGGGCGACACTTTTTCGGTTGAAGCGCAGATTACTCAATGCAAAGATTACGCCCTGCAAATCGGATGTAGGGAATTAGAGGTTTTCGTGGACGAGGGAATCACCGGTTGGACTCTGGACCGGCCCGGCCTGCAGGGGGCGCTCGCCCGTTTGCAGGCGGGAGACGTGGGCTACTTTATTTTCTCCGATTTGGAATGTTTGGCCAAACGGCTGCGTGACCAGATGCTACTGATCAAAACGATTGAGGAGTTGGGTGTGCGAGTGGTGTCCGTGCGCACCCCCATTCCCTATCCGGTATCGCTTATTTGTCTACCACAGGAGTACGTCAGCAGTTGCAAAATCAATTAAAATTAGACATAAGCTCCGAAGATTCGGAAATCACGGTCTTCGGTCTTTATCCCCCGCCAGACATGTTATAGAATGCACAATAAGAATCATTCTGGGGGGATAGCAATGAAGTGGAAAGGACCAAAGCCGCTAAAGGTGGCCATCCTGGGCGGGCCGTGCACCGGTAAAACGACGCTTTGCAAGAGGCTGGACGTGGACTATTCCATGGCGGGTTACAAGTCCAATGTTTGTCTGGAGTACGTGCGCGACTACATCGTGCGCTACGGTGTGCCCGAAAGCATCTTTGAACAGTTTTTGTTGTACGAGGGGCAGAAGCGCCGGGAAGAGGCCCTGGCTTATTGTGATATCATTTTTTGTGACAACGCGACCATCCTGAATTACGTTTACGGACTGCTGAGTTGCGACTTAACTAAACCCAAAGAAAACCATGCGCTTACCCTGCTGTTTAGCTGGGCGATGAAGGACCTATCCGGATACGAGATTTTCTACATTCCCCGGGAGTTTGAGGTTATGGACGACGGTGTCCGCTACCAGGATCAAGAAGCAGCCATGCTTCTCGACCGCAAAATTAAGGCCATGCTGGATATTATGAACGTCCCCTATACTATAATTTCGGGTGACCTGGAAACCAGGGTCCAGGCGGTGAAAGACAAGATCGGTTTTGATCCCAATTACCGCAAGCCCGTTTGCGTACCTCCCGAGGTAGAGGCGGCGGCCACTGCCGAGTGACGGGGTATGGATGTGCTGCGGAGTTTTCTGATGGACGTTTATCGGCGGTTGAGCGCACATTTTGGACCGCGGCATTGGTGGCCGGCGGACACACCGTTTGAGGTGATTGTGGGCGCAATTCTTACCCAACAAGTGGCTTGGCGCAACGTTGAGCAGGCCATCGGCAATTTGAAGGAGGCCGGCCACCTTTCAGTGGACGGCATTTTGTCGTTGTCCGAGGAAAAACTGGGCCTTTTGATAAGACCCACCAGGTACTACAATCAGAAGGCCCGCCGGTTGAGGGAGATCTGCCGGTTGATACAGGATAATTTCGCGGGCGATGTAGAGGCCTTCTTAAACCAGGAGGCGGCGGCACTACGCGCGCAACTCTTGGCCGTCAGGGGCATCGGCAAGGAAACGGCCGACTCGATCGTTCTCTACGCCGCCGGCCATCCGGTGTTTGTGGTGGACCAGTATACGCACCGCATTCTCCAGCGTTTGGGTCTGGCCCACGGCCGCGAGTCTTACGATGACCTGCAGCGGCTGTTTACCTCGAACTTGCCGCGGGACGCGGCGCTTTTCAATGAGTACCACGCGCTGCTGGTGGCGCTCGGCCACCATATCTGCCTCAAGGCCCGGCCGCGGTGCGAAGTCTGCCCGTTAGGCGACGTTTGCGCCTATCAGGCAGGTCTGACGGCTGCGGCGCGGGCCGGAGAAGCCGGCCTTAACTAGTGCAGCGCCAGTTTTCTGGATACAATCTGGTCAAGTTCCGACAATGTGATCCGTTTGGGCAAAGTTTCTCCGTCGACCGCAAGGCGCGGGGCCTCCGGGGTGTGCGGATCGCCGTCGTGCTGCCGGTCTTGCGGTCTGACCACGTTGACCTTGACCCTGTCCCCGTACTTGGCTTTGACTTTCCCGGCCAAAGCTTGCAAACTCCGTCAAGTGGCACCTTCCACCCGGTTGGTGTAAACCGTGATGTCTACCAAGTTCCATCACCTTCCCCGCGGCTGTTTTGTTTCTTATTTTACCCGGTCGGGGTAGATCGGTATACCGCCTCTTCAGCAGGCCGGGGGTGCCGAAGCCGGGAAAGCGGTTTCCATTTCGGGCTCGGGCTTCGGCGTGGCCCTGCCGAGCAGGCGGCGTTCCACCGTAAAGCTGCCGGACAAGGCGTTGTACTTGATCACGTCGGCGGCTACGGCTGCCTGGTCGGCACCGTTGAAGTGCAGGATGATGGCGGAGTACGGTATTTCGGCGGTGGTCTGCAGTCCGCGTAGTCCCGCTGCGCCGATGCTGCCGGGGTTTAAGTGCCAGGATGCGCCGAGCTGCTCCAGCAGGACACGGTGGGTGTGACCGCTGATCAGGATGGGCACCTCTCCGGCAAAGGCGCGGGCCACCGCCGGATGGTGCACCATGAGGATGTCCGGAGGTGAAGCCCCGGCCTGGAGGGCGGCGCGCAGCTCTTCAACCTGTCGATCCAGCAGCAGGGCCTCCTCCGCTTCGTTTGCCGCCACCACCGTTTCGCCGTAGGCCCAGGAGTCGGGAGAGCCGATAATCCTGATGCCGCGCACGTCTATTTCCTGCCCCTCCAGGAGATAGATGTTGGGCAGGCCACGCATAAACGCCATCACTTCGGAGGAATCGTGGTTGCCCGGGGCAAATACGTAAGGCGCCCCAAAGCCGGCGATCTTGGCCGCGGCCTGGGCCTCGATCGGGGAACCGAAATCGGTAAAGTCGCCGGCGTCCAGAATCAGATCCACCCGAAAATGATGCACCAGGGACCCGACAAAATCGAGGGCGAACGGGTTGTTATGCATATCGGCGATCACCAAAAGCCGCCGGGTGCTCTCGTCCTCGGTTGCCCCCAGCAGGGTCAGCCGCTGGGCTTGCCCGAAAAGGGTCTGGATGTTACTGACCAAAAGGTCGCTTTTGTCCTGAAAATCTTGCAGCTTGTTTAAGAGTTCATCAGCCATGTGCATCACCCGGGGTGCGGCCGCGATAACGCCGTGGTACTCGGGCTCCCGGAAAGCACTGCGGTCATAGGTCTGAAAGGCCACCCCCAAGACCAAACCCACCATCAGCAAGCCCCCGAGCCCGGCCCGTAAGAGCCTTTTCCAGGGCGGACGGGCCAGCGCCCAGAACACGAGGACGGCTCCGATACCGCCCAGCGCAATCTGTTTGGCGATAAAGGCGGCTACGGCCCAGCGGGATTTTGCCTCCATATCGCGGAGGAGATTGGGATCAACCTGGGGATAGACGTGTTCCCCCAGCACGTCGGGTCTGATGTTTTGCAGGGTGATGTGGAGCTCCACCGGCCCGCGGTGGGTGGACGCCGTCAAATAACCCAGCGGCGGAATTTGCAAGACCGTGCGTCCGCTCGCCGCGGGGCGGATTTCTCCTTTGAAGGAAACGCCCTGTACCTCGTAGCTCCCGGGGCCGAAAGCCGTCACGAACAAAACGGCCCCCAGCACCACCGCCACGATTTCGACTACGCAAAGGCGCCAATTCCGGCCCTTAAAGACGGTCAGCGCCTTTTCCATTCGCCGTGCCACGGCGTTAGGCCCCTCCCCTCCGTACCTCGTGGTACAGCCATTAACATACCACGTCCGCCGCACACCGACAAATGCCACTTAATGCCAGTGCGGGCATCTGGGGTCGGTGTCGGGGCCCCGCGTGGTCGCATAGTATGACTGGCAGGGACGAAAGGCGCTGATATTGGGAGGTGATTGTCTTGCGTTTCAAAGTTTCCTGGCACCGTTGGAGGTCCTTCTTGACACGTCTATTGCTTTTGCCGCTGCTTCCGGTTTTGAGCTGGGGGCCGGCGACCCACCCGTTGATTAACGCACGGGCGTTGGAGCGGGCCAAGGCCGAGCTCCAGAAGAACAATCCGCGGATCAACCCCGAAATCGTCACGCGGCTTTCGCGCCAAAGGGAGGCCTACGTGTACGGCGGGAACAGCGCCGACGTTATCGCCGTGTACCATCTCGGTTCCGGGGGAAGTGCAATCTACGATTATGCCCATAATTACTATCCGGATCATGCGGGGGGTATACCGCTTTTCGGCTACAGCCTGATCGACGAGTGGCAGGAGGCCATAACCCGCCGGGGAGAAGCAGCCTACTCAGAAAAAGACTTCGCCATCGCCTGCGGCTGGCTCTCCCACCAATTGGCGGACTGGTATGCACACTACGCAGCCGTGGACCGGGACGGAAGCCTGTGCTCCGACCCGACTTTGACCCCCGACGCCCGGACGGTTTTTCCCGGGTACGCCAATTCCCACCGTATCTTGGGTGCATACTTCCCGGCCGAAATACTGGCTCTCTACAACGAGGTGGACCATGCGCTGGTCGAACTGGCCCACGATATGCTGATTCTCAGGCAGAAGAAGGAGATCTGGCGGCGCAACCGCGTGGAACTTTTCGAAACGTACCATCATAACGGGCACCCCGGAAACCTGCTCACCGATACTTCGGAGCGTTACCGGGGTGTGGCGGCCCGCATACCTCCCGAACATATTGAACGGCTTAAAAACGAATTCAACCTGGTTATCCGAGGGCTCAGGTTGTTCACCGGGCAAATGTGTTCCTTAAATCCGGGTCTCCTGGAAATGCTGCACAACAGCCTGGATCCGGCGATTACCGGTAAACCGGACTTTCTGCAGCTCTCGGTAGAGAAAATTGTGGACGAACTCTTTTGCCAAAGTTTCGCCGAAATCGCTCGGTTGGCGCGACAGTCCTTCTGCACGCCCGTTCCGGGCGCGCCTACGATCACCATGCGGGATCCCGGCCGGACCGGGACGATCTTATTTGGCTTTCTCCGTTGGGTGGGCGAACTGATCGGCGATCCGGATCAGTGGCGTTACCTGTGGGGGGCAGTTGATCTCAAGACGCTGCTGTTTAAGCATCTGGTGCGGTGCCTGGGCACCAGGCGGTTGTGGAGATTCGGCAACCGCTTGCATCCGGATCCGGCGCTTTGGGGTTTTGTTTCCGAGTTGTTTGCGCACCGGCACCCGAACTTAGAGGGGCCGCGGTCGGCTTTCCGGCGCAAACTGCAACCGGTAGTCGGATTCGACGGTCCGGCCGGGCTGTCTGAAGCAGAACTGGTAAGGTGGATGGTCGGGCAGGGTGAACTCAGGGTCAAAGTGGTGCCGGGCCTAGCCCTGGACGACCCCGCGCCGGAAAAGAAACTGGACCCCGAAAGTGTACGGTTTTTGATCAACAATTATCCGGTGCAAGAACTGCCGGCCTTTTACCGCCTGCAATCCGCGTGGGAGGGGGAAAAGCTCTTGTTAAGATGCGCGATCAAAAGCTACCTGTGTGCGGGTTATCATCTCTTGCACGTGGGGGCGGCGGACAGGAGCGGCTGTGTAGCCCGGGTACTGGAGCGGGAGATTCATTTTGCCCGTCTGAAATCGGTATACGGTCAATGCGCACGGGATGGGCGCGACGCAAAGGATTTTTCGGCCGTAAACAGAATACAAATGAATGGTAAAGAGTACGCGCAACAAGGAGGCGTCGGTTTGAAACCCAGAGTCGGAGTGCTAATGGGCGGACTATCGGCCGAACGGGAAGTATCGCTGCGCAGCGGGCGGGCTGTTTGTCAGGCCCTCGAGTCTAAAGGTTATCAGGTGGTACCGATCGTTGTAGACCGGAATCTGCCCCGGCAGTTGCAGGAGTCCGGGATAGATTTGGCCTTTATCGCTCTGCACGGACCGTTCGGCGAGGATGGCACCGTTCAGGGGATGCTGGAGCTACTGGGGATCCCGTATACCGGTTCCGGGGTTTTGGCCAGCGCGCTGGCCATGGATAAGATCGCCACCAAAAAGATCCTTACCGCGGACGGTTTACCGACGCCTGCCTATCGCGCCTTTGAGGTCGATGACCCGGTCGCGGCGGCCGAGGCGTTGGCCGCCCTGGGTCTCCCCTTGGTGGTGAAACCGCCAGCCCAAGGTTCATCCATTGGCGTTTGTGTGGTCTACCAGGAGGACGAGTTTCAGACGGCCGTCCGGGAGGCCGGTGCCTTCGGCCCGCGCGTTCTGGTCGAGCAGTTCCTGGAAGGCCCGGAGCTGACGGCCGCCGTTTTGGGCAACCGTAAGCTGGTGGTGCTGCCCCTGATCGAGATTGTCTCGGCCACCGGGCGCTATGATTACGAGGCGAAGTACACGCCGGGTCTGAGTGACCACATTATACCGCCGCGGGTGTCTCCCCAGGTCCAAGAGGCGGTGCGGGATTTGGCCGTGCGTGCCTACCAGGCCTTGGGGTGCCGGGGTTTCGCACGGGTGGACCTCATTGTTTCCGGTAACCAGCCGTATATCCTCGAGATCAACACCATCCCCGGGTTGACCGAGGTCAGTCTTTTCCCAGACGCGGCCCGCGCCGCCGGTCTCGAATTTCCGGACCTTGTCGAGCAGTTGCTGCAGTTGGCCCGGCAAGAATAACCCGACAGGAGGAGAAAGAACATCGACAGGAAGCAATTGGCGCAAACCATTGAGTACACGTTGCTGAGAGCGGACGCCACCCGCGAAGATATCCGGCGCCTCTGCCGGGAGGCGGACGAGTTCGGTTTTGCCACGGTCTGTGTAAGCCCTTGTTTCGTGTCCCTCGCGGCCCGGGAGTTGGCGGGCAGTCCGGTGAGAGTGTGTACGGTGGTCGGGTTCCCACTGGGCACCAACACCATCACGGCCAAGGTGGCCGAAGCCAGACAGGCGGCGCTGGACGGCACCGACGAGATTGACATCGTGCTGAACATCGGCGCCTTAAAAGAGGGAGACACCGCCTACCTGATGTCGGAGGCCGACAAGGTCATTGAGGGGGCGCGTGATGTGCGCCGGGACATTCTGGTAAAGCTGATTGCCGAAACCGGTTACCTGGCCGAGAGTGAAAAGTTGGTGGCTTGCTGGGTGGCCACCGGGGCAGGCGCCGACTATATTAAGAACGCCACCGGGTTTGGCCCGTCCGGGGCGAGCGTCGAGGAGATCCGGTTTTTGCGTCGGGCGGTTGGGCCTCATTTTGGTGTGAAAGCAGCCGGCGGCATCCGGGACCTGGCCACCGCCCTGGCTTTGCTGGAAGCCGGTGCCGACCGCCTGGGGACAAGCGCCGGGGCGGCGATCATGCGGGAGTGGGCGGACCGGTAGCCCGGCACGATACGTCGAAAGCGGCAAGTACAGCGCGGCGTTTGTAGTACAAAAAATGGGAGCGATGGCAGGAGAAGGCAGCCCGCGTAGCGAACCTGGTCTAAAACACAGGGGGAGGGCTGCCGATGCAACGGCTGCTGGTGGTCAAAAATCCGGTGTCAAGGGCCAGGCGGTGGGTAAAACGGCTGAATTTCTGGTACCTGGGGGCCCGGGTGACGAAACACCTGGGCGCGCAGCAATTCACGGCGTGGTTGTTGGAACGGGCGCTTCGGGCACAGCCGCAGCGCCAGGAACTGCACCTGGAAGCCGGGCGGTTTTACCTGCGGCTTGGCCAACTGGAAAAGGCGGCGTGGCATTGCCGGCGGTTCAATCCGTCGGTGAACGGCGAAAACTTTGCACACTGGCTCGAAAGTACCTGCCGCGCGCCGGACGGCGTGTTTCTCGGAGATCGGTTGGCCATGCTGGCCGTTTTGGGAAACTGGTACTTGCAGGCCGGAGAATACCGCAAGGCGCTGGAGTGCTTCCGGCAGGTAACGGGTGGTGGCCGGGTCCACGCCACCATCCTGAATAATAAAGGTTTGTGTTTGCTTCGGCTCGGGCAGGATGAAGCCGCCCTTGCCGAGTTTCGGCAGGCGGCCGCCCTGAAGGTCACGCCGGAAATCCTGGTCAACATGGGCTTGGCGTTGAACCGCTTGGGGCGGTGGCCGGAGGCGCTGGAGTCTTACGAACGCGCCCAACGCCTCCGCTTTTCTAGTCCGGAGTTGTTGATCAACAAGGGGTACGCCCTTTTCCAGATGCGCCGCTACGAAGAGGCGCGGCTGTGCTTTGAAATGGTCCGTTCGCTGTCTCCGACGGACATCACGGTCCTCAACAACCTGGCGGCCTGTTATCAAATGGCCGGGCGGTTTGACGCCGCCGCAGAGTGTTATACCGCGGCGTTGCGCTATTTTCCGCACGACGGGGTTCTGCACAATAATTACGCGTTGTGCCTGGTGCGGCAAAAGGCTTATCACGAGGCGCTTTCCCACTACGACCGGGCGCTGGAATTGGATCCGGGCAGCGAGACTTTTCTGGCCAACAAGGCGGAGTGTCTGACCCGCCTGGGGCGTTTTGACGAGGCGTTGGCAATATGTGACCTTTTGCTCCGGCGTGCACCCGAAAACCGGTTTTTCTGGGGCCTGAAGGCGGATGTACTGGCCGCCGCCGGAGCCGACGCGGAGGCCGTGGAACACTATAACCGCGCCTTGGGGCTCACGGGTTGACCATCCCGGGAGCAAAGTGCGCTCTGGCTCTTACCAACGCCCCCTTCCGGGGGCGTGTTGTGTTGCGCTGTGCCGGCAGGAGTTCACTCTAAAGAGGCGAAACACTCTAGAGGAATAAAGATCTTGGGATGCCAATAATTGTCCAGGAGGAATCGAAATGTATGTATGAACTCCGTGTCCGCTCGACATTCGCCGCTGCCCACCGGCTGCACAACTATCCCGATAAGTGTCAGCGGCTGCACGGTCATACATGGGAAGTGGAAATTGTTGTGGCGAGCCCGGAGCTTAACGATGCCGGCATGCTGGTGGACTTCAGCGTGTTGAAGCGCGAGCTCCGAGAGGTGACCGCGGTGTTCGACCACTGTCTGCTGAATGATCTGCCGCCCTTCAACCGTGGGGGTCCGGAAAACAACCCGACGGCGGAGAATCTTGCCCGACTGATTTTCGACGCGCTCTCCCCGCGTCTCGCCAAGTACCGGCCTCCCGTCAAGCTGACCGGGGTTACCGTTTGGGAGTCGCCCGTGGCGGCCGCCGCTTACCGGGGGCCGCAGCCGTGAGAGGCATCGTACTGCTTTCCGGGGGCCTGGACTCGGCGGTTAATCTGGCCTTTGCCGTACGGAACCTTGAGGTGGTGCTCTGCTTGACCGCCGATTACGGGCAACTGGCGGCGGAGCGGGAAATCGCCGCCGCCCGCGCCCTGGCCGATTACTATGGAGTGCGGCACCGGGTGGTTACCCTTCCTTTTCTGCGCGAGCTGGGCCGCTCCGCCCTGACCGGCGGCGCGGTCGCGGTCCCGGAGCCGCAGGTGTCCGACCTGGAAGACCCGGAGTGGGCGGGTGAAGCGGCGCGGCAGGTTTGGGTGCCGAACCGCAACGGGTTGTTGGTGAACGTGGCCGCCTGTTTCGCCGAGGCGCTGGGCTGCCAGCGGATCATCACCGGTTTTAACCGCGAGGAAGCCCGGACCTTTCCCGACAATACGCTTTCTTTTGTGGATGCTGCCAACCGGGCGCTGGTTTACTCGACGATGGGGGAGGTCAGGGTTTTAAGTTACACCCAGATGTTAGACAAGGCCGAAATCGTGGCCCTCGGCCGGCGCCTGCAGGTGCCTTGGTCGCTGATCTGGAGTTGTTACCGGGGGCAAGACCAGCCTTGCGGGGTTTGTGCGAGTTGTGTCCGGCTGCGCCGTGCCCTGGAAAACGGACGGGGTGAACCGTAATGCATATTTTCGTGGATAAAGAAACCAGGGAATACAACGGCACTCAGCTGTCATCTCTCTGGGCGTTGCGCACTTACAATCTGCAGGGGGATAGTATCGTTACTTTCCGCGGTCCCTGCCGGGTGGAACTGCAAAACCTGGTGGACATCCGTGACCGGCTGGACCAAGCCCCGATTTTCAGCCCCGATATGCAGCATTTCATCATTGAACACTTCGATACCGACCTGGAGAAGGCCGTTTACCGTCAACGCTTGTTAATGGCCATTATCAAGGATCTGATCGGTACGCTGACCAAGGCGGTTTTGACCCGGGTCGGTGACGACCTTTACCAGGGCGACCGCAAGCTCTCTGTTTCCATCGCCACGGTGTCCCCGGTGAGCACCCTGATCCACACCGGCTTAAACATCACCACCGCCGGGGTGCCCGTGCCGGCGGTCGGCTTAACCGATCTCGGGTTCGACGGCGAACGGGTGTGGGAGTTCGCCCAGAAAGTCTGCTACAGCTATGCTGGGGAAGTCTCGAGCATAAACCTCGCGCGCTGCAAGGTGCGCGGAGTGGACTAGGCTATGCGTGCGCCGCTCGTTGAGCTGTTCACCTCGGTACAGGGAGAAGGTCCGTACGTGGGTTACCGGCACCTGTTCGTGCGGTTTGCCGGGTGCAACCTGTCGTGCGCCTACTGTGACACGTCCTTTTTGGCGCGTCCCTATTGCCGGGTGGAGAAGACCCCCGGGAAGCAGGACTTTTTCCGGGCGGCGAACCCGGTGACGCCGGAGAGGTTGCTCACTTGGACCGCGGGGGCCGTGCCGGCGCGCTACCATGCACTGGCCCTGACTGGCGGGGAGCCGCTGCTTTACCCGGACTTTCTGGCGTCTTTTCTGGTGCGGTTTCGGGAAAAGGGGACCCGGTGCTATCTGGAAACTAACGGTACCTTGAGCGAGGCCATGGCCAGGCTCGCCGGTCTGGTGGACATCGTGGCCATGGACATAAAGCTTCCGAGCGTTTCCGGTTTTTCGTTCCGGGAGGAGGAGCACCGGCGCTTTCTGCAGGCCGCGCGGGGGGCCGAAGTGTTCGTCAAAGTGGTAGTGGGTCCCGAGACGCCTGACCGCGAACTGGACCAGGCCAGCGCCCTGATCGCGAGCGTTTCGGTGGATATCCCCCTGGTGCTGCAGCCGGTAACTCCCACGCCCGCCGGCCGGCCGGTGGCACCCCGAAGATTACTCCAAATGCAGGAACGCTGCCTGCAAAACCTGCGGGAGGTCCGGGTGATCCCCCAAACCCACCGCACCGCCCTGGGCGTACCGTGATGGGCGGCCCACGGGGTTTTAGCGGTACCGGTTTTCCCCAAGACTCCCCTGAAATTGTTGAGGAGGCGAACCAGTGGACACGCAAAAGATTGAAAAAGCGGTCGCCATGATCATTGAGGCCATCGGTGAAGACCCCTGCCGGGAGGGCCTCCGCGACACCCCGCAGCGGGTTGCGCGGATGTACGGCGAGATTTTCGCCGGACTAAAACAAGACCCCGAGGACGTGCTGGAAAGGTTTTACACCGAAAAACACGAAGAACTGGTCCTAGTCAGGGATATACCTATGTTTTCGGTCTGCGAGCACCACCTCCTGCCCGTCGTCGGGAAGGCCCACGTGGCCTATATCCCGCGCCGCGGGGTAATCACGGGATTATCCAAGCTGGCCCGGGTGGTGGACGGATACGCGCGGCGGCCCCAGTTGCAGGAACGTTTGACCGCCCAAATCGCCGATGCTATAATGAGAAAGCTTGAGCCCCACGGGGTGCTGGTGGTGGTCGAGGCCGAGCATATGTGCATGACCATGCGGGGCGTAAACAAACCCGGCGCCAAGACCGTAACCTCCGCGGTGCGGGGCATATTCGAGCGCAACGCCAAGACCCGCACCGAGGCGCTGGCTTTGATTCGAGCCCGGTAAGTTTGGAAGGAGGCGAGGCACAGGTGCAGCCAACCGGCGATGAGGCGAGATTGGAGCTGCTGGCCACCCGCACTTTTAAAGCCTATGACGAGATGTACAAAGTGGTCGATTTTCTGAACAAGACGTTAAAGGATTATAACGTCATCTTCGGCCTGTCCAAGGATGAACACGGACAGATGGTCATTTCCATATATAAGTGCTAAGGCAGAGTTGGTATATGCGCGTACTCTTAACGAACGATGACGGCATTTTTGCGGCCGGTCTGGATGCCCTGCGTACGGCGCTGGCCGATCTGGCGGAAGCCCTTTACGTCATCGCCCCGGACCGGGAGCGCAGCGCGACCGGTCATTCGATTACCGTCCACCGGCCCATCCGGGTCCGCGAGGCCTGCTACAACGACGGTCACTGCCGCGGCTGGATTGTCGACGGCACGCCGGCGGACTGCGTAAAACTGGGCTTGGAGTCGTTACTGCCGGAAACCCCCGACCTGGTGATCGCGGGGATCAACCTCGGTCCGAACTTGGGCACCGACGTGCTGTACTCGGGGACCGTTTCGGCGGCCATGGAGGGGCTGATTAACGGTGTGCCGGCCATTGCGGTATCCTTGGCCGACCACGGCCCGGTGTCCGGCGAGGTGTCTTTTGCGCACGCCGCCCGGTTTGTGCGGCGCCTGGTACCCCTTTTGCTGCGGCACCGTGAAACGCTTCCGGCTGGAACCCTGCTCAACATTAACGTGCCGGCGGGATCCCCTGTGGAGTGCCGGATCACCCGGCTGGGCCATCTCCGTTACGCCAATGCCGTCACCCGCCGCACCGACCCGCGCGGCCGCGATTACTACTGGATGGCCGGAAAGCCTTTCAGTCCGGACGGACACGACCCCGACACCGATATCGGCGCGGTGCGGAACGGTTACATTTCGATTACGCCCGTGCAGTTTGATCTAACTAACTACACCGCAATGGAGACCCTGAAAACCTGGTTGGTTAATAGGTCAAACTGCTAACTAACGTTCTTGCCCAGCAGGTGGCGTACCAGATGACGCAGGCGTGCCGTTTCTTCAGGAGCCAGGGCGCCGGTGCCGACCACAAGCATGGCGTACACAACCAGCCCCGCAACGATCGCAAAAGCGGTGGCCAGCAGGTTCTCGGGTGAGGGGTCCAGCCAGAGAACCGTCAGGCCCATGGCCGCGGCGGCCAGTCCGGGTTTACCCACCGCATTGACGTAGTCCAGCTTAAAACCGGTGAACCGCCGGATATCCCGCATGTTTAGCACGGCCATGAGCAAAAGATGGACCGCTAGGGCAAGCGCCGCCCCGTTGACCGCCAAGGCCGGAACCACCGTGAGGTAATAGACCCCCACCACCTTCACTAGAGAAGCAATTAACAGGTTGATCAAAGGCTGTGTTGCTTTACCCATGCCCTGGAGCATACCGGTGGTGGTCTGGGCGAGGTACAGAAACGGTCCGCCCAAGGCCAGAAAGGCCAACATAACGCCCGCGTCCGGGTAACCGAAGAGCAGGGCGCACAGGTTTTCACCGAGCAGCAGAAAGAGTACGGCGCTGGGAATGCCGATCAGCAGCGTGAGGCGCAGGGCGGAGGCCACGTGATGGAACAAAAGATGGCGGTCCCCACGGGCATGAGCGCCGGAGATGGCCGGGACCAGGGCGGTCGCCAGGGAGATGGTCAGGATGCTCGGTATAAAGAGCAGGGTTTGGGCCATTCCGACCAACTTACCGTAGGTGGCGGTGGCTTCGCTGACGGACATGCCGGCCGCCGCCAGGCGCTTGGGAATAAGCACGGCGTCCAAAGAAAGCAGCGCCGTGGACACCACGCGGGAAACGGTCACCGGAGCGGCCAGGCTGAAAATCCGGCGGTAGGTAATGCTGGGTGGTTCCAGGTAGAATGGCCCCTTTGTGGTCACGACCGGGCGGCGGGTAACATAAATGGCTAGCATCAGTAGCAAGCCGGACGCTTCGCCGAGTACCACGCCCGCCGCTGCTCCGGCCGTGGCCCAAGCGGTGCCGGCCGGCACCAGCAGAAAGGCCAGGATCGCGCCGCACACCACGCGTACGGTCTGTTCTACGGCCTGGGTAACGGCGGTCGGCGTCATCTGCTGCAGACCCTGGAAGAAGGCCCGAAAACCGGAGCAGACGGCGACGATCAGGATTCCCGGGGTGAGCACCATAAAGATCGGCTGGACGTCGGGGTTGTCAAATACCACGTCGAGCATGCGGGGCCCGTACAGCAAAATGGCGAGGGTGAGCACCAGCGCGGACACCAGGATACAGCCCATGCAGAGCTTAAAGATGCGGTAGGCGGCGGCCAAATTGCTCCGGGCGTTTTCCTCGGCGACGAGCCTGGCGATGGCCACCGGGATGCCGGCGCTGGCCACCACCAGAAACAGGACGTAAACCGGGTAAATCATGCTGAACAGGCCGATTCCCTCCGCTTTCAAAAGCCGGACCACGAGCACCTGGTAGGCAAAGCCCAGTAGGCGGTTAAACAGGCTGGAAAGCGTGAGCACTAGGGTTCCTTCGGCAACGGACTGTTTCTCAGCCATATCCTTCTCCGGGTTTTGGTTTGGGGCACTCTATGTTTATGTGGCCCTGTGCGCGCCTATGTTGGCGCCGCGCGCGAAAATCTTGGGTCCCGTTACAAGGAATTGGCGGCGGCCTGTAGAAGTATAAGTTGACTTTCGGGCTGAAACCGGCCAATTGCCGGAAGAATAGAAGTAATTCTTCCAGGAAATCATTATCTTGACAAAGAGGGGGCTCTTCGGTGAAAAACTACGAGGCAACACGGATCCGTAATGTAGCTATTGTCGCCCACGGTGGGGCGGGGAAAACGTCCCTGGTGGAGACAATGCTGTTCAATACGGGGGTCACCACCCGAATTGGACGTGTGGAGGACGGGACCACGGTAGCCGATTATCACCCGGAGGAGATCAAACGGGGCATGACGGTTCATGCCAGCTTGGTGCCCGTGGAACTCGAAGGCGTGAAGCTCAACTTTCTGGATACGCCCGGGTTTTCCGATTTTATGGGAGAAGTGAAAAGCGCCCTCCGTGTGGTTGACGGCGCGCTGGTGGTGGTTTCGGCGGTGGATGGCGTCGAAGTTATGACCGAGGTGACCTGGGAATTTGCCGGCGAGCGGGACCTGCCCCGGATGGTCTTCGTTAACAAGCTCGATCGGGAGAATGCGAACTTTTTTAAGGTACTCGAGGACCTGAAAACGAAACTAGAGGCCAACTTTGTACCGCTCCAACTGCCCATCGGTAGCGCCGAAAGCTTCACCGGTGTGGTGGATCTCGTGCAAGGCAAGGCCTTCACCTACAAGAACGGGAAGGCAGAGGAAGTTGCCATTCCGGACGACCTGCAGGCCGCGGTGGCGGAGTACAGTGAGCAACTGGTGGAGGCGGCCGCGGAGGCCAACGATGAGTACCTTACCAAGTATCTGGAGGGCGAGGAGCTGACAGCCGAAGAAATCAGTGCCGGGTTGACCGAAGCCTTCCAGGCCGGGAAGTTCGTGCCGGTCTTTGTGGGTTCGGCGGTTAAAAACATCGGCGTGGATTTACTGGCGAGTGCCGCGGTGCGGCTTTTCCCGCCGCCGGCAGTCGAACCCGGCCAACCCCTGGCCGCCCTCGTTTTTAAGACGCTGACCGACCCCTACGTGGGGCGTATGAACTTTGTGCGCGTTTACAGCGGAGAACTGCGCAACGACAGTCAGATTTATAACGCCAATAAGGAGAAAACCGAGAAAATCGGTCAGGTGTTCTACGTGCGCGGCAAACAGCAGCAGGCCGTCGAGTCGGTACCGGCGGGTGACATCTGCGTGTTGGTGAAACTGCAGGAGACCACTACCGGAGATACCCTTTGCACGAAGGAAAAACCGGTGGTTCTGGAGGGCATTGATTTTCCGGTACCGACCCTGTCCCTGGCCATCAGCCCGAAGAGCAAGGGCGACGAGGATAAACTCTCCACCGCGTTGGCCCGGGTGGTGGAGGAGGAGCCGACGATTCGCGTCACCAAGAACACCGAGACCAGGCAGACCGTAATCACCGGCCTGGGCGAGGCCCAACTGGAGATCATCGTGGACCGCTTTAAACGAAAATACGGGCTGGATGTGGTCCTGGAACCCTTGCGCATTCCGTACCGGGAAACGATCCGTACGGAAACGAAGGTCGAGGGCAAGTACAAGAAACAAACCGGGGGGCGCGGGCAGTACGGTCACGTTTGGATCCGTTTCGAACCGCTGACCGACGGCACCGATTTTGTCTTCGCGGAGGAAGTATTTGGCGGTTCGGTGCCCAGCAGTTTCTTCCCCGCGGTGGAAAAGGGACTGCGCGAAGCCATGCAGGAGGGAGTCCTGGCGGGCTATCCGGTTACCGGCGTGAAGGCCGTGCTCTACGACGGTTCTTACCATCCGGTGGACTCATCGGAAATGGCCTTTAAGATTGCCGCCTCGATGGCCTTCAAGAAGGGTATGCAACAGGCGAATCCGGTACTGCTGGAGCCGGTAATGGAAGTGGAGGTCGTGGCCCCGGAGGCCTTTATGGGCGACATCATTAGTGACTTGAACGGCAAGCGGGGCCGGATTTTGGGAATGGAGCCGCAAGGAAAGCGCACCCGTATTCGCGCCCTTGTGCCGCTGGCGGAACTGACACGCTACGCCATTGACCTGAAGGCCATGACCCAGGGCCGGGCGTACTTCACGATGCAGTTCAGCTCCTACGAAGAGGTACCGGCGCATCTCGCAGAGAAGGTGATCAAGCAGGCACAGGAGGCAACCGAAAAGTAGAGCCGGAGTCGCAAAATGTGGCCATACGGGAGTGAAGTCTTTCGCAGAACCCGGATAGTTTCTGCCCTGAAAATAGTCGTTAGTCGTTGGTCGTCAGTCGTCGGATTACTGGTAGGAATTCATATCAGCGAATTCCTGGCTGGCCCATTTTCATCCTCTGGTGGTGTCACCCGTCAAGGGTGACATGGGCGTCTGCTGGAAAAAGGTGCTTGTTGTGCCCCGCAAAGCACACCGCTTATAAGGCAGGAGGGCGGTTAAACCCTCCTGCCACGCGTTTCGGGTATTTGCACGGTTCAGTCGGATGCAGCCGCAAAAGCCTTTTGCCGGTCATAGTACGGCAGAGCTTGTTCCTGCCCCTGGGTGAGGTAGCTCACCACTACCAGGGCGAGCGCCGATAAAGGCAGGCTGACCACAATCGGGTCCACAACCACCCAAGGGAAACCGGCCAAGGTGGGTTTCCCGAACAGGGCCTGGCTGATGCCCAGGGCTGTGGCCCCTTTAGCATGAAAGAAGGTCAGCATGATCAGGCTGGTGGTAAGTCCGGTGACCATGCTGGCAATAGCACCCGGTTTCGTTGCCTTTTTCCAGAAAAGGGCGGCGGTGTACGCCGGCAGGAAAGTCGCAGCACAGATAGCGAAAAACAGTGCGGTGGCTACGGCGATAATCCCGGGCGGGAGTTTGTAGGCCAAAAACACGGTGACTATAAGGGCGACCACGATTCCCAGCCGGCTGACCAGCAAACCGGTGCGCTGGTAAAGGTCGTGGCTCAAGGCGGTGCCGATGGTGTGAAACTGACCGCTTAAAGTGGACATGGCCGCTGCGAGCAGGGTGAGCATGAAGATGGATGTGAACCAGGGCGGCAGCGCGCTATTGATGTACATGGGGATGATGGTGTCGATGTTTGGCTTTCCGGTAGCCGGGCTGATGCTGGCGAGGAGGGAAATCTGCCCGGTGGTCTGATAGAAGTACACGTTGGTGAGCGCACCTACCACAAAGGCGACGCCGGTCATGGCCAGGATGAACACACCGCCGATGATTACGGCCCGGTTCAGCTCGCGCGGCCCGCGCACGCTCAAAAACCGTACTACCAGTTGCGGTTGGGCCAGTACACCAACGCCGACGCCGAGGATGATCGTGGTGACCAGCACCCACCAGTATTCAGAACCAAAGGCTGGCATGGCGGTCCAGCCCTGGTGACCGGCGGCGGCCAAGCTTTCGGGCACGTGTGCGGCCAAAGCGGTCAGTGCCTGGTGCGCCGGTGTAACCCCGCCCAGGATGGCGTAGGTAAAAACCAGCAGGGTGAGCATACCGACAAACATAATCGAGCCCTGCAGGGCATCGGTGTAGAATACCCCCTTCAGGCCTCCGGTGATGACGTAACCGCCAACGAACAAGGCGAAGACGGCCACCGCCACCGTGTAGTTGATGTTTAAGGTGGTCTCCAGGAAGCGCGCCCCACCGATCATCACCGCTGCGGCATAGAGGGGCATACCGAGGGTAATGACCACGCCGGCCAGGCGCCGGATGAAATTCGAGTCAAAACGTTTCCCCAACAGTTCCGGAAACGTTTGGGCGTCCAACTGCTTCCCCAGCAGGGTGGTCCGCTTGCCGTAAAGCACAAAGGCGATAAAGATGCCGATGAAGATATTGCAGAAGGTAAGCCAGAGGATCCCCATGCCGAACAGCGCCGCGGCCCCGCCGAAACCGACGATCGCGGCGGTGCTGATAAAGGCTGAGCCGTAGGCCAAGGCCATCAAGTAGGGGTGGGCCCGGCCACCGGCGATCAGGTAATCCCGGTTTGATTTGGTCCGCAGGTATCCCATGTAAGCCAGGGCGGTCGTGATCAGGAGATAGGCGCCTACCACAACGCCAAAGGTTAAGTAGTCAGTCATAGTACCCCTCCTAAATAAAGGCGGTTCATAAGACAATCCTCGGGACCACTAGGCGTCCCGGTTCCAGTTCAACACGCCGTAAACGACGCAAAGCAAGCCGGATAAAATGCACAGCAGATAAGCCAGCCATACTTGTGGGTCGGGTATCCCCAACACCTTTGTCACCTCCCCTCGATATAAAAAGCTTCTCGCCCTTCAAGGGACGAGAAGCTCTGTTTCCCGCGGTACCACCCCGCTTGTGCCCCAAAAAGCGGACACCACTCACTGGTACAGAAAACCTCCGCCGGCCCGGAAGACAAAAAGCCTTTCATCCCGGGGACGAAAAGCTTTCGCGGTACCATTCCCATCGGCCTCACGGCCCGCTCGGGACCGGCACCGGTTTTCGGTACCCACTTCCTTTTAACGGTGGAAGTCTCCGTCTCGACCTACTTGACCGGACCATACGGGTCCGTTTTCAGTCGGCAACTCTGGAGGGAACTTCAGCTGGTCATTTCCTAAAAGCGCTTTCAGTCGGCGGCGCTTTCTCCCTGGAGGAATGGGGCCAGCCTACTTTCCTCCATCATCGTTTTTGCGGTAGGAATATATGCCTAAATTTATCACTATACAGTTGGCCGGGTCAAGAGTTTTGGGCCAAATCGTGAAACTATTTCGACGTTGGGGGTTCGCTCCACGTATAACCGCACTTCCGGCAACGGATCCAGTTACTTGCCGGCGAGGCTATCCGGGGCAAAAACAAAACGCCCAAGAGCACGGCCGCCTAGCCGGCCCACGGGCTGACTAAATCAACAGGGGTCACCACCTGTTACAACCAGGGCATCTTGTCGGTATCGTCACCCCGGAGGACCGGCAACAGTTTGGTTTTGAGCGGCTCGGGGACGTCTTTGAGACGCATGTCTTCAACCGCCAGAATGTCTATGGTGTCCAACTTCAACCGCTGGGCCAGCTCTCGCGCGGTAAGTCCCTGGTTTTTACGTAGATCCTTGACGGTCCGGTTTTGAAAGCCCAGCCCTAAAAACATACCCTGCTCCTCTGGTTTTGCACATAAACTCCCGGTTAGCCTTCATTCTATCATAGTGGTGAACGTCGGTGAACCGGCTGCAATCCCGTTTCCCGTTCCAAATACAAAGGGTACCGGATAAACCGGCACCACACAGATCTTCAGCAATGCTTAAATACTTATTACTTATTTGGCGGGGGAGGCAGGAATCGAACCCACAACCTTCGGTTTTGGAGACCGCTGTTCTGCCAATTGAACTACTCCCCCGTTTGCCTTTTTGTTGATTATAGCCCGCCCGGGCCGCAAAGTCAAGAACCGGAAGCGCACGCATCCCCGTTCGGTGCACACCGGAAGGCGGCGCGCCGGTATATGCAGTCTCATTCTAAACATACTAATAAGGAATAAAGACGGCGCAAGACGAGGGGGCAATGTGTTATGCGTAGGGTTTTTAGGGTCTTCCCGACGGTGTTAATGGTGTGGTGCCTGGCGTTTACGGGAGCCGTACCGGTGGGTGCCGTAACCGAAAAACCCGACCTGGATATCGCGGCCGGGTCGGCGGTGCTGATGGAAACATCCTCCGGTCAGATTCTCTACGCGAAGGATCCGTACAAGGAGCAGCCGATCGCCAGCGTGACGAAAATAATGACCATGCTCCTGGCGGTGGAGGCCCTGGAAAAGGGTAAAGTACAGCTTAACGACGTGGTGGTGACCAGCGAACACGCCGCCGGAATGGGGGGGTCGCAAATCTTCCTGGCGCCCCAGGAAGAAATGAGTTTCCGGGAGATGCTGATCAGCGTCGCGACCGGATCGGCCAATGACGCCAGCGTGGCCGTCGCCGAGCAGATCGCCGGTTCCGAGGAAACCTTTGTGGAGTTAATGAATGCGCGGGCCAAGGAACTGGGTCTTAAACACACCCATTACGTGAACTGTACCGGCCTGCCGGCAGAGGGCCATTACTCGTGTGCCCACGACCAAGCCATAATCCTCAGAGAAGCGCTCCGTTATCCCGTATTCCGAGAAGTTTCCCAGATCAAAGAGTATGACCTGCGGGGCGGCGAATTTAAACTTTGGAACACAAATAAGTTACTTTGGTGGTACCGCGGCACCGAGGCCGGAAAAACCGGCTGGACCAACGAAGCAAACTACTGCCTTGCTTCGAGCGTGGTCAGGGACGACCTGCGTTTGATCGGCGTGGTTTTGGGGGTTAAGGAGAAGAAGGGACACTTTCGGGAATCCATAAAAATGTATAACTGGGGTTTTGCCCGCTTTGAGGCGGCCAAGCTGGCGGCTGCGGGCGAAACGGTCAAAACACTGCCGGTGGAAAAAGGCGTGGAGACCAAGGTGCCGGTAGTCACCGAAAAAGAGGTCGTTGCTGTCGTGCCCAAAGGGGAAAAAGAGGCTCTGGAATCGGCGATAGAACTGCCGGCGAGGCTTCTTGCCCCGCTGGCGAAAGAGGAAAAGGTGGGCGATTACGTGGTTTACCACCACGGGCAAGAGATTACGCGTGTTGGCCTCGTCACCGCCCGGAGCGTTCCCGAGGCCTCTTTCCTGGAGCAGTTGTTACGGGTGACCGAAAGGATGTGCCGCTAAAGCGGGGGAACCCCGCTTTTTTTATGCGCGGAGGTGGAAAGATTTAGCAGGAGTTTGGCGGACGGATAGAGAAAGTATGGGCGGATAAGGTCGAGCAGGGAGGGGAGTGTGGAATGATCGGTTTGGAGAGCCGGGGGCAGACGTTAATTGCCCGTCTGGCCGGCGAGTTAGACCTCCAGGTGGCCGATGAACTCCGGGGCCGCTTGGACGAGGCCCTGGAAGCACACGGTGCCGTTCATCTGGTGTTGAATCTGGAGGGGGTCTCCTTCATCGATAGTGCCTGCTTGGGGGTCATCCTGGGCCGCTACAAGCGTATCGCCAGCAACCAGGGTACGTTGGTTTTCGTGGCGATTCCGCCCAGGGTGCGGCGGGTGTTGGAACTCTCGGGTCTGATGCGTATTTGTAGGGAGTTCCCCACGGAAGAAGCAGCCCTCACCGGCACGGGGCAGGAGGTTGATGAATAATGGATTACCAAAACTTTTTGCGCCTGGAGTTTTACAGCCTGCCGGTAAACGTGGCGCTCGCCCGGGTCGCGGTGGCCGCCTTTGCGGCCCAGCTCAACTATACGGTTAGCGAGCTGGATGACATCAAAGGCGCTGTTTCCGAAGCGGTATCCAACGCCATCATTCACGGTTATGAAGGGGCACCGGACCAGCTGGTGAAGGTGGTGGCCGTAATCCGAGAAAACGAGCTGGAAATCGTGGTCGAAGACAGCGGCAAGGGCATTGGGAACGTGGAAGAGGTTTTACGGCCCGGGTTTTCCACCGCGAAAGACCGACTCGGACTCGGCTTTTCGTTTATTGGTTCCTTTATGGATACCGCCGATGTGCAGTCCGCACCGGGCCGCGGGACCAGGGTGATCATGACCAAAAAGGCCGCCCACCGGAACGATGCGGACCCGCATTGACTTAAACATCCCCAATCACCCCCTGTTGAAAGACCGGGAAACGCGCCGTTTGCTGCGCCGGGCTCAGCAGGGCGACGTGGTGGCCCGGGAAACCCTGGTGAATGCCAACCTGAAGCTGGTCTTAAACGTTATTCGGCGCTTTGAAGGGCGCGGTTATGAGCCGGAGGACCTGTTCCAGATCGGTTGCATCGGTCTCATGAAGGCGATCGACAAGTTCGATCTGCGCTATAAGGTGAAGTTTTCCACCTACGCCGTGCCGATGATTATCGGCGAGATACGGCGTTTTCTGCGGGATGACACCCCGATCCGCGTCAGCCGGTCCCTGAAAGAGCTGGCTTGGAAGGCGCAGTACGTCCGTGAACAACTCCAGGCCCAACTGGATCGGGAACCGACCATTGGGGAACTCTCCGCGGAAATGGGCATTCCGCGTGAAGAGTTGGTGAATGCGCTGGAGGCTGCCCAGTCCCCGAGCTCCCTTTACGAGGTGGTGCATCAGGACGAGGGAGACGCCATTTTGGTCATGGACCAGGTGCAGAACAAGGCGGAGAACGAGACGGCGTGGGTGGAAAGATTAGCGCTGCGCGAGTTGTTGGAGAGCCTGCCGGAGCGCGACCGCCGGATTCTGGCCTGGCGTTTTTTTGAGGACAAGACCCAGGCCGAGGTGGCCAAGAACCTGGGACTTTCCCAGGTACAGGTTTCCCGCTTGGAAAGGGAGGCGCTCAGGAAACTAAAAATGTTAGCCCAGCAGGACTCATGAGCGTGCGTTCGGGGTATAATCCGCTCCGACCTCCGGCATAATATAGCTGGCTTTGGGATTACGCGATGGACAGAAGGAGGAGGAGAAGTCAGATGCACGTAAAGGTTGCCGAACTGGTCGGAGCATCCAAAGACGGCTGGCAAGAGGCGGTGAATACGGCCGTTGGGGAAGCTTCCCAAAAGCTCGGTAATATCACCGGTGTGGAGGTAATAAACTTCACGGCCAACGTAGATCAGGGTCGGGTCGTAGAGTACAAGGCTAACGTTAAGATTGCTTACCTGGAGTAACCGTTGCCGGTCCTGAAACGGACGCGGAGGGAGTGTCGGGTTTGCGCGTAGATTTCACCAAACCGGCTGGCATTCAACACAAGCAGTACCGGAACTTTGTGGACCGGATAAGCCCCAAGCCCAATGTCTTGGTCAACGTGGTCTGGGCTTTCCTGGTCGGCGGGTCTATTGCCGCAATCGGCCAGGCCCTCCTGACGTTGTTTTTGATGCTCGGCCTGCCGATTCTGGAAGCCGGCGCCATGGTGGCCGTGGTGCTGATCTTCATCGCCGCCTTCTTGACGGGTTTGGGCGTATTTGACGACATCGCGCGGTACGCCGGGGCCGGAGCATTCGTACCTATTACCGGTTTTGCCAACGCCATGGTGGCCCAGGCCATGGAAGCGCGGACCGAAGGGCTGGTCCTCGGTGTAGGGGCGCGCCTTTTTACCATTGCCGGACCGGTACTTGTTTTCGGCATCGTGGTGGCCTGGCTTACCGGGTTGATTTACTTTCTGTTTCGTTAAAACGAAACCCGTCCACGCGCAAAGGCTTTACCCCGGTTTTCCGGGGTTTTTTGCTTCGTATAAAAAGCCGGGGACAACAAATAATGAAACCAGTGGCGACTGTGAAGATCAAATTGCGGAGGCGACTCGATGCCGGCAGCCAAGAAGCAGGGGCAGCAAACCCTGGTGTTTTCAAACCCGCCCGTGATTACGGCCAGCGGCACGGTGGTCGGAACCAAGGAAGCCGCCGGTCCGCTCGGGAAAACCTTTGACAGGGTGGTGGACGATCCTTATCACGGGGAGAAGTCGTGGGAACGGGCCGAACGGCGTTTCCTGGAGGATGCGGTGCAGATAGCCCTGAAAAAGGCCAACCTTTCTTCCCGGGAGATCGATTTTTTCCTGGCCGGAGACCTGGAAAACCAAACCGAGGCTTCGGCGCTGGCCGCCCGGGACTTGGGAATCCCGTACTTAGGACTGTACGGCGCCTGCGCCACCATTTACGAGGGTATCGCCCTCGGGGCGGTGCTCATCGACGGTGGGTTTGCGGAACGGGTGGTGGTGGCGGTGTCTTCGCACTGCTGCACGGCGGAGAAACAGTTTCGATACCCCACCGAGCAAGGGGTGCAGCGTTCTCTGACCCAATCGTGGACGGTCACCGGCGCCGGGGCGGTGATTTTGGCCGCCCAGGGAAGCGGGCCGGTGGTCACCCACGCTACCATCGGCAAGGCCATCGACATGGGGCAGGCCGACCCGAATAATTTCGGGGCGGCCATGGCGCCGGCCGCCTGCGACACCATTGTGCGCCATCTGCTGGATACCGGACGGGGAGCTACGGATTACGATCTGGTGGTCACCGGTGACCTGGGCCTCATCGGCCGGGACTTGGCCGAAGGGCTGCTGCAGGATCACGGCTTCGATCTGGCGGAGCGCTTTACCGATTGCGGGGTTTTAATCTATGACCCCCAGCAACAGGACACCCACGCCGGGGGGAGCGGTTGCGCCTGTTCGGCCGTCGTGACCGGCGGCTACCTCCTGCAGCAAATCCAGGCCGGTAAACTTAAGCGCATACTGGGTGTCGGCACCGGGGCCCTGTTAAACGCAGACTCACCTAAACAAGGGGAAACCATTCCGGGTATCGGACACGCCGTGGTCATCGAAAGGCGTTAGGGGAGGTATTAGTTAAGTGATCTTCGCGATGGCTTTCCTGGTCGGGGGCCTGATCTGCGTGGTCGGCCAGTTATTGATGGATCTTACCAGCTACAAGGTCACACCGGCCCACATCCTGGTGGGCTTTGTCACCACCGGTGCGATTCTGTCGGCCTTCGGGTTGTACCAACCGCTGGTGGAGCTGGCGGGTGCGGGGGCCTTGGTGCCCTTGACCGGTTTCGGGCACATTTTGACCCAGGGGGCCATCAGGGGCGTGGAAAGAGACGGACTTTTGGGTGTGTTTGCCGGTCCGCTGGAGGCGGCGGCCGCCGGGGTAACCGCCGCCATCGTTTTCGGTTACTTTTTTGCCATTCTGTTCAAACCGAAAGGATAAATGCCGTGCGGCCACAGAGCGAAAAGCTGTCCAAAAGGCTTGCGGACAACATTCGGGAACTGGACCGGCAGTTCGGCCTCGAAACCAACTTTGACGTGCTGAAGGGGAGATCGAATTCGGCCGCAGAAAAGCGGCCTTATTCTTCATAGACGGACTGGTCGAGGATGCGGTAATGGCCGGTGAGCTGCGCGGCCTGAGCCTGACGGCAAAGGACAAGCGGCCGATTAATACTTTGCACCGGCTCCTGCGCGTTTGCAGTTCGTGCTGGCCGAAGTGGCCATCGAGACGATTCGGCTCTCCACCATCCACACCTTCCGGTCGCAAATCTTGAAGCCGCAGGATCGGGTGCACCAGCCCCGGCTACAAGTGCCGGCGCCGGCCCGGAAACCGGGAGGGGCGGGAACCGGGCGGCAAGTGCGCCGCAAGCGGAAGGAATAATCGGACGAACGGCCTTTTACCGCCGACGTGTCCGGACCGGGGGAAACAAAGTCACCCTTGCGGAAGCTTGTCAGAGTTAGTAGAATGGTTATGAGTTTTTTCGCGAGGAGCGGAGATCAGTGGACGAAACCAAAATCCTGTTGTCGGAAGCCGAGATGCCGGAAGTCTGGTACAACGTTCAAGCTGACCTGCCCAATCTGCCGAAACCACCCCTGCACCCGGGTACCAAACAACCCGTTCGCCCAGAAGATTTGGCCCCGCTTTTCCCCATGGAACTGATCAGGCAGGAGGCCTCCACGGAAAAGTGGATTCCTATTCCTGACGAGATCAGAGAGATTTACCGCCTGTGGAGACCGACGCCTTTGATCCGTGCCCGGCGCCTGGAAAAGGCCCTGGATACGCCGGCGCGCATCTATTTTAAGTACGAAGGGGCAAGTCCGGCGGGGAGCCACAAACTGAATACGGCGGTGGCCCAGGCTTATTACAACAAAGCCGAAGGAATCAAGCGGTTGGCCACCGAGACCGGGGCCGGGCAGTGGGGCAGCGCCCTGGCCATGGCCTGCCGGTTTTTCGGCCTGGACTGTACCGTGTACATGGTTAAGGTGAGCTACCAGCAAAAGCCCTACCGTCGTTCGCTGATGCAGATCTTCGGCGCCGAGGTGCTGGCCAGTCCCAGCGACCGGACCGAGGCCGGCCGCAGGGTGTTGGCGGCCGATCCCGATTCGCCCGGCAGCCTGGGCCTGGCGATTAGTGAAGCGGTGGAGGACGCCAGGCAGCGTCCCGACACCAACTACGCACTGGGTAGTGTGTTAAACCACGTCCTGCTGCACCAAACCATCATCGGCCTAGAAACCAAGGCGCAGTTGGCCAAGGCCGGTGAGCAGGCCGATATTGCCATCGGGTGTTGCGGCGGGGGCAGCAATTTTTCCGGGTTTGCCTTCCCGTTTCTGGATGAAATTATCCACCGCGGCGCCAAGACCCGTTTGATCGCGGTGGAACCCAGCGCCTGTCCGACACTGACCCGTGGGAAATTAGCCTATGACTTCGGCGACATGGCCGGATTGACGCCCCTGATCTACATGTATACGCTGGGTAAAGACTTCATGCCGCCCGGGATTCACGCCGGTGGCTTGCGCTACCACGGAGACGCGCCTTTATTGTGCCAGGCGATCAGCGAAGGATTTATCGAACCGGTGGCTTACGGCCAGCGGAAGGTGTTTGAAAGCGCGGTTCTTTTCGCCCGGAACGAGGGTATCGTCCCGGCGCCGGAAACGGCCCACGCCGTCGCCTGTGCCGTGGACCAGGCCCTCGCGTGCCGCGAGGCCGGCGAAGCCAAGACTATCGTGTTCGCCTTCAGCGGTCACGGACATTTCGACCTGGGAGCTTATGACAACTACCTGGCCGGGGAACTGGTGGACTATCCGCTGCCCGAAGAAGAGCTGCAGCGGTCCCTCGCCGGGCTCCCGCAGGTGTAAGTAAGTGGGATAGAAAATCCAGAATTCAGAATTCAGAAGTCAGAAGTTTGGCGGTTGAAGGAGACAGGCGGGAAACGGGGACCAGGCGGCCATTATGTGTCCAAAGATCCGGGGACAAGAAGTTTGATTAAGGACTCCGCTATCGTCGGAAAACAGTTGCCAGCCCCCCTGTTTCCGCCCGGATTAGCAGCGAGGTCATTATCAGGAAAACTGTTAGCCGGGCGGCGCGCCTTGTGGGCAACTAGCTACTTATCCACAAAACATGCCTGTCCCCTTTTTTAGTGTCCCCTTTTTTAGGAGGCTTTTGATGGAGTTTCACGGCACAATGCGTATTAATGAACGCGGCCACCTGGAAATCGGGGGTTGCGACACCGTCGAGCTGGCCCGGGTTTTCGGCACGCCGCTATATGTGTTGGATGAGGAGCTGTTTCGGGAAAATTGTCGTGCTTACCAGCGCGCTTTCGCCAAGGAAAACGGCCGGGTGTTATATGCCGGCAAGGCGGCGTTGAACCTGGCCATCTGCCGGCTCCTGGACGAAGAGGGGCTCGGCCTGGACGTGGTTTCGGGCGGGGAATTGTATACGGCCTTACAGGCCCGTTTTCCGGCTTCCCGCATCTATTTTCACGGAAACAACAAGAGCCCGGCCGAAATCCGCATGGGCCTGGAAGCGGGGGTGGCCCGCTTCGTGGTCGACAACCTGGACGAATTAGAAGTCTTGAGCAGCTTGGCCACCGAACTGGGGCGGGAAGCCGAAATCCTGCTCCGGCTTACGCCCGGCATTGAAGCGCACACCCATGAGTACATCCGGACCGGCCAGATCGACTCCAAGTTCGGTTTGGTCGTTCCCAACGGTCAAGCTATGGAAGGGGTGCGCCGCAGTCTGGCGCTTCCCGGGATCATCTTGCGCGGCCTGCACTGTCATATCGGGTCTCAGATTTTTGAACTGGAACCGTACGCCGAAGCCACGCGCGTGCTGCTGGGCTTTGCCCGTGAAGCGCGGGACGCCACAGGCTGGACAATCGAAGAACTCGACCTCGGCGGCGGGCTGGGGATTTACTACCACGAAGGGGACGACCCGCCAACGGTGGACAGTCTGGCGGAAACGATCTTCGGTGCCGTCCGGGAGGCGGCGGAGACCTACGGTTTGCCCGTGCCGCTGGTAACGGTCGAGCCCGGTCGGTCCATCGCCGGACCGGCGGGTACTACGTTGTATACGGTAGGCACCATCAAGGAGATACCCGGAGTACGTACCTACGTAGCCGTGGACGGCGGGATGGGCGACAACCCCCGTCCGGCCCTCTACGGTGCGGTGTACGAGGCCTGTGTGGCCAACCGGCCCCTAGGGGAGGGCGAAACCACCGTTTCACTGGCGGGCCGTTGTTGCGAGTCGGGCGACATGCTGATCTGGAACGTGGTGCTGCCCGCCGTGAAGAGGGGGGACATTGTGGCCGTATCGTGCACCGGAGCGTATACCTATTCCATGGCCAGCAATTACAACCGGTTCCCCCGCCCGGCCATGGTCCTGGTACGGGAGGGCCAGGCGGAGCTGATCGTGCGCCGGGAGTCTTACGCTGATCTCATCCGCCACGATTTGGTTCCCGCCCGGCTGCGAGAAACAACGCTCTAACCGTGTTGCCTGGGAGCACCGGTCGCCTGGGGCGTTAGGTTTTAGGTGGTGGTGCAAGTGAAAGTAATCACAACCCACAACAACACCGATTTTGATGGTTTGGCGGCCATGGTTGCCGCCCAAAAGCTTTATCCGGACGCCGAGTTGGTGCTGCCGGGCAAAATGGCCCGTAACGTGGAGGAGTTCGTGGCCTTGCACCGGGACGTGCTGGAGATTCGGAAGCCCGGTGAGCTGAATTTGGCGGATGTCGACTTCCTTGTCGTGGTGGACACAATGCAGCCCAAACGCCTGGGCCGCTTGGCCGACATCCTCAAGAACTCCCGGCTCCAAGTGCATGTCTACGATCACCATCCCCGGGTGGAGGGTGACATCAAAGGGAACCTGGAGGTGGTAGAACCTCTGGGTGCGGCTACCACGTTGCTGGTCGAGGAAATCAAGAGAAGGGACATCCCGATCACACCGTTCGAGGCCACGGTCCTGGCCCTCGGGATTTACGCCGATACGGGCTGCCTGGTGTTTCCGGGCACTACCGACCGGGACGCCGAAGCGGTGGCCTACCTGCTGGCCCAGGGTGCCAATCTGGGCGTGGTGTCAAACTTTCTGGGCCGTCCGCTTACTAACGAGCAGAAGAACCTGCTTCGGGATCTGCTGATCTCGGCGGAAAGGCATTTCATCAACGGGGCGCGTATCCTCATTGCCCGCACCCGGGCCGAAGAGTTTATCGGCGGGCTAGCGCTTCTGACGCATCATTTGGCCGAGATCGAGCGGCTGGACGCGGTGTTTTGCGTGGTGGCCATGGAAGACCGGACCCATATCGTCGGGCGCAGTACCCTGCCGGAAGTGAACGTGAAGGACATCCTGACCCATTTTGGGGGCGGTGGGCACCACGCGGCGGCGTCCGCCACCGTAAAGCACGCGGACGTGGAAGCCATCGCCCGGGAACTGCTGGAGGTGGTGCAGACCGCAGTCCGCCCGCCGTTGTTGACCGGGGACATCATGACTTCACCGGTCAAGACCGTGAGTCCAGATATCAGTATTAACGAGGCCAACCGGATCATGCTGCGCTACGGTCACCGGGGCCTGCCGGTGGTGGTTAACGGTGACCTGGTGGGCGTGATTTCCCGGCGGGACGTGGAAAAAGCGCTGCGCCACAACCTGGGCCACGCGCCGGTCAAGGCCTATATGAGCCGGAATGTACTGACCGTCTCCCCGGACACGCCGGTCTCCGAGGCGCAGACCCTGCTGATCGAGAATAACATCGGCCGGCTGCCGGTGGTCAATAACGGTCATCTGGTCGGGATCATCTCCCGCACCGACGTGCTGAAGACCTTGCATCCCCAGTTCAAACCCCGGTTTTCAACCCTGTACGTGAAGCCCGCGACGGTTTCCTCGCACCGGGATGCGGGGGAGCTGCTGCGGCGAAATCTTAAACCGCCCGATCTGGAAATACTTACTGTGGCCGGCCAGATCGGTTCGGAGAATGGTAGCGCCGTTTACCTGGCCGGCAGGATGGTGCGTGACGTTTTTCTGGGATTGCCGGCCGAAAACCCGGAACTGGTGGTGGAAGGAGACGGCCAGGTATGCGCCGAAATGCTGGCACAAAAGCTGGCCGGGCGGCTGCGCCCGTCCAGACGCGGGCAGCATTCCTGGATCATCGTCACCCCGGCCGGGCGGACGGCCAAGGTGGTAACCGCGCGTACCGGCTTCCTGGAATACGGGGCGGTGCTGCCGGACACACAGAATTCTCTCTTGCGCCACGAATTGTACCGGCGTGATTTTACCATTAACGCCTTGGCCGTAGCCTTGAACCCGGATCGCTTCGGTGAGGTAATAGACTACTTCGGCGGCCGGGAAGACCTCCAGCACGGCCTGATTCGCGCGCTGCACAGCCTGAGTTTCGAAGAAGACCCGGTGCGGCTGTTGCGTGCCGTCCGGTTGGAGAAAAGGCTGGGTTTTACCATTGAGCGGGAAACGCTGGCCTTGATCCGGGAGGCGGTAGGGGATAAACTCCTGGAGCGGGCGCCGGCGGAACGGATCTGGAAGGAATTTCGGCTGTTGCTGAGCGAGCGCCGCGCGCCGGCCATGCTGGCCCGGCTCACCCAATTGAACCTATGGCCGTTTTTGTTTCCGGAGGTATTGTACTGGGAGATTCAGCCGGTGGTGGCCCGCCTTCCCCGGGCAATGGAAACCCTGGCTTCCTGGAAGATTCCGCCGCCGGCCGAGCCTTGGTTGAGCTACCTGATGGCCATCCTGCACTGGACCAACCTGGTCAAGGTGGAGGAGTTGTGCCGGTCCTACCAGCTCGGAAAAAAGCGGACCGACAAGATCTTAAACGCGATTGTCCGTTGGCGGACGGCGGTGGCCAAACTGTCGGCGCCGGATCCCCTGCCGCCGCGGGAGATGGCCCAGGTTTTACTGCCGTTGCCCCGAGAAGGTTATCCCATCGTGCTGTTGATGTTGGAAAAAGAGGCGTGGCGGGAACGGTTCCGGGAGGCACTGTATGTGCTTTACCATCATAAACCGGTACTTACCGGTAAAGATATAAGGGGTCTGGGTTTTAAGGCCGGTCCCCAGCTCGGCAACGCATTGAAAGCCGTGTGGCTGGCCAAACTCAAGGGTACGGTCCACACGCCGGAAGAGGAGTTGGCGGTGGCCGGGAAATTCCTGGCCGACTGGGAAGGGGAGAGCTGACGTGCTGGACTTGTCGGTGGAGCGGATTCTTGCCTGGATACCTGCGGTACTGATTGCCTTGACTTTTCACGAGTACGCCCACGGCTGGATGGCCCTGCGCCTGGGGGACCACACCGCGCGGCTGCTGGGGCGGTTGACCCTCAACCCGATCCGCCATTTGGACCCCATCGGAACCTTGCTCCTGTTTTTGGTCGGCTTCGGTTGGGCCAAACCGGTACCGGTGAACCCCTACAACTTTAGAGGGGACATTAAACGAGGCCTCCTCTTGGTCTCCGCCGCCGGTCCGGCGGCGAACTTGATCCTGGCCTGCGCAGGAGCCGTATTGCTGGGTTTGATAATCGGACTTTTTGGACTGTACGCCGGACTCCACTCGCCCCTGGGGATGATCGTGCAAGCGGTGATCTTGGTGAACTTGATCCTGGCTTTTTTTAACCTCCTGCCCATTCCCCCGCTGGACGGATCGAAAATCCTGGCCGGACTCCTGCCCGGCCGGCAAACCTGGCTTTACAGCCTTGAACAGTATGGTATTATAATTCTGTTGGTCCTGGTGGTCACCGGCGTGATCAGGCAGCTGTGGGAGCGGGTGATCGAGCCGGCGTATGCTTTCCTGTTTAACAACATAACGGCAAATATCGCCGGTTTTTTGATGTTTTAAACCTTAATGCGGTACACGAAAGGATGGGGTAGATGCGCATACTCAGCGGCATGCGTCCCAGTGGCCGGCTGCATATCGGTCATTTAAGCGTCTTGTCCAATTGGCTGCGGTTACAGGAGGAGAACGAGTGCTTTTTCTTCGTAGCCGACTGGCATGCCCTGACCACCGCTTTCGACGAAACGGCCTCCATCCGGGAGCATACCAGGGAAATGCTGGCCGACTGGCTGGCGGTGGGTATTGATCCGGATAAGAGCACGGTGTTTGTACAGTCGCAGATATTGGAGCATGCCGAACTGCACCTGTTGTTTTCCATGATCACTCCGCTGTCCTGGTTGGAGCGGGTGCCCACCTACAAAGACCAGGTACAACAACTGGCCGCCCGGGGCAAAGACATTACCACTTACGGTTTTCTCGGCTACCCTCTTCTGCAAGCGGCGGACATCCTGATATACCGTGCCGATGCGGTGCCGGTGGGACAGGACCAACTGCCGCACCTGGAGTTGTGCCGGGAGGTGGCCAGGCGGTTCAACCATCTGTACCGGCCCGTATTTCCGGAACCCCAGGCGCTGTTGGCGGAGGAACCCCTCCTGCCCGGAGTGGACGGCCGTAAGATGAGTAAGAGTTACGGCAACGAGATCAGCCTGAGCGCCGCCAGGGACGACGTGCACAAGCGGGTGCGGATGATGATCACCGATCCCGGGCGGGTGCGCAAACACGATCCCGGCCGGCCGGAGGTGTGTAACGTTTACACCTACCAGACGATTTACAACCGGGAACTCCTGGAGGAGATCACCGTCTCCTGCCGCGAAGGACGCATCGGCTGCGTGGAGTGCAAGAGCCGGTTGGCCGAAAGTCTCGACGCCGTCCTGGAGCCGATCCGGCGGCGGCGGGCCGAGATTCTGGCCGATCCCGGTTACCTGAACGACGTGCTGGCGCGGGGGCGGGAAAAGGCGACCGCGGCGGCGCGCGAAACCATGGCCTTGGTGCGGCAGGCAATCCGGATTTAGAGATAAGTGACAGGATTAGAACCGAGATTATCCGGGCGGGTAGCGCCCGGATAATTTTTGCTCTTTTCCGGGCACACTGTGGAAAAATGGCAGCTGTCCCAGAATTATTAACCGGAGGCGAACCCCCTGGATGACCGGAGCGCTCCTGGTCACGGCCTTGGTGCTGATCTCGGTGCTGGTTTTGCTTTCCTCGGTCACGGTACACGTACGGTTGCTGCGGCGGGGGGAAGACGACCGGATCACCCTTACGGTCGCCTGGCTTAAAATCTTGCGCTATTCCCTGGACATACCCCTGGTGGATCTCCTGGTGCGTCCTTCCGGCAGCGGTATCAGGCTGCAAACGGCCTTTGGCTTTCCGGATGGCGTGGGAGACCGCCCCCCGCGGGAAACCCGTATTTCCATACCGTTTCTCAGGAAAGCTTACCGCCGGTATGGCCGGTACGCCTTCGCCTTGTGGTACCTGGTCCGCCGGACGCGGATCAGGCGGTTTCGCTGGCACAGCGAGATCGGCGTCGGCGAGGCCCACCACACCGGCATGGCCGCGGGCTTGGCCTGGACCGTTAAAAGCACCCTGGTCACCGGACTGTTCGCCCACACCGTCCCACTGGCCAAACCCGACCTGGCCGTACGGCCCAACTACCGGGAAGAACGATTCAACACCTTTCTGGACTGCGTTGTTCAGATCCGGATCGTGCATTTCATCATCGCCGGCTTAAAAACTATCTGGTCCCGCTGACGCCTCCTCAAAGATTACCGTACGGTGTGCTGCGGGGCTCTGCCGGCAGGCCACAAAACTACAACTGCATATTTGCGTTCCTGATCGGCCATATTATGACCCAGCACAAAACAAGTGAAGATAGGGGGGCGTGATCTTTGGGCCTGGAGCAGCATCCGATTGAAGGACTGATGAGAACGGCGATGGAGAGCATCAAGGAAATGGTTGACGTCAACACGGTGGTGGGCGATCCGGTAGAGACTCCGGACGGTACGGTGGTGATCCCCATTTCCCGTGTTGCGTTGGGCTTTGCCGCCGGGGGCGGGGAATTTGAGATCGCGAAGGGCGAAGACGAAAGCGTTTATCCGTTCGGGGGCGGCAGCGGGGCTGGGGTTTCGGTGCGGCCGGTGGGATTCCTGGTGATTGCGGGTGAGCAGGTACGGTTGTTGCCGGTGGACGCGAATATGGTGGCCGACCGGTTGCTCGATCTGGCGCCCCAGGTAATCGAAAAGATTGACGCCTATCTCCAACGTATGGTTAAGGAAAAGGAAAAGGTTTAAAGCATTTAAAGCCACGGTTAGATGGTCAACCGGGGGATCGCCTCGCGGTTCTAACGGTTTCCCCCTTTTCATACTTATTCGTTAATTGACCGGACCGGGAGGGGGAAAACGGTGGTCAACTATGTGTGGCTTTCGTTGATACTCCTCGGCATCTTCACCGCGGCGTGCAAGGGGCAGATCGACGTGGTGACGCAGGCGGCCTTGGAAGGCGCGGAGCTCGCCGTCAAAACGGCCTTCGGACTGATCGCGATTATGGCTTTTTGGCTTGGGATCATGAAGATCGCCGAGCAGGCCGGGCTGGTCAGGGCGCTGGCCTATCTGGTCCGCCCGGTGGTGCGGTTTTTATTTCCCAGCGTGCCCAGAGACCATCCCGCTATCGGTGCCATTGTGATGAACCTGAGCGCCAATATTTTGGGCCTGGGCAACGCGGCCACCCCTATGGGTCTCATTGCCATGCGTGAGCTCCAAAAGCTCAATCCCCACCCCGACCGCGCCTCGGACGCCATGTGCACCTTTTTGGCCTTGAATACCGCTTGCCTGACCTTAATCCCGTCGACCATTATCGGTATCCGGGCGATTTACGGCTCGGCCGAGCCGACCGCCGTGGTCGGTCCGACCATCCTGGCTACCGCCTGCGGCATGACGGCCGCCGTTCTGGTGGACCGGTTCCTGCGTAGCGTTTACCGGGCGCGGGGTACCTAGCGATGTTGGAGATCGTCACGGCCGTTTCCAAGTGGGCGATTCCGGTCTTTTTGGCCCTGGTATTGGTGGCGGGCGTCCTGCGGGGCGTACGGGTGTTCGAAGCCTTCGTGGAAGGTGCGGAGCAGGGGTTCGGGATGGCCGTAAAACTGATCCCCTTTCTGGTCGCCATGATTGTGGCCATCAGCGTTTTCCGTGCTTCCGGTGCCATGGACATCTTTGTTGGTGCCGTGGCGCTGCTGCTTTCCTGTTTGAGCGTCCCGCCCGAAATACTGCCCCACGCCCTCATGCGCCCCCTGTCCGGAAGCGCCGCCCTGGGCATCGCCAGTGAACTGATCGAGGAACACGGTCCCGATAGCTTCATCGGCCTTTTGGTATCCACCGCCCAGGGTTCGAGCGACACCACCTTTTACGTCCTCACCCTGTACTTTGGTGCCGTGGGCATCCGGAAGTACCGGTACGCGGTGGCCTCCGGACTCACCGCCGACTTCACCACCCTGCTGGCCTCCATCCTGATCGTCAGCGCCATCTTCAAATAAGGGAAAAAATAGGGGACATGTTTTGTAGATAACCACTCACTTATCCATAGTGACCGGAGATAATGCCCCGTACAGCACACCGCGCATAAGGTTTGTTTTTCAGCAACACCTAGCTAAGGTGGCGTCCGTGCGGTTACAATCTTTAGGGAGAAAAGCAGGTGCTGGTACTTAGGGGGTGGCGTCGTTGCCGCGATTGCAAAAGTTTCTGGCGGAGGCGGGAGTCGCTTCACGTCGCAAGTGCGAAGAATATATCCGCGCCGGGCGCGTACGGGTGAACGGGCAGGTAGTGGACAGGTTGGGCGTAACGGTGGATCCGCACCGCGATCGCGTCGAAGTGGACGGCCGGGAGGTGCGTCCGGAGCCCAAGGCCTACCTAATGTTGTACAAGCCCCGCGGTTACGTAACTACGGCGCACGACCCCCAGGGTAGGCCCAAGGTTACCGATCTGGTAGCTGGCCTGCCCCAACGGGTTTTTCCGGTCGGCCGTTTAGACGTGGATTCCGAGGGACTGCTCCTGCTGACCAACGATGGGGAGCTTGCCTATCGCCTGACACATCCGCGTTTCAAGGTCCCGAAGACCTACGCGGTGGTGCTGGACCGTACCCCGGATCCGGAGGCTCTTCAGCGGATCGCCTCCGGCATCGAACTGGAGGACGGTCCCACTGCGCCATGCGTGGTTCGGCTGCTACGCGGGGACAGGCGGCATGCCCTGGTGGAAATGACCATTCACGAGGGACGCAACCGCCAGGTGCGGCGCATGTGGGCCGCGTTGGGCTATGAAGTGAAGCGGCTCAAGCGGACGAGCGTGGCCAATCTGAAGCTGATGGCCTTGCGGCCGGGTCAGTACCGGCGGTTACGCACCGATGAACTGCGCCGCCTGCGGGAATTGCTTGGTCTGTCGAAATAACTTGCAGGATTTCCATATAATCGCCTAGAATAGCTAATTAGAGACAAACACGGCAATAGGGGGGACGCCCTGTTGGTACGGACACAGGTGGGAAGCGAGCAGGTAGAAGCACGACTCAGAGCAAAAGTGCGCCTTGACTTCAAAGGGGTTTCCCGCCCGGGACGCCTTTTCTTTGGTTCCAAGTCTACCGAAAAGGTGGCCGAGGAGAACCGGGAACAACAGGTCGCCCTTTTTCGTAATGTGCCCATTCAAGGCGTAGAGATCGAGGACATCAGCCTGGGTGGCGAGATATACACCGTTTTTGACGACCAGGGTGACAATGAGGTGGCTTATGCTCCCGCCGAGTTGACCGTGGTGGCTGACAGTGTTGAGGATCTGGTCCGTTTCGTAGTCCGGGAGGATTTCCGGCGCATTGAAATCCTGGAGCCGGGTAATCTGGTGCTGAATCGTCTCGAAGTGGAACGGCTGCTGTTCCGGATCAACGAAGAGGTGCGATCCCTGCAGCGTTGGCTGGAAAGAAAATATAACCGGTAGCACCGGAGGAGGAAGGGTGTTTGGCCGTGTCCCCCGTACGCGGTATCCGCGGCGCCAACGTGGTCCGTGCGAACACGCAGGAAGCCATCCTGGAGGCCACCCGCGAACTCCTGGAAGCCATGGTTCAGGCCAACGGTCTGGGCGTGGACGACATCGTGAGCATCTTTTTTACGCTGACTCCTGACCTCAACGCCGAGTTTCCAGCTTTGGCGGCCAGAGAGTTGGGATGGACGCGGGTACCGCTCCTGTGTGCCACCGAAATCGACGTTCCGGGAGCCATGCCCCGTTGTCTGCGCGTCCTGATGCACGTTAACACGGCCCGTCCGGTGACCGAGATTCAGCACGTTTACCTGGGGGAAGCAGCGGCGCTGCGGCCGGATCTGACCGGCTAACTCAGAGGTGTTAACAATGCGCAAAGTTCCGGTAAGCGCCCTCCAGCCCGGTTTGCGCCTGGCCAAAAGTGTGTACGGCGCCAACAACGAAGTTTACCTGCAGACGGGCGCGATCCTGACTGCGCGCTACATTCAAAAGCTCAAGGAGTTGGGCTTTTCCTCGGTTTACGTCTATGATCCCGTGCTGCAGGATGTCGAAATTCCGGAAGCGACAGACGTAATCCACGAAGAAACGCGCCGGGAAGCCGTCGGGCAGATTAGAAATTTGCTCCTGGAAACCGCCTCCTCCCACGCGAAAGCGGTTTTGCCTCCCAAAGAGCTCTCCCGTACCATCAGTGACATGGTTGAGCAGATCATCCAAAACCCGTCGTCGCGAGTGATCAACATGGCGGATATTCGCGCCCGAAACGAGTATCTTTATCATCATTCCGTCAACGTTTGTGTGTTGGCTCTGACCGTGGGCGCCGAAATGGGTTTGAGCAGGCGCGAATTGTTTGACCTGGGCACGGGTGCGGTGCTGCACGATGTCGGTAAAATTAAGATCCCGGTAGAAATCCTTGAAAAACCCGGCCGGTTGACTGATGAAGAGTTTGCGCTTGTCAAGCGCCATACGCTTATCGCCGAAGAAATGCTTAGTGACAACCCGGTGGCCGCCGGCATCGCCTGTATGCATCACGAACGGGTAAACGGTGAGGGTTACCCGCGTGGTCTTAAGGGCGCACAGGTATCTCTGCTGGCGCAAATCACCGGCATTGCCGACGTTTTTGACGCTTTGATCGCCGACCGGTGTTACCGCAAGGCCTATGCGCCGCACGAGGCGCTGGAAATGCTATTGGCCGCCGGCGACTACTGGTTCGATTACGAGGTTGTCCGGCGGTTTGTGAATGTCGTCGCCGCTTATCCGGTGGGCACGCTGGTGGAACTCAACACCAAAGAGACCGGCGCCGTCGTCGGTACGCCGAAAGGCTTTCCCACCCAACCGGTCGTGCGGGTTTTCCTGGACGCGGAAAAAGGTTGGCTTGCTGATCCTTATGATCTGTCTACCTTGGAAAAACGCCGGTTTGTGGTCCGGGTGCTGGACGAAGAAGAAGTTGCCTTTATCAAAGCCAGATTTACAGGTCAATCAGCGTCGAGACACAGACGAGATATAGATTGAGATACAAGTGGTGAGGGTTAAGCACATGCGTAAAGTTCCGGTGAGCTATCTTATGCCGGGAATGCGTTTGGCCCGTCCGGTGCTGGGCGACAAAGGCGAGGTTTACCTGAATACCGGGGTCACCTTGACCCAGCGGTACATAGAAAAGCTCTCTGCTATCGGGTTTTGCGCCGTGTATGTCGAGGATAAACTCTTAAACGGTGTCGAAATCCGCGATGTCGTCACCGAAAAGACGCGCCGGGATGCCATCGTTGAGGTGCGCAAGGTTTTGGTGCAAGCCGCGTCGCCGAAAGCCAGGGTGCTGAACGCCGGGCCCGAATTGACAAAGGTGGCCGAAAGCATCGTCACCGAATTGCTGGACAATCCCCTTTCGGTGGTCAACCTGATGGATATCCGGGCCGCGGGTGCTTACCTGTTTCACCACTCGGTAAACGTGTGCATTCTGGCGGTTTTGACCGGCATTAATTTCGGACTGCCGCGCGGTCAGTTGCTGGATTTGGCGCTGGGGGCCCTGCTGCACGACGTCGGCAAACTGCGGGTTGATCCGGCGATCTTAAACAAGCCCGGTAAGCTGACGGAAGAGGAATTCAGCCAGGTGCAGAAGCACTGCGCCTACGGCCAGGAAATGCTCCGGGAGCACCGGGTAGCCAGTATGATCGCCTATGCCCACCACGAACGTTATAACGGCGAGGGTTATCCCCTCGGTCTCCGGGGAAGAGATATCGGTCTTTTGCCGCAAATCGTCGGCCTGGCCGACGTGTATGATGCCCTGACCTCAGACCGCTGCTACCGGGCGGCCGTGGCGCCGCACGAAGTCCTGGAGATGATCGCCGCCTCCGGAAACTGGTGGTTTGACGTGAAGCTGGTGGAGAACTTTCTCTGCTGTGTTGCCGCTTACCCGACCGGCGCGATGGTGGAGGTCAGTTCCGGGGAGATCGGGATCGTCACGGATACCCCGCGCGCTTACCCTTTCTTTCCCAACGTACGGGTACTGTTTAACGCCAAGCGGGAGAAGGTGTTTCCCTATCAAATGTCTACGGTCGAACACAACCGTTGGATCAGCCGTGTCCTGGGCGAAGAGGAGGCTCAGGCGGTGCGGGAGCTTCTGCACTGACGTAAATCGTATGGTCGGAGTTGACAAGACCACCGTTTCGTGTTATATAAGGCGTATAAATTTTATAGGGTTCCGATTGAGTCGAGGACAGCTTAGACAAGATTTATAAGACGAGCAGGATAGATGAGCTGAGTTGGGGCTGGCACCTGGTGACCGGCACTCCGCTGAGTGCCGGTTTTTCCATTTTGCAGGGGGGTGTTGCGGTTTTGTCCATATTCCCGTCCCGTGAAGAGTATTTGCGCCTGGCCGAAACCTACAATTTAATCCCGGTCTACAGCGAGTGGGTGGCGGATACCGAAACGCCCATCTCGGTGTTCAAGCGCCTTGAACCGCCCCAGCCCTGTTTTCTATTAGAAAGCGTGGAGGGCGGTGAAAACCTGGGGCGTTACTCCTTTCTGGGTTGGAATCCCCTCTGGACGTTACACTACAAGAACGGCCGTGGCGTGTTCGGCGACCCGGCTGGCGGCCGGAAAACGGTTACGGGTCCACCGCTGGAAATCCTGGCCGAGCGTCTGGGGGAATACCGCTGTCCCGATTTGAATCTCCCGCGGTTTTTCGGCGGTGCCGTGGGCTACTTCGCCTACGATCTGGTGCGTTACTTTGAAGACCTGCCGTCGCGGGCACCGGATGATCTTACCCTGCCCGATCTGGAGATGATGTTTCCGGGAACGGTGCTGGTCTTCGACCACGTTCAGCATACGTTAAAAGCGATCATCAACACTGCGGTGGGCGAACGGCCGGAGGAAACCTACGCCGGCGCCGTGGCCTTGATCGGCCGGTTAAGAACGCAGTTGGCTGAATCTCCTCCCGACTACATCCCGGTGCGTGCGACGGCAACGCGGCCGGCGGGGGAGCCGGTGCGCGCCAACACCACACCGGAGGCTTTCCGGGCGGCCGTCCGCCAGGCGAAAGAGTATATCGCCGCCGGAGAGATACTCCAGGTGGTGTTATCGGTACGGTTCGATCTTCCCTTGGAGGACGCCCCTTTCGAAATCTACCGCCGGCTGCGCAGTATCAACCCGTCACCGTATCTGTTCTACCTGGACACCGGGCGGATCATTGCCGTGGGCGCCTCTCCGGAAATGCTGGTCAGGGTGGAAGACGGCACGGTACGGACCAGACCGATTGCGGGCACCCGTCCTCGGGGGCGCGACGCGGCCACCGACCAGGCGCTGGAACGGGAGCTGCGGTCCGACGCCAAGGAAGCGGCCGAGCACCTCATGCTGGTAGACCTGGGGCGAAACGACCTGGCGCGGGTCTGCCGTGCCGGTTCGGTACAGGTGCCCCGGTTCATGGAAGTGGAAAGATACTCCCATGTGATGCACCTGACTTCCGAAGTCGCTGGAGTGCTGGCGCCGGGCGAATCGCCGCTTTCGGCCTTGCGGGCGGCTTTCCCCGCCGGTACGGTGAGCGGGGCACCCAAGGTCCGCGCCATGGAAATAATTGAAGAGTTGGAAACGAACCGGCGCGGCGTCTACGCCGGCGCCGTGGGTTACATAGGCCTGAACGGCAACCTTGACACTTGTATCGCCATCCGTACAGCGGTCATCACCGGCGCGCGGGTGTACGTCCAGGCCGGGGCCGGCATTGTGGCCGACTCCGATCCGGAACGGGAATACCAGGAAGTGCTACACAAGGCGTCCGCCCTGCTCCGGGCGGTAAGGGGGAGCGAGGCATGCTTCTAATGGTGGATAATTACGACTCCTTTACTTTCAACCTGGTTCACTACCTGGAGGAACTGGGTGAGACCGTGCGCGTGGTGCGCAATGACCGCCTCTCGGTAAAGGAGATCGAGCTGTTAAACCCTAAGGCCATCGTGATTTCTCCCGGTCCCGGTACGCCCGAGCGCGCCGGGGTCTCGCTGGAGCTTATCAGACACTTCGCCGGCCGCCTGCCGATACTGGGGGTCTGCTTGGGCCACCAGGCCATCGGTCGCGCCTTCGGCGGTCGGGTAGTGCGGGCGGCCACCCTGATGCATGGCAAGACGAGTAACGTCTGGCACGACGGAAAAACCATTTTTCGCAACATCCCATCACCCTTCATGGCTACCCGGTATCATTCGCTGGTGGTGGAAGCCGCCAGCCTGCCGGACTGTTTGGAAGTTAGTGCCCGTACTCCGGACGGGGAGATCATGGGACTGCGGCACCGGAGGTTTTTGGTGGAAGGAGTGCAGTTTCACCCGGAGTCCATCCTGACCGAATGGGGACACGCGCTGCTTAAAAATTTTCTCGGTCTGTGTGCGGGCCGGAGAGGAGCGGAGTAGAGATGATTAAGGAAGCCATCCAAAAGGTCGTTTTGGGAGAGAATCTAGAGCAGCACGAGGCCGAAGCGGTAATGGCCGAGATCATGAACGGCGGGGCGACGGCGGCGCAGATCGGCGCGTTGTTAGCGGGCTTGCGGATCAAAAAGGAGACGGCGGCCGAAATCACTGGTTTTGCCCGGGCCATGCGCAGGCGGGCCGAACAGGTGCCGACCCGTCACCGGTTGGTGGCCGACACCTGTGGCACGGGGGGCGACGGTGCCAACACCTTCAATATCTCCACGGCGGCCGCCTTTGTGGTCGCCGGGGCCGGGGTTCCGGTGGCCAAACACGGTAACACTTCGGTTTCCAGCCGCTGTGGTAGCGCCGATGTGCTCCGGCATCTGGGCGTAAACCTGGAGCTGACCCCGGCCCAGATGGGCGCTTGCCTGGATGCCGTGGGCATCGCTTTTTTGTTTGCCCCCCGTCTGCACCTGGCTATGCGGCACGTGGCCGCGCCCCGCCGGGAGATCGGCATCCGCACCGTGTTCAATATCTTGGGGCCGTTAACCAACCCGCTGGCGCCGGCGGTCCAGGTGCTGGGCGTGTTCGACCCGGCGGTCGCCGAACTGGTGGCCGGCGCACTGGCGGAGTTGGGCGTGGAAAGGGCCTTTGTGGTGCACGGCGCCGGCGGGCTGGACGAAGTGTCTCTGTGCGGTCCCTCGCTGATGTGGGAAGTCCGTGCGGGCGCCATCCGGCCCCGCACACTGGATCCGGCCGAACTGGGATTTGCGCGGGCGGGAGTGGAGGCGTTGGCGGGGGGCGCGCCACCGGAGAATGCGTCGCTGGTTCGTGCCGTACTGCAGGGCGCGCAGGGACCCAGGCGGGACGCGGTGATCCTAAACGCCGCGCTGGCGCTCCTGGCCGCGGGACGGGCCGAGAGTTTGGCCGAAGCGGTGCGGTTGGCCACACAAACATTGGACTCGGGGGCGGCCCTGGACAGGTTAGAGGCGCTCGTCTCTTTTACAAGGAGGTTCGGGCATGTTGAACCGGATCATCGCCTCCAAGCTTGAGCAGGTCGAGGCCGACCGCCGGGCCGTGCCGATGGCTTCGCTGCGGCGCGCGGCGGAGACCAGGGGACCGGCGCTCAGCCTGATCCGGGCGTTGCGCCGGCGTCCCGGTGTTTCCCTGATCGCCGAACTGAAACGGCGCTCTCCCTCGGCCGGGGTATTCCGCACGGACTTCGACCCGGTGCGGATCGCCGGCATTTACGAACGCGCCGGGGCCGCGGCCATTTCGGTGCTCACCGACTTTCCGTTTTTCGGCGGCCGGCCGGAGTACCTGCGCGAGGTGCGCCGGGCCGTGCAGCTTCCGCTTTTACGCAAAGACTTCATTGTATCGGAGTACCAGCTATACGAGTCCCGGGCCTTGGGGGCGGACGCCGTGCTACTGATCGCGGCCGTGCTTGATGATGCTTCCCTACGGGACTTTCAGGCTCTCGCCACCGAGTTGGGCATGGAGTGTCTAGTGGAGGTCCACCGGCCGGAAGAACTGGAACGGGCTTTAGCCTCCGGGGCGAAACTCATCGGGATCAACAACCGCGATCTGCGCACATTCCGGACCAACTTGGCCACCACGGTTGAGTTGGCGCGCCGTCTGCCCGCCGATGTAACCAAGGTCAGCGCCAGCGGCATTAGCAGGCGGGCGGATATCCTGGAGTTGGAAAGCTGCGGCGTGGATGCCGTTCTGGTGGGGGAAACACTGATGCGGGCTCCGGACATCGGCGCCCGGATCCGGGAGTTGATGGGGAACCAGACGGAGGAGGGAGGCGCGCGGTGACTTTCGTGAAGATTTGCGGCATCCTGGATGTTGACAGTGCCCACGCGGCGGTCGAAGCCGGCGCCGACGCCATTGGTTTCGTTTTCGCCCCCGGCCGCCGGTGTATCGCACCGCAGAAAGCCCGGGAGATCATCCGGCGGCTGCCGCCGGGAGTGCTTTCCGTAGGCGTATTTGTGGACGAGGAGGTGAAAACGGTCTCAAAAATCGCCCGTTATTGCGGCCTGAGTGCTTTGCAGTTTCACGGACGGGAGTCGCCGGAATACTGCGGCCGGTTCACCCTGCCGGTAATCAAGGTGCTCGGCGTGGACGCAGCGGGGCGTCACGAACTGGACCGCGCCGGAGAATACGCCCGGGTGTGGGCACTGCTGGTGGACACCAGGGTGGCGGGACGATGCGGGGGTACCGGCCAGAGCTTCGACTGGCACATCCTGGTCTCACGCGTTTTCCCGCGTCCGTTGATTTTGGCGGGGGGGCTTGATCCCGGCAACGTGCGCCGGGCGATCCGCACGGTGCGCCCTTTTGGCGTGGACGTGTCCAGCGGCGTGGAAACCGGCGGGCGTAAGGACCCCCAGAAGATCAGAAGTTTTGTTAGAGAGGTTAAGGCAGGTTGAGGAGGTTGGACGATGCAACCGGATGAACGCGGCTATTTCGGCGCTTACGGTGGGCGCTACGTCCCGGAGACGCTGATGCCGGCCCTGGAAGAACTGCTGGCCGCCTACCTAGAAGCGCGGGAGGACCCGCAGTTTCAGCAACAGTTTCAAGAATACCTCCAGCACTATGTGGGACGGCCCAGCCCCCTTTACTTCGCGGCCAACCTGACCCGGTATGCGGGGGGCGCCCGGATCTATCTGAAGCGGGAGGACCTGAACCACACCGGCGCCCACAAGATTAACAACACGCTGGGCCAAGCGCTCCTGGCCCGACGGATGGGCAAACGCCGGGTCATCGCCGAGACGGGCGCCGGACAGCACGGTGTGGCCACGGCCACGGCCGCCGCCTTGCTGGGTTTTTCGTGCACCATCTTCATGGGCGCCGAAGACGTCCGCCGCCAGGAGCCAAACGTGTTCAGGATGCGGCTTTTGGGCGCCGAGGTGGTGGAGGTGCACGCGGGGAGCCGTACCCTGAAGGACGCCATGAACGAGGCCATCCGGCACTGGGTGACCCACGTGGAGTCCACCTACTACTTGATCGGTTCGGCAGCCGGACCGCATCCCTACCCCATGATCGTCCGGGACTTTCAAGCCGTAATCGGGCGGGAGACCCGGCAACAGGTTCTGGCGGCCACGGGCCGCCTTCCGGACTGCGTGGTGGCCTGTGTCGGCGGCGGCAGCAACGCCTTAGGCATTTTTTCGGCCTTTCTGGCCGACCCGGACGTCCGCTTGGTGGGCGTGGAGGCCGGCGGGCGGGGACCACGTCCCGGGGAACACGCCGCTAGCCTTTCCCGCGGCCGTCCCGGCGTGCTGCACGGATCGCTGAGCTATCTCTTGCAGGACGAGCACGGCCAGGTTTCGCCGGCACACTCGGTTTCGGCCGGTCTCGACTACCCCGGCGTCGGTCCGGAACTGAGCTTTTTGAAGGACACGGGGCGGGTGTCCTTTACCAGCGCCAGCGACGCGGAGGCGTTGGATGCTTTTCGCTTGCTCTGCCGTACCGAGGGGATTCTGCCGGCGCTGGAAAGCGCCCACGCCGTGGCCGAAGCGGTGCGCCTGGCGCGGGAGATGGCGCCGGAAGCGGTGCTCGTCGTCAATCTTTCGGGCCGGGGAGATAAAGACATGGCCACGGTGGCGCGGGAGGAGGTGACGACATGTGTGCCGCGCGTATCGCCGGCGCCTTTCAGCGGTTGCGGGACCGGGGCGAGACCGGTCTGATAACCTATGTAACCGCGGGCTGGCCGGATCTGGAAGCTACCGAACGGTTGGTCCTGGCTATGGCGGCCGCCGGGGCCGACCTGGTGGAACTCGGCGTGCCGTTTTCCGACCCTCTGGCCGACGGACCGGTGATCCAGCGGGCCTCCCAGGCCGCTCTGGCGCAGGGCGTTAACCTGGCGCAGATTCTTGCACTGGGTGCCCGGTTGCGGGCCCAAACGGACGTTCCTCTGGTGCTGATGAGCTACTATAACCCGATCCTGGCCTTTGGCCCGGCGGAGCTTGTGGCGGCGGCGGCGCAAGCCGGGTTAGACGGATTCATCATCCCGGACCTGCCGGTGGAGGAATCCGGACCTTTCTGCGCGTTGGCGGACGCGCACGGCTTGGCGTTAGTTCCTCTGGTGGCACCGACCTCCACCCCGCGGCGGATCGCCGCTATCGCCCGTCACGCCCGGGGGTTCATTTACTGCGTGTCTTTAACCGGGGTGACCGGTTCCACGGGCGCCTACTCCGAAAAGCTGGCCCAGGTGTGTCACACCGTACGGGCGCACACCGACCTGCCTCTGGCGTTAGGCTTCGGTATCGGCCGCCCCGAACAGGCCCGGGAGCTGGCCCCCCTTGCCGATGCCCTGGTGGTGGGCAGTGCCCTGATCCAGCGGATCGAGGAAGCGGGGGCGCATGAGGCCGAATCCGCGGTGCAGGAAATGGTACTTGGCCTAAAAAGCGCTATTGGTAAAATCTAGTGTTGCGCCGGGTATAAGGGCGTGATAACATTTTTAAAACCAACACGAGGAACGGCCCGGACCGCAAGTCTAGCCGTGGTCGTACCTGCCCAGGGAGGGAGTCGCTTGTCCAGACTGGCACGAAAGAACATTTTAGATCTGGCCGTATACCGCCCCGGCAAGCCGATCGAAGAGGTGCAGCGGGAACTTGGCCTCACGGAAGTCATTAAGCTGGCATCCAACGAAAACGCCCTTGGCCCTTCACCGGCCGTGATCGGCGTCCTTAAGGGGGCCGTGGCCGCCGTGCACTATTATCCGGACGGGAGTTGCTACCGTCTCCGCGAGGCACTGGCCGGATTTCTCGGTGTGGACCCGGCAGAGATTCATCTGGGCAACGGCTCCAACGAGATCGTGCAACAGCTTTCTCTGGCCTTTCTGGAGCCCGGTGACGAGGCCGTTATGCCGGTGCCCAGCTTCCCGCGGTACGAGCCCCTGGCCCGGATGATGAACGCCGTACCCCGAGAGGTACCGCTTGACGAGAATTACACCCTGGACCTGGAGGCGATGGCCGCCGTCGTGAACCGGCGGACGAAACTGGTGTATATTTGTAACCCAAACAATCCTACCGGTACGGTGGTCCGTAAGCCAGAGCTGGACCGCTTCCTCGAGATATTGCCGGAGCACTGCCTGCTGGTATTGGACGAGGCCTATTTTGAATATGTGGAGGACCCGGCGTACCCGAACGGGATCGATTATGTCCGGACCCGTCCGAACGTGGTGGTGCTGCGTACTTTCTCCAAGATTTACGGCTTGGCCGGCCTGCGGATCGGTTACGCCGTGGCCAGGAGGGAAATCGTGGATTGCCTGGAGCGGGTCCGGGAACCCTTTAATGTGAATAGCTTAGCCCAGGAGGCGGCCTTGACCGCGCTTCGGGACCAGGACCACGTGGCCGCCTTGCAGGCCCTGAACCGTACCGAAAAGACCTACCTTTACGAAGAGTTTTCCCGGCTGGGCTTGGACTTTGTACCGACCGAGGCCAACTTCATTCTGTTTGACGCGGGCCGGGATGAAAAGCAGATCTTTCAACAAATGCTGCGCCGGGGCGTGATCATCCGCGGCGGCTTCGGTTATCCGACGAAGCTCAGGGTGACCATCGGTACCCGGTACCAAAACGAACGGTTTATCCAAGCCTTGGAAAGCGTCCTGGGGGAGGATGAGTAAAGGATGGTCATTGTGATGGATCATAACGCAACCGAAGAGCAGATTCAGACAGTAATGCAGAGACTAGAAGCGGCCGGTTACCGCGCCCACCTATCCCGCGGGGTGGAGCGCACCATCATCGGGGCGATTGGCGACGAAACCCAGTTGGGTGACGCCGGCATCGAAATGCTGCCAGGTGTAGCGAACGTCATTCCGATTATGCACCCCTACAAGCTGGCCAGCCGGATCATGCGGGAAGAAGGCACCGTGATCACCATCGGCGACGTCGAGATCGGCGGCGAAACCGTCCAGGTGATGGCCGGCCCGTGTGCGGTGGAGAGCAAAGAACAGTTGTTCGAGGTCGCGGAAAAGATCAGGGCTAGCGGCGCCCGTATCTTGCGCGGGGGCGCGTACAAGCCGCGCACTTCTCCCTACTCCTTCCAGGGACTGGCCGAGAAAGGCCTGCAACTGCTGGCCGAAGCCCGGGAAAAGTACGGACTGCTGATCGTCACCGAGGTTATGGACCCGCGGACCCTGCCGCTGGTGGCCGAGTACGCGGACATCATTCAGATCGGTACCCGCAACATGCAGAACTTCTACCTGCTGCGCGAGGTAGGCCGTTACCAAAAGCCGGTGTTGCTCAAGCGGGGACTGTCGGCCACCATTGAAGAGTGGCTGATGGCCGCCGAGTACATTCTCAGCGAGGGTAATCCAAACGTAATCCTGTGTGAACGGGGCATCCGGACCTTCGAGACCTATACGCGCAACACCCTGGACCTTTCGGCCGTGCCGGTCATCAAGCATTTCTCTCACCTGCCGGTGATCGTTGATCCGAGCCACGGTATCGGCAAGTTCCGGTTTGTACCGCCTATGGCGGTGGCGGCGGTCGCCGCAGGGGCGGACGGCGTGATGCTGGAGGTCCACCCCAACCCGGTTGAGGCGCTTTGCGACGGGGCTCAATCCTTAACCCCGAAAAAATTTGCCAAGACAATGCGGCAGATGGCGGGCGTTGCCCGGGCGATAGGCCGCAAAATGTAGTCTTTTACAAAGGAGAAGCGGGCGTGTTTGCGCGGGTGGCCATTATCGGTGTTGGCCTCATCGGTGGTTCTATCGGAATGGGGCTGCGGGCCCGCCGTCTGGCGGGCACGGTGGTCGGGATCGGGCGCCATGAGGCCCGGCTCCGCCAGGCCGTTGACCGTGGGGCCGTCGATACTTATACCACCGAAGCCGGCGCGGGTGTCCGTGGGGCGGACTTGGTGATTGTGGCCGTGCCCGTGGGCAGTGTGCTCCCCGTACTGCGTGCGGTGCGGCCGTATCTGGCACCGGGTACGGTGGTCACCGACGTCGGCAGCTGCAAGGCCCAGATTGTGGCCGCGGCTGAGGATCTGTTGGGTCCCGACGTACACTTTGTGGGCGGGCACCCTATGGCCGGATCGGAACAGACAGGGATCCGGGGGGCTGATCGCTACCTGTTCGAGGGTGCCTACTACGTCCTCACCCCCACGCCCCGCACCGATCCGCGGGCCCTGGCCGTTTTGCGGCGGCTGGCCGAGAAACTGGGCTGCCGGGTAATCGAAATGGACCCGGCCGAACACGATCGTGCCGTAGCCGCCGTGAGCCACCTGCCCCACCTGCTGGCCTGTGCGCTGGTCAACACCATCGGCGGGATACCGGGGTCAGACCGGGCATTGGCGCTCGCGGCCGGGGGTTTTCGGGACACCACCCGGGTGGCCGCCGGAAACCCGGAAATCTGGCAGGATATCTTTTTGGCCAATCGTGAAATGGTGCGTGAGGTGCTTGGCAACTTTCGGGCCGAACTCGATGTTATCGAAAAGATCCTGGTGGAAGGTGAGCGGACGCGGCTTCACGCTTGGCTCGAGAAAGCCCGGCGCCGCCGTGAGGCGCTGCCGGCGCGGATGAAAGGATTCGTCAGTGACTTGTGCGAACTGGTTATCACCATTTCAGACCGTCCCGGCGCGCTGGCGGCGGTGGCTACCACCCTGGGCGATCACGGCGTCAATATTGCGGACGTTGAAATCCTCCGGGTGCGTGAAGGTGAGGGCGGCAGCGTACGCCTGGGTTTCACCAGTGAAGCCGACCGCGACCGGGCGGCCGATCTATTGGGTGCCGCAGGCATTCCCGTGGTGAAACGCTGACCTACAGCCGTCTCTTGTTCCCTTTGATCGCAATCGGCATGTGAATTGGGCGTGCAAGCAGGTAATTTGGGCACCTTATTTGTGGATAAATAGGCACTTGTCCACAAAACATGCCTGTCCTTTTTGGGGGAATGCGGATTTGAATCTCACGGTGACACCGGTCCGGGGCTTGTGCGGTGAGCTCACCATCCCCGGCGACAAATCGATCTCCCACCGGGCGGTGATGCTGGGCGCCCTGGCGGACGGGGAAACGACGGTTACCAACTTCCTGCCGGGCGAGGACTGCCTGTCGACCGTGCAGTGCTTTCGGGCCTTAGGGGTGGATATCAAGCACGCCAACCGGACCACGGTGCGCCTTTGCGGCCGCGGGCGGCACGGCCTTCAGGAGCCGGCGGACGTCCTTGATGCGGGTAACTCGGGTACCACCATGCGGCTCTTGCTCGGGATTCTGGCCGGGCAGCCATTTTTCAGCGTGGTTACCGGCGACGCTTCTCTGCGCCGGCGCCCCATGGGCCGGGTTACTCGTCCGCTTGCCGAAATGGGGGCGCTTTTGCTGGGGCGCGACGGTGCCAACTACGCTCCGATCGCCGTTGTGGGCAGAAGACTCCGCGGATTTTCCTACCGGCTGCCGGTGGCCTCCGCCCAGTTGAAATCGGCGCTTTTACTGGCTGGTCTTTTTGCTGACGGCCCGGTCCGGGTCACCGAGCCGCTGCCGAGCCGGGACCATACCGAACGGATGCTGAGTGCCTTCGGCGCACTGGTGCACCGCGACGGTCTCACGGTTACGATTACCCCGTCCCGTTTGCAGGGCCGGGACATTGCCGTTCCGGGCGACATTTCCTCGGCCGCCTTTCTCATCGTGGCCGCCCTGATCACGCCGGAGAGCGATTTGGTATTGCGCGGCGTGGGCGTCAATCCGACCCGCACCGGCCTGTTGGACGTTCTGAACCGGATGGGCGCTGCCATCACGCTTTCCGAAACCAGGATGAGCGGCAGCGAACCGGTGGCCGACCTCCGGGTGCGCTCCAGCGCCCTGCGCGGCACGGTAGTGGACGGTGCTCTCATCCCGCGCCTGATCGACGAGATCCCCGTGCTGGCCGTAGCCGCGGCTTTCGCCGACGGGGAAACGGTCATCCGCGACGCTGCTGAGCTGCGGGTGAAAGAGTCGGACCGCTTGACCACCGTGTGCCAGGAACTGACCAAGCTGGGTGCCGACATCCGGGAAACACCCGACGGCCTTATCATTCGTGGTACAGGTCGGCTTCAGGGGGGGCGCTGCCAGAGCCATGGGGACCACCGCATCGCCATGGCGGTCGTGGTTGCCGGCCTGGCCGCCGCCCGCGAAACGGTGCTGGAAGACCCGGACTGTATCGACATCTCCTTCCCCGGTTTCACCGAGGCATTAAAATCCGTATGCCTAGAATAATAGCACCAGGAGCGGTTTTCATCTCCTTTACTAATTTGAAATTTTAAAAGGAAATCTAGGTTGTTTGTCGAAGTAAACCCTAGGTTTCAGGTGGATCAACATGAGGGAGGACGGCGCGATCGGGAGAGGCGTAATTGCCATTGACGGTCCTGCGGGAGCAGGTAAGAGCACGGTAGCCAAAAGGGTTGCGGACAGTTTGGGTTTGGCATATGTCGATACAGGAGCCATGTACCGGGGGATCACCCTCCTGGGCATGCGTAGCGGTATATCCCCGGAAAAGGACGAGAAAAAACTGGCGGAACTGGTCCGGACCGCGGAACTAAAGTTTGAGGCGCGTCCGGAGGGGTTGTGGGTCTACCTCAACGGAGAAGACGTCACCCGGGCGATCAGACAGCCCGAGGTATCACGGCAGGTATCCTATTACGCTCGTGTACCGTCTGTACGGCAACTGCTAACCTCATTACAGCGTGAGCTGGCTGCCGCAGGCGGTATTGTTATGGAAGGGCGGGACATCGGTACGGTGGTCCTCCCCGATGCGGACAAAAAGTTTTTTATAACCGCTTCCGTGCTGGAAAGGGCCCGGCGGCGGCAACGCGATTTGGTCCAGCAGGGTTACCGGGTAACACTGGAGGATCTGGTGCGGGAGATCGAAGAACGCGACCGCCTCGACAGCAGCCGCGCGATGGCGCCGCTGTGTGTGGCACCGGACGCCGTCGTCATCGACACCTCCAACCTTACGGTGGACGAAGTGGTGGCCAGGATTGTCGCGGAGGTAGGTGTTCTTTAATGTTTTACCGGATAGCCTGGTACCTGTGCCGGGCCATACTGCGGATCCTCCGGCGCTGGGAAGTGGAGGGAGCTGGACACCTGCCGGCGGCGGGGGGGGTTCTGGTGGCCGCCAATCATACCAGTTATTGGGATCCGCTGGTAGTTGGTTGTGCCCTTAACCGTCCGATACACTACATGGCCAAAGCCGAGCTTTTTCGCATTCCGGTCTTGAGAAAGATAATCGTAGCCCTGGGAGCCTTCCCGGTGCGCCGGGAAACGCTCGACAGGGAAGCGATACGCTTGGCTCTGGAGCACCTGTCTGGGGGGCGGGTGGTCGGGATTTTTCCCGAGGGCACCCGGAGCAAAAGCGGTGAACTTTTAAAGCCCCAGTACGGGGCGGCGTTGATGGCGCTGAAGGGAGGTGTTCCCATACTCCCGGTGGCCCTGGTGGGTACCAGGGGCGTGTGGGGCAAAGTCCGGGTACGGATCGGCAAACCGCTTTACTTTCCGGAATACGCCGGGAAGCGGCCCACAAAGGAAGCCCTGGAAGATATCAGTAACCGGGTCATGGGGGAGATAGGCGCCTTGTTGCGGAACGAGAGGTGAGGATATGGAAGTTCGGCTGGCCGCGAAAGCGGGATTCTGTTTCGGCGTACGTCGGGCCATCGACCTCGCGTTGCAAACGGCCCGGCAAACCCCACCCCCCATATACACGCTGGGTCCGCTGATTCACAATCCCCAGGTGGTCACCCTTCTTACCCGGCAGGGTATCAGTGTTATTGACAAGCTTCGGGACGCACCGTTGGGGACCTTGATTATTCGTTCCCACGGCGTCGGACCCGAGCTGGTGAACCAGGCCCGAGAACTGGGATTCAAGGTGATCGACGCCACCTGCCCCTTTGTCCGGCGTGCACAGCAGTTGGCCTGCGGTTTAACCCGCTCCGGGCACCAGGTGATCGTCGTTGGCGAAAAGGAACACCCGGAAGTGCAGGGAATCGTCGGTTGGACCGACGGCCAGGCTCTGGTGGTGGAGAGCCCTTTCGAAGCGGCGGCGCTGCCTTATTTTCCCCGTGTGGGCGTGGTGGCCCAAACCACCCAGTCCCACACCCGGTACGAGGCGGTTGTCGCGGCGCTGAAGCGCAGGATGGGCGAGGTCACGGTCGGCGACACCATCTGCCACGCGGTGATGGAACGCCAGGAGGCCGCGCTTGAGCTGGCCCGCCAGGTCGAGGTAATGATCGTGGTGGGCGGCATGTTCAGCGCGAACACAAGAAAGTTAACTGACTTGTGTAGGGCGACCGGTACGCCGACGTACCACATTGAGACTGCCGCCCAACTGCGGCCGGACTGGTTCCGGGGCGTAAAAACGGCCGGATTAACGGCGGGTGCGTCTACACCTGATTGGATTATCGAGGAGGTTGAAAGGCGAATGCGAGAGATGGCGGAGAACGAAGGCATCACCACTCCGGAGGGGCAAGGTGCAAATCCGGAAACGGAGGATGCCACCAACGCGGAGCAGGAGCTGCAGACAACGCAGGTCAGGTCCCTGCGCAGCGGCGATGTAGTCAGGGGAGTGGTTGTTCAGGTCGGGCAGGACGAGGTCCTGGTGGATGTCGGGGCGAAATCGGAGGGTGTCGTGCCGTTACGTGAATTATCCTGCTGTGATGTTTCCTCCCCCGACGAAGTGGTCCAGGTGGGAGATGAGATAGATGTGTGGGTAGTCAAAGCCGAAGACAATGAGGGACGCATCATCCTCTCCAAGGGCCGGGCGGACGCCATCAAAGCCTGGGAGGCACTGGAACAAGCGCACCAAAAGGGCGAGCCAGTACAGGGCGTCGTCCGGGAAGTGGTCAAAGGCGGGCTGTTGGTCGACCTGGGGGTGCGTTCCTTCCTGCCCGCGTCGCAGGTGGAGCGGGGTTACGTGGAAGACCTGAGCCAGTACGTCGGTATGAATGTCACGGCCCAGATCATCGAACTCAATAAAGGCCGCAAGAAAGTGATCCTTTCCCGCAAAGCGCTGCTGGAAGAGGAGTACGCCCGGAAACGTCAGGAAACGCTGAACACCATTCAAGAAGGCGACGTGGTGCGCGGTATCGTCCGTCGCTTGACCCACTTTGGAGCCTTTGTGGACATCGGGGGCCTGGACGGTTTGCTGCACATTTCGGAGATTTCCTGGCACCGGATCAACCACCCTTCCGAAGTACTGAAGGTGGGCGATGAACTGGAGGTGCAGGTGCTCCGCGTCGACCGGGAAAACGAAAAGGTTTCCCTCAGCTTGAAGCAGGTTTTGCCTAATCCGTGGGATCACGTTACCGAAAACTATCCGGTGGGCGAAATCGTGCCGGCCAAAGTGGTGCGGCTGGTACCGTTTGGGGCTTTCGTGGAGCTGGAACCGGGCGTAGAAGGACTGATCCATATTTCGCACCTCGCCGACTGGCACGTGGCCAAACCGGAGGATGTGATCGCCGAGGGGCAGGACATCAGGGTTAAGGTGTTGAGTGTGGACCCCGAGAACAAGCGGATCCGGCTCTCCCTGCGCGAGGCCCAGAAAAACGGCGACTCAAAGTACCAGAACAACGCCCGGGATGAGGTGACCCTCGGGGACGTATTTGGAGATTTGCTCCAGAAAAACTCAAACTAACAATAACAACCAATAACAACAAAAAAACAGACTCTGAACGCCACCGGCGGCCGCTAGGCCGCTCTTTTTTTGCCCCGGACGGCCGCAAGGCAGGGCTTGGTGCATATTCGACCGCAGCCGGGGCAGGCTATAAAAAACTTTTGGTCCTAGAAGGAGTAGGTGAGATGACCAACTTGCCGGTGGGGATTATCGTTTTGATCGTGGTCTCTGTACTCATCTATCTGGGGGCGGCGCACCGGGTGCTCGACCGGCTTCGCCTCACGGATAAGGCGGCGCTGGCCGTCTTAGCCGCCCTGATCGTCGGCAGCCTGATCGACATCCCCTTTGTACTGGGAAATATTACTTTCGTGCTTAACGTCGGCGGTGCGCTGGTACCCATCGCCCTAGCCGTGTATCTAACCAGCCGGGCCGGCACAAGCGTGGAAAAGATACGGCCGCTGGTGGCGGCCCTGGTCGTGGCGGCGGTGGTGTTCGGAATCGGGTCCTTTTTGATGACCGGGCTCCCTGAGCCGGCGGGGCGGTACGCCTTTGTGGATATCATCTACCTTTACCCGGTAGTGGCCGCGGTAATTGCGTACGCGGTGAGCCGGTCACGCCGGGGGGCGTGGATCGCCGCCACTCTAGGGGTACTGTTGGCCGACACCTTCCACGGGGCGCTTCTGGCCAGCCGCGGCATGGCTGGCCTGGTTTCATTCGGGGGCGCCGGCGTGTTTGACGTGGTCGTGCTGGCCGGCGTGCTGGCCGTACTCTTGGCCGAAGTGGTCGGGGAAATCAGAGAACGCCTGCAGGGCGGCCCCCGCGCCGCGGACCGCGACCCTGCTTTGGTGGTTAACCTGAAGTCCCCCGCGAATGACGAGGGAGGCCGCAAAAATGAGGAATAAAGTGGCGCTGAACCTGGCCATCGCCTGTTTCCTGGTCTTTATTGCCGTTTTGGGATATTTTGCCCCGGAAGACCGGGTACCGGTCTGGAGCGGGAGGCAGGCGATGAGCCTGGACCTGTGCGATCATGAAGTAGGCCGTTATATCACCGTGGTCGACGAGCGGGGCACCGTGATTACCAAAACCAGCCGGCAGGTGTTTCCAGGTGACGAAATCATCACCGCCCGGGCCGAACACTACCGGGTAATGCGGGTTGAACACAACGTGGCCGTTGCCCGGCTCCAGGGTTTGGACAAGGAGCTCTTGGCCTGGAAGGATTACTTCGGCCGGTACGGCGACACGTTGACGGTACCCGCTCAGGGCGGGACGAACATCGATGTGGCCATTTATCATTCGCACACCATGGAATCCTACGTGCCGGATTCCGGGGCCGCCTTCCAGGAAAACGGGGATATTATCAAGGTCGGCCGGCGCTTCGCCCAGGAGCTTCGCCGCCAGGGCTTAACGGTGTTTCACGACACAACGAACCATAACCCGCACGATGCGCAGGCCTACGAACGTTCGCGACGCACGGCGGTGCAACTGGTAGAAAAACGCCGCCCCAGTGTCCTGATCGACCTGCACCGAGACGGTGTTCCCGATCCAGACTTCTTCCGGAAAGAGATTGCGGGGCAGACCGTAAGTCAGGTGCGTCTGGTGGTCGGACAACAAAACCCGAAGCAGGACGCCAACAAGGATTTCGCGCGCCGGATGATGGCCCGGGCGAATGAACGGCACCCGGAGCTGGTTAAGGAAATCTTTATGGCCAGCGGCAACTACAACCAGGACCTCACCTCCACCGCCATCCTGATCGAAGCCGGCACGCACACCAACAGCAGGGATGAGGTGGAAAGCGGCCTGGCGTTCTTGGCCGAATCCATGCCCGTGGTCCTGGGCGTAGGACCGGCCGGGCCCGACCAGGCGGGCGGACTGGTAGGCTGGCGGGTGGCGCTGGCACTGTTTCTGGTAGTCCTGGGCGGATTGGCGGTTTACCTGGTGGTCAGTGCCGGCGGCATACCGCAGGCCCGGGAAAAACTGCAGCAGTTCTTCAACCGGGAATTCGGCGGACCGGGTAAACTGCTAAAACTAAAAGAAAGGCGTGATGATCAGGACAAACCGGAGCCATGAAGCGCGCTTAGAGGGAGTCGGAAACGTTGAAAGTAATTTATCATTGCTTCGGAGGTACCCACTCCTCGGTGTTGGCCGCGGCCGTACACACCGGCCGGCTGTCACCGGACCGGGTACCCTCGCCGGATGATCTATTGTCCCTGCCGCTTTACGACAAGCAAGATGGCCAGGACTACGGCCGGCTAGAACCTTACGGACAGGACGAGAGCGGTAACGAGGTCTTTGTGTTGGGCCGCCGCAGCTACGCCCAAGCGCCGGAAATCGTTTTCCGGGGACTTGCCTCCGCCTTCAACCTGGAGGAACCTTTTAAGCTGGTGGACACGGCGATCACACTGAACTGGAAAATGAAACTTGGCGGGTACCTGTCCCGCGGTCTCAAGCTCCAGGGCATCGGACGGCTTATTGTGACCTGGGGCTCGCGCCGGGCCTACCCGCGGGTGGTGGCCCTGGTCGAAAGCACCAAGAAGGATTTGTCGGCTAAAAAAGAGAGGTTCCCGTGAGAGTCTTTTATGTTCACAATACACCGTTTGCAGCCTTGGCCGCCCTGTCCCACATCAACCAGGCCGCGCCGGCGGGCGCCACGATCCGCTTAGACCAGCTTCCGTTTCTGGACCGCCGGGAACACTTCCTGCGCGCCGGCCGGGACGCCGACGACCGGGAGATATATGCCGTCTGGATAATGTCGGGCGGGGCGATCCTCACCCGCCTGATCCATAGTTTTTCTGACCTATACCAGATCCCCGGTGATCAGTACACGGTATGCCAGGTGGTCATCCCCCAAGCCTTTCGCCTACGGCTGGCCATGCGGGCCTACCAACTGGGGTTATTCGGTCTGGCCCGCCGGGTCTTGCGCGGACTTGCGGTTTTGCCCTAAATCGCCGGCCCTGCGCCCGGCCCTCGTTGACGCAAGCACCGTCCTTGGGGGATAATGCTAAATAGGAAGCTTATGTAGAGATTTCTGCTAATGCCCCGGCGCACACCAGACGAGTTTTTCAACACAAGCTATACAGGGATAAAGAACGGAGGGACATTTCTTGTCCGAAGGTTTGGTGGTCGCAAAAACACAACCGGGGAGTATTGCCGCCCAAATCGGCGTGGAACCCGGAGACCGTCTTTTGGCATTAAACGGCAATCCGGTGGACGATTGGCTTGACTATCGGTTTTATTCAACCGACGAGCAGTTGACCGTGACCTTGGGTAAAAAAAGCGGAGAACGGTGGCTCCTGGACATAGAAAAAGATTATGACGAGGATTTGGGCCTGGTTTTTGCCGAGCCTTTAGCAACCTTGCACCGCTGTCAGAACCGGTGTCTGTTTTGTTTTGTGGATCAGATGCCCCCAGGGCTCCGGTCCTCCCTGTACGTCAAGGACGACGATTACCGGCTGTCCTTCATGGAGGGCAATTTTGTCACCCTGACCAACGTCGGGGAGCGTGAACTTAAACGCATCGCCGACCAGAAGCTGAGTCCCCTTTATATTTCGGTGCACACCACCAACCCGGCCCTGCGCCGGCGCATGCTGGGTCATCCCCGCGCTGGGAACATAATGGCGCAATTACGTTTTTTGCATGACGCCGGGATCGAAATGCATACCCAGGTGGTCCTTTGTCCCGGGCTCAATGACGGCGCTGAACTGCAGCGCACCGTCCGGGATCTGGCCGGACTCTGGCCGGCGGTCCGGTCCTTGGCGGTGGTACCGGTGGGGCGCACCCGGTTTCGGGAGGGGTTGTACCCACTGCGCGGCTTCACACCGGCTGAGTCCCGAGGGCTGGTGGAAGAAATCACGCGCCAGCAGGCGCAGTACGTCCAAGAGCTTGGCTCGGCCTTCATCCACCTCGCCGACGAGTTTTACCTCACGGCCGGGCAAGAGGTGCCGCCGGCTGCGGCTTACGAAGGCTTTCCCCAGTTGGAAAATGGGGTTGGGCTGGCGCGGCTTTTCCTGGACGAATGGAGCGCTGTGCGGGATAAACTTCCGGAGGGCGTGCCCCCGCGGCGGGTCACCGTGGTTACCGGGCGCCTGGGCGCACAACTGCTTGCCCCGGTGGCGGAGCACTTAAACCGTATCCGGGGTTTGCACCTGGACCTGGCCGTGGTGGAAAACGACTTTTTTGGCCGTACGGTCACCGTGGCCGGGCTTTTAACCGGTACCGACATCAGAAAGCAGTTGCGGGGGAAAATGTTGGGTGACCTGGTGGTGGTGCCCCAGTCGGCCCTCCGCAACGGCCATCTTTTTCTGGACGATACCACTCTGCCGGAACTGCAAAACGCTCTCCGGGTTCCGGTGGTGGCCGCCTCCGGCCCGGAGGAACTGGTGCACTACGCCCTCGGCGACCAAAAGGAAACTCCGCTCCCGTAAGCCGGCGGTATGGCTGACGTGCATTTGCGAGGGAGACACGTTTTGTTAGATACCCACTACTAACTGTGATATTGTTTTGCGGTAGAAGACTGAGGAGGCAGCAGCTTTGACCAAACCGGTAGTGGCCATTGTCGGACGGCCCAACGTGGGCAAGTCCACCTTGTTCAACCGCATCCTGGGCCAGCGCACGGCTGTAGTGCATCCCCAGGCGGGCGTAACCAGGGACCGACTCTACCGTGACACCGAGTGGGGCGGTCACCACTTTACCCTGGTAGACACCGGCGGCATCGAAAGCAAAACCGAGGAACCAATGGCCGCCCGTGTCGCCGCACAGGCCCGGCAGGCGATCGTGGAGGCCGACCTGGTCCTGTTTCTCGTGGACGGCCGCACCGGCCTTTTGCCCGAAGACTACCAGGTGGCGGAGATCCTGCGCCGGTCGGGCAAACCGGTGATCCTGGTGGTCAACAAGGTCGATGATTTCGCCAAGCCGCTGCCCACCGCGGAGTTCTACGCGCTCGGGTTGGGGGAACCTGTGCCCATTTCGGCGGCTGAAGGGTTGAATACCGGTGATCTGCTCGACATGGTGATCGCCCGGCTGCCGGCGGTTACGGCCGTACCGGAGGCAGAAGCGGTGCGGATCGCCGTGATCGGGCGGCCGAACGTGGGCAAGTCCTCGCTGGTCAACGCGCTTTTGGGTGAAGAGCGGGTGATCGTCAGTGACCTCCCGGGCACGACGCGGGACGCCATCGACACCCGGTTTTGCCGCGGCGGCGGGGAATACGTGCTCATCGACACCGCGGGCATACGCCGCAAGGCCAAAATTCGCGCCTCGATCGAACGGTACAGCGTGCTCAGGGCGGCGAAAGCAGTGCAACGCGCGGACGTGGCCTTGCTGGTGCTGGATGCGGCCGAAGGAGTGACCAACCAGGATCAGAAAATCGCCGGTCTGGCGGAAGAGGCGGGCAAAGCGGTCATCATCGCAGTTAACAAGTGGGATTTGCTGACGCCGGACAAGGTGTCCGTGGCCCGCTATCGTGAAGGGATCCGGGACGAACTCAGGTTTATCGGGTACGCGCCGGTGCTCTTCGTGTCCGCCCGCACCGGGCAGGGACTGGAGAAGCTCTTGGACACGGTGGATGCGGTGATGGCGCAATACCGCCGCCAGATCCCGACCCGGAGCCTGAACCAGATCGTGCACGACGCTTTGATGGTCACGCCGCCCCCCGCTCAGAAGGGGAAACGGCTGAAATTCCTGTACGGCACCCAGGTAGCCACCGGACCCCCGACCTTCCTCATGTTCGTTAACGACCCGGGACTGGTTTCCCAAGGATACCGGCGCTACCTGGAGAACCAACTGCGGCAGGTTTACGGCTTAACCGGTACCCCCGTACGGTTTGTCTTCAGGAGGCGGGAGCAATAATGAACCTTTTGGAGATCATCCTGGCTCTACTTGCCAGTTACCTGATTGGATCGGTGCCCACGGGCTACTTGATCGCGCGTTACGTCAAGGGTATTGATATTCGCACATACGGGAGCGGCAACATTGGTGCCACCAATGTTTGGCGTGCCCTGGGTCCGTCGTGGGGTTTACTCTCCCTGGCCGGTGACGCCGGCAAGGGGGTTGCGGCCGTGCTGTTCGGCCGGCTGGTCGGGGTCCCGGGCGTGGAGTTGCTCACCGCCGCCGCCGCCCTTGTCGGCCACGGTTGGTCGGTATTTCTGCGGTTCCAGGGGGGCAAGATTATCGCCACCAGCCTGGGGGTGCTGTTGATGCTGCCGTCCGTTGCCCTGGCGTTGGCCGCCGCGGTCTGGATCGGCACTTTTGCGCTGACCCGTTACGTTTCCCTGGCGTCAATCCTGGCGGCCGCCGCGGTCCCCGCGGCTTTCTACCTGGCGGGGTTGGACTGGCGGTACGTGACCTTCGGCCTGTTTCTCGCCGTGGTGGCCGTGTACAAGCACCGCGCGAACATCCAGCGTCTGCGGCGGGGCGAAGAGCCTCGTTTTACCCTGCGTAAGTAGCAAACTGCGCCCAGGTCGTGGTACAATCTAAACCTAGTGGTAGTATCCACGCGGGAGGGATAATCTGCCAGTGCCGTTACAGGAGATACGGACCGCGATCAAGCCCGAACTGGTCGACCCCGCCGGGGAAGAAGTGCTCTACGAAATCCGTTCTTCCCTGGGTATTCAAAGCGTACAAAGAGTACGGACCGCCCGGGTGTTCCGGTTTGAGGGTATAACCCCCGAGGAGGCCAAGTTCTTGGCGGAAAACCTCCTGTGGGAGGGTATCTTCCAGGACTATGCCCTCAACCGGCCTCTGATCACCGACGCCGCCCACCTGCTGGAAGTGGCCTACAAACCCGGGGTGATGAACCCCGAAGCGGCTTCCCTGGTGAAGGCGGCCCGCGACCTGGGTCTGGCGCACGTGCAAGCCGCGGATTCCAGTTGGGAATATGCTTTTTACGGTACGGTCACCGCGGCGGAGGTAGACCTGATCACCCGCAGGCTATTGGTAAACGCCACCGTGCAGCACGTGGTCACCGAGAAACCGCAAACCCTGCGGCTTTCCGGCCCGCCCCGGCCGACCGTGACCATTCCTTTGGGCAGCATGGACGACCGGCAGTTGATGGAGCTCAGCCGGGACAGGCTTTTCTTGAGCCTGGAAGAGATGCGCCTTATTCAGGACTACTTCCGGCGGCTCGGCCGCGATCCCACCGACTGCGAGGTGGAGATCCTGGCCCAGACCTGGTCGGAGCACTGTGTGCATAAAACTTTCAAGGCGTGGCTCATCGTCGACGGACAGAAAAAAATGCCTTTGCTGAAGCGTCTCCAGGAGGCTACCAGAGAGATCGCGCATCCCCTGGTGCGCTCGGCTTTCGTTGATAACTCCGGTGTCTTTGCCTTTTACGACGGCTGGGCGGTCTGCGGCAAGGTCGAGACCCACAACTCACCGTCGGCCATTGAGCCCTACGGGGGTGCCGCTACCGGAAGCGGCGGCGTGTTTCGGGACGTTATGGGTACCGGTCAGGGCGCCCGGGTCCTGGCTTCCACCGATATATTCTGTTTTGCGCCGCCGGACACGCCGTGGACGGATATTCCCCCGGGCTGCCTGCATCCGCACTACCTGTTACGCCGGGTGGTAGCCGGCGTACGGGATTACGGTAACCGGATGGGCATTCCCACCAACAACGGATCGGTGCATTTTCATCCGGATTTCCGGGCCAAACCCACGGTGATCGTGGGCGCCTACGGCATCCTGCCCGAAGACCGCTGCCGCAAGGGAACCCCGCGGGAAGGGGACCTGGTGGTCGTCATCGGCGGCCGCACCGGTCGGGACGGCATCCACGGAGCCACCTTTTCCAGCGCCGCCATGACCGAGCGGACCATCGACGTCCACGCCCAGGCCGTGCAGATCGGCCACCCGATCGAGGAAAAGAGGATGAGCGACGCCATCCTGGCCGCGCGCGACCGGGGTCTCATCAGGGCGATCACCGACTGCGGCGCCGGGGGGTTTGCTTCAGCGGTCGGAGAAATGGGCGCCGCGACCGGGGCCCTGATCGCCCTGGACCGCGCGCCGCTGAAATACTCGGGACTTGCGCCCTGGGAAATATTGTTATCCGAAAGTCAGGAGCGTATGGTTGCCGCGGTAGCGCCGGAACACCTGGACGAATTCATGGAAATCTGCCGCGGTCTGAACGTGGAGGCGACCGTGCTGGGCCGTTTCACCGGTGACCGCCGTTTCCGGGCCACTTACAACGGGGAAACGGTAATGGACCTGGAAATGTCCTTTTTGCACGAGGGTTTGCCCCAGCGGGTGCTACAGGCCACGTGGAACTCCCCCGTACACCCGGAGCCCGAGTTGGCCCCGCCTGCGGAGCCTGAGGAATGGGCCGAGGTTTACGGCCGGGTTATGGCCCATCTAAACGTATGTTCCCGGGAGCCGATTATCCGGATGTACGATCACGGGGTTCAAGGGACTAACGCTTTGCCGCCCTTGGGCGGGGTTGATCTGGACGCGCCCAATGACGCCGCGGTGCTCACCCCCCTCCCGGGCCGGCCTTATGCCCTGGTAATCGCCCACGGTTTGAACCCGGTGTTAAACCTGATCGATCCCTACCAGGGCGGACTGTGGGCGGCGGCCGAAGCGGTGGCCAACGCCGTGGCCGTGGGTGCCGACCCGGCGGAGATAGCCCTGATCGACAACTTCATCTGGCCGGTGCCCGACGAGGAACGTCTGGGCGCGCTGGACCGGGCGGTGGACGCCTGCGTGGATTTTTCCCGGGCGCTTAGAATGCCCTTCATCTCCGGCAAGGACAGCCTGTCCAGCACCTACCAGACCGCCGACGGATTGACCATCCGCATTCCGCCGGTGCTCTGTATTTCGGCCTTCGGCCGCCTGCCTGACGTCCGGCGGACGGTCTCCGCGGACTTCAAGCACCCCGGCAGCGTTTTGGTACTGGTCGGGCAACACAATCCGGAGCGGATGGGCGGTTCGGTCTATTATGATCTCCACGGATTCTTGGGTTCCCGGTTGCCGGAGACCGACCTGACCGTCCTGCCCGCCGTTTTGGCGGCGGTACACCGGGCAATCCGCCGAGGAGACGTCGTCGCTTGCCACGACCTCAGCGAGGGGGGGCTGGCCGTCGCGGTGGCGGAGATGGCCTTCGGCGGCGGTTACGGAGCGCGGCTCACCCTGCCGGATATCCGTCCGGACTTCTTTTTGTTCAATGAAACGGCCGGCTGCTTTGTGGTGGAAATGGCGGCGGGACGGGACCCGGCCGAAGTGTTTGCCGGCGTTCCGTACCAGTTGATCGGCGAGACGACGGCCGCGCCCAACATCGCAGCAAGCGCTGGCGAACGGCAGTTGTTCGAGATTCCGGTGGGCTTTTTAAAGGACAGGTGGCAACGGCCGCTGAAAGAGGTGTTCGGTGGATGAAACCCCCGGTCTGTGTGTTGCGTACCGACGGCACCAACTGCGACCTCGAGACGGCCTGGGCCTTTGAAAAGTGCGGCGGCGCGCCCCAACTGGTGCACGTCAACGAACTGCGTACCGGAAGTCGTAAACTGGCCGATTTCGGCCTGCTCGTGATCCCCGGCGGGTTTTCCTACGGTGACGACGTGCATTCCGGGAAGATCCTGGCCGTGGAACTAACCTCTTTCCTGAGGGAGGCCTTGGCCGGGTTCGTCTCCCGGGGGCGGCCGGTGCTGGGGATCTGCAACGGCTTTCAGGTGCTGGTGCGTACCGGGCTGTTGCCCTACGCCCGCATCGGCGAGATTGCGGCCACCCTGATGGCTAACGATAGCGGGCGGTTCGAATGCCGGTGGGTCCGAATGCGGGTGGAGGGGGAGTCGGTTTTTACCCGCGGACTTAAGGGCCGTACCGTAACCTTCCAGGCGGCCCACGGCGAGGGGAAGTTCTACGCTCCGCCGGAGACCCTGGCGGATATCGAGGCCTCCGGACAGGTGGCGTTCCGGTACGTGGACCGTAGCGGAGCGCCTACCGCGGCCTACCCGGATAATCCCAACGGTTCGCTCAACGCCATCGCCGGCCTCACCGACCCGTCGGGTCTGATCCTGGGGCTCATGCCCCATCCGGAGCGGTTCGTGGAAACAACCCAGCACCCGAACTGGCGTCGGGGGCTGGAAGGTGAACCGGACGGCCTAGCCCTGTTCCGGAACGCCATCCGTTACGCCCGTGAATTGTAAGGAGAGCGAAATGGACAAGATAGCCGTACTCGGAGCCGGTAGTTGGGGCACGGCGCTGGCGGTCCTGCTGGCGCGGAAAGGTTGCCCCGTGTCGCTTTGGGCCCGGAGGGCTGACCTGGCCCAGATGCTGGAGACCAAGCGCGAGAACCAGCAGTACCTGCCCGGGGTGCCCGTTCCCGTTACGGTACGCGTGGGCACCGCGCTTAAAGAAACATTAGCCGGGGCCAGCCTGGTCATCTTCGCCGTACCGTCTCACGCCTTCCGGTCTACCCTGGCGGCCGCCTGGCCGGAGGTGCCCCGAAGGGCGATAGTGGTCAACGTGGCCAAAGGAATCGAGGAGAACACGCTCCTACGCCAGTCCGAAATCTTCCGGCAGGTCACCGGTGAGAAGGATCTAGTCCGTTACGTCGCCCTTTCCGGCCCCAGCCATGCCGAGGAGGTGGGCCGGGACCTGCCCACCGCGGTCGTGGCCTCTTCGCCCTACCCCGCGGCGGCCGAATACGTGCAGGAAACCATGATGGCCCCCACCTTCCGGGTGTACACCAACCCCGACATCGTCGGGGTGGAACTGGGCGGAGCCCTGAAGAATATCATCGCCCTGGGCACGGGGATCTCCGAAGGCCTCGGTTTCGGGGACAACACCAAGGCCGCGCTTTTGACCCGGGGTTTGGCCGAGATTACCCGACTCGGCGTCCGCCTGGGGGCCAACCCGCTGACCTTTGCCGGCCTGGCCGGCGTAGGTGACCTGATCGTCACCTGTACCAGTTGGCACAGCCGCAACCGGCGGGCGGGCGTGGAGATCGGGCGAGGAAAACCGGTAGCGGAAGCGCTGGCGTCCGTCCGCATGGTGGTCGAAGGGGTGCGCACCACTCGGGCAGCCTACCTTTTGGCCCGCCAGCACCGGGTCGAAATGCCCATCACGGAACAAACGTACCGGGTGCTTTTTGAGGGCCTGCCGCCGGCCGAAGGCGTTAAAAACCTCATGGGGCGCAGCCGGGCCCGGGAAATCGAGGAAGTGGCCGGGATAGAGGTTTCCTGGTCCCGGAAGGACTCCTGAAGCGCCGAAGGGTGGTTTTTGAAAAGTGCTGGTCAACCTGACCCGGGCGCGGGTTGTGGCGCGCCAGGTGGCGTACGCGCGTACTTTCCGGGCCCGCCTGGTGGGCCTCTTGGGGCGGGCGCGGCTGACACCGGAGGAAGCGTTGGTGCTTGTCCCGTGCCGGAGTGTACACACCATCGGAATGCGCTTTCCGATTGACATCGCCTTCTTGGACCGGGAGGGCCGGGTGGTGCACCTGGTGCACAATCTGCGCCCCTTTCGCTTCACCCCGGTGATCAAAAAGGCCTGTTGCGCGGTTGAACTCCCGGCCCACCGCCTGCGGGACACCGGCTGCAGTTTGCCGACCCCAACCCAGCGGGTATGGCCGGGTCCCTGCTGGAAAGATACTAAAAAGGCACAAGAGCGCAATCCACACTGGAAGGGATGGTGAGCAATGCTCGACACGGTGCTCGAGAACGTTAAGCGTCGCGCTTCGATCCGGCGCTTTCGACCCGATCCGGTTCCCAGCGCGGTCCTTGACCGCCTGATCGAAGCCGCCCGCTGGGCACCCAGCGCCGGCAACCTGCAGCCCTGGCATTTCTACGTGGTGACCGCCTCCGACCGCCGGCGTTGCCTGGCCGAGGCCGCGCTGCGTCAAGACTTCGTGGCAGCCGCCCCGGTTTGCATCGTGGTCTGCGCCGAACCGGAACGTTCGGCGTCCCGTTACCGTGAGCGGGGGCGGTTTCTCTATTGTCTTCAGGACACGGCCGCCGCCACCCAGAACATCCTGCTGGCGGCCACCGCGGCCGGACTGGGCAGCTGTTGGGTGGGGGCCTTTGACGAGGCGCGGGTATCCGCCTGTCTGGGCATACCCGACTGGCGGGTGCCTGTCGCGCTGGTGCCGCTTGGTTATCCGGCGCGGGAAACGGAAAACCGTCCCCAACGCCGGGACACGGAGGAGATTGTTACCTATCTTTAGAGCGGAAATGCTGAACAAGCGCTTAGGGGGAGAGGTTCTTGCTTTTTGACATTTTCACCACGCCCAGGATCCGGTTCGGGCCGGGCAGCACCTACCAGCTGGGGGAAGAGGTGGCCGCGCTGGGCCAAAAGGTTCTGCTGGTCACCGGGCGTCAGAGTCTGAAACAATCGGGGCAAATGGACAGGATCACCCAGCCGCTGGCGATCTCCGGTCTGGAAACGGTGTGGTTTGAAGAAGTAACCCCGGAACCGGACACTGCCACGGTTGATGCGGTCCGGCAACTGGCCCGGGACGAGGGCTGCACCGTCGTGGTCGGGGTGGGTGGCGGCAGCGTTCTCGACGTGGCCAAGGCCGCCGCCGGTTTGGCCCACGCCGAGGGCGAAACCCGCGAGTACTTGAACGGGCGCGAGTTAACCACCGGCGGCCTGCCCTTTGTGGCCGTGCCCACCACCGCAGGCAGCGGCTCCGAGGTCACGCAAAACGTGGTGCTGGTGGATCCCGTAACCGGAAAAAAGACCAGCCTCCGGCACGACCGCTGGCTGCCCAGGGTAGCGGTGGTCGACCCGATTATGACTATGTCCATGCCCCGGGCGCTTACCGCCCAAACGGGGATGGATGCCCTGACCCACGCGGTTGAGGCCTACACCTCACGCTGGGCGAACGCCTATACGCGGAGCCTGGCACGCGAAGCGGTACGCTTGATCATACAGAACATCTACACCGCCTACACCGTTCCCGGCCGGCGGGAGGCGCGCGAGAACATGCTTTTGGCCAGCATGCTGGCCGGTATGGCGCTGAACGTGGCGCGTACCGGCGCGGTGCACGCCCTGGCGCACCCCATCGGCACCCGTTACCGTTTGGGCCACGGCCTAGTCTGCGGCATCCTGCTGCCCTACGTGGCCGAGTTCAACCAGGGGGTGGCGGCGGGCGCGTATGCCGAACTGGCCCGGCACGCGGGCCTCGTGGCCGCAGGCACACCTGACGAAGAAGCGGCCGGGCGTTTTGTCCACTACCTGGGCCGGCTGGCGGCCCGCTTGGAGTTGCCCACCAAACTTGGCCCGTGCGGCATGAACGCCCAGGACATCCCTGAGTTGGTGGAGGCGGCCATGGGGTCGAGTTCGTTGGCGGCCAACGCCCGCCGGGCCACCAGGCAGGATCTGGCCGCCCTGTTGGAGCGCACCCTTTAGAGCCATATGGGGAAAGCCGCCGCGCGGGCAGCGGAAATGGGGACAGGCACCTTTTTTGAGGATGGCAGTTCTCCCTAAACCGCAGGGTTATCTTCCTCAAAAAACGAGCCAGTCTCCATTTCCCGGCATGGAGGTTGTCCCTGTGCCCGCTGCACAAAGACGGTAGGATTCATTGTATGGTTGCGGGGCATAATGGGATCAAGTCTGCCGGAGCCGGCCACCGCCGGCCCCGAACGGGGGAGAAATCGGCTTGATCCCACTGCGCGACACTATCCGGGCCCGCCGTTTACCGGTGGTCACCGTAGCCATTATTGCTTTGAACATCTTGATTTTTATTTTCCAGATCACGTTGCCGCCCGCCGGGCTGCAACAATTCGTGACCACCTTTGGTATCGTCCCCGCCCTGCAGCTGCAACTCTTCCGCCAAGCTCCATTCAGTCTCGAAACCTGGGTCCCGATGTTCACAGCCACGTTCCTGCACGGGGGCTGGTTTCACCTGATCGGCAATATGTTGTACCTTTGGGTCTTCGGGGATAACGTGGAGGACGCGTTGGGTCGAGCGCGGTTCGTGTTGTTTTACCTGCTGGCCGGGCTGGCCGGCGGCCTGGCCCACATTATCAGCGATCCCCAGTCGGTCATTCCCACCATCGGCGCCTCCGGCGCGGTGGCGGGGGTGTTGGGGGCATACTTTATCACCTATCCGCACGCCCGGGTGCTGGCCCTGGTGCCGCTATTGTTCATCGTGACCTTTATAGAACTCCCCGCGGTGCTCTTTCTCTTCCTGTGGATTGCGCTGCAACTGTTCTACGGGATAGCGGCCATCCTGGGTACGGCTAACATGGTCGCCTGGTGGGCACACGTGGGTGGGTTTGCCGCCGGCATGCTCCTTATTAAACCGCTCGCCGGTCGTCCCCGCCTGCCCAATCCCACGTAGAGATTTCGTCGCGTCCTCACCGGCGGCAGCGCCGACCTCACGCTCGCCGCGTGCCGTGAACCTGCGCTCCGCAATGTCGCTGCCGGGGACACCGCTCCCGTGCGGCGGGTTGTCACGAGTCCGTTTTTGTCTTGGTATTGCCGGTCGTTAGACCGGCGTGGGGGGTGCTACGACCTGACCTGGTATTCAGCGTCGAGGGTGCGGCCTTTCCAGGAGTGGTGGCCGGCGTCGGCCGTGCTCTCAAAGTGCTGGAGGGTGCGTTTGCCGACCGCACGGGCGAAGAGAAAGCTGATGCCGCCGGCCACCGCCACGCCCAACAAGGGCAGGAGACGACCAAGGGCCGACCGTTGGCTGGCCCGCAGCCCAAGGTAGAAGAGGGGCCGGTTTAACCCGGTGGCGGCGGCTTGCCTGGACAAATGTTGGGCGGTATAGCGGGCCGCCTTTTTGCCCAGTGCGTCGACACCGGCCGCCATGCTGAATATCTTTAAGGCCTCTTTTTGCACCTGCGGCAACAAAGGATTTTTGCCGTACACCACCGACAATTCCAGCACCAACCGGTAAATGACCACGCTCAGTACCATTACATCCACGGCCACCCCGCCGAGAATGGCAATCAATGTGCCGAGTCCCGGGAAAACAGCGGGCAACGCCGTGATGGCGCCGACCACGCCGCAGAGTTTGGCCCGCTCGGTGATCAACAACCACGCCAGTTGCCGGTTGGTGTGGTGCGGATGCCGCTCGCGCAACCTGGCCACTTTTTCCTGGGCGGCCTGTGCCCAGTGGTAATTGTAATGATTAAAGAAGAACACGCTCGGCCCTCTTCCCAATGGTACGGTTTAGAACCATCATAGCATACTCTGCGGCGACCGCGCCACGCGACCCTTTTCCCAAGTTATTTGCGCTGTAAGCATTTTTGCCCGGGAAGACAAATGCTTCAGTAAACAAAGAGTATTGCCGGCGGTATCCAGTCCGTATTATCAATGCGTCCGAGCCAGCGAAGATACCGATTAACCTCGTCGGCCAACGTCGAACTGGCGTAGTTGGCGTTCAGGATGTCGTCATAGGCCGCTGCCGCGGGACCTCCGGAAGCGGTGCCAACCGCGAAAGAAACAACAAAGCGTTGTCCTTGAAGTTGCGCTGGATATCCGTAAGGGTACCGTTTAGCTCCCGCAGCTTGTCCAGACCGCCCCGGGCCTGAATGTACGTCTCGAAGAACTCCTGGTCCCGCTCCCGCACCGTCAGGCGGTAACGATCAGGCGTCCCGAACACCGGATTGCCCTTCTCAATCAGGAATTGCTCGATGCCCTCTGACCCACACCGGCCACCAAGTGCACTACAGCGACCAGAATGCCCAGGCCGTGGACAGCTGGCCGTCCGGTGGGTGTCCCCGTTGCGGGTTGAGACTGCCGGTCACCCGTGCTAAAATTGGGTCATATTTCTCTACCGCGACGAGGAGGCGGGAGATTTGCCCGATTTGGTGCGTAATCGTTATCTGACCGTTCAGCGCCGGGCGGACGGTTTGATGGTCCAGACCGTTCAATGTGGCACCGTTACCGAAGCGAGTGCCCAGCTTTTGGTGGATCCACGCACGTTCATAGTCCGGAAGGCGCGGTGGGAATGGCACCGGCCTCCGGGTGGACGACCGCCCGTAAGCACCGCCGTTCCGGAGCTGGAGGGCGTCGAAGCTTACTTCCAAAAGGGAGCGTCTGCTTTCCGGATGGCACTGGAAAACTATCCACCCCTGGCGTGCGAGCTCTTTATCGAAAACATCCGCGCCTTGATCCAGGCCGAATCGTTTCTTTACGCGGAACGGGGTTACCCGTCGCTGGACGCTTACGTGGAACACTGGAAGACTTTTTATCTTGGTTCCTGCCGGTACTACAGCAACTTGGACCGGGTTGAAGCGGGTTGGGGCCGCTACGTCGGCCAGCGCCCCGGGACCAACCTGTTTAACCGGTTCGAGTTTCTGACCCGCAGTTCGTCCGTGGACGGCGTCACGGTTTGCGCCGTGCTGAGTGATTCCTTCCACGAGATGTCTCTCAAACTGGTTCTGACCGGTGAAAACCTGAAAGTCAGGCAGGCCGACGGCGCGGTGCTCCGGGCCCCCGACCGGCTTTGTTTCGAGACGGCCGCGCTGGTGTCCGGCCTGGAGGGTGCGGTTTTGGCGGGGAAATCCAAGAAAGAAATCGCTTCTCTGCTTGGAGGCGGACAGGGCTGTGTACACTTGATCAACCTGGCTGCCGCTGTTAGAGAAATTATCCGCGCCGAATGAAGGTTTTTAAGAAGGATTTTGTTTATCGCGTGCGAAGTAAGTGCCAGAAAACAATTAAGCTTGTAGAATTCGAACAGACAACGTCCTGCGCGGAGGGGGTGACCTGAAGGCAAGGGACGGGGGCAAGACACAGTGGCCCATCCTTTGCCGGGATGGGCTGTTACTTTATAGTGGGGGGAGTGCGTGTATGGAAACCCGGATTGGGGTAGTGGGTATCGTGGTGGAGAACCGTTCCGAAACGGCACCGAAAGTCAACGACATTCTGGGGATGTACGCCGATATTATCGTGGGTCGCATGGGTATTCCCTACCGGGCGAAAAACGTGGCGGTGATAGCGTTGATTGTGGATGGGTCCACCGACGCCATTGGCGCTTTGACGGGAAAGTTGGGGGCGCTGCCGGGGGTCAAGGTGAAAAGCGCCCTCACGGGGAGGCGGGCTTGATTGTGGGGGACGAAACTAAAAGTGCTGTGCGGGGAGGTCCGCCGGGGAAGGCAGGGGGCATACCCCCGGGAGCGGGGGCGAGCGCCGGTATACGGGTGGAAAAGGACCTGCTGGGCCAGGCGGCTGTGCCACGCGATGCTTACTACGGCCTGCATGCGCTGCGGGCCTCGAAAAATTTTGCCGTTTCCGGTGTTGGTATCCACCCGGAGCTTGTCCGGGCACTGGCGCTGGTAAAAAAGGCGGCGGCGCTGGCCAATATTGAAATCGGCTTGCTGGACGCCCGGCGCGGTACGGCCATCGTTCAGGCGGCGGAGGAGCTGGCCGAGGGCCGGTGGCGGGACCAGATTATTGTGGACGCTTTTCAGGGCGGGGCTGGCACCTCAACCAACATGAATGTCAACGAGGTGATTGCCAACCGCGCTATTGAGCTCCTCGGTGGGGAGAAGGGGGATTATACGGTAGTTCACCCTCTGGACCATGTCAATCTGGGGCAGTCCACCAACGATGTTTATCCCACCGCGCTGCGGGTGGCTGCCATTGCACTGGTGCGAAGGCTTGCAGAAGCGACGGCCACCTTGCAGGGAGCGCTGCAGGCCAAGGAAAAAGCCTTTGCGTCGGTATTGAAGGTGGGACGTACCGAACTGCAGGATGCTGTTCCGGTTACCCTGGGACAGGAGTTCGGTGCCTGGGCCGAGGCGGTGGCCCGCGATTGGTGGCGGCTTTACAAGGCGGAGGAGCGGTTGCGCCAGATCAACCTCGGCGGCACCGCGGTCGGTACGGGGCTGAACGCTAACCGGCGGTATGTCTACCGCGTTGTCGAGATCCTGCGCGAGCTGACCGGATACGGCCTGGCAAGAGCCGAAAACAGCTTCGAAGCCACACAAAACGCCGATGTTTTCAGCGAAGTTTCCGGGTTTTTGAAGACGGCCGCCGTCAACCTGGCTAAAATCGCCGGTGATTTGCGACTCCTTTCTTCGGGGCCGCGGGCCGGCTTGGGCGAAATAAAACTGCCCGAAGTACAGGCCGGTTCTTCCATTATGCCGGGTAAGGTCAACCCCGTAATTCCGGAAATGGTCACCCAAGTGGCCTACCAGGTCATGGCCAACGACTTCGCCATCAGTGTCGCGGCCGCGTCCGGACAGCTGGAGCTCAATGCCTTCCTGCCACTGGTTGCGCATAACCTCCTGCAGTCCCTCACTATGCTCACCGGGGCGGTCGAAATTTTTGCCGCGAAGTGCATCGAAGGCATCCAGGCCGATGAGCAGCGCTGTCGTACCTTACTGGAGGCCAGCCAGGGCGTAATCACGGCTTTTGTGCCCTACATCGGGTACGAAAAAGCCGCCGAGATAGCAGCAAAGGCGGCGGTGGTCCGGAAACCTGTGACCGAACTTCTGGTGGAGGAGGGGCTGTTTACGCGGGAGGAGGTGGAAAAAGTGACGCAGCCCGAGGAGCTCACCACGCCGGGGGTGGCCGGGGCGCGGTATTTCAGGCAGAAACAAAGCGGCAAACGAGCGGGAAGTGGTCCGGACAGCAATTAATTTGAAAATACTAAAAATGTTGAGGAGGCCTTATTTATGCTGACTCCGGAGGAACGGGCCTGGCGCGACAAGCGCCTGACCCAAATCGCGGCTTACGAGACTGCCGAAAAAAGACGTGATTTTATCGACGACGAAAAGATTTGGGACATTCTGCGGCGTAAAAGCAACCCCACACGGCAAGAAGTGGAAGAGGTGTTAAGTAAAGCAAGGGAGCTTCGCGGCCTAACGCCGGAGGAAACGGCCGCCCTGTTGAATGTTGGAGATGCGGATCTCTGGGAGGCTATTTTTGAAACGGCGCTCTGGATCAAGCGTGAAGTGTACGGCAACCGCATTGTGCTGTTTGCGCCCCTGTATATTTCCAGCAAGTGCGTTAACAACTGCGTGTATTGCGGTTTCCGGCATAGTAACGAGGCGGTGACCGAAAAAACGCTGGCGATGGATGAACTGGAGAGAGAAATCAAAATACTGACTTCCAAGGGGCATAAACGACTTATTGTGGTTTACGGTGAGCATCCGGTAAGCGATGTTGACTTTATGTGCCGCACCATCGAAAAAATTTACGCTACCAAGAACGGCCGGGGCGAAATCAGGCGCGTTAACGTCAACGCCGCACCTCTTACCGTAGAAGAATACCGGCGGTTAAAAGAGATCGGTATCGGCACCTACCAGGTCTTTCAGGAGACCTACCACCATGAAACCTACCGGAAAATGCACCCGGCGAATACGCTTAAGAGTTCCTACCTCTGGCGGCTTTTGGCCCTGCACCGGGCGCAGGAAGCAGGAATCGACGATGTGGCCATCGGGGTACTTTTCGGACTCTACGACTGGCGGTTCGAGGTTTTGGGGCTGCTCTACCACGCCATGGATCTGGAGCGGGAGTTCGGGATAGGGCCACACACTATTTCGTTCCCCAGGTTGGAACCGGCGGTGAATACTCCTTTTACCACTCAATCCCCCTATCTCGTTGCTGACGAAGATCTCAAGAAGATCATCGCCGTTTTGCGGTGTGCCGTCCCTTATACCGGCATGATTCTTACCTGTCGGGAGCGGCCCGAGCTGCGGCGGGAACTCATCCCGCTGGGGGTATCCCAGGTAGATGCCGGTTCCCGCATCGCCGTGGGCGGTTACGCAGAAATGGAGCGGGAACGTATTCCGGAGCGCGAGCAATTCCAACTGGGCGATACACGTTCTCTGGACGAGTTTATCTATGAACTTTGCCAAAATGGATATATCCCGTCCTTCTGTACTGCCGGCTACCGCGCCGGGCGGACGGGCTGTCACTTCATGTCCTTCGCCAAGAAAGGGCTTGTCAAGAACTTCTGCGTGCCGAACGCCGTACTCACGTTCAAAGAATACCTGCTGGATTACGCCACGCCGGTCACCCGGGAGCTGGGAGAGCAAACCATTGACCGGTATCTGGCAGAACTCGGCCGGCACATGCCGCAGCGGGCTGAAACGCTGCAAGCGATGCTGGCCCGGATGGAGGCAGGGGAACGTGACCTGTACATCTAAAGAGCAAAAGCCGGTAAGCGGGGAGCTGGCCGGGATAGTAGATTTGGCGCTCTGTGAACCGGATCTGGTGCGGGCGTTGCGAAAGGCGGCTGAAGCGGCGTGCGCGGTTTACGGCGTGCCCAAGATTTACTTTGCGCAAGCCCTGGGGAAACGCCTGCACTACCTGACCGGCTATGGCGAAGAGACCTATCTGCCGGCGGTAAAAGAACCCCTGGACGGTGGGATATGGGTTTTCTTTGAGGGCGGCGAATCATTAACCGCAGAGCAGAAAACACGGCTGGTGACCGCCTTGAAACAGATAGTTGCCGCATATACCCGTCCCAATGACAGCTGCGGGGCTTCCGTAACCGCCATTAACAAGGAGTCGCCAGGAGGGAAGTTGTAAAGATGAGTCTTAACGCAACGCCGCGCGGACAGCGCCTGCACATCGCGCTTTTCGGCCGCCGCAACGCCGGCAAGTCGAGTCTTATTAACGCCCTGACAAATCAGGAGGTGGCCATTGTCTCCGAGGTTCCCGGCACTACGACCGACCCGGTGGCAAAGGCCATGGAGATCTTACCGCTCGGGCCGGTGATGTTCATTGATACCGCCGGGCTTGACGATACGGATTACCTGGGTGCCTTACGGGTCAAAAAAAGTCTCGAGGTGCTCCGGAAAACCGACCTGGTGCTTTTGGTAGTCGACCCGGCCTGGGGAATCGGAGAATACGAGCGCAACATCGCCGGCAAGGCCGGAGAACACGGCATACCTGTAATCGGTGTGCTCAACAAGGTCGATCTCTATCCCGAAACGGAGCCCGCCTCCTGGTCCGAGAAGTTAGCGGTGCCCTGGGTCGCGGTGAGCGCGCTCAAAAAACAGGGCATTGACCGGCTTAAGCGGGTAATGATCCGTTATGCGCCGCAAGATTGGACGGTGTCCACCATCGTAGGAGACCTGATCGGGCCGGGCGACACGGTGGTTTTAGTAATCCCGATTGACAAGGCGGCGCCCAAAGGGCGCCTTATCCTGCCCCAGCAGCAGGTAATCCGGGATATCCTCGAACAAGATGCGGTGGCCGTAATGGTTAAGGAACGCGAACTGCGTCACGCCCTGGACAATATGATCGCCCGCCCCAGGTTAGTGGTAACCGATGCTTCCGCTTACCTCAAAGCCGTGGCGGACACGCCGCCCGATGTTTTATTCACCTCTTTTTCCATCCTTTTTGCACGGTACAAGGGAGACCTCAACACCCTGGTGGCCGGAGCGAAAGCCGTGCAGGACCTGCGGCCGGGAGACAGGATTCTGGTTGCCGAAGCCTGCACGCATCACCCGATCGAAGACGATATCGGCCGGGTGAAAATTCCCCGATGGCTCCGGCAAACAGTAGGAGGGGAACTGCACTTCGACGTGATCAGCGGGGGCGGCGCGTTGCCGAAGAACCTCGGGGACTACAAGCTTATCGTGCACTGCGGCGCCTGTATGCTGAACCGCAAGCAGATGCTTTACCGCATCATGGAAGCCCGGGAAGCAGGGGTTCCCATCGTGAATTACGGGGTCCTGCTGGCGTACATGCACGGGGTGCTCCACCGGGCCTTGTCACCTTTTCCGGCCGCTTTAGCCCTTTTGGATCAGGAACCTTGGGACGAAGATGCGGTACTCCGGCGCTGGCCGGCAGGTGCAGAGGGGGACTCCGGATGAGGCCGGCGTTCGCCGCCGCACTGGCGAAGGGTGTGCGGACCCACATGCTGTCGAGGGAAGAAGTAGCCCTGTTGCTCCGGGCCGAAGGGGAAGAAGCAGCCGCCCTGCTGCGGGCGGCCGACAGGGTGCGGGCCGGGTACCTGGGGGAAAAGGTGCACTTGCGGGCCATTATCGAGTTTTCCAACTACTGCGGTAACAATTGCCTTTACTGTGGGTTGCGGCGGGACAACCGTCTTCTTTTCCGTTACCGGATGTCCCTGGACGAAATCCTGGCCGCTGCCCGGCAGGCCCGCACCGCGGGGTACCGGACCATTGTCCTACAGGCCGGTGAGGATCCGGCCTATTCCGCAGGTGAGCTGGCTCGCCTGATCCGGCGGATGAAAGACGAATTGGACGTGGCCGTCACCCTCTCCCTTGGTGACCGCTCCAGAAGTGACTACCGCCGCCTGCGTGAAGCAGGAGCGGACCGTTACCTGCTCAAGCACGAGACGGCGGACCCGGTGCTGTTTGCACGCCTGCGCCCCGGTACCACTCTTGAAAAACGCCTTGAAAGGTTGCGCTGGCTCCAGGAACTGGGTTACCAGGTGGGAGCCGGAAACATGGTCGGGCTTCCCGGTCAGACCATAGAAACGCTTGCCGACGATATTCTCTTGCTTCAAGAGCTCCGGGTCGAAATGGCTGGAATCGGTCCCTTCATTCCCCACCCGGACACTCCCCTGGCCGGTGCTCCGGCCGGGTCCCTGGAGATGACTCTGAAGGTGCTGGCGGTTACGCGAATCCTCCTACCTTATACCTTCTTGCCGGCCACGACCGCGGTGGCCACCCTCGCCCCGGACGGGCGGCAGCGGGCCTTGCAGGCGGGTGCCAATGTTGTGATGCCCGATCTTACCCCACCGCCGTACCGGCGGCATTACGCCCTCTACCCCGGCCGGAACCGGCCCGTAGGGGAAGGAACGGCATCGTTTGCCTGGTGGGTCCAGGAAATGGCGCGCATGGGGCGGGAAGTAACCGCTGATTACGGCCATATCCCGCGGGGCAGCGGCTCTGCGCACGGGTAGAAGCAATTTGGGTGGCAAGATCCGGGCGGATACCGGATGTGTGCGTTGTAAAGGAGCCGGCCGCCGTCCAGGCCGAGTACCTGTCCGTTAACAAAGGCGGCAGCCGGAAAAGCCAGGAAAGCGCAGGCCGCGGCGATGTCTTCCGGCCGGCCCAGGCGGCCGCGGGAAATGGCGTCGGCCAGGATTTTCTGCTCCTCAGGGTTCAGTTCTTCCCAGAGCATATCGGTAGCGCAATAAATTGTAGACTTACCTTTCGCCGGTTTGAAATCGGTTTTTCTTAACCGTATACCAATCTTCGGGAGGAAATGCTTCCAGAAGAGAGGATTGCGGACGGCAGATGGCGAAAAACAGTAAAATAAGTAATAGTGATATCACGCAACACCTGGCGCGGGAAACTAAGGGCGCCGGCACTTTGACTTGGGAGGTGAATTAGCAGCGTCCCCCCAGAAGGAGGCGGGTTTCTCCGTTGCGATTCCATGAACCATGACTATGTGTTTTTACTAGAGCGGGCTGGTTTCCGGCAGCTGCAGGAGGAGGTCGCCAGAGTAACCGGTTTGGCGGTGATCACCACCGACACGCACGGTCGCCCGCTGCTGGGAAAATGCAACGTTTCCCCCTTCTGCGCCCTGGTAAACAGCACCTGGGAGGGGAAAATGGCGTGTGAAACCTTCCGCCGGACGCTGGTTAGCACTGTCCTGTCCGCCGGGGAATGCCGGCAGGTTTGCCACGCGGGGTTGATCAGCCTGGGTGCACCGGTGGGCGACCAGGCGGTGCTCATCGCCGGCGGCGTAGCCACCGGCCCGCTGGCGGAGTGGCAACTTGCCCGGTTGGCGGAGGAGGTGCACTGTTCCCGAGAGGAGCTCGCGGAACGGGCGCGGCAGGTGCCGGTATGGCCGGGAGCACGGCTTGCCGAGGTTGGTGCCCTTGTCCGGACACTGGCCTCTTTCGCGGCCGGCTCACTCGACAGCTACCGCATGTTCATCCATGTACTGCGCCTGAGCGATCTCATCGCGACCGAGCACCGGGAGGACGTGATCATCTCCCGGGTGGTACGGGAAACCGCCTGCATACTGGATGCGTCGGTGTGCCTTTTGCGCGTTTACGACGAAGAGAAAAAAGTGCTTGTGGCCCGCGGCATCTACGGCATTGGGGAAGCGGTGCGCGAGGCGATCAGGGAAATTCCGGTGGATGATACAGTTGCCGGCGCGGTGTTCAAGGCCGGGCGGCCGGTGGCACTACCGGACATCCGTACCGCCGGCGGGAAAATGCTGCTCCCGCAGCTTGTGCCGGCGGTGAAAAGCGCCCTGATCGCGCCGCTGCGGGCGGGAGTCCGCGTTCTGGGAACCCTCAGCGTCTACGCGGCGGCGCCGCGTGTGTGGGACGAGGCGACTATCAGTTCCCTGGCCGCCATTGCGGCCAAAATGGCGCTCGCCCTGGAAAACGCCCGCCTCTACTCGGCGCTGAAGGACAACTACCTGAGCGCCGTGCAGGCGCTGGCAGCGGCCCTGGAGGCCAAAGATGTGTATACGCGGGGGCACTCCGTGCGGGTGGCCCGGTTGGCGCGGGCGTGTGCCCGGGTGCTCGGGCTCGGTACCGAGGAACAGGAACAGGTTTACCTGGCCGCGCTCCTGCACGACATAGGGAAAATCGGGGTGGCCGACAGCATCCTGCTGAAGCCCGGACCCTTGAGCGCGGATGAATGGCAGGAAATCCGGAACCACCCCGTGGTGGGGTCCAGGATACTGGAGCCGGCCAGTTTCCCGGCGGCGGTGGTCGCCGCCGTGCGCTACCACCACGAGGATTACGGCGGCGGGGGGTATCCCGACGGCCTGGTGGGGGAAGAGATACCTTTCCTGGCGCGGGTCATCCGCGTGGCCGATGCCTACGACGCGATGACGTCCGCCAGGCCTTACCGGCCCGCGCTTACGCGTGGGGAGGCGCTTGCGGAGTTGCAACAGGGAGTGGGCCGGCAGTTCGACCCCCGCGTGGTGGCGGCTTTCCTGCGGATTTCCGGTGAAGAAATAAAGGATACGGGGGGGGAGGGGGGGAGGGGGGGTACTCTGATTACCCTCCTGACCGAAGTCTTGTCCACCCTAGGAAACTTTCGAGACGAATCTAGGATATAGGCACCTTGCAAAAAAATTGCCGGGGGTACTTCCGACCCACGAAACGAATGTCCGGACCGGGCGGCCGCCACTCAAGCCAGCGGTGGGCACAGGGGCGGCGGTCCAGGTGGTCGGGGGAATTGTAGCCACAGGGAGGGTTGGCTGGTGTTTTGACCACTCAGGCTGCACCCTGTCGGCTGTGGGTGCTGCCCTGCCGGGAGGCAAAATCGCTGACGGCGCAAAAAGCTTGCCAAACTTCGGGCTTGACCTTCTCAAAGGCGGAGAATAGAATAAAAATTACGGGTAGCTTGAAGCTTCCGCAGAAACTTATGTATGTAGAAAGTTGATACCCCGACCGATAAAGGTTAACATTGCCAAGCAGTCAAAGTTAACAAAAGTAAATTATTTATAAAGTTAAACTAACAGACCACGAAGGTCTGCCGAAAGGCACAGTGGACTTTCGAGGTCTTTTGTTTTTACGGGGTAGGTCTGTCGTCAGTAGCACCTGTCTAAAAACCAGAAAGGGGTGAGAAAAACGAGCCGTACAAAGTTTATTTGCAGGTTCAGTGCTGCGTAAGTCAGATAACCTGGGTAAGGAGGGAAATCATGGCAGAGTTGGAGCGCGGAGAAGAACAGCGCCGGGAAATCACCCGCCGTACGTTTTTGAAGCTTATGTCCGGCCTGGGACTGGCCGGAGTGGCTGTGTTAAGCGGGGGGTGTTTGAAGCCGCTGGCTGAGCAGGTCGGGGGTGAAGGTTGGTTACCGCCCCGGTACGGCACACCGGATATTCGGCCGGACCAGATACGGGGAAAAGTGTCCATAAACAAAGACGACCCGGCGCTGGTCGTGGACGACCGTTTGTGTGATCTCTGCGGGCGGTGCGTGGAGGCCTGCCATAAAGTACAAAGCGTCTTCGGCTATTACCAGTTACCGATCAAGGATGAAGTCATCTGCGTCCACTGCGGGCAGTGCGCCCTAGCCTGTTCCCCCGGCGCCATCCGCGAGCGTGATGATACCGCGCAGGTGGAAGAATGGCTGCGTGATCCGAGCAAGTTCGTGGTGGTGCAAACGGCCCCGGCCACCAGGGTGTCTCTGGGAGAAGAGTTCGGTTTGCTGCCGGGCACCTGGGTAGCCGGACAGCAGGTGGCGGCCCTGCGCCGTCTCGGATTCGACGCCGTTATGGATACCAACTTCACGGCCGACCTGACCATTATGGAAGAAGCTACCGAGCTCATCAAGCGGGTGAAAGGAGAGTGTCCGCAACCGCTGCCCTTAATAACCTCCTGTTCCCCCGGCTGGATCAAGTTCTGTGAGTACTTTTACCCCGAGCTACTGCCGCATCTCTCGACCTGTAAATCTCCCCAACAAATGTTCGGCGCTTTAGTTAAAACCTATTATGCCAAGGTCATGGGCCTGGACCCTGAAAACATCGTTTCGGTGTCCATCATGCCCTGTACCGCGAAAAAATTCGAGGCCAAGCGCCCCGAGATGAACAGCAGCGGCATTTACTGGGGTAAACCCGAGATACGGGACGTGGACGCGGTACTCACTACCCGGGAACTGGCCCGGATGCTGAAAAAGAGCGGGCTTCACCTGGCTACGCTGCCCGCAGAAGAATACAACTCTCTGATGGGCGAAAGCACCGGTGCCGCCACCATTTTCGGGGCAACCGGCGGCGTGATGGAGGCAGCGGTGCGTACCTTTTACTTCTTTGTGACCGGGGAGGCGCCACCGCCGCAGCTTATGGAACTGACACCTGTCCGGGGATTGACCGGGGTCAAAGAAGGGAAGCTGACTATACCGGGGGTCGGTCAGGTACAGGTAGCCGTGGCGCACGGCTTGGCCAACGCCCGGGTCGTTTTAGAAGCGGTAAAAGCCGGGCAGGCACCCTGGCACTTTATTGAAGTTATGGCCTGTCCCGGCGGCTGTATCGGCGGCGGCGGCCAGCCCAAAACGGTTGTCCCCCCTTCGGATGAAGTGCGCCAGCAGCGGATAGCCGCCCTGTATGAAGCCGACGCCCAGATGGCCAAGCGGGAAAGTCACGAAAATGCCGAGCTGGCCGCTCTCTACCAGAATTTCCTGGGCCACCCGTCGAGCAAGTTGGCCCACGAACTATTGCATACCAAATATTACTCGCGGGCCGACAAGCTGGTACGGGTTGAACCCGCCGGAAGGTCATAGGGGGTGCTTGGCCGGTGACAGAAGAAAAGGGAGTGTTGGTGGACATCACCCGTTGTATAGGTTGTGGGGCCTGTACCGTGGCCTGCCGCATGCACAACAAGCTAGACGGTGCTACCGAGAAAAAAGCAGGAGGCCGAGAAAGAGAGGGCGGGCTGGTTGCCGGACGATGGACGGTAGTGAACGCCTACGATGTAATGCGGAACGGGGAGCCAGTACGCCGGTTTGTAAAAAGACAGTGCCTGCATTGCCGGGAACCGGTTTGTGTTGAGGTTTGTTTCGCCCGCGGGTTGGCCAAGGCGCCTGACGGTCCGGTGTTGTACAGCGGCCGGAGGGTATGCGTCGGCTGCCGCTACTGCCAGTTGGCCTGTCCCTTTGGAGTCATCACGATGGAGTGGGGAGAAGTCTTTTCGCGGGTCAGCAAGTGCCAGATGTGCTACGACCGCCTACAGGAAGGTTTGGCACCCGCCTGCGTGGCAGCCTGCACGACTGAAGCGCTGCAGTTCGGCCGGCGGGATGATTTGCTGCACGAAGCCCGGCAGCGGATTGCCAAGCACCCGGACCGCTACGTTCCCCATATCTTCGGGGAAAAAGAGGTTGGGGGAACTAACTGGCTTTATCTTTCCGACGTTCCTTTCGCCGAACTCGGGTTTAACACCGAAGTTATGGACAAGAGTATTACGACCTATACTTGGAAATACATCCGAAAAGCCCCCATCCTGGCGGTCAGCCTGCCGCTTGTCTTCGCGGCGCTTTACGTGTACACCAAGCGGCGCAACGAAAACGAGCACGGCCACTGACCGGTGGTTGGCGATTCTAACTAGGCCAACCAGTCGACTCCGTCCTCGCAGGAGGACAACGGTAGTCGTAAACCGGGCCGGAACCTTAACCGGGAAGGTGTTTAATAACCTTCCCGGTTTTTAATCGTTCAACCCGAGTTAGATTTCTCTACGCCGCTGTGTGCAGGTTGTCTGGAAATTTAAAATTTTTGCTCGGGGACAGCAGGAAGTTGTTCAAAAACGGAGAATTGAATTAGCGATATAATCCGGGGGTACGAAACCCCCACAGCGAGGGATTTTCAGGCAAGTCAGAGTTTGCGGGCCGGCCCGGTCTGAAGGGCCGGTGTTGGAAATTGGTTAGAGGACCACGAAGGTCTGCCGAAAGGTATACAAGACTTTTGTGGTCTTTGTTTTTGGGGGTGAAAGCGACCTAACCAGGAGCGGCTTACTGCAGGAATGTTGAAACGGATCTGGAAAGGAGTGACTTGGTGATGTCGGGGGAGTTCAGCCCGAGGCTTATTGCTTTTCTTTGTAACTGGTGCAGTTACGGGGGAGCGGATTTGGCCGGTGTGAGCCGGTTGCAGTATCCCCCCAACATTCGAGTTGTTCGGGTGATGTGCTCCGGGAGGGTAGACCCGGCCTTTATCCTGAAGGCCTTTTTCGACGGGGCCGACGGAGTGTTGGTAGGAGGCTGTCACCCTGGTGACTGCCATTACATTAAAGGGAACTATTATGCTGAACGGCGCATCAAAATAACGCAGCGGCTGCTGGATATTCTGGGGATCGGCCGGGAGCGGTTGCGGCTGGAGTGGGTATCCGCCGCCGAAGGCACCAAGTTTGCGGCTGTGGTCAATGATTTTACAAGCCGTTTGCAGGAGCTCGGCCCCCGCACTTCGCGTGTATCGGACGCTAATTATGATGCTCTGGCCCGGGTGGCCTCAGCGATGGGGTCTGTAGGCACACAGACGTTGAAGGGGAACACCTGTATGGCAGACCTCGCTAAATATTTTCTCGGCTTTACTCAGCGGGAATCCTGTGCCGAATGCATCCCGTGCCGCATAGGCACCAAGCGTATGCTGGAAATCCTGGAACGGGTAGTGGATGGGCAGGCAGAAGAGGCTGAGCTTTCCTTGCTGGAGCAGGTGGCTTCCGCTGTAGGTCCTGCGGCTAAATGCGGCCTGGGGCGCATTGCCGGCGAGGTAGTAGTAAATGCGCTCAAGTACTGCCGGGACGAGTTTAAGACCCACCTCCAGGGTACCTGCCCGGGTACCGTGGAAGCCAATCCGGGATGGGAACCCATTGTGGGAACCGGAGGTTATTAAACGTGATGGGGGTTTCATCCGGAGTCCTGCCCCAAGTTCCCCCCGAAGCAAGCGTCGCGGGCACAGCCGCTTTGCTGGGGATTGAAACCCCGGTGCTGTGCTGTATAAAGGGCGTTGACCGGGCGGGAACGGATCGCGCGGGCGTGGTCGCAGTTGTCCACCCGCTGCAAGAAAAGGCGGATGTGTCATACCGGGGGTTGCTGCTGGTTAACTGGGTGCTGCGTGAACTGGTGCGTCGGTGTGGGAACCAGGACGTCTTCAGTGTGGAGGTCCTCCGTCATTTTCTGGAGTTGGTTCAGGAGGCATCCTGCGGGAGGTGTATTCCCTGCCGCCTGGGGACCAGACGGATGTTAGAGTACGTTAGTGGGCTGGTGCGCGGCACCGCCGTGCGGTTTTCCCCGGACGAATTGGCGGCCATGGCGAGGTTTGTGGGAGTTTCGTCCAGGTGCGACCTTGGCCGTATAGCAGGCAAATTAGTGGCCAATACCGTTTGTTGTTACCGCCGGGCATTTGAACGGTATCCGGTTCAAGAGGCGGCACTTGGCTTTTGAAGCGTTGAGACTAAAGGAGGGGGATGCATGGGAAAGGTAAGCCTGCAAATTGACGGGCAGCCGGTGACGGTGGAAGCGGGAACCAGCATTCTGGATGCCGCAGCCCAGGTAGGAATAAAAATACCTACGCTTTGTTACTTGGAAGAAATCAACAAAGTAGGCGCCTGTCGTATCTGTGTGGTAGAGGTCGAAGGAGAGAAAGATCTTGTGGCGGCCTGTAACACGCCGGCGGAGGACGGTATGGTGGTACATACCAACACCCCGGCCGTGCGTGCCAGCCGCCGTACGACCCTGGAGCTGATTTTATCAGACCACCCTGCGGAATGTCTTACCTGTGTTCGCAACGGCAACTGTGAGCTACAGGCGCTGGCTTCCCAACTGAACGTGCGCACGGTCCGGTTTGGTGGAGCCACGCATGCCGGGCTGCCACGGGATGACTCTACCCCAGCCCTGGTGCGTGACCCCCGCAAATGCATACTCTGCGGGCGGTGTGTCAGCGTCTGCAACAATATCCAGGCCGTGGGGGCCATAGAGTTGCAAGGTCTGGGTTTTGAAGCCTTCATCGGCCCGCCGGCCAACCTCGAACTGGCCGCGACATCGTGCGTGCAGTGCGGTCAATGCGCGCTGGTTTGTCCTACAGCAGCCATTGCCGAAAAGGATGATATTGACAAGGTGTGGGCTGCCCTGGCCGATCCGCAGAAGCACGTGGTGGTGCAAACGGCGCCAGCCACGCGCGTCACCGTCGGCGAGGAATTCGGTCTGACCCCCGGCACGCCGGTAACCGGGAAAATGGTTGCCGCCTTCAGGAGACTCGGCTTTGACGCCGTATTTGACACCAACTTCGCAGCGGACCTGACCATTATGGAAGAGGGGTCGGAACTTATCGAGCGCGTTAAAAACGGAGGAGTTTTGCCGCAGTTCACATCGTGCTGTCCCGGGTGGATCAAGTACGTTGAGCATTTTTACCCTGCGTTCTTGCCGCATATTTCCAGTTGCAAGTCGCCGCAGCAAATGTTCGGTGCCGTCGCCAAAACGTACTACGCCCAGAAAATTGGCATCGATCCGGCCGACATCTTCGTCGTTTCGGTGATGCCTTGTACGGCCAAAAAGTTTGAAGCCGAGCGACCAGAGATGAACGCGGCGAGCACATACTGGAACAACCCCCGGATTCACCGCGATGTGGACGCGGTACTCACTTCGCGGGAATTAGTCCGTATGATCAAACAGGCGGGCATTGATTTTGCCGACTTGCCGCCGGATGAATATGATAAGCCGTTGGGGGTTTCTACAGGTGCCGCGGCCATCTTCGGTGCGACCGGCGGTGTGCTGGAAGCGGCTCTACGCACGGCCTACGAGTTGTTGACTGGAAAGACTTTGGAGAAGGTCGATTTTCACGAAGTGCGGGGGCTTAAAGGTGTTAAAGAAGCGGTAGTGCCGGTGAACGGTACGGAATTGAAGGTGATGGTGGTGCACGGGCTGAACAACGCCCGTTACGCGATGGAAAAGCTCAAGGCCGGTGCGCTGAAGGATTATCATTTTATTGAGGTTATGTGCTGTCCGGGCGGGTGTATCGGCGGCGGCGGTCAACCGATTCCTACGGATACGCCGGTGAGACACCGCCGCATTGAAGGTATTTACCAGGTGGATGCGGCTATGAAGTACCGTAAATCACACGAAAATCCGGCCATTAAGGAACTTTACGAAGAGTTTCTCGAAAAACCTCTCGGGCACAAGTCGCATACCTTGCTGCACACACAATACACACCGCGGGGCTAAACGGGGTGAAAAGGGGAAATTCGTCACAACGCACCATCTGTACGGCTCGCAGCCGGTGACCTGTGCTGGAACGCAGAATAACCTGTTGCGGTCTGAAAAGCCATTCCCGCCCCTGCTGATACGGGGGCTTTGCCGGCAGGATAATTATCTCCTGCCGGCTTTTTTCGTGCGCCCGGCACGGATGTTGTCTTTAAGGTAAAAGTCCCGAATGCCGCACACTTACGCTTGCATTAGGGGTTCCATATTCGAGAGAGGCCTCCTTTCGAATGTGTGGTTTATTTTTCTTCTCTTCAACCCCACTTCTAAGGGAAGGCCTCTCTTTCCTTTCCACCTTGACCCCCTCTCCCCGAACCTCATTTGCCCGGAACTATTTTTACTCATAGGCCCCGGAGAGCACCTTCAGGAGCCGCAGAGGACTCCGGGGGTTAGTAGCGAATATCGGTGCTCCAGTTGCAGCCGTTGTTGTTGTCCCAGTTGTTAGCACTGTCCTTGAAGCAGAAGTTACATTCCTTTTGTCCGTGCATGGAAATAGAGCAGACGAAGGCGCCGTCGGGCTCCCGTTTCATTTCCGCAAACCCGGAGTTGTTCCATCCGTCAAATCCGTAGTGAATGAATACACGGTCGGCGCCGCTTTCCTTGAGCAGCCCCTCGTACCGGATGGTAGCGTGTCGGTCCTTCAGACTGGGTGAAGGTATGACGTCAACACGGTTATCCAAAAAATTTCGCCCTTGTGCAACGTACACAGCGATCAAACCTCCTAATAAACATTTTGGTTTACACTGCATAGAGTTTGCAGTCCATCCGAAATCATAACCGGAAGTATCCGCCAGCCGAACGAGTGGGGCACTACGGCTAAAAGTTGGGCCAAAAATCTGATTTGCGCAATAATTTGGCAACGTATTGACAGTCCGCAGAAAAGAAGGGTATGCTATCCACAAAAGTTAGTGAATGCGGTAGCATTCACATCTAAGGGGGTACCTAAATGGGCGAAGTGATTTATCTGTACCCGGACAGATTCGGCGTTGCACCCGGCGGGGCGGCGGTTCCGATATGCCTGAATTACCGGCCCCACAGCTCGCAGAAGAAAAGCTGGATTTACGAGATGGCTCCTGAATTATGCGGTTCCTGCCGCGAGTACCTTCCGGATCAGGGGCGGTGCGGTAAGCTGCCGTTCAGAAGAGAGTGCGTCTGTGTCGGTTGCGGCGGGTTTGTCCTGGGCCGGCCGGGCACCGAATGCACCACGTGCGGTCAGCCATTGGCCGCCATTGCCGCCCCGTCCGATTGGTAAGACCGATGATCATTCGGGGATGTGGTGCAATTGCTTAATTTGCAGGAAGCGTTCGCAGCTTGGGAAAAGGCGGGTTTTCTGGTGTTTCCGGTTCCCGGCACCAACCTGGTGCGGTTGCGCCGGGCCGACGACGCTGTTGATCTGTTGATCATAAAGGAGCGGACGCTGGTTGAAGTCATCCATAAATGCGGTCGTGCCCCGGAACAACTCCACGCATTTGTAAATACACGCGTAAAAGCCAGGCGCCCCTCTGCTTTTTAACAATTTGGTATGCTTTAATGTGATTAGACCGGTGGTCAGCACCGGTCATTTTTTGCGGTTACGCTGCGCCGTCTCGCTCCTCTCCGAGGGCGAGGGCCGCCTCAATGGCGCTGCAATCAGCTTTCGCCAGCCTGGCGGACTGCCCGCCGGGTTTAGCTTGCTACGCCGGTAGCTATATAGGAAATAGATCAGGATCCCCAGGGACATCCAGACCGTGAAGCGGGTCCAGGTAAGAGGCGGTAGGTTGAGCATCAGGTACACGGAAAACACGATCGCCAAGAGCGGCGTCCAGGGCATCCAGGGGGTTTTGAAGGCGCGGGGCAGGTCCGGGCGTGTGCGCCGGAGCACCAGTACGCCGACCGAGGTGATCACGAAAGCGGTGAGGGTGCCGATGTTGGCCAGCTGGGCCACGATATGGATCGGCAGGAAACCGGCGGTCAACAGCACCACCACCCCGACGGCCAAAACGGCGATGTAAGGCGTCTGGAAGCGAGGGTGCACCGCGGAGAACACCTTGGGCAACAGACCGTCCCGCGACATGGCGAAAAAGATCCGGCTTTGTGCATACAGCACGACCAGTAGCACGCTGGTGATGCCCGCCAGCGCGCCCACGGCGACAATGGCACCGCCCATCGGAATGCCGGCACGCAAAAGCGCCGTGGCCACCGGAGAGGCGGTGTTCAACTGCGTGTAGGGAACCAGGCCGGTGAGCACCAGGGTCACCGCGATGTAAAGCAGGGTGGCCACCAGCAGCGCCCCGAGAATCCCGATGGGCAGGTCTCGTTGCGGCTTTTTGCTTTCCTCGGCGGCGGTAGCCACCGCGTCAAACCCAATGTAGGCGAAGAAGATGATGGCGGCGCCCTGGACGATCCCCAGGGTGCCGAAAGGCAGAAACGGGCTCCAGTTCACCGGGTCCACGAACCGAATGCCCAACACGATAAACAGCACCAGGACGCCCAGCTTGATCAGCACTACCACCCGGTTGACCGCTTTGGTCTGCCGTAGACCCCTGACAACCAGGGCCGTAATTAGCGCGGCGATCAGCATGCCGGGCAGGTTGACCATGCCGCCCGCCGCCGGGGCATTTACCAAGGCGTGCGGCAACAGAATGCCCACCGACCGGAGCAGTTCCACCACGTAAGCGCTCCAGCCGATGGCTACGGCCCCGGCGGCCACCATGTACTCCAGCATCAGGTTCCAACCAACAATCCAGGCTACAAACTCCCCCAGTACCGCGTACGAGTACGTATAGGCGCTGCCGGCTACCGGAATGGTGGAGGCCAGTTCGGCGTACACCAGCGCCGCCAACCCGGCGGCAAGGCCCGCCAGGACAAAGGAGAACACCAGACCGGGGCCGGCATACTGCGCCGCAGCCACCCCGGTCAGCACAAACACCCCCGTCCCGATGATCGCCCCGATGCCCAGCGCTACCAGGTCTACCGGCCCAAAAGTCTTGGAAAGTCCACTTTGCTCACTTTCCGCAAACAGGATCCCCAACGGTTTGGTGCGCCAAATGCTCCAGCTTTCCGACATCCCGAAAACCCCCGTTTCTCGCGTTATTATTCACGTCCGGTCGGCCACCTATCCGCACGCCGCGCATGAGTCCCGGCCACCGCCGTATAATATTAAAAGCTGGGTAAAACGTTTCCAAAGAGCAGGAAAATGGATACCGACCACGAAGTAGGCATCTGTCAGGGCTTTATCATTAAGACCTTACGGCATTCGGCTTTTTAGCTTCTGCTGAAAAACCTACCTGTTGTGCGCCGGGCATTCATTACCGGGGGTCACATTTGGGAGCTTGTAAAAGAACGCACGCCGCCCGAGACACAGCGGCGAGCGCGGGCGAGTTTTGGCGCTGTCCGAGGCGGGCGAGTTCATTCCTCGAGGCGGACACAGTAACTGGACAATATTGCAGGCCGGCACAGCACACTGTTCCTGAGGTTTGAGCAAAATGTCTCTAGGGGGGAGACCGGTGCGGATTAAATGGTTGGGACACGCCTGCTTTCTCATTGAGACGGCCGACGGCACCAGGATTGTGACCGATCCCTTCAACGAAGAGGTGGGCTACCCACTTCCCGCCGTGGAGGCCGAAATTGTCACGGTGAGCCACCAGCATTTCGATCACAACGCGGTGGCGGTGGTCAGGGGACGACCCCATGTCGTCCAGGAGCCGGGCGAACACCGCCTGGGCACGATCACGATCAAGGGTGTATCCACCTTTCACGATGCGGAGCGGGGCGCCAAACGGGGCGCAAACGTCGTGTTCGTGATCGAGGCGGACGGGTTGCGTATCTGTCACCTGGGGGACTTGGGACACCTGCTAAACGAGGAACAACTCCGCCGCATCGGTCGGGTAGACGTGCTGCTGGTGCCGGTGGGTGGGACCTTCACCATTGACGCGGGGCAAGCGGCCGAGACAGTCGCCGCGCTCAGGCCCCGCATCGCCGTACCCATGCATTACAAAACGGACTACATCAATTTTCCGATCACCGGCCTCGAAGACTTCAGCCGGCTGTTCGAGCGGGTTTCGACGTGTGACACGCTGGAGGTCACCGCCGCCCGGCTACCCGCGGCCACCGAGATCGTGGTGGTGTCTTTCGCCGGGACGGGGGCGGCGTCCTGAGTACTACTTTGCCTGCCGCCAGGTTTTGCAGAAGGTGCAGACCTCAACGGTGGTGGGCATGCCGCAAACCGCACAGGGTTTGAGCTCCGGCGTAGCCTCCGCGTGAGCTTGGAACAGGGGTACGATACGTACGTATCCTTCGTAAAAGGCACGCCGCGTACCAGGCGACTGCTCCTCCACGGCGGCCAGCAGTTCTTTGTAACGCTTGAACTTGGCCTCCCGGGAGTGCGGGCAGGTTGCGGTCACCACCCGGAAGGCGTGCACCTGGGCGTAGGTGCTGATCTCTTTTTCGGAGAGTAGGGCCAGCGGCTTGATCTTGCGGCAAAAATTCCCCTCCGGGGGAAGACAAGGCGCTCCCTTGGCCAGGTAGCGCAGGTCCCAACGCATCAGATTGGCGAACAGCGCGGCCGAAAGGTCATCCAGATTGTGACCGGTAGCCAGGGCGTCCAGACCCTGCTGGTAGGCGCGGGCGTTCATCAGATGGCGTTTGGTCATACCGCAGATGGAGCAGAAGCGGTCAAAGCGGCGGCCCACGTCTCCGATGCTCTTGCCGAATTGTTCCCGCAGGCTGTAGACCTCAAGCGGCAGACCCCGCGCGGCGAAGAACTCCCGGCAGACGGCCAAGGATTCGGCCGAAAACTGGTTTTCGGCAACGCCCAGGTCGATGTGCAGTCCACGGACGTCGTAGCCCAACCGGTGCAGAACATCCACCACCGTGAGCGAGTCCTTGCCGCCGGAAACGGCGACGAGCACGCGGTCACCCGGCCGGAGCATGCGGTACCTGCGGATCGCTTTTTCTACCTGGCGGAGAAAAAAGGCATCAAAGTGTGTCGCACAAAAATTGGCGTTATGTGCCGGAAGCTTAACCAGGGCCGGTTCCCGGCAAACTTTGCATTTCATGTTGTCTCACCTCCGGAACATCCCTTGATTATACCCGGCCCTGTGGAGAAGGTCAATTCAGACGGCGTAAGAATGCGGGATCAGCCGCACCGACCACGTCCGCGGCGAAAGGGTGAGTCTGCTGGCATCAGTTCCCATGCGCGTTGTCCTTGATACCAATATCGTTATGGGCGGATTGATTAATCCCGACCGTTCGGCGTCGGGCCAGGTTATCCAGCTTTGTCTGGAAGGGAAGGTGGAGGTGCTGGTGAGCAGCGACATCCGGGGGGAGTACCTCGACGTTTTTGCCAAAATGCGGTTCGGACGGCCGGAAGCGGTGCGAAGGCGTTCCCAGGGATTGCAGGCGCTGCTGGACAAGGCCCGCGCGGTTGAACCGGCGGTCCGGCTGGATTGTATTCCGGAAGACCCGGCGGATAACCGCTTTCTCGAGTGTGCGGTCAGCGGCGGGGCCTGCTACATCGTCTCCCAGGACCGCCACCTGTTGGACTTAAAGGAGTTCGGCAACGTGCGCATTCTTACCGCCGGAGACTTCCTGCGTCATTACCGGCGGGTGCGGGAGGGCCGCATGTGACCGCCAAGCGTTACCGCCCGGTGAGCCGCTTCTGGCGCGACTTGTTCGGCGCCCCCGTGTACAAGATCCCTCTGGATGCCGGGTTCACTTGTCCCAACCGGGACGGCACGGTCGGGCGCGGTGGTTGTTCATTCTGCCGCAACGTGAGCTTCGGCCCGTATGCCGACCGGGGCATGTCCCTGGAGGCCCAGATCGAGGCCGCCGTGACCCGGATGCGCCGCCGCCGGCGCGGCGAAGTAAAGTTCCTGGCCTACATCCAGAACTACACCGGCACGTACGCCGCCCCAGACCGGTTAAAAGAAGTGTATGACGCCGCGCTGTCCCACCGGGACGTGATCGGACTCGCGGTCGGTACCCGTCCCGATTGCGTGCCTGACCCGGTGCTGGACTTGCTGCAAACCTACGCCGCCCGCTGGCACGTCTGGCTCGAGTACGGGTTGCAATCCATCCACGACCGCACCCTGGCCCGGCTCAACCGGGGACACACCGCCGCCCAGTTTCGGGACGCGGTGATCCGCACCCGGGGCCGGGGCATATTCATAGCGGCCCACGTGATTTTGGGTCTGCCGGGCGAGACTGTGGCGGATGCGGTGGAAACGGCCGAAGCGCTGACCGAACTGGGTCTGGACGGAGTGAAGATCCACCATCTACAGGTTATCGAGGGTACGCCGCTGGCGCAGGAATGGCGGGAGGGAAACGTACCGGTGCTCTCGCCGGAGGAATACGTACACTGGGTGTGCACGTTCCTGGAGCACCTGTCGCCGCAGATGGTCATCCACCGGCTGATCGGGGACGTGCTGGACGGAGAGCTATTGCTTGCGCCGCGCTGGGGAGTGACGAAAACGGAACTCATAAGCATGATCGACTGCGAACTGGCATGGCGGGATACGAGACAGGGGGCTCGCATTCGCTCAAGGTGAGCGGGTCCCGGAACATTCTGGAAGGAGGCGCTGCTAAATATGGTTAAGATAACCGTGCTGATTGAAAATACGGTCGCCCGGCCGCTGGATGTTTTCGGGGAACACGGACTGAGCCTCTGGGTGGAGACCGGGCAGCACCGCATTCTGTACGACACCGGGCAGAGCGGTGCCGTGGTGCATAACGCCGGCGTGATGGGAATAGGGCTTGCGTCCGCAGACGCGGTGATTTTAAGCCACGGTCATTACGACCACACCGGCGGGCTGCGTACCATCCTCAAGACGATTGGCCGCCGGTTACCGGTGTACGCCCATCCCGACCTGTTCAGTCCCCACCGGGTTACCGACCCGGACCGGTACGTAGGCATACCTTTCGACCGGGTTGAACTGGAGGATTCGGGGGCCCGTTTCGAGTGGATCACTGCGCCCCAGGCCGTGTATCCCGGCGTTTGGGTGAGCGGCACGGTGCCCAAAACCAACGACTTCGAGCACGGTGACGCCCGGATGTACGTTTGGGAAGCAGGCCGCCGGGTACCCGATCCGTTAAACGACGACTTGAGCCTTTACCTGGAGACCGCCGGCGGCCTAGTGGTGTTGACCGGCTGCGCCCACGCGGGGCTCGTGAACATCATCGAGCATGCCCGCGCGGTTACCGGCCAGAAGCGGGTGCGGGCGGTGATCGGCGGCACCCACCTCGCCCCGGCCGGTGCCGACCAGTTGAACCGGACCATTGCCTACTTAAAAGAACTTGATCTGGAAGTGCTGGCCGCCTCCCACTGTACCGGGCTTCCGGTGGCCGCCCGTCTGGCCTACGAATTCGGGTCCCGGTTTTCTTTCGGCAGCACCGGCCTGAGTTACGCCTTTTAACTATAACTATGGAAAACCGGAAAGTCGCCCAGATACTTCACAACATTGCCGACATCCTGGAGATCAAGGGTGAGAACCCGTTCCGCATCCGGGCCTACCGCCGTGCCGCCCACAACATCGAAGAGTTTGGCGCAAACCTCGTCGATATGCACCGGCGGGGGGAGCTGACCACCATTCCGGGCGTCGGCCGGGACTTAGCCGCCAAAGTAGCCGAAATCTTGGATACCGGCACCTGTGCTTATTACGAAAACCTAATCCGGGAAATTCCGCCGGGAATGCTCCGGCTCCTGGCCATTCCCGGCGTTGGCCCGCGCACGGCCCGCGTTTTGTTCGAAGAGCTGCAGGTTACCAGTCTGGAAGACCTGGAACGTGTGGCCCGTTCCGGCCGTCTGGTTAAAATCCGCGGCTTCGGAGCCAAAACGGTGCAGAACATTCTCCGGGGTTTGGAATTGGTGCGGCGCGGCCGGGAACGCTTTCCCCTGGGACAGGTGCTGCCGTTTGCCCGGGAACTGGTGACCCGCTTGCGGGACGAGGCACCGGTGGAGCGTATCAGTATCGCCGGGAGCATCCGCCGCTTCCGGGATACGGTGAAGGACATCGACCTCGTAGCCGCGTCCCAAAAGCCGGAGGCGGTAATCGCGCACTTTGCTGACCTACCGGTCTGGGCCGAAGTTCTCGAACGGGGCACCACCCGTGCTGCCGCCCGCACCGCGGACGGACTCCGGGTTGACCTGCGCGTGGTGGAGACCGAGGTTTACGGGGCCGCCCTCTGCTACCTCACCGGTTCGAAAATGCACAACATCCGGCTCCGGGAACTGGCGGCCCGCCAGGGACTCAAGCTGTCGGAGTACGGCCTTTTTCGGGACGGCAAGCGGATCGCTGGCCTGGAGGAGGACGATGTCTACGCCGCCCTGGGACTGCCGTTTATTCCGCCGGAACTGCGGGAAGACACCGGGGAGATCGAGGCCGGCCTGCAGGGCCGCCTGCCGCGGCTCTTGGAGTACCGCGATCTGAAGGGCGACCTGCACGTCCACTCGGCGTACAGCGACGGTACCGGCAGCCTGGAGATGATTGCCGACCAGGCCCGCCGGTTAGGATTGGAGTGGGTGGGCATCTGTGACCATTCCCGTTCGCTAAAGATTGCCGGAGGGTTGTCCATCGCCCAGTTGCGGCACAAGATCAGCGCGATCCGGGCCTTTAACGACACAAGCCCGGACGTGAAGCTGCTGGCCGGCGCCGAAGTGGAGATAGACCCCAAGGGGCGGCTGGACTACCCGGACGAGGTGCTGGCCGAGTTGGACCTGGTGGTCGCCGCCGTGCACACCCACTTTCGCCAGGAAGCAGAGGCCATGACCGCGCGCCTGCTGGAGGCAATACGCCATCCGAACGTTCATCTGATTGCCCATCCCACGGGCCGGCTGCTGGGTGAACGCCCGCCCTATCCGGTCGACCTGGACCGGGTCATCGCCGAAGCCGCCCGTACCGGGACCGCGCTGGAATTGAACGCCTATCCAAAGCGGTTGGACCTCGACGACACCCGCTGCCGCCAAGCCGCCGGAGAAGGTGTGCGGCTGGGCATCGGCAGCGATGCCCACACAGTGGAACAAATGTCTTTCCTCGAATTCGGGGTCGGGGTGGCGCGGCGGGCTTGGCTGACACCGGAAGACTGTCTCAATACCATGAGTTACAGGCAGTTGATGACTGAGCTTGGAAAATTTCACTTGTCAGATGGTTAGACTTTGGATAGCATGGTATCTTGAATTTTGGCAACAAGGAGCGATCAACCATGACTGATAAGATTAAAACCGCCCTGGAACGGGCTCTGGAGCGGGTGGCCGATATTAAGGTGTCGGAAGAGGAATTGGCGCGCGATAACCACCGGGACGCCGGCAAGGCTCTGGCCGCCCGGTTTATCAGCGAGCGAAACTTCGACTTGAAGGCCGCCGTAGCCGAATATCCCGAAGAGGTCAGGGGCTACGTGGTGGAAGGCATACTGGAGAGTTTGATCGCCAATCTGCACCCTCCCGTAAACGAGGCCGTAAGGGAAGCTAACCAGCGGGCCATGGAGGGCATCTTGCTCCTTAAGCGTGATCAGCAGACGGTACGAAAGATTTTCAGCGAGATGGAGCTATTGTTTGATTATTACCTGCAGAGCCTCCGGCAGGCCCAAATCAGTCTGCGGGAAAGCTTCCAGCGGCGGGCCCAGGAGGCCCAGCAGCTGATTGAAAAGCAAACCGGAGTGCGGGTGCGGGTGAACCCGGAAACCTCGCCGGAATTCCGGGAGGAGTGGCTCCGGACCGTAAACCGGATCGATGTCCAGTACGAGGAGTTTCTGAAAGAACACAAAGCCCGCCTGGCGGCTGCTGATTAGTCTGACCGGGCGATACCGCCGGAGGAGGGGCGTTATGCTGAAGGATACCCGTAGATACCTGTTAACCGGAATCGCGGTTTTGTTGCCGGTGGCCGTGACCGCCTGGCTATTGTGGAGCATTTTCCTGTTTATCGACGGTATCGTGGGCAGCGTGATTGAGTTTATCACCGGCTACCGTATTCCCGGTGTCGGCTTTGCGGTCACCGTGGCCGTGGTGTTCCTGGCCGGAGTCCTGGCCACCAACCTGGTGGGCAGAAAACTGATTGACCTCTGGGAAAACATCCTGCTGCGTATCCCTCTGGTGAACTCCATTTATAAGGTAATCAAGCAGATCGTGGAAACGGTGGGCCGGAAGGAAGAGCAGGTGTTCCGCCAGGTGGTTCTGGTAGAATACCCCCGGCGGGAAAGCTGGGTGATCGGCTTTCTGGTGGGCGAGGCGCAGCCGGACATCTTCGGCCGCGCAGGTAAAGACCTAGTCAAGCTGTTCGTGCCCACCGTACCCAACCCCACCTCAGGCTTTTTACTCGTCGTGCCGCGAAAGGACATCATTCCCACCACCCTCTCGGTAGAAGAGGGCTTCAAGATGGTCCTGTCCGCGGGAATCGTGGCCTCCAACAACAAGCAGGCCCCGGTGCCGGACCAGGGGCTGCAGACTGCGTCCCCGGGACCGGACCGGTAACTTTCGTTTGTCACCGGATCAGGCATACTCCACCCGCGGGGCCTTTCCGGGCACTTGCCGGACGCCTTGAGGGGCGACGACGCGGCTGTCTGGTGGAGAATTCAGCCGATTAAACCCTGAAGCAACAACCGAAAATTCACGCAGGGTAGCAGGAAAATGGGAAGCTGTGCCGAACAGGACTGAAAACCCAGGAGGTTCTGCCGTTGAAGAAATGGGCGCAGGTTGAACAGCACGGTCTGGTGTTTTGGCAGATGCTAGGGGCGGTATTTTCTGCCCCTTTTTCATTGGCATTAGCAGTGAATTGCGTCTCGGGAGGGGTGCAAAGTGGGAGCAGGCGAATCCTACCTTTTCAACGGCAAGCCGGTAAGCCGCGATAACCAGCGATATATCACGGTCGACAGGTCGAAACTCGTGCGGCGGATTGACGCAGCGCTTGCCCTGCCGTGCATAGACCAATTCAGAGAGCATATCAGAAATCTCAAATCGGCAGTGGCTGCTTTCAGCGAGGAAGTGATATCTTCCAACGGCGATGGCCTGTCGCTGAAACTGGAGCCATTTCTCAGCGAGATGCAGCAGATGATTGACGCGCACACACTGGAAAGAGCGCGGTACTATGCACAGCGGCTGAAGAAGGGGCTGTGCGAAGTCGAAACCAGTGATGTCAACGACATCAATATGAGGCGCTGGAAGGACTACGATGAGGTTTTCACCGAAAGCCTCTGGGTTATCAACCGGCGCGACGGGTCCGGTGCCCACCTGGGATGGTACTGGGGCAACTTCATTCCGCAGATACCGCACCAATTGATGATGCGGTACACGAAGAAGGGCGAACTGGTGGTCGATCCTTTTGCGGGCAGCGGAACCACATTGATCGAGTGCCGGCGGCTGGGCCGCCACGGATTGGGCGTGGAGATTAATGCCGAGACGGTAGAAAACGCCCGGAAACTGGTTGAATCCGAAGATAATGAGTATGGCGTTTCAACGCGAATTGCTGTAGGGGACAGCAGGTTATCATGAAGTTGAGCAGCAAAAAGTTTGTAAGCATAATAGTATATTGCTTTTGTGGGGTAGCCACTGTGCTCGGAACATTATGGGTTATATCACCCTCGGCGGGGCAGTTTGGACTTTTTCTTTTATTGGACGTTTTATACTCGGTTACACCACTATTTTTGGGAGCAGCACTGGGTATGCTGGGGGTAAAACTCTTTTTTGGCAATGAAGCCAAAGAAAATCTCTTAAAAGCAGCCGGTAAATGGGGAGGGCAAGAAGATGCGCCTCGATTTATTAACTTGATTGGACCTGTTAGTTGGATTATTTTATTTTATGCTGCTGGAATCGCTGCTATATTAGACTGGCTTGTAACCGAAGATCTGTTTAATGCGCTAGGTATACAGTATTATATTTTTGTTCCACATTATATTCCACTTGATCCTCATTTTTATTCTTTATCTTTTTGGGTTTCTGAAATCATTGTTATGTTTATAATTATTGTATTTATAGGGAATTATCTGAGGAGAAAACCAGCGACCTGTGTGAGAAACAGACAATCTTGTCATTCCGACTAGCAGCCTGTGTGAGAAACAGATAATTCAAACCTCTTGCATTCACTAAACAGGTCAGGAATTGTAAGTTTCTGGTGCTTAATTAATTGCAGCCATCTAATTGTTAGTGGCCACGATAAAATCCGCATAAATGGCCACGAAAAGTAGGCCACCT
>ENA-OSAE01000036-OSAE01000036.1-marine-sediment-metagenome-genome-assembly--contig:-NODE-36-length-107002-cov-48.328658_pt1 | contig 107002 bp, 99 predicted proteins | sample MGYA00237870_ERZ529317 | MGnify/ENA primary metagenome ERZ529317 (study PRJEB26369, sample SAMN03142812) | marine sediment metagenome | biome: marine; feature: borehole; material: sediment... | reverse complement strand
CCGGGGGGTGGTGGGGGTGGTGGGCTGCAACAACCCGCGGGTGAACTCGGGGTACGTTCACACCACCCTCATCCGGGAGCTGATCGCCCACAACATCCTGGTCTTGACCACCGGCTGTGGGGCCATCACCGCTGCCAAGGCGGAGCTATTGGTGCCGGAGGCGGCGGAACTGGCCGGAAGCGGCCTCAGAGAGGTGTGCGAGGCGGTGGGGATACCGCCGGTGCTGCACATGGGCTCGTGTGTGGACAACTCCCGGCTCCTGGTGGCGGCCACCGAGATGGTGAAGATCGGGGGACTGGGGGATGACATCTCCGAGGTGCCGGTGGCCGGGGCGGCCCCGGAGTGGATGTCCGAGAAGGCGGTGGCCATCGGCCACTATTTCGTGGCTAGCGGCGTTCCGGTGGTGTTCGGGGTGGGATTTCCCACGTTGGGGAGCGAGACCGCCTCTGAGTTCCTGTTTGCCGGGATCGAGGAGCTGGTGGGCGGCAAGTGGATCTACGAGCCGGACCCTGTGGAGATGGCCCGCATCCTGATCGAGGAGATCGAGAAGAGGAGGAAGGCACTCAAGCTTCAGGACACCTATGGCTGAGGGCAGCCCGCCGCAGCCGGGCCAGATCCTGCGGGCGATAGGCCTGGGGGGAGGGCCCGCTGGGGAAAGCTGGGTGGGTCTGTAGAAATGCAGATGGGGAAGCATCATGCCGCCGGACACCGTAGCCGAGGCGCTATGCGCGGATTACCTAGTACCCAAAAGATGTAATTCGGGCAGAGAAAGTGGAACATTTTACGGCTACTGCTCAAGGAGGTGGCGGGAGAGGTGTTCGGGCGGTAGGGGTGGCAGTGCCTCCACCTGCCCGGGAGTGGTCCATGGTGCCAAGACAGTTGTTCAGGCCTCATAGTGCCTACAGAACCGAACTTTTTATCCACAACTGTAGAAGATGAGTTTGGGGCAGAGAGGGCTTGGGGGAGTGTGCGAGTGGCAATCCGGGACATGGTTTCCCCTTGCCCTGTTAGATGGGCTTTGATGTGGCACGGGCGCCCATCCTCATAATAGGCCTTCGCCCCAAAGCTGCCAAGTGGACCCCCTCGTGCCCAATGGTCCAGGACGTGGCTAGAACGAGGTCCGCGAAGAAGGGAGGGGCATGGGGAACCAGGAGAAAAGCCCCGACTCCCCACTCACCCCAGGAGGCACATAAAAACAGTGATGTTATGAAAGCGCGCGCCCCCGGCAGGGGTTACCCTGCTGCAAACAAAAGAAAGGAGGTAGCGCGCCCATGGAGTATATCGCATTCGACTGTCACAAGCGGTACACGTTTGCGGTGGTGGAAGACGAGCGGGGGATGGTCAAACTGGAGGGGAAGATCCCCCACGAGCGTGGGGCCCTCAAGAAGTTCCTGTCGCGGTGTGAACCGGACTCCCCGGTGGCAGTGGAGACAGTGGGCAATTGGTATTGGATCGTGGACGAGATCGAGAGGGCCGGCTTCAAGCCAAGGCTCGTCCATGCTGGCAAGGCTAAGCTGATGCTGGGGATGGTGAACAAGACGGACAAGCTAGACGCCCGAGGGCTGAACCGGCTCCAGCGGGCCGGCACCCTGCCCGAGGTGTGGATTCCCCCGGGAGAACTCAGGGACAAGCGGGAGCTTCCTCGGGCCCGGATGGTGCTGGTGCGAGAGAGGACCCGGCTAAAGCAGCGGGTTCACGCCACCCTGGCCAAATACGGACTTACGGTGGTGGGGATCAGCGACCTGTTTGGGGTCAAGGGGAGAGCGGTTCTCGCCAAACTACTGGCACAGCTTCCTCCCCAGGCACGCTACGTGACCGAGGGGCTATGTTCCCAGATCGACGCTTTGGAGGAGGAGATCGGGGCCATCGAGGGGAGGATGAGGGAGGTGCTTTCCCCCACGCGGGAGGTGGAGCTCCTTCAGACCCTGCCTGGGGTGGGGTTCATCCTGGCCACGGTGATCGCATTGGAGGTGGGGGACGTGGGGAGGTTTCCCGGGCCGGGGCATCTGGCTTCGTATGCAGGGATGACGCCCCGGGTTCACTCAAGCGGGGGCAAGGTCCGCTACGGCAGGACGCGGCAGGACGTGAACCGGTACCTGAAGTGGGCGTACAGCGAGGCGGGGAACGTAGTGGCCCGCTTTCACAAGGTGCATCCTTATTGGCACGTGAGCCAGCTCTACCGGCGAGTGCGGGGGAAGAAGGGGCATCAGGTAGCGGTAGGGGCGGTGGGGCGACACTTGGCCGAGGCCACCTAACTGGGTATTGAACAGAAGCGAACCTTACCGAGACCCAGCCTGCAAGTTCCGGGAGGCCAGGGCGTGAGCGCGACAGACACATGGGTCCGAGGAGGCCCGGCAAATTGATTGCGAGACGCCCCGGGGAAAACCTTATGCCGCGGGCACGGCGAAGAGATGTGTCCCACCGGAACGGGCCTAAGGCTATGCGGACATGATCAAAGGGGTGGACAGGGGGTTTGACCCGGCGCGCGCTTTCAGAGATGTTTCTTTCATTAACTTTCATTAAGGTGTTGAGGCTTCTTTTCGAATTTGAAGCAATGATGAGAAACGGTTACGTAGAAAGATGCGTGGAGATCTATTTGCGCGCTTTAGACGCGGCCTTCGGCCCCCTTTCTCCTTTGCCAAGCGATTGATTCGCTTTCGGATCCGGGCACAGCGATGAACCGCATGAACCTTGGGGACCATCTGCGTGCAGTTGATTTGTCTCAATCCCTCGCACGAATTTAAGTCCAGACAAGACTTTGGCAATGGCTTTTCGAACAATGGTGTTAGGAAGTGCAATTAATGGGCATCGAGGGAACACGTGACGCCGCGTTTCCCCTGGAAGAACCGTACCTCAGAAAACTTCCCCCACCTGTTTGGGCGTCGCCATCCTAAATGCTCGGAACGGAGACCTCGCTTCAGCGAGGATCTGGTCTTTGGACCTGTGCTTGTGCCCAGTTCGGTTCTCTATTTACTGTCCGTGCCCCGCTGGGGGTCCTCAAACGCCCCCTCGAAACACCCTCATTTATGCCCCCTCCACCGGGGATCAACATCGCCCAGTCTCCCGAGCTTGACAGTCCCCCAACTGGAACGGAAAATACTATTACGGTTGGGGCCGTAGCTCAGTTGGGAGAGCGCTGGCATGGCATGCCAGAGGTCACGGGTTCAAGTCCCGTCGGCTCCATTATTGCTATCTTTTTTTGTTTCCTCCCGTTTTCAGTTTTCCCTGCCACCATTGAGGCCTCCCTGGGGTGGCAAGGGATCCCGGTGGGGGAGGCGGTCAACCCCCTTTACATCCGCATCCTAAACCCAGAGCCCTATGCCCTCCAGGCCGAGTTGACAGTCACGCAGAAGATCGGTTCCCCGTGGCGGGGCTGGGCCGAACGGATCCTCACGCTCTCACTCCTCCTCCCTCCCGAAAGGACCACCGCTTATGTCCTTCCATGGCCATTGAGATCGGGGGAAAGATACCTCCACCTTTCTCTTTGGGGAGAAGCCGGGCTCCTGGCGGAAACGGATCTACCTTTGCCCACACCCGCCCAAGGGCTTGTGGGATATACGGGTCCTCCTCCCTCCAGGGCTTCCCCGTTTCCCGCCATCCCCCTTACCCCGACCCAGCTTCCCCGAGATCCCTTGTTTCTTTCCTCCTTCCGGGCCCTCCACCTGGGAGAAGAACCGCTAGCCCCGGAGCTTCGGGGTGCGGCAAGGACGTGGGAAGCCTTCTTCGGACCCGAGGGGCTTTTGCGCCACATCGAGCGGAAAACCCTCGCCAAAGCCTTGGGGGAGATACCCCTCTCCCCTCGTCCATTGGGACTCGTGGCCGCTGGAACCCTAGTGTATTTGGGACTCCTTTACGTTACGGTTGGTCGCTTGGCGCGGGAAGGCGATTGGCGTCCGTACCTCGCCCTCTTCCTGGTCGCCACCGGGGCCTCCATCGCCGCCACCCGTTTCATCCGCGGAGAGCGGGTGGTGGAGGTCAGATGGGAAATTGAAGATAGCCGTGCCCCCGGATACGTGTTGCAGTTCGCAGCTTTGGCAGCGAAGGAGGAGGTGACATGGGAGCTCCCGGGGTTATGGGTGGAGATGCTTCCAACGGAAGAGGGCGGATGGTCCGGCCGGAACCTCACGTGGAGGTTCTCCCCCGGTGAAAAGTGGACCTCCCTTTCGGTGGCCCCTGATGAAAAAAGGATCCTGTGGACGGCCTCCACTTATACCGGGACCGCGAAAAGATGGGAAAGGTACGTAGTACTTCCCGAAGGGATCCGAACCCCTGATGGCCGGATCGTCGATAGGACAAGCCTCCGGCGCCAGCTCGATCGGGGGATAAGACCCGTGGTGGACGCGCTCCTTGCACAGCTCGCCCCCGGGGATAGCTTCTGGCTTGAGCACCGCCGGGAGGAGGGAAAGAACTTTGTCCGGCACCGGTTCGAGGTCTTTTTGGAGCGAGCGGAGGGCTAAGATGGGTTTTTCCGTGGGCCTTTTGACATCCATCCAGGGCCTTTCCCTTCTCGCCGCCGTGGCCCTCTTCCTCTCGTTCCTTTCTCCCGGGGAGGTAAAAGGGTGGAGTGCCCTCCTCCCCTTCGTAGAGCACTCCTTCCTTCCCCGAGTACTGGCGGTGCTTCTAGGGATCATGGGGTTACAGCTGGGGAATGTGGAGCGCCGCTGGATCGTCCCCCATTTCTCCCATAGAGCCCGGGCCGCGAGGCTCCTTATCCTTACCTTGTTCATCACCTCGGTGTTCACGCCCTTCTTAATCCTGAGCGCGGCCGAGGACGGGGTTGAGGCCGTGGGCGCGGCCGCGACCGCGTTCTACCTTTGGGCTCTTGCCCTCGCCTTCGCCGGCGCCGGCTACGCGGTGGCGGGGATCGCCCGCACGGAGGGCACAAACCTCCTCTTGCGGTACGGAATCCTTCTTGTGGTCATCCTTGGGTCCCATATCTTCCTCCCCTGGTGTTCCCCCCTGATCACGGTAAGCTATCTCTGGAACACGGGGCGCTTGGGGATCGGGTTTTGGTCAGTGGTGGGGCTGGACCTCTTTGTGTTGGGGTGGTGGTGTTGGAAGTTCTCCACCGTACGCTACGAGCGGTTCGGGTTTACGGAAGGCTGAGGAGTACCCTGCGCGCAGGGCTTTCCGCCTTGATCCTCGGCCTTTCGGTGACCTTCCTGCTGAGGTTGTTTTCCGGCACCGCAGGGTGGGAAGTGTTGTGGGTGGCCGCGTTGGGGACGATGGGAGGCGCCCTCCGGCCGATGCGGCCCGAGCGCCTGTATTTGTGGGCGGGAAGGCAGCTCGGCGTGGGAGAGGGACTTCTTGCGGCCTGGGAGCTTTCGCGCCGCGGGGAAAAAATCCTTTTGCGAAGGCTTTGGGAGAGCATCGCGTCTGGGCTGGTCTCTCCTCGAAGGCTGCTTGTCCCCAGGGGGATAGACTACGCACTCCTCTCCGCGGCTCTTTTGCTTTTCCTCGCGATCTCCTTGGGACCCCCTTTGGACAGTGCCCACTTCTCCGGTTCCCCCACACCCCCTTCCCCGGTGGCCTTCAAGAGGGAGGAAGCTCCGGAGCGCGGCGAGGTAAAGAAGGTCAAAGAGATGCCCCTAGTCCCCCCGGAGTGGGAAGGCGAAGAACCTTTAGGGGTAAAGCCGGAACCACAATACCCCCCCGCCGAGGTGCCGCCAGAGGCGTCCGGATCTGTTCCCCCTTCGAGAGCGGAGCCCGCGCCCGGAAAAGGGGGCGAGCCGGTCTCCTCCTCGCCCGAAGTCCTCCCCTCAGAAACCCAACAAGGTGTGGAACCGCTCCCGGAAGAAAAGCCTAAGCCCTCAGCGGCAATGGTCCCGAGCCCGGAGGAGGGGGCTTCGGCGGTCCTCCGTGAGGCGGAGGGCGAGGGTGAAGAAGCGGAGGGGTCGGGCAATTCCTTTATCCTTAGGCCCACCGAGGAGACCGAACTTCCCAGCCAAGGAGAGCTCACAGAATCCACGCCCCTGCCTCAGCTCCAAAAAGGCCCCCAAGAGGGAACGAAGGAGTTGGGGGGGAAGGCCGAGGGGGAACCCCCGACCCCCGGCGAAGGGGAGTTCGCCAGAGGGGCCGAGCCGGCCCGCAAAACCCAGGCCGCAATGCGGCCCGGGGAGGGGCCGGAGCGGACTGGGACCGCCCTCTCCGTACCCCCTGAACCCCCCGGGGGAGGGGGGACCCCGTTTATACCTCCGGTGGAAAGCGCGGAGTTTTACGTAGGGGCTCGAGAGCTCCCGCCGGGGGCCGAGGAACTGGTGCGGCGCTATTTCGCCATCCTCTCCCAGGAGGGAGAACGATGATAACCGAAAAGGAACTCACCCGGGCCCAAGAGGCGTTCGCGGCATTGCGGGAAGCCATTTCCGGGGTCATCGTGGGGCAGGACCGGGTAGTGGAGATCGCCCTATGGACTTTGCTTTCGGGGGGTCACCTCTTGGTGGAGGGGGTTCCAGGCTTGGGAAAGACCCTGCTCGTGCGGACCCTGGCCCACGCCCTGGGGCTTTCCTTCTCCCGGATCCAGTTCACCCCCGATCTCATGCCCGCGGACATCTTGGGAACCAACGTGTTCTCCGAAGATTCCGGGGCCTTCCGGTTCGTCCCCGGGCCCATCTTCGCCAATATGGTTTTAGCGGATGAGGTGAACCGGGCCACCCCCAAGACCCAGGCGGCGCTTCTTGAAGCGATGCAGGAACGACAGGTCACCGTGGGCGGGGAGACCCACAGGTTGCCGGAGCCCTTCGCGGTCCTGGCCACCCAAAACCCCATCGAGATGGAGGGGACCTACCCCCTCCCCGAGGCCCAAGTGGACCGGTTCCTGTTCAAGGCCGAGGTGGCCTTCCCCGACGAAGGGGAGCTGGTGGAAATCGTGCGCCGAAACACCGAGGGCGGGGGGATCGTGCTCCCCGATCCGGTGATGGGGCCGGAGGACGTGCTTTTGGCACGCCGGGTGGTGGGGGCCTTCCCCGTGCCTGAGCCCCTGATGGAATATGCGGCACGGCTCGTCCTCGCCACCCATCCGGGGCATCCGGCGGCCCCGCCTAAAGCCAAAAAGTACGTTCAGTACGGGGCTAGCCCCCGGGGAGCCCTGGCGTTGGTGTTCGGGGCCAAGGCCCGGGCCTTCCTGGCCGGGAGGTACCACGTCTCCGTGGAAGACATCCGAGATGTGGCAGAGCCCGCTTTAATCCACCGCATCATCCTCAACTTTCGCGCCGAGGCCGAGGGGGTCACCGTCAAGGAGATCATCGGGGAGGTGATGAGAACCGTTCCCCCACCATGAGGGAACTTTTGGGGGAAAAGGAACTCCGGGCCCTAGCTCGGTTGAGGCTTTCCTGGCGACGTCCTCCAGGGGAAGGGATCGGGGGGCATCTCTCCTCCCGCACCGGTTATTCTCTGGAGTTCGCCGATTTCCGGCCTTACCAGCCCGGGGACGATTTCCGGCTGGTCGATTGGACCGCATATGCACGGCTGAGGAAGCTCCTTGTGCGGGTGTACAAGCGCGAAGTGGAAGCCCCCCTCTACCTCTTCCTCGACACCTCCGCCTCCATGGGCAAAGGCAGGCCGGTAAAGCTGGGCTTCGCCGCCCGCCTGGCCGCCGCCCTGAGCTTCGTGGCCCACCGCAGCCAGGACCGCTTCGGGCTCGTTTCCTTCTCGGCCCGGATAGAGGGGGAACTCCCGCCGAAGCGGGGGAAGAGTCACTTGGCCACCCTATTTCGCCTTCTTTCCACCCTCGAGGCGCGGGGCGAAACCGATTTGAACACGGCGCTCACCCAGTGGGCCTCCCGGGGAGCGGAACCGGGAATTTGCTTCGTCCTATCGGATTTCCTCTGTGAGGGAGGATGGCATGAGGGGATATCCGCCCTCCTCCACGGGCGCCACGCCGTGGCGATGGTCCAGGTCCTCTCCCCCCAGGACCTGGACCCCGGGCTCCGGGGGGAGCTGGAGCTGGTGGATGTGGAGCTGGGGAAGAGCCGAAGGCTTGTGGCAAGCGTTGGCGCCTTGAGGTTGTACCGCGAGGCCTTGGCGGCCTGGAACGAAGCCCTGAGCTCTTATGCTCTTGAACGAGGCATCCCCTACTTCCTCTTTTCCTCCCGCACCTCCCCTGTGGAGGCCTGTTGGATCCTTCTCGCGAGGTGAGGAATGCGGTTCGGAGTTCCATTGGGTCTTTTGTGGTTCCTCGCTTGGGGGGTGGTGCTGCTCCTTTATTTCCTCCAGCGGCGCCTGCGCCGGGAAGAAGTTTCGGCCTTGTTTTTGTGGGAGCGGATTCCAGAGCTTCCCCTCTCCTTCCGCGAGCGGCTCCAGATGCTCTGGGAGCCCATCCTCTTCCTCCAGCTTTTGGCGGTGGGGCTATTGGGGGTGGCGTTCGCCGAGCCCCTCCTGCGGCGGGAGATGCCCACGGGCTCTGTGGCCCTGATCTTGGACGGTTCCGCCTCCATGTGGGTGGAGGGCCGCCCGGCAGAGGTGAGGGCGCTGGCCGCGCGGATCGTGCGGGCCGCCAGAGGACCGTGGGCGGTGGTCCTCTGGGCCGATCCTCCTCGGTACCTCGCCCCGCCCACCCGAAACCGTGCTGAAGCTTTGCGGGGAATCGCCCAGTACGCCCCCACTTACGGGAAGAGGTGCCCCCTCGGAGAGGCCCTGGCCTTCATCCCCGGGGAGTGGGACCGGGTGGCGGTCATCACCGATTCCCCTCCGCCAGGGGCACACGGGTTGGAGGTGATCCCCCTTCCCCGGGCTGAGGACCTCGCCCTCACCGCATTCTCCGTCCGTCCCCTGCCCCAAGGCACGGGCTACGAAGCCTTCGTGGCCGTACGTAACATGACGGGGAGGGCTCAGGAGGTCCCGGTGGTGGTACGGGCCGGGACATACACCTTCCGGGAGAGGCTCGAGATCCCCCCGGGAGAGGAGCGGGGCCTATCTTTCCCCTACTTCGGCCCCACCGACCTCGGGTTCACAGCCGAGATCGGGACCGACGATCCCTTCCCCCTCGACGATAAAAGGTTTTTTTCCTTTGGGTTTGGGGTAATACGTGTGCGTTGGGCGGGAGAAGAGGATAGGTTCCTGCGCGCTGCCCTCAGGGCGGCCGGGCCCATTTCCTTCGTGGACTCCCCTCCTTGGGACCTCACGGTAGCGGTGCGTACAGAGCTCGCGGGAATCGACGGGCCCACCCTGCTTTGGGAGAGCTCGGCCCCGGGGATAAGACTCGGGGAGCCGGTCGGAACGGGCGATTGGGAGGCCCCCGATGGGGCCCTCGCTCAAACCCTGGACCTTTCCCGCTGGGAGGGGGTAAAGATCCATCCCGTGGCCCTTCCCGAGGGGGCCGACGTCCTCCTCCGTCGGGGCGGATTCCCGGCCGCGTTCACGATATTCACCCCGATGGGGCCGGTGGCCGTTTGTGCCCTCTCTTTCGCCGGGGCAAAGGAGGTACTCCTTTCCCCTGACTTCCCCCTCTTCGTCCGCCGCCTCATCTCCGCCCTCCTTCCCCCGCTTCCCGGGGGGACCCACGGGGTAGGGGAGGCTATCTTCCTTCCCCCAGGGGCGGCGGTCATCCTTGGGGATGAGGAGATCACGGGGAGTTGGATCCCCCAGGCCCCCGGCCTCTATCGCGGAAAGACGGGGGAAGGCGCCGAGTTCTGGGTGGCGGTGAACCTTCCCTACGGCGAGATCGTGCCCCTCGAATCGGGGGGGACTCACGTGGCCTCCCCAAGGGAAGGAACCGTGGCTCCGGCGGAGGCCGAGCTCCCGCTATGGAGGGCCTGGGCTTGGGGGCTCCTTTTGGTGCTGTTGGCGGAAGGGGCTTTGGCCCTGCGGAGATGGTGAGGTTCGGGGAGCCGCTTGCGCTGGCGGGTTTGGCTTTGGCGGTGGGTTTCGCCTTCCTTTTCCGCGGCAGGGGCCTCGGCCGGGCCGTGACGGTGTTGTTCCTGGTCCTCGCCTTGGCGGAACCAGAGATTTCGTTGCGGGAGTCGCGAGAGCTTTTCTTCTTCTTGGTGGACCGCTCGGCCAGCGTTCCCGGCGCCCTTGACCCCATTTACCGGGAACTCCTCCCCGCCCTTAGGGCCCGCGACGCCGAAGTGGGGATCATTTCGTTCGCACGGGAACCCCTTTTGGTCCGCCTCCCGTCGGGCCAGCCCCCCGAGGAGCTTCCCCGCGGGTTCCAAGCGCTGGACCCGAACGGTACCGACATCGCTTCAGCCATCGATCTCGCCGTGGGATTAGTGCCCGAGGGAAGGTCGGCCCAGTTGATCCTCTTGAGCGACGGGAGATCTACCAAGGGCGATCCCCTGGCTGCCGCTGCCCGAGCGAGGCTCCGGGGGATCAGGGTCTCGGCCATCCCCGTGGGTACGGATGATCCCTTGATCGTCAGGGTTCTCCAAGGTCCCGAAGAGATGCCGCCGGGAACGGCCACCTTCACCGCCGTGCTCTCCTCGCGGGCAGCCCTCTCGGCATCACTGGTGTGGAAGTTAAACGGCCGGGAGGTCCGCCGGGAAAGCGTGAGCTTTTCTCCCGGAGAACACAGGCTCACGCTCGAGCTGGAGCTCCCCTCCCCGGGGACCTACGTCGTCTCGCTGGAGGTCACCGTTTCCGGAGATCCTTTCCCCGAGAACGACCGGGCGGCCACTGTGGTACACGTGGGCGAGGGAGCCCGTGTGCTCGTGGTGGGGAATGGGCCTTCTGCCCTCAAGGAACTGCTCACCGAGAGCGGGATATCTTTTAGACAGGTGCCCTTCCTCACCGAGTTCGATCTCTGGGATGTGGATTTGGTGATCTTGGACGACTACCCCTTAGGCTACATAAACCCATTGCTTCTGGAACATTTGCGGGCCTTCGCGGAGGGGGGCGGGGGGCTCCTGGCGATCCTGGGCCGGGCCGCGGTGGAAGGGTATCTGGGGGAGGTGGAAGAGATCCTTCCCGTGGGCTTCAGTGCCCCGGAGGTGCTCCGGGAGCCCTCGGCGGCGCTGGTGTTCGTGTTGGACAAGTCCTCCTCCATGGCCGGCCGGGCCGGGGCCCTGCGCAAGATCGACATCCTCAAGGAGGCGGTGGCCGCCGCGGTGGAGACGGTCTACGAGGAGGACTACCTCGGGGCGCTGGCCTTCGACCGCAACGTCCACTGGCTCGTCCGCCCAGCTCCGGCGGTGACGGCCCGCGACACGCTTTATCAAGCTCTGAAAGGCCTCTCCCCGAGCGGTGGGACCGACCTCTACCCCGCTGTCGAAGCGGCCATCACCGCCCTGACGGAGGTCCAGGCCCGGGTGAGGCACGTCATCATAGTTTCCGACGGGAAGACCGTGCGGGAAAAGGACTTCGCCTCCCTCAGCCGCCGGATCGCGCAAGAAGGTTTGGGAGTCACTGCCATTGCCATCGGGACCGATCCGGACCTGGAGATCCTGGGGATGTTGGCCCGCGCGGGGGATGGGGATTTGGTCCTCGTTCCCGATCTCAAGTCCCTGACCCAGGTATTGCTGCGGGAAACCCAGCGGGCGCTGAGGCCCCGGTTCCTAGAGGGGAATTTTCCGATAAAAAGGGGGGAGGCCACGTTGGCCCACGAGATCCCAACCCCCCCACCCCTCCGCGGCTACACCCTGACCTTTCCCAAACCCTTGGCCCAAAAGGTATTAGAGACCCAAGGGGGCGATCCGGTGTTTTCCGTGTGGCGGATGGGATTGGGTTGGGTGGGGGCCTTGACCACCGATCTGTCCGGGGTCTGGAGCCGATCCTGGCTCGAATGGGAAGGATTCCCGGATTTCTTCGGAAAGATCCTCAAGGCGGTGTGGCCCCAGCGGGGCCACATCAGACTGGCTTGGGAACGGGAAGGGGATCTGGTGCGGATCACAGCGGAGGTCGAGGAAGGGGGAAGTTGGGTGAACGGCCTCCGCCTGCGGGGGAAACTCGTGGGGGAAGACCAGGAGGAAGTACTCGTGTTCCACCAGACCGCCCCGGGGAGGTACGAAGCGACCGTCCCCCTTCCCATCTTCGGGGCCTATTCGGTGGCGGTGCACGATGTAGAGGGCCGCTACGGGGGCAACCTTGCCCTGGCAATTCCCTACCCGCCTGAGTACGCGGACATCGGGGTGGATCGGGCCTCCCTTTCGCGGTTGGTGGAGGCAGGGGGTGGGGAACTTTTGGAAGACGAGCTCATCCCCCCTCCTGCGGGCGGGGGAAGATGGTGGTTCCCACTCCGCCGGGTCTTTTTGCTTCTCGCCGGCCTCGCGTTCCTCGCAGATCTCGCCTGGCGGAAGCTTTCCCCCTGATCAGCGGAGTTCGTTCAACACGGGAGAGAACGCCGCGGGATCGGGCAGGGGCTTCAGGGCCAGGGATTCCCCCACGGAGGACGGGATGGCGTTCCTCGAAGCGTTCCTTTTCTTCCCCGAAGATGACCCCCAAGGGGAGCTTCTGGCTTCCGAGCACGAGTTCCAGGGCCTCGACCCTTTTGCGAGGGCGTTCGTTCCCGTGCAGGGTGAAGGTGTTCACTTTGCACAAGGCGAAGGTATTGAGCCGGTTCCAAGAGGGACAAGGGTGGAGCACGTTCACGAGGGCAAACCCTTTGTGCTGAATAGCGCGGACGGTGACCTCGGCAGCGTGGTCCGGATAGCCGGAGAAGGCCTGGTCTACGAACCCACAGCCCAGGGCCAAAGCCAGGGCAAGGGGGCGCAGGGGCTCCGCCAGCACCCCGAAGGTCTGCACCTTGGTCACGAACCCGAGGTCGGAGGTGGGGGAGGTCTGCCCCTTGGTGAAGCCGTAGACGCGGTTGTCGTGAACGATCAGGGTGATATCGAGGTTACGGCGGATGTTGTGGATGAGGTGGTTGCCCCCTTCTCCATAGATATCGCCGTCGCCGGACTCGGCGATCACTACCAGATCTTTGTTGGCGATCTTGATCCCCGCGGCGGCAGCCAGGGTCCGGCCGTGCAGGCCGTCGAACCCGTTCACCCGCATGTAGTGGACGATCTTCGCGGCCTGGCCGATCCCAGTGACCAGGACCACCCGGTGGGGTGGAATCTCGAGCTTCGCCAGCGCCTCCCGGATCGGGAAATTGCCGCACCCCGGACACCAGGCCATGGGGACTGGGGCGAGATACCTCTCGTCGCTCATGGGGACACCTCCCGCACGATCCACGCGGGGGTCAATGGCCGGCCGTCGTATTTTCCGATCGCCCGGCCCACCCGGAGGCCGGTGACCTGGGCGGGGCGCTGCGCTAGGCGGATGACCACCGGGTTTCAATCATCCCGGCGAGGGAGAGGCCCTCCACCATAAGCGAAAAACCCCGCCGGAAGTGGTGGCCATAGAACGGACCCCGGCGTAGCTCGCCCCCAGGGCCATGTTGATGGCCGCGATCTCATCCTCGGCCTGTTCCACCACGATCCCCTACTCCTCCGATTTCCCCGCGAGGCACAACATCACCGCCGGGCCCGGGGTCATGGGATAGGATGCGAGGAACCGGCACCCGGCGACCAGCGCCCCCAACCCCACACCCTGGCTCCCGGAGAGGAAGTGTTTTTCCGGCCGAACTACCCCTAGGCAGGGACCATGGTCCCCGTGGCGCGCGCCCGGCCCCGAGCTCCAACGCCCGCGGGTTCACCTCCGCCCGGTCGCCGAACCGCTCCCGCACGAGATCCCCAAGGACCTCCACCTCGAGGCCCAGGAACCAGGTCAAGGCCCCCAAAAGCACCATCCCCGTGGCGATGGGAAGCTTCAGTTCCTTTCGGGCGATTTCCTCGGCGGGGAGCTTTATCGCTCGGGACGAGGAAGACAGGGCTTCATCTCAGATCAGGACCCCTCCGGGTTCGACGAGGGGCTCGTACTGGGAAAGCATCTCCCCGTTCAGGGGCAACAGCACGTAGGCCCGCTGGGAGGTGGCCGCCCCCGGGAAGTCGGAGAGGCGGTTGGCTTCGGCGAAGGCCTTGTTGGCGAAGGGGGAATCGACACTTATCCCCACTACCTGGGCGTCCGAGGACTCCAGGCGGGCGAGGATATCGCGGAAGGTGCAGAGTTCCTTTTGGCATACGGAAGTGAACGCCCCGGGAAAAAGGCCAACACGAGCTTCTTCTCCGAAAGCTCCTGAAGGGACCGCATCGCGAGGCCGGTATCCGGCAACCTGAAATCCGGCGCTCGATCTCCGATTTTGTTCATTTGATGCTCCTTTCGTGGCCGTCTAGCCACAATTTTTCTCAAAATCATTTCAATTTCGTTCCCCGATCCCGCAACTCCCGCGACAGGGGGACGTGCCGGATAGATCCCTTCAACCAGGGAAATCCTCGCGGAAGTGCACGCCCCGGGAGCTCCGGTTGCGCCAGGCGGCCTCGGCCACAAGAAGCGCCGCTTGGACCCCGTTGCGGAGCCCCACAAGCCCGTCGTCCAACCGGGCGCGGCGGTAAAAGTCCACGATATCTTCCCACAAGTGCCTCAGGTCCCGGATGGCCCGAGCCAGGCGCCGTGCATCCCGGGAAAGGCCCACGTAGTACCACATGGTGTACTGGACGGAACGCCAATCCCGGTGAATGAGGGCAGGGTCGGCGGGGACACCGTCGGTGGGATACTCCCACGGCGGGACTTCCCGGGGGTCGATGGGCCGCGGTTCCCGGAGGGAGATGTCCCGCGCGGCCCGGTCCCCGAACACAAGACCCTCGAGGAGGGAGGTGCTCGCCAGGCGGTTGGCCCCGTGCAGCCCAGTGCAGGCCACTTCCCCCACCGCGTACAGGTTCTTGACCGTGGTCCTTCCCCACTCGTCGGTCCACACCCCTCCGCAGAAGTAATGGGCCGCGGGGACCACCGGGATCGGCTCCTCCGGCACCTCGATCCCCAGCTCCCTGCACCTGCGGTAGATGGTGGGGAACCGCTCGCGAAAATTTTTTATCCCCGATACATCCAAGAGCACGTATGGATAGCCGTGCAAGGTCATCTCCCGGTGAATGGCCCGGGCCACCACGTCCCGGGGGGCGAGGTCGCCCCACTCCGGGGCGTATTCCTCCATAAACCGGCGGCCATCCGGCGTAAGGAGTCTCCCGCCCTCTCCCCGGACAGCCTCGGAAATCAGGAAGTTCTCTCCTTCGGGAACAGCCAAGGTGGTGGGGTGGAATTGAATGTATTCGGCGTTGATCACCCGGGCGCCGGCGCGGTGGGCCATGGCGAGGCCGTCCCCCCGGGCACCCGGAGGGTTCGTGGTGTACCGGTAGATCCGCCCGAGGCCCCCAGTGGCGAGGACCGTGGCCCCGGCGATGTACCGCCGGACCTCACCCCTCTCCTGTTCCAATACATACGCCCCATGGCAGGCTATGGGCTCATATACGGTGAGGGGATCGCGGGCATGGTGGGGAAAGGTGATCAGGTCCACCGCGGTGGCCCGGGTGACGAGCTCCACGTTGGGAAGCTCCCGCAGAAGGGCGTGTAGGGCCTGGGAGATGGCGGCACCGGTGCGGTCGCCCACGTGGAGAATCCGGGGTACCGAATGTCCCCCTTCGCGGGTGTAGTGTAGTTCCCCTTTTTGGGCGCGGTCGAATGGTACCCGAGCTTCCCGAATTAGGAGCCGCTGCACCAGCTCCGGACCCTCTTCAGCTACGATCTCCGCCGCCCGGCGCAACGACAACCCCGCACCAGCTCGGAGGACGTCCTCCACGAACTTCTCCGCCGAGTCCCCGGGCCCGAGGGTGGCGATCCCCCCTTGGGCGTACCGAGTCGCCCCCTCCTCGGGATCGGCCTCCCGGGTGATCACGATGATCCTGCGGTGCCTATCTTTGGCGAGGCGCAACGCACACGAAAGCCCCGCGATCCCGGCCCCGATCACCAGCACATCCGCTATCCTGGCCTCCATCCTCCCGCAACGATAGCCCAAAAAGGGACACGGAGGAAAACGCAGGCCTCCCCTATGATCGTTCCGGAGGGGCGGGTATCCTTGTGGCATGGTCCGGAACCGTTTGTTTGCCGCGGCGAAGGGCGAGGAACCCGCGGACCTCCTTCTCCGGGGCGCCCGCATCGTGGACGTGATCTCGGGAGAAATCCGACAAGGGGATCTAGCGGTGGCCGGGGGTTACATCGTGGGGTTCAGAGCCAGCAAGGCCAGGAAGATCATCGAGCTTAAGGGAAAGTATCTCGTTCCGGGACTCATAGATGCCCATGTCCATATCGAGTCGTCCCAGCTCTCTCCAGCGGAATTCGCCCGGGCGGTCCTCCCCCACGGCACCACCTGCGTCATCGCCGATCCCCACGAGATCGCCAATGTCCTGGGCCTCGAAGGGATCCGGTACATGCTTCGGGCCACGGAAACGCTGCCTTTGCGGGTCTTTTTCATGGCTCCCTCTTGTGTGCCCGCAAGCCCCCTGGAGAACGCTGGCGCCACGCTCTCTGCCGAGGAAATAAGGGAGGTGCTTTCGTGGGATCGGGTCCTGGGGCTCGGGGAGGTGATGAACTTCCCCGGGGTCCTCTTTCGGGACCCCGAGGTGTGGGCGAAGCTAGAGGCAGCTCAAGGAAGGCCCATCGATGGCCATGCACCGGGGCTTTCGGGACACGCGCTTTGGGCTTATAAGCTCGCGGGCCCACGTACGGAACACGAGTGCACCCTTTTGGGGGAAGCCCGGGAGAAGCTCCGGGCGGGCATGCACATCCTCATCCGCGAGGGAACCACGGCCCGGAACCTCTCGGCCTTGATTTCCCTACTTTCATCACACACCGCACCGTTCGTCCACTTCTGCACCGATGACCGCCATCCCGAGACCCTACATACCGAAGGTCACATGGATGACGTGCTGCGCAAAGCCATTGCCAACGGAGCGGATCCCATGGCTGCCGTCGCAGCGGCCACGATCCACGCGGCGAGGGCCTACGGCCTCGCGGACTTGGGGGCCTTGGCCCCAGGCTTCCGGGCCGATTTTCTCGTCGTGTCCGACCTGGAGCGGTTCGAGGTGGAGCAGGTATACGTGGGCGGGGAGCTCGTGGCGGAGGGAGGCCGGTGTGGGGGAGAATGCCCCGGCATTGCGACCGACGACGTGCGGAGCACGGTCAACGTGGATCCGGAAGCCCTTTCCTTCGCGATCCGCGCGGAGGGGAGGAAAGCGCGGGTGATCGGGGTGATTCCGGGACAGGTGGTGACCGAGGGGGTGATCCTCGAGCCCAAAGAGGTGGGCGGAGAGGTGATCGCCGACCCGGAACGGGACATCCTGAAGCTCGCGGTGGTGGAGCGGCATCGCGGCACAGGAAACGTAGGGCTCGGGCTCGTGCGGGGCTTCGGGTTGAAGGGAGGGGCGCTCGCCTCCACGGTGGCCCACGACTCCCACAACATCGTGGTAGTGGGAACAAACGACGACGACATGCGGCTCGCGGTGGCCCGGCTCGTGGAGCTCGGCGGGGGGCAAGTGGTGGTGGCCCACGGCGAGATCCTCGCGGAGCTTCCTCTCCCCATCGCGGGTCTCATGTCCGATCTCCCGTTGGAAGAGGTGGTACGCCGCGGCGGGGAGCTGAAAAAGGCGGCCCGGGCCTTGGGCTGTGGGCTTTCGGATCCTTTTATGCAGCTTTCCTTTTTGGCCCTCCCGGTGATACCCAAGTTGAAGCTCACCGATTTGGGCCTCGTGGACGTGGAAAGGTTCGAATTGGTCTCGCTTTTCGTTTGACACAAGCTCGGTTCAAAAAACGCGTCCCCATGGAGTGGGGAACTTCACGGAGCGCGGCGGGTTGACATCTCTACAGTCAGGCCAGTAACGGTTTTTTTCGGTGGAGTTTCTATTAGACCACCGTATCGTCGATCGTTTCCATGAGGCGGGCGGCCATGAAGCGATAGCGTTCGGGCTTCGCGAGCCCCGGCGGCAGCCCTTTCGCCAACTCTTCCACCGGAAAAGGCTTCCCGATGTGCACAGTAATCTTTGGGAATTTTGGAGGGAATTTCCGAGGGGGATACGGGCCCTGGGGGACGATATTCACGGGGACCAAGGGTTTCTTGAACATCTCCGCCAACCTCACTGCACCGGTTTTGGGCTCCGCCCCGGGGCGGGTGGTCCCTTCGGGAAAGATCCCGAGGAGCTTGTAGCGCCGGGCCGCCCGGAGCATCTTTTTGAAATCGTCGGGACCGAAACGATCCCGGTCGATCACCGTGGCGAATCCGAGGACGAAAGGGGCGAAGATGGGGTTGCGCGCGAGCCCCCGCCGGGCGATAAAGTGCACCCGCCGGAGGGGCCCACATGCGACACATACCACGGGGATATCCCAATAGGAACGGTGTCGCGCCACCAGTATCCCCCCTCCCCGCAGGTGCTTCCGCCCCCGCACCCGCAGGCGGAATAAAGGGTAGATCACGAGCGAAGCCAAAACCACCAAGATTCCGTAAATCAAATCACGGAGCTTATCCGCAACTTTTTCCACGGCGCTCCTCCACCAGCTCCAACACCACCCTCAGGGTCTCTTCGGGGGATTTATCGGTGGTGTCGATGATCACTGCGTCCTCTGCGGGTCGGAGGGGAGAATCTGTGCGGCTGGAGTCTCGCTCATCCCGGCGCTTTATCGCCTCGAGGATCTCCTCGAATTTCCCCCCGCGCTCGCGGAGGCGGCGGCGCGCCCGCTCCTCCGGGGTGGCCCAGAGGAAGATTTTGAGCTCGGCGTCGGGGAGGACCACGGTGCCGATGTCGCGCCCCTCCATTACCACATCCCGGCCCCGAGCGATCTCGCGCTGCAGGGCCACCAGGTGCCGCCGCACTTCAGAGTCCACCGCTACTTTGGAGGAAAGCTCATCAATTTCGGGATTTGCGAGCTCATCGGTGATGTCCCGACCGTCGAGGTAGATTCTCCCTCCCTCCCGCACCTCCAGCTTGGCCCGCTTCCAGTCGATCCCGTTCCTTTGCGCCCACGCCACCGCCCGGTACATGGCACCGGTGGGGACGAACAGGAACCCGAGTTCCTCGGCCAGTCTTTTGGCCAGCGTAGTTTTCCCGGCCGCGGCTGGGCCATCGATGGCGATCTTCATGGCTGTCTATTCCAATCTAAACCGGGAACTAAATTCCCGGTGGTATCGCACCACCTCCACACCCATTATAACTTTGTCCGATCCGCACTGAGCCCAATGGGCAAAGACCTCCCCTTGACCCGGTGCAGGCCGAGGTCGGTTTGGAAAGCCGGACCCCGGGTCTAAAAAGCCCAATACACTTGCCTAATTTGTGGCGTTCCTCGTGGAGCCACCGCGGGGCAGCTAGCGCACGTGCGATCTTTTATCGTCCCATACCCTCTCACGCTATTCCGAATGCGACGATTCACGTGTCCTGCGAGTATCACGAAGCGGGAAAAGTGGATACGTCCTGCGAAGCTCCACGTATTCAAAATTTCCACGCGGGGCGAGCTATGAAGGTTGGACTGGGGAGACGGGGATCTCTCCACCGCCCTCTACCTGGAGGCGCCCCAAGGCAGTTGGACGGCCGGGGGATAGATGGTCTTGGGAGGGGCCGGGGAGCTTTCCTGCCGAAGATTCCCCGAGAGTAAGGCTGCAAACCCGCATGTCTTGGGAAATACCTTGGGCAACCACGGAAAACTCCAGCAAAAACCAAAGCGGCCCGATCTCTGGTCTGAGGTTGGGGCGTTGAAGCTGATCACGTCTCGAGGATCATTACAGATGCTATGTCCGCGGTGCGGATCCCCAAGGACCGGATGTACCACAAGTTCCGGCTGTACGGGTTCCTGAAGAACCTCCGGTTCTTCGATCCTTTTATCGTCCTCTTTTTCCGGGAGATGGGGCTCTCGTTCCTGGAGATCGGGGCGCTTTTTTCCATCCGCGAGATCGCCACCAACCTCCTGGAGGTACCCACCGGGGTGGTGGCCGACGCCTTCGGAAGACGCAAGGCCATGCTGGCCTCCTTTTCGAGCTATATCCTCTCCTTCCTCATCTTCTACGCCGCCCCGGGGTTTTGGACCTACGCCCTGGCCATGGTGTTCTTCGCCTTCGGAGAGACCTTCCGCTCCGGCACCCACAAGGCGATGATCCTCGAATACCTCCGCCTGAAAGGGATAGAACACCTGAAGGTCCATTACTACGGCCACACCCGGGCCGGGTCGCAACTGGGCTCGGCCCTGGCGGCCCTCGTCGCCGCCGGGCTCGTTTTCTATTCCGGCTCCTACCGGATCGTGTTCCTGGCCTCGGTGATCCCCTACATCCTCGGGCTCTTCCTCTTCCTCACCTACCCCAAAGAGCTGGACGGGGAGATAGTCCGGGTGACCGGGGCCTGGAGGGAAAAGTTCGCTGAGCGCATCCGTCTTACCGGACGGGGCTTCATCTCCATGTTCAGGGATCCCCACACCCTGAAAGGGCTCTTGCACTCGGCGGCCTTCGACGGGGTGTTCAAGGCCACCAAGGACTACCTCCAGCCGATCCTCAAGTCCCAGGCCCTGGCCCTGCCCCTCCTCCTTTCCCTCTCCCCCGACGAACGCACCGCCCTCCTCGTGGGAATCCTTTATTTCTTCCTACACCTGGGGACCTCTTTCGCTTCCCAGAACGCAGGGCGCCTGCAGGAGCGGATGCGGTCGCTTCCCGCGGCGGTGAACTCCACTTACCTTTTGGGGATGGGGCTCTTGCTTCTGGCGGGCCTGGGGGCACAATTCCGGATCTATGGCCTCGCCATCGCCTGCTTCGTGGGCCTGTACCTTCTGCAGAACCTGAGGCGGCCCATGATGGTGGGGTATCTCGCCGACGTGATCCCCCAGCGCATGATGGCCTCGGGGCTCTCGGTGGAGTCGCAGCTCAAGACCATTGCGCTCGCGGGATTGGCCCCATTGGTGGGGTTCCTGGCGGACGCGGTGGGGGTGGGGTATGCCCTGGCCATCGTGGCCGCGGGAGCCCAATTCCTGTGGATATTCCTGCGGGTAACCTCTCCGGGGAAGGTGGAGGCAGTCCAGGGAGGGGTAGGTGGCTGAGTTCTTTGACTGGCTCTCCGATCCGCTAGCCCTGGCGGTTTGCTTGCTTTTTCTCTCTTCTCTTTGGGCCCTATGGGTCAGAAAGAAGCTCCTTGGAGGGCTCCTTTTTCTCCTCACCGGGGTCCTTTACTTCCTGGGGATCACCCCGGGCTCGGATCTCCTCTTGCGCCCCCTGGAGGACGCTTACCCGGCCCTATTGGTACCCCCATCTGCGGAGGTGGCGGCGGTGGTGGTGCTCACGGGAGGGGAGGCCGCGAGCCCCGGGCGGCCGGTGACGAGCGACCTCTCCGAGTCCTCCCTGGAGCGGTTGGTGGAGGGCGTCCGGGTGTGGCGGATGCTGGGGGAGGGGGTCCCCCTGATCTTCGTGGGTGGGGCGGGGATCCCTGGTCGTCCCGCGGAATCCCCCCTCATGGCGAGGGCAGCGGAGGCACTGGGGGTCCCGCGGGAAGCGATCCGGTGGGAATCGAACTCCCGCAACACCTATGAGAACGCCCTGGCTGCAAAGGAACTCCTGGGTACGCGGCCCTTCGTGCTCGTCACCTCCGCCTTCCACATGCCCCGGGCCATGGAGGTATTCGAGAAGGTCGGGACATCCCCGATCCCGGCTCCGTGTGGCCAGCGGGCGCTCAGGGGATACTCCTCTTACGACTTCATCCCCCGGGCGCTCAACCTCTGGCACTCCGCCCACGCCCTCAGGGAGTACCTGGCCATCCTGTGGTACCGTTTGCGGTACCCCTAGAGGGGGTACCGCCTCCGATAAGCAGCAGCCTACTGAAACCTCGAGGCCGGGATTAGGGCTTGACTTTTTAAAAAACTTTTGCTAAAGTTTTTGCGATGGGTCGGAGAGAGAAGTCCGCCGAGCTCCTCAGAATCCTTTGGCGCAACGGTCCCCTGACCCGCAGATCCATGGAAAACCTCCTCCACATCTCTCGCCCTACCTTGGATAAACTCTTAAAGGAACTCTCCCGGTATGATCTCCTCATCCCCTGGGGCAAGGCCAAGGAACGCGGGGGCCGACCCGCTACCCTCTTCCGCTTGAACCCCCAGGCACGCCTCGCCCTGGGCGTGGATCTCGAGCTTCCCGGGCTCTACCTTGTGGTCGCAGATCTGTTGGGGGAAGTCCTCCATGAAAGGGAAATCCACCTCTCCGGAGATCTCTCGTCTCCCCGTGAAACCCTCCGGCGTATCTCCCAACTGCTTCTCGATTGGCTCGAGGAACTGGGGATCCCCCGGGAAAAGACCATCGGCGTGGGAGTCGGGATGCCCGCCTTCTTCGAAAGAGAAACGGTCACCGTGAAGGGAGAAAACCTCCCCACCTGGATCAGGGTCCCGGCCAAAGAGATTCTCACCCAGGAGCTGGGAATACCCGTCAAAATAGGCCACGACGTCCACCTCATGGCCCTGGCCGAATCCAAGCGGGCCGGCTTGGACGAGAAGATAGTCCTCTACCTCGCCTTCCGCTCCGGGGTACGGGGGGACGTGCGGATGGGGGCTTGCCTGCTTGTCCGAGGAGAGATCTACCACGGTGCCCACGGGAACGGGGGCACCCTCCATGGGGCCTTCGTGGGACCAGAAGGGATCCGCGGCAAGAACGTGGAAGAAGCGGCCAGAACCATCGTGGAAAAACTGTCTCCCCATATCGTTCAAGCCATCGCCATCCTCGATCCGGAAGTGGTGGTCATCAATGCCGAAGAGCTGGGGGAGTTATCCGGACCCGTGATCCATTGTGTGCAGGAGGAGATCTCCGCGGTACTGCGAGAGGAGCCAATAGGACCGGTGGAGGTGAGGCGTGCGCAGGTGGTGGAGGCTCCCGGTGCGTTGGGGGCCGCCATGGCGGTAATCCAGGAGCTGTTCACCTTTCCGGAAGCGCTTATCGAGGAGGTGAGAGCCGGGGAAAGCCGTACTTTCGCCGGAAGTCAACCTCTCAGAAAAAAGGAGGGATAAGAGATGCGCAGCTGGTGGCGTGTGTTGGGTGTATTGGCGGTAATGGGGGCCCTGTCTCTAGGGGCATGGGCGGCAAAGCTAGTAGTGATCGGGCCTTGGTCCGGGGATGAGGCCAAACCCTTCGAGGCCGTGCTCGCCGCATTCACCGATAAGACTGGGATCGAGGTGGAGTACCGGGTCATGCGGTCGGAGGACCTGGGGAAGGTCTTGCCGGCCCAGTTCTCCGCGGGGATGGCCCCGGGGGACGTGATCTTCACCGCTTGGGGTTGGTGGGTGAAGAAGTTCGCCGATCACATGGTGGACCTAGGCCCGCAGGTGGCGGATGTCCCCTTCGGCTTCCTCACCCCCATCGTGGTGGAAGGCCGCACTGTGGGCATTCCCTACGCCGTATGGGTGAAGCCCGGTTTCTGGTACCGGAAGTCCTTCTTCGACGCCCATGACCTCAGGGCACCTTCGTCCTGGGAGGATTTCCTGGCGCTCCTTGCCCGGATCGAGGCGGTGCCCGGGATTGAGAAGGCCGCCGCCTCCGGAGATGAGGTGGGCTGGCCCCTTTCGGATACTGTGGAACACTTCATCCTCGCTTATGGCGGCGTGAACATGTTCCTGGGCCTCACCGAGGGCACCATCAAGTGGACTTCCCCCGCGGTGCGGGCTGTGTTCGCGGATCACATCATCCCCTATCTCCAATACGCTTCCGAGCCCATCGAGTGGACCAGCGCCAAGGACCTCTGGTGGCAAGGAAAGTACGGGATCTACTTCATGGGCAACTGGCTCACCGGCATGGTAGAGGATCCGGCCGACCTGGGCGTGTTCGCCCTGCCCGGGGCCAAGGCGGTGACCGGCGGGACCGACTACATCTTCGTGCCAAAGTACACGAAGAACGTCGCGGACGCTGCGAAGCTGGTTGAATTCCTCATGAGCAAGGAGGGCCAGGAGATCCGCGCCGCGGGCGGTGGAAAGCTCGCCATCCGCACCGATATCTCCCCGGAGGCTTATCCGCCGGCCGAGCGGGCCCTCATCCAGGCCTTGCAGGGCTTCGTCATCGTCCCCGACATGGACGACACCATCGGCGGCGAGTGGCAGGCGGCCTTCTGGGACCAGTTGAAGCTCCTGTGGGTGAAGCCCGACGCCCTGGACGACGTCCTCCGCGTCCTGGATGAGAAGTACCCCAAGGGCTGAGGCCAAGGGAACGCGGGAGGGGAGGCCCCGCCGGGGGCTTCCCCTCCTTTTTGCCCGGGCCCGGAAGGGGGAGGGCCCAGCGGCGCTGGGCTTCCTCTCTTTGGGCCTTCTTCTCATCGCCCTCTTCGTGATCTATCCCTCGGTGAGGACGCTCTGGCTGAGCCTCTTCGATAAAGAGGGGTTCGCCGGGGTATCTAACTTCATCGACCTATTCCGGGACCGAGAGATCGTGGATTTCGGGAGGTTTCTCTCGCGGGAGCCCCCGTGGGGCGCCTTGCTCCATAACTTGGTGTGGACCGTTATCCACCTCCCCCTCACCGTGGGGCTTGGGCTTGTTTTGGCCGTAGTCTTTTCCAAGGTCAAAAGTTGGTGGGTGGGGCTTGCCCGGGGCGCGATTTACCTTGGGATCGTGACCCCCCTGATCGTGGGGGGCGTTATCATCCGGTTCTTGTTCGAGAAGCACGCCGGCCTGGTACCCCAGGTGCTCGGGGCCCTGGGGGCCGGGGCGCCCTGGTCTGCGGGGTGGACGGCGTATCCAGAGACGGCGCTTCTTGCGTTGGTCATCGGCTCGGTGTGGCTTTGGACCGGCTTTTCCATGGTACTCCACTCGGCCGGCCTCTCCACCATCGACCGGGAGCTGTACGAGGCGGCCCAAATCGACGGGGCCTCCGAGTGGGCCCAGTTCCGCCACATCACCCTTCCTCTCCTCAGACCGGTGACGCTGGTGGTGGCGGCCATGACGTTCCTGTGGGAGCTCAAGATCTTCGACATCGTGTACGTGGCCACCATGGGCGGCCCGGGCGGGGCGTCGAACGTCCTCGCGTTGGAGATGTATTTCTCCGCCTTCCGGGAGCTCGATCCCTATCGGGCATCGGCCATCGCCACCCTCATCACTCTCTTCAGCCTTCCCGTGGGTTACTGGTTCGCCAGAAGGCGGCTCGGGAGGTAAACGGTGCACATAAAAAACCCGTGGGCCAAGCTCATCGCCATCGTGGTAGCGCTGGTTTGGGTCATTCCCTTCATCGGGATCGTGATGTCGGCCCTACGGCCCTCCCAGGAGGTGCTTTACGGTTGGTGGCGGCCCCCGTTCCATTTCTCCTTCAAGAACCTGGTGGGCGCCTGGACCCACCCCACGGCTTCGCTCAGCATAGGCCTGCGCAACTCGGTACAGGTCGCCATCGGGGCCACCCTCCTTCCCACCTTCGTGGCCTCGTTGATGGCGTATGGCCTCGGGAGGCTGCGGTTTCGGGGAAGAGGCCCCCTTCTCATGCTTATCGGACTCCTTTTGGCGCTTCCCCAGCAGATGATCGCCTGGCCCCTCTTCCGCGAGATGCACGCGTTGGGGCTCTTGAACAGCCTCACGGGACTTATCCTCGCCCACAGCGCCTGGGGTCTCCCGTGGATGGTGTTTTTCCTGCGGGGCTACATCGAGACCCTACCGGTGGAGCTGGAGGAGGCGGCGCGGATCGACGGGGCGGGGAGGCTGAAGACCTTTATCTACGTGATCTTTCCCCTGATGCTCCCGGCGCTTGCCTCGGTGATGGTGCTCCAGTTCACCTGGGTGTGGAACGATTTCTTCATGGCGTTGATCCTCATCTTCGACCCGAACAAGATGGTCATCACCCAACAGATCCCGCTCCTTAGGGGACAATACCACGTGGATTGGGGCCTTTTAAGTGCCGGGACATTAATCGCGATGTCGGTACCGTTGCTGGTCTTCGTTTTCCTACAGCGATACTTCGTACGCGGCCTGATCGGTGGGGCGGTCAAATAACCGCTGGACACAGCGAGGAGGCTTGAATGATCGAGAGATACCTACCGTACGTGGGCAAAAAGGCGATCGCCGAGCTCGTGGCGCTGGCCCGAAACCTGCAGGGGCTCCGGATTTTGCACGTGAACTCCACCTACCACGGCGGAGGGGTAGCGGGGATGCTGCGGAGCCTCGTTCCCCTCATGGACGACCTCGGGCTCGAGGCCCACTGGGTCCTCCTTTTCGGCAAGCCGGCCTTCTTTTCTTGCACCAAAAAGCTCCACAACGCGCTTCAAGGGGAGGAGATCTTCCCGGAAGAGGACGAACTCTCGACCTACCTCCAGATCAACGAGTTCTTCGCCCGCTATGCCCCCATCGACCACGACGTGGTGGTGATCCATGACCCCCAGCCCCTACCCTCTGTATCCTTTCGCCCCAAGCGGGAGCTGTGGATCTGGCGGTGCCACATAGATATTTCCTCCCCGAGCGAGAAAGCGTGGGAGCTCCTTATGCCCTACATCCTCCGGTACGACGCGGCGGTGGTATCGGCGGAGGGGTTCCTCCGGGATGGGCTCCCCCAACGCGTCTCCATCATCCCCCCGGCCATCGACCCCGTGTCCCCCATAAACCGGGAGATGAGCCCCAGGGAGGTGGAGGAGAAACTCGCCCAGTACGAGATACCCCTCGACAAGCCCCTCATCGTCCAGGTCTCCCGGTTCGACAAGTGGAAGGACCCCCTCGGGGTCTTGGAAGTCTTCCAAAAGGTACGACGTGATGCCGATTGCAGGTTGGTGATGTTGGGAAACATGGCCGGGGACGATCCCGAGGGCCCGGAGATCTTTACTCGGGTGAGAGAGGCCGCGGCGAAACTTCCGGACGTGCATCTTGTGACCGAGACCGACGAGTTGTTGGTGAACGCCCTCCAGCGGGCGGCCGCGGTGGTGTTGCAGCTATCCGTCCGTGAGGGATTCGGCCTCACCGTCTCCGAGGCCCTGTGGAAGGGGACCCCAGTGGTGGCCTCGGCGGTGGGCGGGATCCCCCTGCAGATCCGTGACGGGGAGAACGGCTTCCTGGTGGAGCCCCGGGACTATGCGAGCGCGGCGGAGAAAGTGCTCGCGCTCCTGGGAGACCGAAACTTGCGGCGGGAGTTTGGGGAGCATGGCCGGGAATGGGTGCGGAAAAATTTCCTGATAACAAGGCTCCTTCGAGATTGGCTCTCCACCCTCGGGGAGCTCCTCGGCTGATGTGTACCTCAAGGCCCGCCAGGACCTACCACGGGAGGACGAACAAGTCCCGAAGCCATCACACTTAGAAAGCCATTCAGTTGCTGAATAAAAATTCTTCAGCACGTGGATGATTTGCACACAGTTGCTTGCATCCGTGCCTCCTCCTGGGCTGGAGTTCTGATCGTGAAAGGATCTTTTTGTAAAAACGACACTTGCCCAATGGGCCTTCGCTTCTCCCCCGGGTAAAATCGCGGCGGAGGGATAGATGATCGGGAAAAGAAAAGCGGTGAGGATAGCCCCGGAGCTCTGGGCCGCTATCCAGGATAACCTCGAGGCCCTCGGGGTCTCCTCGGTGGAAGAATACGTGGAAGCGGTGTTGCGGGAGGACATGCGCGAAAAAGGCCTCCTCCCCGCCTACACCCCCGAGGAAGAGCGGGAGGTGGAGCGGCGGCTCCGGGATCTCGGCTATCTCGATTGAGCCTCCTCCAGATCAGGGGGCGGGGGCTCCTCCCGCAGCACAAGCGGCGGCCCCAAGATCTCGGCGAGGATCACCGCCACCTGGGGTTTTTCTTTCAGCAGCCGCACGAGCTCTTCGGAGATCTTCTCCTTTGGCATTGCCATCAGGCTAGGGCCTCATCTCCTGGGGCCTTGCCCTTGGGTGGGGTCTCTTCTCCGGCGATGGACTCCCGCATCCTGGTGTCGGCCTGGATGTTCTTGAGCCGGTAGTAGTCCATGATCCCGAGTTGCCCCTTCCTGAACGCCTCAGCGATGGCTTTGGGGATCTCGGCTTCGGCCTCGATCACCGCCGCCCTCCGCTCCCATACCAGGGCCTTCATCTCCTGCTCCCGGGCGATGGCCATGGCGCGGCGCTCCTCCGCCTTGGCCCGGGCTACCTTGAGGTCAGCCTCCGCCTGGTCCGCCTGGAGCTGGGCCCCAATGTTTTTCCCTACATCTACGTCGGCGATGTCGATGGAGAGGATCTCGAAGGCCGTTCCCGCGTCCAATCCCTTCTCCAGGACACGTTTCGAGATGGCATCGGGGTTCTCCAGCACCTCCTTGTGAGAGTCGGCGGAACCGATGGCCGACACGATCCCCTCGCCCACCCGGGCGATCACCGTCTCCTCCGTGGCGCCGCCCACCAGCCGCTCCAGGTTCGCCCGCACCGTGACCCGCGCCACGGCGAAGAGCTGGATCCCGTCCTTAGCCACGGCGCCGATCTTGGGAGTCTCGATCACCCGCGGGTTGACGGACATGGCCACCGCGTCGTACACGTCCCGGCCGGCGAGGTCGATGGCCGCCGCCCGCTTGAAGTCCAGGGGAATCCCCGCTTTATCCGCGGAGATCAGGGCCCGCACCACCCGCTCCACATTTCCCCCCGCGAGGTAATGGGCCTCGAGATCCGAAACCGCGAGCTTCAGCCCCGCCTTCCACGCCGCGATCATCGGTCCCACCACCCGGTGAGGGTTCACCTTCCTCAGGCGCATCCCGATGAAGGTCATCGGTCCCACCGGTACTCCGGCGGCGATGGCCGATATCCAGAGTCCCACGGGGACGAAATAGAAGAACACCCAAACCGCAAGGAGGACGACAACCGCGATAACGATCGTCCCGATCATCCCGTATCACCTCCCCTCCTCCGCACCACGAACCGGATCCCCTCGGCCCGGGTGATCACGATCTCCGTGCCCTTGGGAATATACCCTTCTTCGCTCACCACATCGACGATCCTCCCGGAAAATTCTCCCTTCCCCACCGGACGGAGATCCGTCACCGCCACACCGCGCTTGCCCACCCACTCCTGCCGCGGCTCCTTTCTCAGGGCTCTGGAGTCGATGGCGCTTTTCAAGAGCACCCCTCCGAAGCGGAGCCTGGTCTTGGGGAGGAAAGTGATGATGAGAACTATGCCCATAAGGGCCGCTGCCAACCCCACGGAGACCGCGGTGATGGCCCGGCTCACCTGGGCCGGATCGGTGAAGGGACCCACCATGGCGGTGTAGAACCCGGCCCCGATGAGACCGAGGCCCACGATCCCCACCGCCCCGAAGTCCACGGCGGTGAAGACAAAGATCTCGAGGAGCACAAGGATCAACCCCGCGATGAAAAACCCCAAGGACTCCCAGCCCGCAAGCCCAACGGAAAAGTGGCTCCAGAAGAAAAGCGAAAGGGCCCCGAGCCCCACGATCCCCGGCACCCCGAAGCCCGGGATGGAAAGCTCCACCAGAAGGCCCAGGATCCCCAGGGCGATGAGGATCCCCGAGGCGGTGGGGGAGGTGAGGAGGGCGATGACCCACTCCCAGAACCCGGGGGCGAACTCCTCTACCGCGACATCGGCGAGGCCCTCGGCGGCGAGCACCTCTGCGAGGTTCTCCGCGATCCCATCGGAATAGCCCCACGCCGCGGCACTAGAAGGAGTGAGGGTGAGGAGCTTCCCTTCCTCCACGAGGTCGGGGACTCCGATGTCGGGATCCACCATGGCGGCGGCGACATCCGGGTTCCGGCCGCGGGCCTCGGCGGTGGCGCGGAAGATCTCCCGCACCGCCGAGACCACCTTCTCCGGGGCCGCCTCCATTCGGCCTTCGGAGAAGTAGACGGGAGTGGCCGCGCCCATGGCCCCACCGGGGGCGAAGTAGATGCGCTCACACGAGATAGCGATGAGGGCTCCGGCGGAAAGGGCATTCCGGTTCACGAAAGCTACCGTCCGTACCGAGGTGTCCAAGAGGAGGTCCCGGCACCGCAGCGCCGCGTCCAGGTAACCCCCGGGGGTGGAAAGGGAAACGACCAAGGCCGCAGCCCCCATCTCCTCCGCCCGCTCGATCGCCCCCTGAAGCAGGAGCACCGTGCCCCGATTTATCTCCCCGTCTACGCGCACGAGGACGACCGTCTCGGCCCCGATGGCGATCCCTGCCCCCAGGAGCAGAAAAACCATCACGATTAGCGTTGTCCTCGACATAGTCCCGTAAAACCACTTTAGCCCAAACGGAAGGTTTCGAAAAGGGCACCCGCGACGGTCGCCCGGGATCAAGGGGCCAGGACTCGGATTTCTCGGAGATCGTCGATTACATGATCCGCGCCTTGAAGGTCTTCGCCCCGGCCCTTCCCCGTCAAAACGCCTATGACCGGGGAACAGCCGGCGGCTTTGCCGGCCTCCACGTCCTCCCTAGAGTCTCCCACCACCGCCATCCCGGAGGGCGGAAGGGCCAGGATCTTACAGGCGTAAAGGATCCCCTCGGGATCCGGCTTTCGTGCCGCGAAACGGTCCGCCCCCACCACGAGGTCCACGTATTCCAAGAGCCCGGCGTAGAGGAGATGCCTCCGGGCAGGTGCCGTGGAGTCGTGGGTCACCACCGCGACGATCCCCCCGGCGTCCTTTAACCGGGAGAGGAGCTCCCGCGCGCCCGGAGCAGGGCGAAGGTGTTTTTCCCAGGGGAACCCCTTGTCCACCTCCGCGAAGGTCTCTCGTACCGCATGAAGCGCCTCACCTTCGGGGATACCCAGGACAGTAGAGAGGAAAGAGGCACTCAAGCGCTCGGTCTCTTCCCGGGGGCGATGGATGGCGGGAGTGGTACGGCCGGTGGCCGGATCCACGCCCAGGATCAAAGAAAGCTCTCGCGCGGCACCCCCATCGAGGCCGAAGCGTTTTCTCAAGGCCCCAGCCCGCTCCACCATCAGGGGTCCCCAATGGGAGAAATCGATCAGAGTCCCGTCTTTATCGAAAATAACCCCTTCTATCTGATACTTTCGAGCTTCGACCCCTATCACCATCAGGCCCTCCTCCGAGCTATAGCTCCAGGAGATTCACGGAGAGACCCCGGGAGGGAAGGTCTGGATCCAGCTCCCTTGCACGAGCCCGCTCTACTATCTCCCCAAGCTCGCCATTCGCTTTCCAGGCGGAAAGGCGATCGGTGAGCGGGGGAAGCCCTAGGGCTTCGGCTCCGGTGATGGCTCCTGAGGAAAAAGCCTCCCGGCAAGCTTCCCGGAATCTGGGCTCCCGCGTTAGGTGGTGGTCGAGGATTGTGATCCTGGCCCCCGCCCCGCGTACAGCCCCAACACAGTTCCGGATCGCCCGCTCCAAGGTCGCAGCCGCCTGAAGCGGGCCGCGAAGGTACGTGGCGGGCCCGTCCAAAACCAAAACGTCGGGGGCTTCGGCGGCAATCCAGTCGGCATAGTCCTCGATGATCGGACCTTGAAGATCAGAGGAATACAGGAACTTTTTTCCTCCGTGCTCCACGATTATCGCCAAGACCCAGCCTGGGCTCGCGTACTCCACTCCGTGGAACAGCGGTTCCGTGAACCGCACCGTGGTTTTTCCAATCTCAAAAACCTTCCCATCGGCATAGACAACCTGGGCCCCGAAAGGCTCCGGTGATACCCACGGGCCCCGCTCCCACATTCGCACAAGCCCCAGGAAGCGTTTCCTCCACTTACGCCTGAGCTCTTCAGAGGCCCCCTCCTTCCGGGCGCGGGGGAGCTCCTCCAAGGGATCGGGGTACTCCCCTTTTTCAGGGGAGACTTCCTCCACCTCGATTCCCCGTTCCGAAGCGAGGACCGAGAGGAAATACCTGGACCTTTCCCACTGGGAGCGGTTGATCCAACGATTGGGGTCTTTGATCCAGAGCGTCTTTTCCCTGAAGAGTTCCGGGACATCGGGGCGGTGATGGTCGTAGTGATAGTGAGTGATGGCGATATGGGTGGCCCGAGCCGCAGCCGCGACCAGGGCTGCGGTGGCAAGCTCTAGGTAGTAGAGCTTGATCTCAGTGGGCGCGGGGTAGCGGGGCTGCATGATGGCAGCTCCCGGGTCGATGAGGAGCCGGATGTCCGGAGTCTCCACCAGCACACACATCGATTTCGCTCCCAAAGAATCGAACCAAATCGGACGAATTTCCATCTCCATCAGAGATTCTACCCCACGAAGCTCCTTTTCCATTGAGCCATCGGGGGCACGCCCCTAATCCTCCAAGTGCTCATAGAAAGAAGGGGGAGCCAGTTCTCGAAACTCGCCGTGGCGGGCAAGATGCCGGCGGATGTCGATGCATAGATGGCATTTGGACACGTACCCGTCTGCCCGCTCCCGATATCCATATTCCACCCCTAGCTGGTAAAGCTCCTCCAGATCCAAAAGCAGAGCTTTAAGTATCGGATATCCATCGAGACTTATCCCTTTGCAAACCTCATCCAGGTGGCGTGCATCCCCCAGGGAAAGTCCGGCACAAAAGCCGGGGATGAAGTTGCAGTAGTTGTCCACGTGCACATGCCAGTCGCGGATGAGTTCCTGGCGACAGGAAAGGCCGAAAAAGCGCCGCGCCGGATATTTCGGGAAAAGATACGCGAGTTTATATACCGCCCGACCGCTCAGGAGAAGTTCGGCATAGGCGAGGCCAACGCCCCGCTTCAGGTATTCTTCCAGAGGGAGGGTTCCCTTTATCCCTAGCCTGACGAACTCCTCGTAGAAGATCCCTTGGTAGACGATGACGTTCCGGGACCCGAAGACGTCCAGGGCTATCCTCACCGCCCGGCGGGTGCGTTCGAAGGGGACGTGCTCGAGGAGGAAGGGGTTGACGCTTATGAGGACCCCCCGGAGGCCGGCGGACTTGAGTGCCCGGAGTCGATCCCGGGTAAGGCGGTCGTTCACGCACCAGGAAGCGTTCGTTTCCACGAATATCCCGGGGATCCGAAGCTCGGCGGCGATTCCCACGAGACCGAGGAGAAGCTCGAAGTTGAGGAAAGGTTCCCCGCCGGTGAAGTGAAGGCCTGAGTTCACCCCCACTGGGGCATCGGGCGGGTAGCGGCCCCGCATGGAGGAAGCGACGCTTTGGAGGACCCGTTCCGCGTCTTCGCGGGAGATCCAGTCCGCCGGCCAACGCGGAGAGCACGCATAGAGGCAGTGGCGACACGCCCCGCTACACCGGTACGTAAGGAAGAGCCCTTCTGAGAAGGGCTTTGGCACCACTGTCTTTTGCATTTCCGTTTCCATCCCGCACTCTCACCCCACGGTTCGGTTTGAATCATGATATTATGGGCCCTGACGTTTCCGCTACCCTTGTCAGGATCCCGTTCGCTGGGCATAATGATTTTGTAAACGTTTGGAAAGGGAGGAGGTGAGACAGACAAAAGAAAAAAAACCCTTTTTCTCAAAAGTCCAATAAGTGAAAAAAGGAGGGAGGTATGTGGCGCAAACTGATAGTTTTGGGTATGGCTATTCTTCTCCTCGGCGCTGTTCTTCACGCAAGGGTCACGCTTCTTTATATGACCGCTGGCGATATCAACATGTTGGCGTTGGCCCAAAACGTCATCGGCCCGATGTTCTCCGAACGCTACCCTGATGTAGACCTCCGTACTATCCACACTGGCCCCGGCGACGCCGGCTCTCGGTTGATCTTCGAGAAGCTCCGCGCAGAGAAGGCCGCTGGCAAGGAGACGTGGGACGTGGACGTGGCCATGGTACATCAGATCTTCCTCAGCTGGGTGAAGGACGAATACGGAGACCTTAGCGAACTCTTGCTTCCGTACGCCAAAGATCTCGAAACCTGGAAGTACGTGACCTCGCCTCACGCCAAGTACGCACTGGGGGTCCCGGTGGAAGGGTTTGTAATGCCCATGTTCCACAGCCAGACCGCCATCGCTTACAACCCGAAGTACGTGCCTGAACCGCCGCGGAGCTTCGAGGAACTGGTGGAATGGGTCAAGGCCCACCCGGGCAAGTTCGGGTACAACGGGATCAAGGGCGGGATGTCCGGCGTTTCCTTTGTAAACGCCTGGGTCTATTGGAAGACTGGAAAGTATGAGAAATACGCCATCACCGGGCCCTTCGAGGAGGAAGAGGTCGCCAGCTGGGAGCCCGTATTCAAGGAATTGAAGGAATTCAACAAGTACGTCACCATCACCGCCGGCAACGTGGGGACCCTGGACGCCCTGAACCGGGGCGAGATCTGGATGGGGCCGGTATGGGTGGACATGTTCTACACCTTCATGCTCACCGGAAAGATGGACCCCAACATGCGCCTTGTGCTCCCTGCCCCCGGGATGCCCGGCCAGCCCATGTATTTCGTCATTCCCGCCAAGGCGAGGAACGTGGAGTGGGCGAAGAAATTCGTGGAGTTCGTGACCAGCCCTGAGATCCAAGGCAAGGTCATCGTTGAGATGTACAACTGGTATCCTGGCATCGACGGCACATACGTCAAGGATTACGTCAGTCCCGAGGCTTATGATAGGTTGTACCGCGACATCACCCCGGAGGAGCTCCAGGAGAAGGGCCTAGCGTTCCCGCTTTCCCCGTACTTCAAGGCAGTATTGGAGTCCTATGAGAAGTGGGTCATCGGCGGCTGAGGTGAAGGGACTGAGGGGAGGAACCGGGGGGTTCCTCCCCTTGTTTCTTTTATTGCCGGCGGTTGCCTTTATCCTCGTGATGTATGTTTACCCCTTTGCCCTATCTATCATCCGCAGTTTCACGGACGAAGCCGGAAGCCTTTCGTTGGTGAACTACCATAAAGCGGTATCCCTGTATGGACGCGATATCCTCTTTTCCATCCAGGTTGCGGTATTGGGGACTCTTATCTCCACCGGACTGAGCCTCGCCCTCGCGGCTTATATACGTTTGAGCGACTCCCGAGTAGCGCGGCTCGTCAATTCCATGAGCCGTTTGGGCATCTTCCTTCCGTACGTGGTGGTGGCTCAGATGATGCGCAGCTTCTTGGCGCCCCACGGGCTCCTCAATGTCCTTTTGGCAAACATGGGCCTTGTGGACATCGATACCCCGTTACAGCTATTTAACATCAGGGGCCTCACTTTCGGCTTCCTCTGGAAAGAGACGCCGTTCATCACGTTCATCGTCCTGAGCGGCTTGCAAGTAATCGACGACACCTACATCGAGGCCGCCCGGAGCGTGGGGGCGAGGACCCGCCACGTGATCCTGCGAATACTCCTTCCGATGATAAAACCCACCATCGCCATCGCCGTGGTCCTCACGTTCTGCACCATTGTGAGCACCTTCACGCTTCCTTACATGATCGTGGCCGGCAATCCTACCACGGTGACCGTAGACATCGCCCATAGGGTCACGTATTTCGGGGACTACCGTGTGGCGAGCGCCCTCGGGGTCTTCCTGTACCTCATCGTGGGGGCGATGGCGATCTACTATTTGCGACGCACGGTGCGGGAGGAGGTCTATGGGTACTAAATGGCGGCGGGCGTTGTTGGAAGGGTTGCTGTTGTGTCTCGTGTTCTTCGTGATCTTCGGTCCCATCTCTAGCTTGCTTATCTGGTCCATCGCCATCCGATGGTATTGGCCCCATGTCCTCCCGCAGGAGATTGGTCTCGCTTACTGGAAACAGGCCTTGGGGTTGCAACGAGACTGGGCCATCGCGGCCGTCAGCATCTGGGGCGCGTTCGGAACCAGCATGCTGGTGGCGCTGGTCTCAACCGCCCTGGTAATGACGATGGCCATCCCAGCGGGATATGCGTTGGCCCGGTTCCGGGTCCCGTTGAAGGCCCTGATTCTCCTGCTTTTCCTCATGCCCAAGGCCTTTCCCCAACAGCCGATCTTCGTCAATCTCCTCCCCACCTTTACCCGATGGGGGCTGGCGGGGACCGTGCAGGGCGTGATCCTCATTCACATCCTCGTGTGTTTGATCTTTGGGGTATGGATTACCACCTCCGCTTTCAAAGCGATACCCCAGGAGCTGGAAGAAGCCGCCCGCAGCGTGGGGGCGACCCGTTGGCGCACCTTTTGGAAGGTCCTTCTTCCCTTGGCAGCGCCGGGGCTTCTAGTAAGCACCGTGTTCGTGTTTATCACCTCTTTGACGGAATTCACAGGCACTTTCTTCATCGGCCTCCCGTTCGTGACCACCCTTCCCATGCTGCTTTACTCCTCGAGTGGTTACAACATGCAGTTCGCCTCGGTGATCGCCATAGTCCTCCTTATTCCGAGCCTCCTTTTTATGGTCCTCATTCAGAGGGTATTCCGCCCCGAGTACATGGGGGGAATTGCCGGATGAACCGTCAAAGGGAGGGAATATGCCCGAAGTGAAACTGGATGGCGTTACCAAACGTTACGGGAAGGTGACCGCGGTGGATCGCCTCGATCTAGTCGTGCGCGATGGAGAGATACTTACACTGCTTGGCCCATCTGGATGCGGGAAAACCACCACCCTGCGATGTATCGCTGGCTTCGTCGTCCCGGACGAGGGGCGCATCTTCTTGGGAGAGGAGGAGGTAACCCGGCTTCCTCCGGAGAAGCGCGACATCGGCTTCGTGTTCCAGAATTACGCCCTTTGGCCGCACATGACCGTGTTCCAGAACCTGGCGTTCGGCCTCCAGCTCCGGCGCACCCCCAAGGAAGAGATCGGGAAAAGGGTACGAGAAGTGCTCTCCCTCGTGAGGCTCTCGGGGATGGAGGATCGCTACCCCCGTCAGCTTTCCGGAGGACAGCAACAACGGGTGGCGCTAGCCAGGGCATTGGTGCTCCGACCACGGGTACTGCTCCTGGATGAACCCCTTTCCAACCTGGACGCCAAGCTCCGCGAAGAAATGAGGTTCGAAATCCGCGAACTTCAGCGGCAACTCGGGATAACGGCAATCTACGTCACCCATGACCAAGCTGAGGCGTTGGTGCTATCCGACCGTATTGCGGTCCTGAACGAAGGCCGCTTGGTTCAACTTGGGACCCCTGAGGAAATTTACCAGCGCCCGGCGAACCGATTTGTCGCGGGGTTCATCGGGTTGAGCAGTTTCGTCGAAGCCCGGGTGGCTTCGGTGGAAGCCGACGGGGCGACCCTGGAAACGGAAGACGGCGTGAGATTTAGGGTCCCCAAAGGTAGTTTAGCGGAAGGGCAAACGATCGTTTTGGCGATAAGGCCGGAACACGTGGAGATATTGGCCGCGCCTTCCGAGGAGCTTGAGAACGTGTTTCAAGCCGAGGTTTTGAGAGCCGCATATTTGGGGAACTCCATCGACTGTCGTCTGCGATTGGGCAAGTGGGAGCTACGCACACAGCTTCCTCCGGGAAAGATCCCCTCCCCCGGCGAAAAGCTCTGGATACGTCTTCCCCCCGAAAAGTTGATCTTGGTCGAAGCGTAAGCAAAAACAGATGCCATAAAGGACTTAAGCCCTTTTGTGGAGACGCGGGTTATTTTCCGTGTGCGCTTGTGCCACGATGGTACACCCAGAAGGCAGCAGCCTCCCTGCAGGTCATTTCCTCATATTCCTGAAGATATCTTGCCATCAGCCATTGAAACATGCGCATTCGACAATCTTGCCCGAATTCGTGGCTGTGCCCTTAAGGGCTGTTATGTTGAATCGGCCTCACAAGTGTTCCGCCTTTCGCTCCTTTTCGCGTGAACCAAAGCACGAGTTAGGTTGGGGATTGACAGCCGTTTTCCGCCTTATTAGAATGGTCTTGGTAACGTTTTCAAGAAAGGGGGAGATCTTTTTGGGCCAATTAGCTATCAACGGCGGTGCTCCCGTCGTCGCCAAAGACAAGTTGACCCCTTGGCCGATTTTAACTTCCCGGGACCGCGAGCTGGTCAATCAAGTGTTGGATTCGGGGATCCTCGCCGGAGCGTTTGCCCCCAATGTCAAGGCCCTGCAAGAGGAGTTCGCGGAATACCTCGGCGTCAAATATTGCATCGCCGTGAACAGCGGCACCGCCGCCCTCCACATGGCGGTGGCCGCCGCGGGGATCGGCCCCGGGGACGAGGTCATCACCAGCGCCTTCTCCTTCCTGGCCTCCGCCACCGCCCCCATGCATCAAGGGGCGATCCCCGTGTTCGTGGACATCGACCCCAAGACGTACAACATGGACCCCAAAAAGATCGAGGAGAAGATTTCCGAGAACACCAAGGCCATCATCGCCGTCCACATCCAGGGCCTCCCCGCGGACATGGACGAGATCAGGGCCGTGGCGGAAAAGCACGGGCTCATCCTGATTGAGGACGCGGCCCAGGCGGCCGGGGCGGTGTACAAGGGAAGGAAAGCCGGCACCCTCGGGGACATCGCCGCCTTCAGCCTGAACCAGACCAAAAACTTCCAGGCCGGCGAAGGCGGGCTCTTCGTCACCGACGACAAGGAATACTGGCTTAGGGCGGATATGGTCCGCATGTTCGGCGAGCAGGTCCGGGAAAAGGAGCGTCGTTCCTACGTGGCCCACACCCTGGGGTGGAATTACCGCATGCCGGAGCTCACCGCGGCCATCGCCCGGGCCCAGTTGGAACGCCTGGAGGAGATAAACGCCACCGCCCGCCGCAACGCGGGGATCCTGAACGCCGTGCTGGAGGGGATCGAGGGGATCGAGCCCCCGTTCTGCCCTCCCGACAGGACCCACATCTACCATAAATACCGCGCCCGCCTGCGGCCGGAGGCCCTGGGGATCAAGGAGAGGGACACCGTATTCCGGGATAAGGTCCTCCTGGCGCTCCAGGCGGAGGGCGTCCCCGCGGTCCTGTGGCAGACCTTCCCCCTGCCTGCCAACCCCCTATTTCAGAAGAAGGAGGGGTTCGGCAAGGGCTTCCCGTGGACGTTCCCCGGGGCGAGGCGGGTCGAATACGACCCCGCCGAATATCCCGAGACGATAAAGCTCCTCAACTCCTCCATCGTGATCGGCTCGGAACGCTACCCCATCTTCGCCCAGACGGCGGAGACGGTGGAGATGTGGGGGGAGGCTATCCGCAAGGTCTTTCGAAACCTGGACGAGGTCCTGGAGACGGTGACGCTCCCGGAGGAGGAGGCCTTCGCCCTGGGGGAAATAACTTCCTTGCGATAGCGGGAAAGGGGGTGGTATCCCAGAAAAAGGTATCGCGCCTCGATAGACGATCCAAAAATAAAGGAGGGTGAGTGCGGTGAAAAAGTGGTTCGTGTTGTTCCTCGGGCTTTTGTTCGTCGGGATCGGGGGGCTTGCCGCGGGTAAGCCGTTCGAGGGGGTCACCATCACGGTGGCGGTCCACTCCGGCCATCATGCGACCCCGTGGTACATGGAGGCCAAGAACATCAAGGATCTTTTGGGCATCACCCTGAACGTGGTGGAGATCAGCCCCGAAGAGATGTATTCCCGCGAGCTCCTCGAGCTTTCCGCCCGCACCGGGGCGTTCGACATCGTGCAGTACAACTCCGCCTGGATCGGTGACTTCGAGCCGTACCTCGTTCCCCTGGACGACTTCATCATCAAGACCGGCGACGACTTCGCCTTCGGCGATTACCTCCCCGGGTTCCGCGACTTCCACAACATGTGGGGCGGCAAGATCTACTCCGTGACCCTGGACGGCGATACCTTCCTCCTCTATTACCGCAAGGACCTCTTCGAGAACCCCGAAGAGAGGGCCGCGTTCAAGGCCAAGTACGGGTATGAGCTCCCCGATCCGCCCAAGACCTGGGATCAGGTGGTGGACCTGGCGGAGTTCTTCACCCGCAAGAAGGGCGAGAAGCTCGCCGGAAGCGTCCTCACCAAGGACTTCTACGGTTACGCCGACCAGGCCAAGCGCGGCCGGGTTTATTACTGGTACCTCTTCCGCTACATCCCCTTCAGCGCTCCCAACCCCCACTACTTCGATCCCGAGACCATGGAGCCCCTGATCAACTCCCCCGCTGCCGTAGCTGCCCTGGAGAACATGAAGAAGCTCCTAGAGTATTCCCCGCCGGGCGTGCTCGGCTGGGAGTGGGACGAGCTCTTCAACGCCGCCATGAAGGACGGCCGGGTGGCCATGTGGATCCACTGGCCCGATGAAGGCCGCCGCTTCAGCGAGCTCGCGCCCCTGCCGGTGGAGAACCCGCCCGAACCGAAACTGGGCATCGCTCCCACCCCAGGCGTGATCAAGGACGGGGTGTACTACCAGTATACTCTGGTGGACTCCGCGTGGGTGGCCTCCATCTGCGCCGACAGCAAGAACAAGGACGCCGCCTGGGCAGTGCTCAACTACATGTTCGGCGCCGGCGCGGTGAGCCTGAAGTGGGTTATGAGCCCCGACAGCGGCTGGGACCCCAACCGCTACTCCCACGTGAACTCCCCGCTCTGGCGCGCCAAGGTCCCCGGCATCGACAAGTTCCTGGACACCGAGGTACAGGCCATGCAGCACGGCTTCCCCTGCCTGAAGATCCCCGGCGCCTTTGAGTACATGGACAAGCTCGACCTGTACATCTCCAAGTACCTGGCCGGCGAGATCAAGACCGCCAAGGAGGCCTTGGACAAGGTAGCGGAGGAGTGGAAGAAGATCACCGAGCGCTTCGGCGTCGAGTCCCAGAAGGAGTTCTACGCCAAGCTGTGGCAGAAGTGATCCAAACCGGGAACCGAGGGCGGGCGGGCCGCAAGGCCCCCCGCCTTTTTATATACTCGCTTAGGGAGCCGAAATGACCAGACGCAGACGGGGACCGATCCTTCTGGTGTTGCCCACCATGGTTATCCTGGTCCTGGTCGTGATCTTCCCCATGATCTACTCCCTCACCGTGAGCTTCCGCCTCTACGACCTGCGCGTGCCGCGACATCCCTTCGTGGGGTTCGAAAACTACATCCGTCTCTTCACCGATTCCCGTTTCCATAACGCCCTGGGGGTGACCGGGCTGCTTTTGCTCGGGGAACTTGCCCTGCAATTCCCCATCGGCTTCGGGTTGGCTATCTTGCTCGCGCGCAAATTCCGGGGGAAAAAGGTGGTCCAGCCGCTCCTCCTCATCCCCATGATGATCACGCCGGTGGTGGTGGGATACATGGGCCGGCTCCTCTTCGAGACCCGCTCCGGCCCCATCAACTACTTCCTCAACCTGATGGGCCTCCCCAGTGCCCTCTGGCACACCTCCGCCAGTACCGCGCTGCTTACGGTGATCCTCCTGGACACGTGGCAGTGGACGCCGTTCATGATGGGGGTGCTCTTGGCGGGCTTGGTCTCCCTACCCCCGGAGCCGTACGAGAGCGCGAAGGTGGACGGCGCCTCGGGCCTGCAGATATTCTGGTACCTGACCCTCCCCCTCCTCAAACCGGTGATCGCGTTGGTGATCATCATGCGGGCCCTGGCCATACTCCAGACTTTCGACATCATCTACGTTTTGACCATGGGAGGGCCCGGCACCGCCACCGAGACCATCGGCATCTACACCTATCTCGTGGGATTCCGCTACTGGGACATCGGCCAGGCCTCCAGCGCCGCATGGGTGCTGGCCATGATGCTCTCGGTGGGCGTCACCATTTTCCTCAAGATGATGGGAAGGGAGCGGAGATGAATCTGCGCACACAAAGGCTCATCGGCCAGATCGTGACCTATCTGGCGATCGGAGTCGCCCTGGTATTCACCCTCTTCCCCATTTATTGGATGCTCCTCACCTCGATTCAGCCCTCCGATGAACTCATGCAGTCTCCACCCCGGTTCATCACCACCAGGCCCACCTTGGAACACTGGCGCTTCGCCATCGAGAACAAGTGGAGATATTTCATCAACAGCCTCATCATCTCCTCCTCGGCCACCGCCATCGCCATCCTGGTGGGATCGCTGAGCGGGTATGCCTTCGCCCGCTACAGGGTGGGAGGGGACACGTTGCCCTTCTGGATCCTCTCCCTCAAGTTCTTCCCCCCCATCGCCGCCGCGGTGCCCTTCTTCCTGATGATGAACCGGCTCCGCCTTTTGGACACCCACATCGCGGTGATCATCCCCCACCTCATCATCACCATCCCCTTCGCGGTGTGGATGATCAAGGGGTTCGTGGCCGAGGTCCCCCGGGAGTTGGAGGAGGCCGCTATGATCGATGGCTGTTCCCATCTCGGGGTCATCCGCCGGGTGACCCTCCCCCTCATCGCCCCGGGGATCGTGGTGACGGCCCTCTTCTGCTTCATCTGGTCCTGGAACGATTTCCTCTTCGCGTTGATCCTCACCCGGAGCCACGCCATGACGTTGCCCGTGGCCATCGCGGGGATGCGGGAAGCCCACGGCCTCATGTGGGGAGCGGTCTCGGCCACGGCGGCCATGGCCACCCTGCCGGTGCTGCTCATGGCCATCGTGCTCCAGAAGTACATCGTCCGCGGGCTGGCGTTGGGCGCCGTCAAGTAAGGGGGGAAGCGAATGGAGATGTTGAAGATCGGCCTCATCGGTGCGGGGAGGATCGGGAGGCTACACGCCGAGAACCTGGTGCGCCGCGTCCCGGGAGCGGAGCTGGTGGGCGTGGCGGACGTGGTGGAGGAAGCCGCGGCCGGGCTTGCCCGGGAACTGGGGGTCCCTCGGGTCACCGCCGATTACCGCGAGCTGCTTCGCGATCCGGAGATCGAGGCGGTGCTCATCTGCACCAGCACCGACACCCATGCCGAGATCATCCGGGCCGCGGCGGCGACGGGGAAGCACATCTTCTGCGAGAAGCCCCTGGCCTTGGATCTCGCGGAGATCGACTCCGCCCTCGATGCGGTGAAACGGGCCGGGGTGATCCTGCAGGTAGGGTTCCACCGCCGCTTCGACCCCCATTTCCGCCGCCTCAAAGAGCTCATCGCGGAAGGGGCCATCGGAACCCCTTGGCTCCTCAAGATCACCAGCTACGATCCCGCTCCACCGCCGCTTGCCTACATCAAGGTTTCCGGTGGGATTTTCTTGGACATGACCATCCACGACTTCGACATGGCCCGGTTCCTCCTGGGGGAGGTGGAGGAGGTGTACGCCACGGGGTCCGTCCTCGTGGATCCCGAGATCGGGGCCGCCGGGGACGTGGACACGGCGGTGGTGACCCTGAGGTTCGAAAGCGGTGCGCTGGGGGTGATCACCAACTGTCGCCAGGCCACCTACGGTCACGACCAGCGCATAGAGGTCCTGGGGGAAAAGGGCGGCCTCTTCGCGGAGAACCCCCTCCCCCACACCGCGGTGCTCGCCGACCAGGGGGGGTACCGTTCCGCGCCACTCCACCATTTCTTCGTGGAGCGCTATCGGGAGGCGTACATCGCGGAGATGGAGGCGTTCGTGGCCGCGGTGCGGAACAAAACGGCCCCGCCCGTCACCGGTCTCGACGGCAAGATCCCGGTGGCGATGGGGTATGCGGCGAAGCGATCCTTCGCGGAGAAGCGCCCGGTGAAGCTCTCCGAGATCACGGGGTAAGCGCTCCCCTTCCCTTGAGGTACCGGGGGAAATCCCCTATTGACGGTGGGAAAAACTTTGGGGTAGCATCGGTTTACAAACGTTTGCGAAGGAGGGAAGATGAAGGGATTGGTGCTTTCGGCCAAATGGGATCCGCGCCCAGGATATGAGCTCTCCCAGTTCGAAAGGGAAACCGGAAAGGCCATCGAAGGGGCCCAGGTCTGGCGCAATCCCGTGCTCGAAATCAAAGACGTCCCCACCCCCAAGGCCGGGCCAGGGCAAGTGGTCCTCAGGGTGAAGGCATGTGGGGTATGCGGCTCCGACGTCCACTTCTACGAGACCGATTCTGACGGCTACATCCTCTACCCGGGGCTCACCAAGTTCCCCGTCATCATCGGGCACGAGTTCGCCGGCGAAGTGGTGGAGGTGGGGCCGGGTCCCGAGACCGCCAGTTTCAAGGTGGGAGACCGGGTGACCTGCGAGGAGATGGTATGGTGCGGCCACTGTCGCCCTTGCCGGGATGGCTTCCCCAACCACTGCGAGAACCTGGAGGAGATCGGCTTCACAATAGATGGGGCCATGGCCGAGTACATCGCCGTCCCCGCCAAGCTCTGCTGGAAAGTGGATGCCATCTTCGAGCGCTACCCCGATGAGGGGACCGCCTGGGAGGTAGCCGCCACCACCGAACCCACTTGTGTGGCCTACAACGGGATCTTCGAGCGGGCTGGGGGCTTCCGTCCTGGGGCTTACGTGGTGATCTACGGCGCCGGCCCCATCGGTCTCGCGGCGATCCAGCTCTGCAAGGCCGCCGGCGCCGCCAAAGTGATCGCCTTCGAGGTCTCGGACGTGAGGAAAAAACTGGCTAAAGAAGTGGGCGCCGATTACGTCTACGATCCCCGTGAGGTCACCCCTTCCGAGGTAGTAATGGACATCACCCACGGCGAAGGCGCCGACCTCTCCGTGGAGGCCGCCGGAGCTCCCGAGGTGACCATCCCCGAGATGGAGAAAACCCTGGCCATAAACGGAAAGATCACCGTGATCGGCCGGGCCGCCAAACGGGTTCCCATGTTCCTGGAGCGGTTCCAGGTGCGGCGGTCCCAGGTCTTCGGCGCCCAGGGCCACTCCGGACACGGAATCTTCCCTTCTGTGATCCGGATGATGGGCGCCGGGCTCATCGACAACACAAAGATGATCACCTCCCGCTTCTCCCTGAATGAGGCCGTGGCCGCCCTGGAGAAGGCCACCAAGCGGGAGGACGGGAAGATCATGATAAAGCCGTAACGCGTGACGGTGGAAAACGCAAGGAAAGGGGGAAATATCATGAGCACCAAGTGGTTGACCACCGAGCACCCGGCGGTGGTCTTCGAGGACACCCAGGTGGGGCGCCTCAAGAAGGAAATCTGGGACGCCCCCATGGAAGTGATCGAGGAGATCCTGACCGAATACGGGATTCCCTCCCCCCCGGAGCTCGCCAAACCAGGGACCTATATCCAGACAACCCCCCGCAGAAAGCTCGTTGAAAACCGAAAAAAGAACGACATCGTCATCATCCCCGTGGGGAGCACCGAGCGCCACGGGGAACACTCCTGCTCCGGCCACGACACCCTCCAGGTGACCCAGATCATCGAGGGGGTACGCCGCTACACCGCCAAGAAGGGGTATCCGGTTAACCTCGCCTGGCCCATCAACTACGGCTCCCACCCCTTCCACCACATCGGGATGCCGGGGAACGTGATCATGCCGGAGGAGGTGACCCGCGAGACCCTGATCCACGTGATGCTCGGCCTCTGGAACGACGGGTTCCGCAAACAGATCATCATCAACAACCACGGCCACCTCTGGGTCCTGGAGTCGGCGATCCACGAGTTCCTCTACCGCTACCAGCTCCCCGGGATCTACCGGGTGATGGATTGGCACCGAGCCGTGCGCGAATTCTTTCTGCCCTGCGAGAAGACCGGCTGGGAGACGGACTTCATCCACGCCGCCGAACACGAGACCTCGTTGGGGCTTCTGCTTTTCCCCGAGGGGATGATCGAGATGGAGGACGCGGTGGACGAGGAGGGGAAGCCCTTCCTCCCCGGCGGACACTTCGACACCTCGGTGGACCCCTACCGGCGGCCGCACCGCTGGTCCGAGGGGGAGGGCCATTCCGCCATCGAGATCCGCGCCACCCCACACGGCTCGGTGGGTAAGCCTTCCCTCGCCTCGGCGGAGAAGGCGAAGCGCCCGGTGGCGGCGATCCTCCGGTATCTGACCCTGGTTATCGAGGAGATCTTGGAGGCGTTTCCGCCGGGAAAGCTCCCGCCCGTGGAGGACCTCACGCTGCGTTCAGCGGAAGAGCTCGAGCCGTATCTAAAATGGCCTGAGGAGCCTGGGTGGAAATCGGCCTATGGGGTCCCGCGCCGTGGGATGTGGCTCGAGTAAACCCTAACGTGTGACGGGCGACGCGTAGCGGGAATTTCTGGATGGGAACGAAAAGCGTCGGGCCCCTTTGCCCGACGCTTTTCGTTCGGCTGGAGCCACCTCGGGCGTGTCGCCGGGGACGGCGCGTGGTACCCTTTGGGGGAAACTATGGGTGTGGCTGAAGACAAGGAAACGGAAAGGTTGACGGCGTTACTTGCGCGGGCCGAGCGGGACCCAGCGGTGCTCGCGGTCATCCTCTTCGGCAGCCGCGCACGGGGGGAAAACACCCCCGACTCGGACATCGATATCTGTCTGGTCTTAGAGCCGCGGAGCTACAGTGACCTCGAGCTATCGGAAAAAAAGCTCGATTACCTGGCAGAATTCGATCTCGATATCCACATCTACCAGCAGCTCCCCCTGTACATTCGTCCCCGGGTGCTGCGGGAAGGAAAAGTCCTTTTTTGCCGCAATGAGGACACGTTGTACGAGCTCGCCTTCCGTACCATCCAGGAATACGAGGACTTCAAACACATATACCGGGAATACCTCGAGGAGATTGCCCATGGCTGAGCTCGACACACCCCGCATATTGGCGAAACTCGATGCCCTGGAGGGCTATTTGGAGGAACTGAAAAGCATCCTGCCATTGGACTTCGAGGAATACCAACGCAATTTCGAGAGACGGCGGGCTTGTGAGCGTCTGCTCCAGATCTCCATTGAGACGGTTATCGATGTTTGTTCCCTCCTCGTAAAGGGCATGCGTTTAGGGCTTCCCGGCGAAGAAGACGATCTCTTCGACAAGCTCCACCGCGCGGGCGTTATCTCGGAGCACATGCGGGATAAATTACGAAAGATGAAAGGGCTACGGAACATCCTGGTACATGAATACGCCCGGGTCGATGATCGGTTGGTTTACGGGGCGCTGCGGGAAAGATTGCGCGATTTCGCCCAGTTCAAACACGAAATCCTCGGATTCTTAAAAGAACAAGGGAACACCATGGGTATCCGTAAGTGATAAATCTCCGTCAACAGGGCGCGGGTGCCCGAAGCTTTGGAGCATGAAAAATGCGGGTCGTTTACAGCGCCGGCCTCGGAACGATGATCTTCATTTTTGCCTTTGCCCTCCTCGCTCCAGCTGAGGCCGATTGGCTTCGGGGAGCCAGGATTGCCACCCCTTGGGATTATCCCGAGGGAACTCTCTCCAGCTGGACCGAGGCGGTGGACCGGGCGGTAGCGGATGGGGCCACAGTAATCCTTGATTGGACGAGGATAAGCGACGATTGGCGCTGCCTCTACGAGCCATGCCTATCGGAGGACCTCGCCGAGGTAGCCCGCCGTGCGGGCTACGTCCACACCCGTTACCCCGGCGTGCGGTACCTCATCTACGTGGCCCCGCTGGAGTACGTGACCCCTGATCTAGACCAAGACGGGGACGGTCGCGTGGACCCGGGGAAGGCGGGGGCGAGCTTGGCCATCCAACATCCCGATTGGCTTCAGATCGGGATCAGCGGCCGCAGGGCGGTGTTCTACGGGACCCAACCCGGGATGCCTTTCTGGGTATGCCCATCCTGCGAAGACGCCTGGGTCACGCCGGCCCATCCGGGATTCAGAAAATTGGTGCTCCGCCAGGCACGTGAGCTCGCACAAGCCGGGGTCGACGGGATCTGGCTGGACGTCCCGTTCCTCAGGCACAGCTTCGGGGAGGTTTGGCGAAATGAGTGGCCGGACGTAAGTCCCTATGCCAGAGAGCTCTTCCGGGAGCAGACCGGCTGGGAACTCCCCCCGCCCCCTTTCTCCTCGGATTGGGAGGACCCGGCGTGGCTAGCGTTCGTGGGCTGGCGCTATCGGTTGATCCGGGAATTCCTGGGAGCGTATCGTCGGACGGTGAAGGGAATTAATTCCGATGTGGAACTGATCGTTGAGTCCTCCACCGGATTCAATGCCCACACCACCCAGACGGCGGCCGACCCTGTGGAACTCGCGCTGTTGGCGGATACGGTGGCCCACGAGTGGGGACCGGTGCGCCGGCCAGCCCAGTATTACACGTGGCTCTGGTTTGTGGCGGGGCTCCTTCCCTGGCGACACGTGGACCTGGGAGCGGGGAGGCCCTCCTGGCTCCTTTCCTACGTGGAGGCGGGGCACACCTGGACGGATGAACTCGCTCGTCTCCATGCCGCGGCGGTGGCCCTCACCGGCTTCTCTTATTACACCTCCGGGAACGAGAGCATGTCCGGCATGCCTGACTCCAACTTTCGCCGCGATCTCTTCCGTTGGCTCGCGGAACACCGCGACCTCCTCTACTCCGCGGAGCTCGAGCCTTTGGCGGAAGTGGCGGTGGTTTTTTCCCGGAACACGCTGGACTTCCGGGGCCGGGGCTCGTGGGAGGAAGGGGCATACTCCGACGGGTTTTACGGAATGTTAATGCTCCTACTCGAGAGCCATATCCCCTTCCAGGTGATCACGGAGAGGGAACTTCAGCGCCTCGCGGAATTCAAAGCGGTGATTACCCCGGGCTGGGAGGCGATGTCAGGGGAGGCGGCGGAGGCACTCCGGGAGTATGTGGCAGGGGGCGGGGTGCTCTTGGCCACGGGGGAGACGTCGCTCTACGACGGGTGGGGCCGGCGCCGGGACGATTTCGCTTTGGCCGAGCTCTTCGGGATACACGCACCGGAGGTGGATCCCGAGGACGAAGCAGTACACGTCCGGGAATTCGGCCGAGGACGGGTCGTGTATTCCTCCGCCTCCTACGAGCGGTGGTACTTCTGGGCGGCGGAACCCTGGGATCCGCAGGGCGGGAACCCCCGGGAGGCGGAGGCCCAACGGCGGGCTTTTCTGAAGGTGTGGGAGAAAACAGGGGTGCATCCCGCTATGCCTGTGGACGTTCCCCGCGGCGTGGTCGTCATTCCCTGGCGCGCTAGAGACGCCGTTCAAATCCACCTGCTGAACCTGAGCGGCGTCGCTCCTGCGCGGGCCCGGCCTCACCCGCAGCGGGTGAGGGTCCGCGCCGGCTTCTCGGAGGCGGTATGGACCGAGTTCCTGGGGGATCCCCGGGGCCTCGATCCGATAGATGAGCCCCGGTTCACGGTGATCTGCGGCGGGGTGTTGGAGCTGAAGCGCTGGGCTCGATGAACCCAACGCGATGCCGAGGAACCGGTTCTTCAAGCGCGAGCCCCGCGGCGTAGACGAGGATTGAAGAGCTCTTCCAACGCGTAACCCAGGTTGATGAAGGAAAGGGAAAGCAAGGTCACCGCGAGCCCCGGAAAAAGCACCCACCACCACGCCCCGAAAAGCAACGCCCCCTGGGACTGGGCGTCTGCCAGCATCTTCCCCCAAGAAACCGCCAGGGGATCCCCGAACCCGAGGAAACTCAAGCCGGCTTCCGCCAGCACCGAGCCCGCGGCGGTGCGGGCCGCGGTGACGGCGAGGAGCGGGTAGGTGGAGGGAAGGAGGTGCCGGAAGAGGACGCGGGGCCAGGGGGCGGCGTAGCTCCGCGCCGCTTCGACATAGGGCGCTGCTTTCTCCGAAAGGATCCGCCCCCTCACCATGCGACATACTCCCGCCCACCCTAGGAAGGTAAACAGCACCACCACGATCCAGTAACTTCCACCGATGTAGGTGGCCACCAGGATCATCAGGGGAAGCCCAGGCAGCACCATCACCACATCCACGAGGAACATAATGAACCTGTCCACCCCGCCGCCGAAGAAGGCCGCCACCGCGCCCAGGATCGCCCCGAGAATCGGCACGGTAATCCCGGTGGAGAACCCCACGATCAACGCCACCCTGGTCCCGTGGATGAGCGCGCTCAATACATCCCCCCCAAAGGAATCGGTCCCCAAGGGATGCTTGAGCGAAGGGCCCTGAAGGGCGGCGAGGATGTCCTTGTCACCCGGGTCGTAGGGGTCATAGGGGGAGATCGCATCGGCCCCTATGGCACAGATAACGCAGAGGGCGAGGAAAGCGAGGGAGAAGATCCCCGCGGGCCGGCGCAGAAGCTGCAGATACCGCCTCTCGGCTTTGTGTTTCCCCCATCTTTCCCGTGGTCGCGGATGCCGTGTCCTAGCCATACCGGATCCGGGGATCGACCCAGGCCTGAACCAGGTCGGCCACGAAGTTGGCCGCGATGGTGAGCACGATGGTGATCAGGGCCACCGCTTGGACCAGGGGGAAGTCCCTGGCCTGGGCGGCCCGGATCATCAGTAGCCCCATCCCGTACCACGAGAAGACCTGCTCCACCAGGACCGCCCCGCCGATTACCCCAACGAGGGAGAGGGAGAACATGCTGATCAGGGGCAGCACCGCGTTCTTGAGGACGTGCCGCCAAAGGAGGGTTCGCTGTGAGATGCCCTTGGATTGCGCCGCAAGGATGTAGTTCTCGCCCAAGATGGAGATCACCGCATTTCGCATCGCCAGGGCATATCCGGGCACCGAAAGCACAAAAAGGGTCAACATCGGGAGGGCGGCGTGATAGGCCACACTCCCGATAAACGCCAATGGCCTCTCCCCCAACGAAAGCCCGGGTTTCACCATCCCCATCAGGGGGAAGATCCGCGCCCAATAGGCGAAGACCATTACCAGCAACATCGCCAGCCAAAAGGAGGGGATGGAAGAGGCGGCGGTGCCCAGGGTCCTGAGGAGGAAATCCGCAATCCCGCCCCGCCTCCATGCGGCCCACATCCCGACCCAGATACCGCAAGCGATGGCGGCCAAGGTAGGGAACAGGGTGATGGCCAAGGTCCACGGGATGCGCTCGGCGATCACCTGTAGCACCGGCCGTTGTGTGGTGAAGGAGATACCTAATTCCCCCCGGAATACGTTGCGGATATAAAGGAGGAACTGGGTCCAGAGGGGTTTGTCCAGGCCGAAGAGCCGGACGATCTCCTCCTTCACCTCGGGGGGCACGCGCGGGTCGGCATAGAAGCGGTGGGCCGGGTCCCCGGGCATGAGGTGTATTAGGAGGAAGTTGAGCACCACCGCCACCCCGATGGCGAACAAGGCCATCGCGAACCGGCGGGCGAAGTAAGCCCGGTTCATCCCGCTACGCTATCTTTTCCCCCGCCTTTGGTCCCGGGGTCTTGTTGTAAGCCTCCACGGCCCAGATCCTGTAGACCGCGGGGTACTCGCGTCGCTTACCGCTCCGGGGTAGGTGAAAGAGGTCGTGAAGCCCGGTGACGAAGCGGTACTCCGGTGTCCCCGGACCGAGGACCTCAGCCACCCCGTTGATGAGGAAGCTCGTGTTGCGATAAGAGGAGAAAAGAACGCTACAGCGGGGATCGTACATGATGTTGCGCCAGGTGGTCTTGGCGTAGATCTCGATGGTGGTGAAGGAGAAGGGATCAAGCTCCACCTCCTCGTAAAGCTTGAGGAGGAACGAAAGGCGCTTCGTTCGGGTCTCCTTTTCCCCTTTATTCAGCCCCTCCTCGATCAGGGCCTCGATCTCACGGGTCAAGGGCTCGATATCGTGGCGAGGTAGGAGCCCCACCCCCTTGGCCGCGATGTTCATGGGGGAGGGCCCATCGGGATTTACCGTGCCCATGTAGCCCACGTGTACCGCAAAATCGTGTTCCCCCTCTCCGCTCATGAAGAAACGGATGTTGGCGCGGCGGAACTTTAGCTGCCACTCCAGGAACGGCCGCGGCAAGGGAACCAGGGGGACCGAGACGAGCTCGGTCCCCCTCACGATCTCCGCTTCCACCGGTTCTTGTTTGTCCGGTTTTATACGCAGTTCGTATTCCATTCAGCCCTCCCGCTTGTGGAGGTTGAAGAGGGTCTCATCGGAGAGGACCCCATCCTGAGGGTTGGGGGCCCAGCCCACGAGATCGTCGTCCCGATAGACCTCCAGGTTGTCGGGGAGGTAGAGGGGGATGCGGGGGAGCTTTTCAGCCAGCAAAGCCTGGACCCGGTGGCAGAGGGCTAGCTTCCCCTCTCCCTGGGCCATGAGGAGTCCGGAGAGGGCCTCGTCCAATTCGGGGTCGGAGAAGCCACCGCGGTTGAACCCAACCACCTGTCCGTCCTTGATCACCCCCCGGGAGGAGTGGAAGTAGTAGAAGTACATATCCACGGCCATGAACGCGGCCATGGATTGAAGGGCGAGGGTAAAGTCCGCCCGCTTAAGGACGAGATCCATGGCATCAGGCGAGAGGGGCTCAATGGTGACCTTGATCCCCACTTGCGACAGGTAATGGGCGATCAAGGCCGCGGCCTCCACCGAGGTCTTGTCGGAGGGGGAGATGAGGGAGAAGGAGAGCGGCGAGCCATCCGGCGCCTCCCGTACGCCGTCACCATTGGTGTCCCTGTAGCCGAGCTCCTCAAGGATGCGCGAGGCCTCCTCCGGATCGTAGCGGGGATATCCCGCGGCCTCGTTGAACCACTTCCCCGTCCGCGGGGTCATGAGCCCGAAGGAGGCCACCTGCCCGAAGCCCCGCAAGAGCCTCTCCACCATGTCTTCCCGGTCGATGGCCAGCGAGACCGCCTTGCGGAACTCCAAGTCATCGAAAGGCGGCTTCCGTACGTTCGGAAGGAGTGTCACCACGCTCGTTCCAGGGGAACGGTAGAGGTTCACGTGAGGGTACTTGTCGGGAGCGAGGGTGATCCGCTCCGCCAGGGTGGGAGAAATGTTCCAGTTGAGGTAGTCGAAATCGCCCCGCAGGAAGCCCAAGACACCCACTGTATCGGAGGTTACCATGTGGAGGATGAGCTCGTTTAGCTTGGGAACACCGCGCCAATAGAACCCGGTATTCACTAGGCGCACGTAACGCCCCGCGGCGAATTCCACGAGCTTGAAGGGTCCGGTTCCGATGGCGGCATCGGTGTTGGGATAGGCCATGGGGTTTTCGATCTTCTCCCATATGTGCTTAGGGATGATGGGTATGGCCGGGGCCACCAGGGAGATCACCATGGGGGTAAAACGTGTGAGATTTACAGCCACGGTGTAGTCGTCCACAGCTTCGGCTCCCGCCACGAAGGCCATGACCATCCACATGGGGAGGTGTTTCTCCCGGATATAGTTCATGGTGAAGGCCACATCTTCAGCGGTGAGCTCCACGCCATCGTGCCACTTGACCCCCCGGCGGAGGTGGAACACGATCTTGCTCTCTTTGGGAAACACCTCCCAGCTTTCGGCGAGGAATGGTTCTTGTCCGCCGGGCACCACCTGGGCCAGAGTCTCGTAGATCCACCCTACGGCGGTGCGTTCCGCCCCGGTGGTGGCAAGGAATGGGTTGAGGGTGTCGATGGTCCCCAGCACCGCGATGTCCAACGTTCCCTGTGAGACCCCCAGAAGGCCCAGTAACAAAACCGCCCCTGACGCGATCGCCAAAAGCTCACGTCGCATACGATCACCCCGCTCTGCAAAGGAAATCCTTTGCATAATAGAGCTATACCCAAAGGTTGCCAAGGGCGGCGAGAGGCCTCGCCCAAGCTCCATTGAAATTAAGGAAAAAGCGGGACCAAAAACGTGTGTCCATCCTGGGCTTTCAGGATAAAGAAAGGTCCGAGGGGAGCCAGTTTGGGTCGGATGCCACGCGGGAACCGAGCGGGTGTGACGGGAAGCGCTGGAGGTTCGGACCTCCGGCCCATTGGGCAAGGAAGGCACACTTTTTGAGAGCTTTTGCTCTAGGGCTAAGCTGTGGATATACTCCGCAGGAATCCGCTTCGATCGGGGTGATGTGGATGGGGCAAACTCGGAATATCGGTTTCGTAGGCCATTCTGGCTCCGGTAAGACAACGCTCGCGGCTAAGCTCCTGGAGCAGGCCGGGGAAAAGGAGATCCAGCTGGACTCCTCCCCCGAGGAAAAGAGGCGGGGCTACTCCATCGATCTCGCGGTCTGCTCCTGCAGTTGGAAGGACACCAAGTTCAACCTCCTCGTGGCTCCAGGACTCGGCGAGTTCATCGAGGAGACCATAAAGGCTACCTATACCGCAGACCTGGTGGTTTTGGTGGTCCACGGGGAAAAGCCCGTGGAGGTGGTGACGGAACAGGCCTGGGAGATCATCACCAAGGCCGGAAAGCCGGTGGTGGTCTTCGCGAACATGATGGATCGGCCTGAGGCCGATCCTGACAAGGCCCTGGGTTCCCTGCGCGATGGCCTCAACGCCAAGTTCTGGCCCATCCAGTGGCCCATAAAAGAAAACGGCGAGCTCATCGGGGTCGTCGATCTCCTCAGCGGGGAAGCCAAGGGCCCCAAAGGGAAGGTGGCAGTCCCGGAAGGGATAGCAGAACATGTGGAGGAACTGAAATCCCAGCTCATCGAGGAGATCGCCTCTCTGGACGATGCCCTGGCGGAGAAGTTCCTGAGCGACGAGGAGATCTCCCCGGAGGAGCTCGCTTCCGCCCTCTCCAAAGGGGTTTCCGAGGGGACGTTCGTTCCTGTACTTTGGGGCTCCGCCGAAAGCGGAGTAGGGGTCCCTGAGCTTTTGGATGCCCTCCGGGCCCTGGCTCCAGCGCCGGCCCCGGAGGAAAAGCCGCGCCTTTGGGCGTTCAACATCCTTTCCGACCCCTACTTGGGCCGCATCGCCTTCGTGCGGGTGACCGGCGGGGAACTTTCGGAGGGAAATGCCTGGGTACACCTCCGCACTGGGAATAAGGTGCAGCTCCGAGATATCTACACCCTCAAGGGTACCAAGCTCGAGAAATCGGGGAAGGCCGCGGCCGGGGACATCGCCGCCCTGGGGAAGCTGGAGGACGTCGCCCTGGGCGACACCATCGCCGTGGAGGGAGCTGAACCCTTCCCCGAGCCCCCGTTCCCCAAACCGGTCTTTTCCCGCGCCGTCTATCCTAAGTCCCAAGGGGACGAGGAGAAGCTCTCCACCGCTATGCGGGAGATCGTCACCACCAAGGCCACGCTGAAGTTCGAACGCGACAACGTCACCAAAGAGGCGATCCTCTCGGGGATGGGCGACGTGCAGCTCGATGTTGTCAAGGAACGGTTGAAGAACCGCTACAACGTGGAGGTGGAGCTCCGCATCCCCAAGATCCCGTACCTCGAGACCATAAAGAAACAGGCCACGGCTCAGTACCGGCACAAGAAGCAGACCGGGGGGCACGGGCAATTCGGGGAAGTGCACCTGCGCATCGAGCCCCTACCCCGGGGCGAGGGGTTCCAGTTCCTGGACGAGACGAAGGGCGGCGTCATCCCGCAGCAGTTCATCCCCGGGGTAGAGAAGGGGGTAAGGGAGGCGATGCAGGAAGGGGTGCTCGCCGGCTACCCCATGGTGGACATAAAGGCCGTGGTCTTCTACGGGATGTATCACCCGGTGGACTCCTCGGAGCTTTCCTTCAAGATCGCGGCCCGCCAGGCGTTCAAATTGGCGGCAGAAAAAGCGGAGCCCGCGCTCCTCGAGCCCATCATGCTCCTCACCGTGACCGCGCCCGAAGCCTTCACCGGGGACATCATCTCCGACCTCAACGCCCGCCGGGGGAAGGTCCTGGGGATGGAGTCCCAGGACGGAAAAACCGTGGTGAAGGCGGAAGTCCCGCTGGCCGAGCTCCTCTCCTACGCCCTGGACCTCAAATCCATGACCCAGGGGCGGGCTACCTTCCAGATGGAGTTCCTCCGCTACGATTTCGTGCCGGCCCAACTGCAAGAGAAGATCGTGGCGGAGGCCAGTGCGGCGAAGGAAAGCTCGTGATGTAGATGGACGTCAGGGCCTGGATGGAACCCGATCCTCCCACGGTGCTCGCCAGCACCCCGGTGGAGGAGGCGCAGAAGCTCGCTCAAGATCTGGGATTGGCGTTGGTATTGGTGGTGGATGAAGAGGGGAGGCTCGTCGGGTTCTTGACGCGCAAGGCCCTGGACGCGGCCCCCAAGCCCGATCTCCCGGCGGGGAAGCTCGCGGCCCAGCCCACAGTAGTGTTGCAGGCCGACGATCCGGTGGAGCGAGCCCTGGCCCTGCTCGTGGATAGATACGCCGTGCTCCCGGTCTTGGAGGGGGAGCGGCTGGTGGGCGTGATCACCCGGGGGGGAGCGTTGCGGGCCCTGGTACGGATGACGGGGATCGGAGAGGAAGGGACGCGGATCCGACTGAAACTGGACGATCACCGGGAGATCTACCGGGTTTTGGAGGTGCTTTCCCGGAACGATCTGGAACTTGTGTCGGTGACCCGGAGCGGGGAGGGGGAGGTGGTCCTCCACGTGCGGGGCCTATCCGATAAGGAAGGCCTCATGCGCGAGCTGGAGGAGGCGCTGGGATGAGGTACGTGGAGATCGCCGTCCCCACCCGATCCCGGGAAGAGGTGCTGGATATCACGGAAAAGGTGGAGGGTGCTATCCGGGAGCTCGGGCTTTCGGAAGGCTTCGTGGTGCTTTACTGTCCCCACACCACCGCCGGCCTCACCGTGAACGAGACCGCGGATCCGGACGTAAGGGCGGACGTAAACGCGGCCATGTCCGCCATGGTGCCCAGGATCGCGTTCAGGCACGGGGAGGGGAACTCCCCGGCCCACTTCCGCTCGGCCCTCTTGGGCCCTACCCTGCTCCTCCCGGTGGAGAGAGGGCGATTGTCCCTGGGCACGTGGCAGGGGGTTTACTTCTGCGAATTCGACGGCCCCCGTCGCCGCCGCGTCCGTGTCTACCCTTTACCTGCGTGAGCTGAGGATATACCTGAGTGGGCGGATATCCCGGCCCTGTTCACCACATCTTCACACAAGATCCTCGTCCTCTGAACAGCACCGAGTTCACCCGGGCTTGAGCCGCGCACCGGGGGCGATCCGTTCGCCCACGGTTAGCCCTTGATGCACACAAGGGGCCTCACCTTGGCCACCTTGGCGTTGAGCTTAGCCCCCACCGCGGCCTCCACCACCAGGTCCACGTCCTTGTACGCCAGCGGCGCCTCCTCCGCCGCCCCGGCGTAGGAATGCGCCCGGACGATGATCCCCTTACCCCGGAGGTCCTGGATGATCTTCTCCCCCCGCCACTTCTTCTTGGCCTGGGCCCGGGACATGGCACGGCCGGCGCCGTGGACCCCGGAACCGAACACTTTCTGCATCCCGATTTCGGTTCCCCGCAGGATGTAAGAGGAAGTGCCCATGGTGCCGCCCACGAAGATGGGATGGCCCACCTCCCGGTACTTGGGCGGGTTCTCGGGCCGCCCGGGGCCAAAGGCCCGGGTGGAGCCCTTGCGGTGCACCAGGACCTCTCGCTCCTCCCCGTTCACCCGGTGGCGCTCGAACTTCACGTTGTTGTGCCCCACGTCGTAAAGGGTCCTGATGTCCGAGGGTTTGAGCCCAAACAAAGGACACAAGACCTCCCGCACCAGGTGCGCTAGCACCTGCCTGTTGGCAAAAGCACAGTTTATCCCCGCGAACACCGCCGAAAGGTACCGCTGCCCTTCGGGGGACTTAATGGGGGCACACACGAGCTCCCGCTCCCTGATGGGGATCCCGTATTTGCGGGAGGCCTTCTCCAGGTCCTTCAGGTAATCCTGGCCGATCTGGTGGCCCAGGGCCCTCGAGCCGCAGTGGATGGCCACGAGCACCTGGTCCACCTCGATCCCGTAGGCGGCCGCCGCCTTTTCATCGTAGATCTCCTCCACGTACTGGACTTCGAGGTAGTGGTTGCCCGACCCCAAGGTCCCCACCTGCTTGAACTGGCGCTGTTTCGCCTTGAGGGAGACCGCGGCGGGATCGGCCCCCTCCATGCGCCCCCCCTCCTCGATGTACTCCAGGTCCTCGGGAAGACCGTACCCGCGCTCCAGGGCGAAGTAGGCCCCTTTCTTTAACACCTCGTCGATCCCCTCTACGCTCAGGCGAAGCTCTCCCTCCGAGCCAAGGCCGGCGGGGATGTGGTGGAAGAGCTTGTCGGCCACCTCCTCTTTTTTGGCCTCGATGTCGTCCCGGTGGAGCGGGGTGACCAGCACCCGCACCCCGCAGTTGATGTCGAAGCCCACCCCGCCCATGGCCACCACTCCCTCCTCGGGGTCGAACGCCCCCACCCCCCCAATGGGGAAGCCGTACCCGGGGTGCACGTCAGGCATGGCGATGGCCGCCTTCACGATCCCGGGGAGGGAGGCCACGTTCCGCACCTGTTCCAGGGCGTTCCACTCGTGGCCCTTGTGGTCGATCAAGGGCTTCAGGATCGCCTCGGAAGCGTAGATCTTCCCGGGAACGAGCATGTCCCCGGACTTGGGGATTTCCCACTCGTAGTCGGTTACCTTCCGCACCTCCATCGTTCCCCTCCTTCACAGATCTACCACGCACTGGGCGACGTAGCGCCCGTCGTCCTTTCCCACCTTGACCCCGTAATAAGTGGCTGCCTTCACTTCCACCGCCGGCTTGTGGCGCGCGGGGTCCAGGGGCTCCCCGTACGCCTTTCCCCGGAGGACCCAGCGGTGAGCCTTCCGGGAGATCTCCGCCTCGAACCGGGAAAATACCATCCCCTCGAGGTCCCGGAGGGCCAAGAGCTCCCCGAGCCAAGAGACGAAGAGGACCTCCAGGGTCTCGGCTTCCACTTCCACCGGCACCGCCCGCTCCGGCCGCACCGCCTCCAGGTCCACCATCAGGGAGAACATCCCCCGGGCGGCCTCGCAGAAGGCCTCTTCGAGGGAATCCCCGATCCCCCGCACCCCGGCATCGGCCTCGTGCTCCAGGATCTCGTACGGCATCAGCTTCCTCCCAAGGGCACTCGAAAAACGGGGGTATAGATCGGGCCTTCCGGCCGAAGCGTCGAACGCATCAGGGTAATCTCCCTCACCTCCACCGGCAATACGTCTTTGAATTCTACTTCCGCCAGAAGGCCCGAGAGGTCCTGCGGGGTTTTGAATCGGGCCATGGTCACGTGGGCGGTGGGGGCTTTCGTCTCGGGCCTGAATCCCAACCTCCGCACGCCCTCCTCCACCGCCCTCATGAGCTCCACGAACCGATCCTCGCCCTTAACCGGGCCGACCCAAAGGACCCGGGCGCGTTTTGGGCTCGGGAAGGCCGAGAGCTTCCCAAGTTCTAGGGTAAACGGGAGGAACTCCCCGGCCACCGTTTGGGCCAAATTCTCCAGCTCCCCCAATCGACCTTCCCCCACCTCCCCCAGGAACCTGACGGTGAGGTGGAGGTTCTCCGGCGCCACCCATTTGCCGGTGGGGCAGCGGGCCTTCAGCCGGTCCATGAGCCGGGATAGGCCGTTTTTGGCTTGCTCATCCAGTTCCACACAGAAGAAGAGTCGCATGGCTGAAGATTATAGCGTGGAGAGGTTCGCGGAAGTCGCTCTGGGGATGTATCATCACCTTTTGCAAGGAGGAAAGGATGCCGAAACGTTCCAACAGGGAAGAGAAAGAGAGAGTGACCTTGAAGCTCAAGGTCGCGGAAGCATACCAACAGGACGTGGGCCGGGGGGTGGCCAGGCTCTCCCGCTCACACCTGAACCAGCTGGGCGTCTCGCCGGGAGAGCCCATCGCCATAAAGGGGAACCGCCTCACCGGGGCCATCGCCGCCCCGGCCTACCGCCAGGACGAGGGCGTGGACATCATCCGGCTTGACGGCTTGCTTCGGTCCAACGCCGGCACCAGCATTGGCGACACGGTAGAGGTCCAGAAAGCCAAGTGGAAGGACGCGGCCCACGTCACCCTGGCTCCGGCCCGGAGGGGACTGCGCCTCATCGCCTCCCCAGAGAACCTGCGGGCGGTCTTAGTGGGACGGGTAGTCCACGTGGGAGATGTGATCTCCACCACATCGAGCCGTCCTCCCGAGGCCCCCTTCGGGGGGGATCTCCTCATCGACCGCGTCTTCCGGGAGTTCTTCGAGATGACTTCCTTCGGCCTGGGCGAGATCCGGCTCAAGGTGGTCTCCACTAACCCGGCGGGGATCGTGCGCATCACCCCCAACACCGAGATCGAGCTCCTGCCGGAGTACGTGGAAGTGGCCGAGCGGGAACGGGAGGTCCCCGAGGTCACCTACGAGGATATCGGGGGCATGAAGGACGTGATCCCCAAGATCCGGGAGATGGTAGAGCTCCCCCTAAAGAAGCCTGAGCTCTTCGACCGGCTGGGGATCGAGCCGCCCAAAGGGGTGCTTTTGTGGGGGCCGCCCGGGACGGGTAAGACCTTGCTCGCCAAGGCGGTAGCCCACGAGACCGAGGCCCACTTCATCGCCATCAACGGGCCCGAGATCATGTCCCGCTACTACGGCGAGTCCGAGGAAAGGCTGCGGCAGATCTTCGAGGAGGCTGAGAAGAACGCCCCGGCCATAATCTTCATCGACGAGCTGGACTCCATCGCCCCGAAGCGCTCGGAGGTGACGGGGGAGGTGGAGCGGCGGGTGGTGGCCCAGCTCCTCACCTTGATGGATGGCCTGAAGGAGCGGCGGAACGTGATCGTGATCGGGGCCACCAACCGGATCGACGCCATCGACCCGGCGCTCCGGCGTCCGGGGCGGTTCGACCGGGAGATCGAGATCCGGCCCCCCGATCGGGAGGGTCGGAAGGAGATCCTCATGATCCACACCCGGGGGATGCCCCTGGCCCCGGATGTGAACCTGGACGAGTACGCGGACCTCACCCACGGGTTCGTGGGAAGCGATCTCGCCGCGCTGTGCCGGGAGGCCGCCATGAACGCGCTCCGGCGGGTTCTCCCCAAGATCGACCTCGACCAGGAGACGATCCCCAAGGAGGTACTGGACGAGCTGGTGGTGAAGCGGGAGGACTTCGACCGAGCCCTGAAAGAGGTGCGGCCTTCGGCCATGCGGGAGGTCCTCATCGAGGTGCCCCGGGTGCGGTGGGAGGACATCGGTGGGCTGGACGAGGTGAAGCAACTTCTGCGGGAGGCGGTGGAGCTCCCCCTCAAGAACCCCGATGCCTTCAGGAGGCTTGGAATCACGCCCCCGAAGGGGATCCTCCTGTATGGCCCCCCGGGCACGGGGAAGACCATGCTGGCCAAGGCCGTGGCCACCGAATCCCAGGCCAACTTCATCGCCGCCAAAGGCTCGGACCTCCTCTCCAAATGGTACGGGGAGTCGGAGCAGCGGATCGCGGAGGTCTTCCGGCGGGCGAGGCAGGTGGCCCCGGCGGTGATTTTCCTCGATGAGCTCGACTCCCTGGCCCCCCGGCGCGGCACCGCCATGGGGGAGCCCCACGTGACCGAGCGGATCGTTAACCAACTGCTTTCGGAGCTGGACGGGCTGGAGGAGCTCCGGGGGGTGGTGGTGATCGGGGCCACAAACCGTCCCGACATCATCGATCCGGCGTTGCTCCGGCCGGGACGGTTCGACGAGATCATCTACGTCCCCGTTCCTGACTACGAGGCTAGGCTCGCGATCTTCCGGGTCCACACCCGGGAGATGCCCTTGGCCCCGGACGTGGACCTGGAAGAGCTCGCCCGCCGCACCGAAGGATATTCGGGCGCTGACATCGCCGAGGTCTGCCGGAAGGCCGGCCGCCTGGCCATCCGGGAGGATCTCAACGCCACCGAGGTGCGGATGAAACACTTCCAGGAGGCCCTCTCCCAGACGCCTCCGTCCGTGTCGCCAGAGCTCGATGCCTACTACCGGGGGCTTCAGAAGAAGCTCCGCAAGGCCTCGCGCCAGGTAGGGTTCGCTCCGGCCGAGGAGGAGAAGACCGCAGTACAAGGCTCGTAAGCAGACGGCTGGGACCAAGTTTAGAAAAAGGCGGCGTATTTCCTACGCCGCCTTTTTTCACAAATAGCCCTTGACACTAAAGTGTAAAAGCCATGCTCGAACACAGGGCGTTGGTCTTGGTCCTCCTGGCAGTGTTCATGTGGTCGTGGCTCGGCCCCTTGGGGAAGATGGTGTATGCGCTCGGGGCCACGGCCTACCAGTTGGTCGCCTTCCGGGTCCTCTTCGCCTGGGCCGCCCTTCTGCCTTGGGCCATCCATAAGAAGTGGTGGAGGATAAGAGCAAGCTCCATCCCCGTACTTTTCCTCTACAGCCTCTTCAGCGTGGTTTTCAACTACCTTGGCTTTTACCTCGCGCTCAAGTACATCTCCGTGACCGCCGCCATTGTGATCTTGTACGCCTACCCCGCTTTGGTGCTCCTCCTTTCCCGGGCCTTCTTGAAGGAGCCCTTGGGGGGACGAGAACTCATCGCCCTTACGCTTACCTTGGTGGGGATCTTTCTCATTGCCCAGGGGTACCGCCTGGAGCAGTTCGCCCTCAACGCCCCGGGCGTGGGGTTGGCACTCCTGGCGGCCTTCTCCGTGGCCATCTACAACGTGGGCGGAAAGCGCCTGGTGCGCGACCTCGAGCCCTGGGCCCTGCTTTTCTGGGGTTTCACCCTGGGGGCGGCGGTGCTTTGGGTTGTCTATCCGGGAGTAGGTCGCGGGTTCCCCGCCCTCCCCATCGCCGGATGGTCGCTCATTTTGTGCATCGCCCTCTTCCCTACCCTGGGAAGCTACGGGCTTTATCTTGTGGCCCTGAAGGGCATGCGCGCCGGACACGCTTCCCTCATCTCCACCCTGGAACCCCTGCTTGCGGCCTTTTGGGCGGCCCTCGTTTTGGGGGAGCGCCTGGAGGCCCCCCAGGCCGTGGGAGGGGCGTTGGTCTTGAGCGCTGCGTCCCTGATCCTGTGGAGACGTTTGCGCCCCCGGAGGGAGAAGTGATAGAATGGGAAAGGAAGATCGGACAAGGAGGGGTGGGACATGCCCGATAAGGTGGCTACGCGCGAGGTAAGGGCTCCACGGGGCACGAAGCTTAACTGTAAAGGGTGGCTGCAGGAAGCGGCCCTGAGGATGCTGATGAACAACCTGGATCCCGAAGTGGCGGGGGATCCGGCCAACTTGATCGTCTACGGCGGCACCGGCAAGGCCGCCCGCTCCTGGGAGGACTTCGACCTCATCGTCAAGGCCCTGAAGGACCTGGAAAACGACGAGACCCTACTGGTCCAGTCCGGGAGGGCGGTGGGGATCTTCAAGACCCACGAGGACGCCCCCAGGGTCCTCATCGTGAACGCTATGCTGGTTCCGGAGTGGGCCACGTGGGAGAAGTTCCGGGAGCTTGAGCGGTTGGGGCTCACCATGTACGGCCAGATGACGGCCGGTTCCTGGATCTACATCGGGACCCAGGGGATCCTGCAGGGGACCTACGAGACGCTTGCCGAGTGTGCCCGCCAGCACTTCGACGGAACCCTCCGGGGGAAGCTGGTCCTCACCGCAGGGCTCGGGGAGATGGGGGGAGCACAGCCTTTGGCCATCACCATGAACGAGGGCGTGGGGATCATCGTGGAGATAAACCCCGAAAAGATACAACGGCGGTTGCAGTTCAAGCAGCTCGACACCTGGACCGACTCCCTGGATAAGGCCCTGGAGATCGCCCTGGAGCACAAAAAGAAGGGAGAGCCCATCTCGATTGGGCTTTTGGGGAACGCCGCCGATATCTACCCCGAGCTACTCCAGCGCGGGGTGATCCCGGACGTGGTGACGGACCAGACCGCGGCCCATGACGAGCTGAACGGCTACGTTCCCGGGGGGATGACCTACGAGGAGGCACTGAAGCTCAGGGAGGAGGACCCGGATAAGTACATCGAGCTCTCGTACGAGTCCATGGTGCGGCACTGTAGGGCCATGGCGGAGATGAAGGAGGCCGGGGCCATCGTCTTCGACTACGGGAACGCCCTGCGGGCCCAGGCGGAGAAGGGGGGGCTTCCCCACGAGGTGGCGTTCTCCTTCCCGGGGTTCGTGCAGGCATACATCCGGCCCATGTTCTGTGAGGGGAAGGGGCCGTTCCGGTGGGTGGCGTTGTCCGGTGATCCCGAGGACATCTACCGGACGGACCGGGCGATTTTGGAGCTTTTCCCGAAGGACGAGGCGCTTCGGCGCTGGATCGAGAAGGCAGAGGCCAAGGTGAAGTTCCAGGGGCTTCCGGCGCGGATCTGCTGGCTCGGGTACGGAGAGCGGGCCGAGGCCGGGCTTGCCTTCAATGAACTGGTGAGGAAGGGGGAGGTGAAGGCCCCCATCGTCATCGGCCGGGACCATTTGGACTCGGGTTCCGTAGCGTCTCCCTACCGGGAGACGGAGGGGATGCTAGACGGGTCCGATGCCATCGCGGACTGGCCGATCCTGAACGCCCTCCTCAACGCGGTGTGTGGGGCGACGTGGGTATCGGTGCACCACGGCGGGGGTGTAGGGATCGGGAAGTCGATCCACGCGGGGATGGTGATCGTGGCGGACGGGACGAGGGAGGCGGACCGGCGCCTGGAACGGGTGCTGACGGCAGACCCGGGGATCGGGGTGGCCCGCCACGTCGACGCCGGCTACGAGAAGGCCATCCGGGTAGCTAGGGAACGCGGTGTGCGCGTTCCCAAACTGGAATACGGCGCGTGAGGAGGTGATACGCGGAAAAAGGATCCTTCGCGAGAACAACCCACAAGCCCAAAGAGGAGGTGTGTTATGCGTAAGTTCACAATAGGTTTGATTCTTTTGGCGTCTGTTGGACTTTTCGCCGCCGCATCTGAGACGGTGAAGATCGGTTTCTTCTCCCCCTTGACGGGATTCGCGGCGGCCGACGGCCACGCCGCCTTGACCGGGGCCCAGATCGCGGTGGACTTCATCAACGCCGCCGGTGGCATCAACGGGAAGCCGGTGGAATTGGTTTTCTACGATGACGCCGCCAAGGCCGACCAGGCCTCGGCCATCGCCCGGAAGCTTATCGAGCAGGACCAGGTGGTCATCGCCGTCTCAGGCTCCTACAGCACCGCCACCAGAGCCGCGGCCAAGATCTTCCAAGAAGCGGGTGTTCCCATGATCTCCGCCTACGCCATCCACCCCTCCATCATCGAGACCGGCCACCTCATCTTCCGGGTGGGGATGGGCGCTCCCGTGGAAGGGGTGGCCGGGGCGCACCTCGCGGTGGAGATCCTCGGCGCCAAAAGGATCGCCGTCCTCACCATGGACAACGACTTCGGGGTCTCGCTTTCGGAATACTTCGTGAAGACGGCCGAGGAGCTCGGGGCCGAGATCGTGTTCGAAAAGAAGTTCCCCTTGGGGGAGCGGGAGTTCCGGGCCATGCTCGCACAGGTCAAGTTGAAGAACCCTGACCTCATCTGGGCCACCGGTTACTACGGTGAGGCGGCGGCCATCGTCTCCCAGGCCCGGGAGCTGGGGATCGAGGCCACCATCCTCGGCCAGGAGGGGTACGACTCCCCGAAGTTCATCGAGCTGGCGGGTGAGGCCGCTGAGGGCGTGATCATCGTCACTGACTTGAACCGTGATTCCGACAGGGAGATCGTTCAGAAGTTCCTCGCAGAGTACGAGAAGCGCGCCGGGCACCCGGCGGACATGGTGGCGGCCTCCGCCTTCGATGCCATCAAGGTGGCGGCCTACGCCATCGCAGTGGCCGGGACCGATGCCGAGGCCATTGCCAAGGCCATCAACGACATCCGCCACATGTACGACGTGGTAACTGGCCCCTTCTACGCCTTCCTGGGCCGGGAGGCCATCCGCCCGGTGGAGGTGCAGATCGTGAAGGAAGGTGCCTTCCGCTTCTTCCACACCTTCACCGAGCCGGAGATCATCATCCCGCCGGAACTTTGAAGCGATGACGGGTGACGCGTAACGCGTGACGGGTAAAAGCCGTTTCTGAACGCGTGACGCGTCACCCGTTACGCGTCACGGATTCGGAAGGGGGGATCCCGTAGGCCATGGAGTTCTTACAACAACTGGTCTTCGCGCTGGTTTTGGGATCGAGCTACGCCCTCATCGCCATCGGGCTCACCATGGTCTACGGGATCCTCAAGATCCTCCACGTGGCCCACGCGGGGATCTACACCCTGGGGGCCTATGTGGGGCTTCTAGTAGTCACCCACCTCACCTACAACTTCTGGGTCGCGCTGATTGCGGGCATGGTGGCCTCCGGCCTGGCCGGGGTCTTGATCTATCGAGGGGTCTACTACTACATCCTGCGGCGCTCCCGGATCGTGCCCCTGATCGTGAGCATCGGGATCTTCGCCGCCATGAACGAGTTCTACCGGCTCGTCTTCGGCCCCTATCAACATGCGTTTCCGGCGAAGCTCAAGTTTCCGTTGGTGATCACGCCCTATTTCGTCATCACGCCGAAACAGCTCCTCATCATCTTTCTTACGGCGGTTTTTTTGTTGGCCCTGTATTTCGTGTTCAACCGCACCAAGGTGGGGCTCGCCTGGCAGGCCTGCTCCCAGGATCTCGCCATGGCCGGGGCGGTGGGGGTGCCAGTGGACCGGGCCGTGGCCTTGAACTTCCTCTTGGGTTCGGCCCTAGCCGGGGCTGCCGGAATCCTCATGGCCTTCTACCGCAACGAGGTCTACCCCACCATGGGCAACGTGGTGGCCTACAAGGCCTTCGTGGTGGTGGTCCTGGGGGGATTCGGGAGCATCCGGGGAAGCGTGGTCGCGGGGTTGCTCTTGGCGTTGGTGGAGACGTTCCTGGGGTCGTTGGAGTGGTTCGAGTTCCCCCGCGACGCCATCGCCTTTTTGCTCCTGATCTTCGTCCTCATGTTCCGGCCCAAAGGGCTCTTCGGGAGGCTGTGAGATGACATTGGGGTATCTCCTCACCGTGGGGACGTTCACGGGGATCTTCATGATCCTCACCTTGAGCCTCAACATCCTCACCGGCTACGCCAAGCAGGTCTCGCTGGGGCACGCTGCTTTCTTCGGGATCGGGGCCTACGCCGCGGCGATCCTGGCCACGAAAGCCGGTTTGAGCTTCTGGGCCGCCCTTCCGTGTGTGGTGGTGATCACCACCGTGGTGGGGGTGTTCTTGGGCCTCCCCAGCCTCCGAGTCTCCCACGACTTCTTGGTCCTCTCCACCATCGGCCTCAACTTCATCGTGGGGGCGGTGTTCAAGTATTTCCCCTTCTTCGGTGGTTCCATGGGGATCGTCAACATCCCCAGCCCCACCTTCTTCGGGAAGCCCCTGGGCACCGCCGGCTACTTCGGACTCACGCTCGTTTTCGTGGTCCTCGCCATCCTAACGAGCCTCTACTTCTCCCGCACCTGGGGGAGGTTGGCCATGGAGGCCGCCGGCGAGGACGAGACGGCGGCCAAGGCCATGGGGATAAACGTGGCCAAGTTCAAGATCTACGCCTTCGCCATAAGCTCCGCCTACGCCGGGATCGCGGGGGCCCTATGGGCCCATTACGTGGGTTCCGTCTTTCCAGAAAATTTCGGGTTCGACCGCTCCATCGACATCCTGGCCATGTTGGTGCTCGGGGGCCTGGGGACCATCCGGGGGGCGATATTCGGTGCGTTCCTGTTGCAGGTCCTGCCGGAGGCGTTGCGGGTCATCCAGGACTACCGAATGTTCATCTCGGGGGCGGTGCTGGCCATAATGATGGTGTTCCAGCCCATGGGCCTTCTGGGGAAGGGGAGCATCCTCCATGTGGGGGTACAGCGGGCATGGAAGGCGGTTAGGTATGGGGTCGGAAGGGCTCCTGGTAACTGAAAAACTCACCAAGGACTTCGGGGGCCTCCGCGCGGTGGACCACGTGGACCTTACGGTCCGCCGGGGCGAGATCCACGGGATCATCGGGCCCAACGGTGCTGGCAAGACCACGCTCTTCAACCTGATCACCGGGTACCTTCGCCCCACGGAGGGGAAGGTCACCTTCAAAGGGAGGCGGATCGACGGCTTCCCGCCGCATCGGATCGTTTACCTAGGCATCGCCCGCACCTTCCAGATCGTGCGCCCGTTCACGGAGCTTTCAGTGTTGGAAAACGTGTTGGTGGCATGGGGACACCGCCACTACGGAGGCCTCGGTCCCTTCCTCCCCTACGCCTCCGAGCGGCAGCATGCCATGGAGATCCTGGAGGAAGTGGGGCTCGCGGACCGGGCGCACCTCCCGGCGGGAACGCTTCCCATCGGACACCAACGGAGGCTGGAGATCGCCCGGGCAATGGCGTTGGAGCCGGAGTTGATGCTTTTGGACGAGCCCGCCGCCGGGTTAACCGAGGAGGAGATCGGGGGCCTCAAGGAACTGGTGCGCCGGATCGTGGAGGGGGGGATCACCGTGGTCCTGGTGGAGCACCGCATGACCTTCGTGATGGACATCTGCGAGATCATCACCGTGCTGGATCACGGGCGGGTTATCGCCGAGGGAACGCCCGAGGAGGTAGCCCACGATCCCGCGGTGATCGAGGCTTATTTGGGGAGCGCCGATGCTGCACGTTGAGGCCCTGCGGGTGGCGTACGGGAAGATCACCGCGTTGGACGGGGTTTCCCTGGAGGTGGGGGAGCGGGAGCTGGTGGCGGTGATCGGGGCCAACGGGGCGGGCAAGTCCTCGCTCCTTTCTGCCCTCATGGGATTGGTGGAGCCCAGGGGCGGGAGGATCTCCTTTTCGGGTAGGGACGTGACCCGCCTTCCCTCCTGGGCCCGGGTGCGGTTGGGGATCGCATTGGTCCCCGAGGGCGGGCGGGTGTTCCCCGACCTTTCGGTGGAGCGGAACCTCCAGCTCGGGGGGTTCGCGCTGCGGCGGCGGGAAGCGATCCGGGAGAACCTGGAGCTGGTGTACGCCCTCTTTCCCGTGCTGCGAGAAAGGCTCAGGCAGCGGGCGGGGACCCTATCCGGTGGGGAGCGGCAGATGCTCGCCATCGGCCGGGCCCTCATGGCCTCACCCAAGTTGCTGTTGGTGGACGAGGTCTCCATGGGGCTCATGCCCAAGCTCATCCCGGAGATCCTGGGGACGTTCGTGCGGTTGCGGGAAGAGCGCGGGATGGGCGTTCTTCTGGCGGAACAGAACGCCAAGGAAGCCCTCCAGGTGGTGGACCGGGGGTATGTCCTCAAGAACGGGCGCATCGCCCTGGAGGGGACGGCGGCGGAGCTCCGGGAAAACGCCGAGGTGAAGGCCGCCTATTTGGGGTTGTGACGTAAGTCCCGCTATTCCTCTTTGAGCTTGTAGTTCATGTGGTAATCGCGCAACAGCTCCTCGATCTTGTGCTTTTTTCTCTTTCGTCCCTCTTCCCCAGCGAAATAACTTTCCCAAAGGCGGCGGACCTCGGGGGCAGTTCCAGTTCGGGGAGAACCTCTCGGACCTCATCCCAATCCAACGTGGTTTCTCCTTTCTTGTTGGATTCACTCCGAGAAGGAACCCACCGGTGGCCGCTTGGTCAACCCCTCGCATCTCGGCTCAGTTACCCAAGGCCCTTCAGCTCGCGGCCGCCAGATTTACACCACTACCTGGGACTCTACTGAAATCCTCTGAAAATTTCGAAGGCAAAAATCGCATAGAAAACCCAAAGACTGGGGTAAACTATGCCGCTATGGACGTGGAAAAAGCTTCTGCGGCAAAAAAGGTAAAAATCACCGCGGACAAGACCCTGATGGTTCTTTCGGGAAAAGGGGGAGTGGGGAAGAGCACGGTGGCGGTCAACCTGGCCGTCGCCCTGGCGGAATCGTTGGGCCCGGTGGGGCTTTTGGACGCTGACCTTCACGGCCCCAATGTCCCCAAGCTCCTAGGGGTAGAACATGTCCGCCCGGAGGTCCGCGACGGAAAGCTCATCCCGGTGGAGACCCCCTACCGGGTTAAGGTGGTCTCCATGGGGTTCCTCCTGCCCCAGCGCGATTCCCCCCTCATCTGGCGAGGGCCCCTCAAGATGAAGGCGATCCAGCAGCTCTTCGATCAAGTGAAATGGGGGAAGCTCGATCTTTTGGTGGTGGACCTTCCCCCCGGCACCGGGGACGAGCCCCTCTCGGTGGCCCAGATCCTGGGCGGGGCCGACGGGGCCCTCATCGTCACCACCCCCCAGGAGCTCGCGCGCCTGGACGCGTCCAAGGCCATCTCCTTCGCTCGAAAGGTGGGGGCCAAGCGCATCGGAGTGGTGGAGAATATGTCCTACCTCACCTGCCCCCACTGCGGAAAGGAGATAGACCTTTTCGGGAAGGGTGGCGGGAGGAAACTCGCGGAGGAAATGGGGGTCGAGTTCCTCGGAAGCCTCCCCTTCGTCCCCGCGGTGATCGGCGCCGGGGACAGGGGCATCCCCGCCGCTTCCTTGGAGGAGGTAAGGGAACCGTTCGTGGAGCTTGCCCTCCAGGTGTGGGAATGGCTCAACCGGGAACCAGCGTAGCTGTCCGGAAAAACCGGGGAAGCGGCTCCCCTGGGATCAAGCGAGGTAGGCCGCCAATGCCAGCAGCCCGTGGGCCGTGGCCACTAAGAGCGCCGTCCGGCCGAGGCCCTTGTGCCACCTGAACTTCCAGGGCCTGCGGCCGAACCGCATCACCCGAAGGTCGCCGCCACCAGGGCGTAGGTAGCGATTCCGAGCCAAAAGAGCAGGGGATAGCCCAGAAGCTCCGTATAGGCCCACTCCGCCAGGGTGGTCACGGGTCAGTCCAAGTCGATCTCCGCTTGCCCCCGGGCGGTGTGGCGCCGGAAGCCGTCGGAGCTCCGGTGGTAGGCCAGGATCACGGTGTAGGATTTCCCCCGCTCCAGGACCTTGTCCTGGGGATCGCCGCTGTTCAAGGGAATCGCGAACTCCACCGTGGTGCCCCCTCCCGCCTCGGTGCCCGCGGAGAGGAGGATGTGGGGGACGAAGTCCCTCCCGTGGCTTGTGGGGCCGGTCCCATAGTGGTCCTCCACTGAGACCTCGCCGCCCGTCACCCAAGCGAAGACGATGTTCGCCCCCTCCATCCGGTCATCCGGTATTCGGGATCGAAGCCCACCGCCACCCACCCGGTCCCCGGGGAAACGAGGGCCCCGAAGAGGAGGACGGTGCCGTTCATCCAGTGAAACTCCACCCCCGCGGCCGCGGCCGCGTGGGGGTATTCCCCCTCGCTCACCGCCCCGTCCACGGCGGGGATGGCCCCCACCAGGGGAACGAGGAAATCCTCCTGGACGACCTCCTCACCGGAGAAGACCATGCCCCAAATGACCGGCAGCGAGATGAGCTCGTCCCCGCGGGTCGCCCTGAGGGCGAACTCCGCCACCACGGTATTCGCCTCGCCGATCAGGTGGAGGTTGAGTTTCCCCACCGAGATGGGGTCGATCTCCCCGAAGAGCGCCGCCCACGGCGCGGTAAGATCCTCCTGGAAAAAGCCCCGAAGCGGGGTCCCGGCGAAGAAAGACTCGGCCCCCGCGGCGTAACCACCCGCGAGGGCCGCGACGTCCTCGGCCAAGAAGGCACGGATCCGCGCGAAAACGAGCTCCTCCAGGCCTTCCAGGGACGATCCGAACGCCGATAACCCCACCGTCAACGCGAACAATGCTGCCACGAGCCTCTTCATTCGTTTCCTCCTCTGTCGGAGCGTATCAAGGGATCAGATCTTTCCAACCAAATCCAGCGAGGGCTTGAGGGTCTCCTTTCCGGGTTCCCATGAAGCGGGGCACACCTCGCCCGGATGCTCGGAGACGTACTTTGACGCCTGGAGCTTGCGGATGATCTCCCGGGCGGAGCGGCCGATGGAGTTGTCGTGGATCTCCATAGCCCGGAGCACGCCCTCGGGGTCCACGATGAAGGTGGCCCTGAGGGAGACCCCTTCGGCGGGGATGTAGGTGCCGAAGGCGCGGCAGGCGACCCCGGCGGGGTCGGCACCCATGGGGAAGCGGATCTTCTTGATGGCGGGAGAGGTGTCGTGCCAGGCCTTATGGACGTAGGCGGTGTCGGTGCTCACTGAAATCACCTCCGCCCCGAGCTCCCGGAGTTCGTCGTAATGATCCGCGAGCTCCTCGAGCTCTGTGGGACAAACGAAGGTAAAGTCGGCGGGGTAGAAGGCGACGACGAGCCACTTGCCGCGGAAATCCGAGAGTTTCACCTGTTTTATTTCCCCCTCGTGATATGCCTGGAGGGAGATATCCGGGATCTTTTCTCCTATGCGCACCATCTCGGCCTCCTTTGAAAATGCAAATATTTCGCACAATCATTTTAGGGTACCTCGCCCTCCCCGTCAACCCCATGCCGCCGCTCGACCATCCGAAAAAACGTGAGACCTCCTTTCCCGGAGGCGTTTTTGGGAACGCAGCCAGGATGAGTTCCTGCATGTGGGGTGCTTCGGAGGCCCCCGTTTTGTGTGAGAGTGGATGTGCGGATTAGAATAGCCTACGTGAGAAAATTCATCTTCATCACCGGAGGGGTACTTTCGGGGCTAGGGAAAGGGGTCCTCGCCGCTTCGCTCGGCTTCCTCCTCAAGGCCCGCGGCTATAAGGTCACCCTCCAGAAGATCGACCCCTATCTGAACGTGGACGCGGGAACCATGAACCCCTACGAACACGGGGAGGTCTTCGTCACCGCCGACGGCAAGGAATGCGACCTCGATATCGGCCGCTACGAGCGCTTCCTCCACCAGGACCTTTCCGCCTCCAACTACATCACCACCGGTCAGGTCTACTGGAACGTGATCCAGCGAGAGCGCCGAGGAGATTACCTGGGGAAAACGGTCCAGATCATCCCCCATATCACCGAGGAGATAAAGCGCCTCATCCGCAAACCCCTGGAAGAAAGCGGGGCGGAAATCGGGATCGTGGAAGTAGGGGGCACGGTGGGCGATATCGAAGGCCTTCCCTACCTAGAGGCCCTGCGCCAAATGCGGGATGAGCTCCCCCGGGACGACACCTGCTTCGTACACCTCACCTACATCCCCGTCCTCTCCACCACCGGGGAGCTCAAGACCAAACCCACCCAGCACTCGGTGAAGGAGCTCCGCACCGTGGGCATCCAGCCGGATTTCATCGTAGCCCGGACCCATTCGCCCCTCGACCAGGGCATCCGGCGGAAGATCTCCCTTTTCTGCGACGTTCCTCTTCCCCACGTGATCGAAGGCCTCGACCTTCCCACCATTTACGAGGTGCCGCTGGCGTTGGAGGCCGAGGGCTTCCCCGACAAAGTGCTCGCCGTGCTTTCGCTCTCGCCTCGTAAAGGGGATCACGGGGAATGGGAGGGTTTCGTCGAGAGGCTGAAGAACCCGGATTCCACCGTGCGCATCGGAATTGTGGGGAAATATGTGGAGCTCCACGACGCCTACATCTCCATCATCGAGGCCTTCCAACACGCCGGGGCTGCTTTGGGAGTACGGGTGGAGCTTTCCTGGATCCCTTCTGCTCAGGTGGAGAAAACCACCGATGTATTGAGGGACCTCGCGGGGATCCTGGTTCCCGGGGGATTCGGGGAGCGGGGGATCGAAGGGAAGATCATCACCGCCGATTACGCCCGCCGCGAGAGGGTCCCGTACTTCGGCATATGTCTGGGGATGCAGGTAGCGGCGATCGCCTTTGCCCGCCATGCCCTGGGGCTTCGGGAGGCGAATTCCACCGAGTTCCAACCCGAGACCCCCCATCCTGTGATAGACCTTTTGCCGGAGCAAAGGCACCTCAGGGCCAAAGGGGGAACCATGCGCCTCGGGGCTTATCCCGCTGTCCTAAAGGCGAACTCGCGGGCCCGGGAGATCTACGGCAAGGCCGAGATCGCTGAGCGCCACCGCCACCGTTACGAGTTCAACCTGGACTATCTAGGGGACTTCGAGCGGGCGGGGATGATCGCGAGCGGGCTCTCCCCGGACGGAAGGCTCGTGGAGATCGTAGAGATCCCCGATCATCCTTGGTACATCGGAGTCCAGTTCCATCCCGAGTACACCTCCCGTCCCTTGCGCCCCCATCCCCTGTTCGTAGATTTCGTGCGGGCATGTGCCGAAAGACGGTCTTGACCGCTTTGGCCTTCCTCGTCGCCCTAGCTGGGCTGGGAGAGCGGGTCAGGGTGGAGGAGCCTTGGCTGGTTGCATACGACGCAGAGGGGCACCCCCTCTGGGAGCTCTTGGCCACGGAGGTGGAGGGCACCTCCACCGGTTGGACCGCCGTAGAGGTGACGGTGCGCGTCTTTGGTGCCGATGGCGAGGTCGCCATCGAAGTCCATGTGGCCAAGCTCCAAACCGACCCAAAAGGTTCCCGCTGGAGTTCCGCCGCCCCCGTGGAAGGGGAAGGGGCTGACTTCCGTTTTTACGCTGAGGGAGTCCGATGGGAAGGAGAAGGACTCAGGATCGAGGGGCTCAGATTCGAATCCGGCGAGCTCGCGCTCACCGCCCAAGTCGCCACTTGGAGCCGGGACGGAAGCTGGCACTTAATGGGGGCAGTGGCGAGTTACGGGGAGTGGGAACTTGAGTTCTCCCGGGGTGTTTACCATCAGGACGAAGAGGTATTGGAAATCACGGAAGGCCTCGTGGCCCGAGGCTGGGGTTGGCGGGTACGGGCCGAGGGGGCCAAGATAGACATACCCACAAAGAGGGTGACGCTCCAGGAGGTCGAGGTTGTCGAAGCTTGAGGCCACCGGGCTCACCAAGCGCTTCGGGAAGCGTCAGGTAATTGTGGACCTGAACATCGCCTTCGAGTCCGGCGAGATCTTCGGCCTTCTGGGACCCAACGGGGCGGGAAAGACCACCACCTTTTACCTCTTGGTGGGGTTCCTTTCGGCCAATCGGGGAAGAGTCTATCTCGATGGGAACAGAATAGATCACCTTCCCTTTTTCCGGCGGGCACGGCTCGGGATCCAATACCTCCCCCAAGAGCCCTCGATTTTCTCCCACACCACCGTGCGCGGGAACATCCAACTGGCACTGGAGGGAGCACGACGCCGCTGGGACGGAGGGGTGGAGGGGATCGTGGACGAGCTCGGGCTCCGGGCGCTCTTGAGACGGCCAGCCCTCGCCCTATCGGCGGGGGAACGGCGCCGGGTGGAGATCGCCCGCGCGCTGGTCACCTCGCCCAAGTTCCTCCTTCTGGACGAGCCCTTCACCGGGGTCGACCCCTTAACCATTTCGGAGCTCCAGGTTCTCTTGGCCGACCTCTCCCGCCGGGGGATCGGGGTGGTGATTACCGACCATAACGTGCGCGACGCCCTCAAGATCACCGCCTACGCCTACCTGATCCACGAGGGAAGGATCATCGCCCAGGGGACGCCGGAAGAGCTCCTGGAGGATCCCCTGGCCAAGCGGTACTACCTGGGCGAAGATTTTTCGCTTTGAGACCACAACCCTCGGGAGATCCGTGCCATCCAACGTTTGGGTGACAGAGCGCCTAATGGCGCTTCGCCGGATGGCCCTAGAGCGAGGCCTCATAAGTCAAATAGCGAGAGGTCTCGTGCGTCCGGTTCCCTTTCCTCAGGAAGCGATGGTCCTTTCTCCCCTTCGGCGGCTTCCTCCCGCGCACGCTCGTTTTGTGCCTGCACGGTTTCCGTCCCTGCATCCGCACCGGCTTGGGGCGCAAAGGAACCGGGTTTTCCCTCCACCTCCTTGGGCTGAGGGTTCATCTGGTCGCGGATGCAGAACTCGGTGAACGGGCAATACCTACATTGGTCATATTCCCATTCGCTCTTGTCCGGAAGAGGCGGGAGCTTCCCCTCGCGGAAGATCAGGCGATGGAGGTCTTGAAACTGCTCAAGAACGCGCCTCACTGTCTCCTCATCCCGCTCCACCACGAACTCCCGCAGGGCCTGGTTGGCTTTATTCTCCATGAGGATGATCCCCCGGGGGACATCCAGGTAGTGGAGGTAGAGCTGGAGTTGGAGGTAATGGTCCCGCCGGGGCCGCGCCACCGCCTGGTCAAACTGGTAGGGGTGGACGCTCTTTATCTCCACCACGAAGTTCTCCCCGCCCAAGGAGATGATGGCGTCGGCACGGCCGTGAAAGAGGGGGTTCGGGGGGAGGGGGACCTCCGCTGCCACGGCGATCCCCATGGAGAAAAGGGCCCCTACGATCCGACGGTGCACGTCGTCCCCCACCGCCATCCTGCGGGCGGACTGGCCGTCCAGGGGAGGGCGGGGAAAGCCCTTAACGGAGTAATAGATCTGCCGGGGGCACTTGGAGACCTCGCTCACGTAAAAGTAGTCCCGCTCCCTGGGTTCCTCCTCCCGGGCGAAGAACTCCTCAAGTCTCTCTACAAGCATCCTTACCCCCGGGGTATATCGGCGTGGAGGACCTCGGTGTAGATCTCCGTTAGGTCCTCATCGATCTGGTGGGGACGAAGGGGCGAATTGAGCCCGAAGTCCCGTTCCTCTCCCGGGGAGATATCGTAAAGCAGGGTAGAGACCTCGCCGATCAAATCCCCTGTAGGGCTATAGAACCGCACCGCTACTCGCCCGATGGAGATAGGGCGTTGGCCGATATTTCGCACCCTGCCCGTGACCTCGATCCCCCAAGGCGTCTCCCCCATCTCCCAATCCAATACGTCCAGAGGATAAGAGACCCCCACTGTAATCTCAGCCGCCGTGCGCCCGGAAAGGCCCGAATCGTCGAACACCGTCAGGACCACCTTGTACGTGCCCTCTTCTGTGAACCGGTGCTGCACGGCAATTCCCTCATCCAAAGTGCCGTCGCCGAAGTCCCAGTGGTACTCCACCACCCGCCCGTCCGGGTCATGGGAGGCGGAAGCATCGAAGGAGATCAACAATGGGGCCTCGCCGCCCAGAGGAGAGAAGGTGAAAGAGGCCACCGGCGGCTCGCCCCCTGGCTGGAGACACCCCCCTAAACCCAATCCCAGCGCTCCCGACAAAATTCCCACCAATGTTCCCTTTAGAATTCGCATCGTCGGAGGATTATAACCGGCCGCTGTTGCCGGGCATGAACTCAGTGGTTATCGTTTGCCCAGCGACGAAAGGAGGAGATGGTGAGGATCTGGATTTTCCTTTTGGTGGTCCTTCTTTCCTGGGGGGCCTTCGCCGCCACCCGGGGCCCCATCGTGATACTCTCCAATGAAGACTTCACCCCGGAAAACGGCGTGGTCGCCGGAACCGGCACCCCCGACGATCCCTACGTCATTGCCGGCTGGGAGATCCTGTTGAAGGGGGAGCGGTACGGGATCCGGGTGGAGAACGTGGACGCCTACTTCGTGATCCGGGGATGTCTGATTCGTGGGGCCATGGATCCCGAGGGAGCGGCCATCTTTGTGAACCTCTCTTCCCACGGGACTATCGAGGACAACATCGTGCGGGACTCGGAAAACGGGATCATTATCTCCAACTCCACCGACTTCGCCCTGCGCGACAACTACCTGGAGGTGAAGCGGCTGGGCCTGCGGGTGACGGGCCTCGAGCGGGCCCACTTCGACCACGAGATCGCCGACACCAACACCGTAAACGGCCGCCCTGTCAAGTACTACTTCAGCCTCGAGGGGGAGGAAATAGACGATATCGAAGCCGGCCACATCACCGTGGCCTTCTCCCGGAACGTGGTCCTCTCGGGGGTCAAAGTTTACAACGGCGATGGGATCTACATCGCCTTCTCCCAAAACGTCACCGTACAGGGGGCCGACCTCTTCCTCAATCCCACCGTGGCAATCACCGTTTACCACTCCCAGGATGTTTTGGTCCGGGACTGCGAGCGGATCGCCAACTCCAATCTCGCCGGGGTCAAGGTCTTCTTGTCCGACGGGGTCGAGGTGAAGGACTCGGGGCTCCTTGTGAACGGCCACGGCGTGAGCGTGGATGCCTCGAACGGGGTCCGTGTCACGAATAACTACTTCTACAAGAACGCCATTGGGATCTACGTATCGGGAGCCTCTCGAGACTTCACCGCCTCCCGCAACCTCTTCTACCGGGACAAGATCGCGGTGAAGTTGGATTCCGCCATCGGGGCCGAGGTTACGGCCTCCACGTTCTCGGAGAACGACATCGGGGTGGAGGTCCGGGGAACTACGTCCCGTTACCACATCGCCCGGAACACCATGGTGGGGTGTGGCTACGGGGTGGATTCCCTAGGGTCGCAAGGGGTCATCGAGGAGAACCTCATCGCCCTCGCCAACATCGCCATCATCTTCGAGGAAGCCTACAAGCAGGCTTTCCCCACCGGGAACACCGTGCGCCGGAACCTGCTTTACCGTTCCTTCGAGGCCATCTACCTGGGCACCGAGACCCGGGAGACATGGATCTACGAGAACCTCTTTTGGAATTACGAGCGGCGCGGCCGGGACCTGGGCGACAACGTGTGGGCCCCGATGGGCAAAGGAAACTGGTACTCGGGTTACACCGGCGAGGACGCCGACGGAAACGGCATCGGCGATGAATCGGTTTACTTCGGGGGCGGAGGCGAGGACCCCGCCCCCCTCATGGACCGGGATGCGGTGGGGAGGATCCTGGGAGCCCTCTCGACCGCCGGGGTGCGCACGGCGGTCCTGGTGGACTCGGAGGGAAACGAGGCCGAATTAGAGGTGCTAGTGGCCGACGAGTACCACGAGAGGTTCTTGGGGTTCCAGGCTTTGCCTCCCGAGTGGGCCCGGGACCTCGCGATCCTCTTCGTGTGGGATGAGCCCGGGAAATACAAGTTCCATATGCGCAACGTGTACTTGCCTTTGGAGCTTTTCCTCTTCGACGTGGAGGGCAACCTCGCGGGGAAGATCTCTATGGAGACCGATCCGGAGAAGATCTACGAGCCGGAGAAGCTGTTCACCTTCGCGCTGGAGATACCGGCAGCGAGGTGGGCGGAGCTCGGGTTGGGGGAGGTGGAAAAGATCGTCCTCCCATGAAGAGGATCCGGGCGGTCTTCTTCGACCTGGACGGGACCCTGGTGCGATATCGGGGGGTGGACTTCGAGTCCAGCTGGGGCGCCATCGGGGTGGCCGCGGGGCTCGCCGTGGAGTGGAAGCGGGTGCAGGAACGCTACCTCCCGCACCCCGAGCTTTACGACCGCTGGCTCCAGGCCAACGCCGAACTCCTGGCGGGTCGGGCGGTGGAGCCGATCCTCAAGAAGCTCTTGCCCCCGCCTTACCCCGAGGGCGCCCGCGAGGCCTTGGAGGCGCTGCGGGCCCGAGGAATGGTCCTGGGGATCATTTCCTCGGGCCTGAGCCTCGTGGCCGACTACGTAAGGGAGGACCTGGGGCTCGATTTCGCCGTGGCGAATGTCCTCGAGGTGCGGGACGGCCGCTTCACCGGTAGGGCCCACCTCCGGGTCCCGCTGTGGGAGAAGGACAAAGTGGTGCACCGGATGGCAGCCGAACACGGACTCGCCTCCGAAGAGATCGCCTTCGTGGGCGACAACTTCAACGACATCGCGGTCTTCCGCACCGTGGGCCTCGGGATCGCTTACGCCCCCAAGGACCCCCGGGTGGCCGAGGCCGCTCATGTGGTAACCCACGAGTTCAGGGAAATACCCGCATTGATCCCCTAAGTTGACCAAAACCCCGCCCGGGTACACAATGGGAAAGGGGGCCCATGGACGAGCGAGAGAAGGAGTTCCACCTCAAGTGGCGCCGGGTGTTGGGGGCGCTCAAGGACCAAGTCCTCCGGGCCTGTCTTCCCGCTGATCCCGCCAAGATACGCGTAAGCGGCGATGTCCTCGTGATCGAGGTGGAGAGCAAGTTCAAGAAGAACTATGTGCTTCGGAAACTCCCTAAACTTCAGGCTGCGGTGGAGGAGGTCTTCGGGCCACTCACCGTTCAGGTCACTGAGCTCCCGCTGGTGGAGGAGATGGAGCGGGCCGCGGAGGAGGAACCCGGAGCGCAAATCGTGGTAGTGGGGGTGGGCAACGGGGGGATCAACGCCCTGGGAAGGATCCGCGAGGCAGGCCTGCGGGGGGTGCGCACCATCGCCGTGGACACCGACTCCCAACTCCTCTCCGTGTGTCGGGCCGACGAGAAATTGGAGCTCGGCCGCGAGGTGACTGGGGGCCGGAGCACGGGAGGCGATCACAAGAAGGGCAAGCTCGCCGCCGAAGAGGCTGCGTGGGAGGTGAAGTCGCTCCTCGAGGGGGCGGATCTGGTGTTCCTCACCTGTGGCCTGGGGGGCGGCACCGGCACGGGGGCGTCCCCGGTGATCGCCAAGATCGCCCGGGAACTCGGGGCCTTGACGGTGGGGGTGGTGACCCTGCCGTTTTCCTTCGAGGGCACGGCCCGGGCCGAGCGGGCGAAGGAGGGCCTTAAGGAACTCCGGGAGGCGGCCGATGTGGTGATCGTGATCGACAACGACAAGCTCTTCTCCCTCTCCCACCAGCGACCCACGATGCTCCAGGCCTTCTCCCTGGCCAACGATGTGCTCCTAAAGGGCGTTCAGGGGATTACCGATCTCATCACTATCCCCGGGGTGGTGAACCTGGACTTCGCAGATGTGGCCTCGGTGCTGCGGGGGGCGGGGACGGCGATGATGGGCACGGGCGAGGCCCAGGGGGATAACCGCGCCGTGCGGGCCGCCAAGGAGGCGTGTCAAAACCCCCTGCTGGAAGGGGGGACCATCAGGGGAGCCAGAAAGATCCTCCTCAACGTCACCGGCGGGGATGACCTCACGTTGGCCGAGGTTACCCAAGCCGCCGAGGCGGTGCGCAAGGAGGCCCTCACTGAGGCGGAGCTCGTCTTCGGGGCGGTGGTGCGGGAGGAGTTCACCGGTAGCCTCCGCATTACCGTGATCGCCGCCGACTTCCAGGAGGTCTTCTTCATGGAGGAGGAAGAGGAACTACCCAAGCCTCCACCCAAAAAGAAAGGGAAGATCGACCGTTCTAACCTCGACTATCCTGCCTTCCTGCGCCGCCGGGAGGGCTGATGCTCCCAGTTCTTTTGGGCGTTCTCCTCTCCCTGGCCGTTTCGGTTCTTTCTTTGGGTAGTCCTTCCTATAGGCTGGAACTCGACCTCCATCCGGCAGATGCATTATGGAAACTCGAGGGGAAGGCGATAATCGCGGGACATGCTCCCGCTGACCTCGGGGCACTGGTTTTCCGCTTCTACCAGGGGTACAACGCCCCCTTCACCGTGATCTCGGCCCGGGACGCCGAGGGGGCACTCCCGATCTATCCGGTGGACGCCGCCACCTTCGGGGTTTCCCTCCCCCTTTCCCGGGGGCAGACCTTCTCCGTGACGTTGGAATACGCCGCCGAGATACCTCCGTTTCCCGGCGGGGGATACGGCACCCTCTCCGCTACGGAGGATGTGATCCTCGTGGCCCAAGGCTACCCCTTCCTCCTTCCCTGGGATGAGGAGCGGGGAAGCTGGATATTGGAGCCGGTGCTCTCGTGGGGCGATCAGGTGGTGGCGGAGGCGGCCGACTATTCCGTGACGATTCGGCACCCCGACGGTTGGGAGGTGGTGGCCACCGGAGAGGAGAGGGCCCGCGGCTCGGGGGCCACGGAGGTCCGTGGGCAGAACCTGCGGGAGTTCGCGTTCGTGCTGATAAAAAACTATACACCTGCCTCCCGAAAGGAAAATGACGTTGAGATCCGTTCCTGGTATCCCCGAGGGCTTCCCCGCGCTGGAGGGGAGGCCCTGGAGCTGTGCGTGGAAGCGCTTTCGCTCTACGAGAAACTCTTCGGTGAGTATCCTTTCCCGGAGCTGGACGCGGTGGCAGTCCCGCTCAATCGGGCCGCGGGGGTGGAGTTCCCGGGGCTGATCCTGGCCGGCATCGAATACTATCGGCGTTACGAAGCGGGTAGAAGAGAACTCATCTTCCCCATGATCTTCGCCCACGAGGTGGCACATCAGTGGTGGTATGCCCAGGTGGGGAACGATCAGGTACGGGAGCCGTGGGTGGACGAGGCGCTGGCCACTTACACCTCAGGGCTCGCCATGGCGGAGTGGGGCCTTTACGGAGAACTTCGGGCCCATTGGGAACGGACCTATGAGCTGGGGCGCTCCCGAAATCCCGACGCCACTCCGTTCGATCCCCTGTGGAGGTTTCCGGAGGGCGAGGGATACGGGGGCATCGTGTACTCGGGCGGGGCCCTTTTCTTCCTGGAGCTGGAGGAGGCCATGGGGAAGGAACGTTTGCTTTCCGCCCTGCGGCGGTACCTTAAAGATTACCGGTGGAAACTTGCCACGGGCGACGATCTCCTTTCCATCCTGAGGGAGGAAGGAGGAGAGGCCGCGGAAGGGGTCATCCGGGATTGGCGCGGAGCTGTGCCCTGAGCTGGCCACAGCCCGCCTGTATCCTCACGCCCCGGGAATGCCGCACGGTGACATTTATCCCCCGCTTAAGAAGTTCCCTCTTGAACGCCTCCACCCGGTGGAGGGACGGACGTCGGAAGGGGAGGCCGGGGGCGGGATTGAAGGGGATGAGGTTCACGTGGGCGAGCCTTCCCTTGAGGAGCTTGCCCAGGGCCCGGGCGGCGGCGGGGGAGTCGTTCACCCCGGAAATGAGCACGTATTCGTAGGTAATCCTGCGCTTGGTCGCCCGGATGTACTCCTCCGTGGCCTCGAGGACCTCGCGAATGGAGTAGGTCTTCGCCAACGGCACGAGTTCCGCCCGCAGGTCGTCCCAGGGGGCGTGGAGGGACACTGCCAAGTTCAACTGCATCCCCTCCTGGGCCAACCGCAGGATCCCGGGCACGATCCCCACGGTGGAGACGGTGAACCGGCGGGCCCCGAGGTTCAGGCCCCAGGGGTGGTTCAGGTTCCGGATGGCCTTGATGGTGGCCTCGTAATTCAGGAGCGGCTCCCCCATGCCCATGAGGACCACGTGGGTGACCCTCTCTCCTTCCGCTTTGAGCTTCCGGGCGAAGAAGAGGACTTGGAGGGCGATCTCCCCGGCGGAGAGGTTTCGGTGGAATCCCATCTTACCCGTGGCGCAGAAGGCGCATCCGATGGGGCAGCCCACCTGTGTGGACACGCACACAGTGCGGCGGTCCTCCTCCCGCATGAGGACCGTCTCCACGCCTTCTCCATCGGGGAGCTTGAGGAGGATCTTCTCGGTACCTTCCTCGGCGTCCATGAGGCTCGCGCCAGGCTCGGCGGCGCCGATGGTGAACTCCTGAGTGAGCCTCTCCCGCAGGGACACGGGGAGGTTGGTCATTCGGGAAAAATCCCAGACCAGGTGTTTCCACGCCCACTCGAAGACCTGCCGCGCCCGATATCTGGGCTCGCCGAGGGAGGCGAAGTATTCCCGGAGTTCCGCCGGGGAGAGATCAAGGAGTTCCCGCATCGTCCCGGTGACGATTATAGGTGGGTCTTCCGGGGTTAGCCGGTGGAACCTCAGCGGCGCAGGCAAGCTATGCCCCTATATCCCGGGATTATCCCGATGTCCGCGGGGGCTGCCGGGTGGCTCCGTTGGAATCCTGCGGGCGCCCAAGAACTCCTGGGGGAGGGAGGAGAGGGGACCAGAGACCACCATGCCTTCCCGGGCACTGGCGTGGAGAGCTTTCCCGTCGCCGATGTACAAGGCCACATGCCCCGGGAAGAAGAGGAGGTCCCCGGGGAGGAGATCCTCAAACTCCTCGACCGGTTTCCCCACCCCCGCTTGGTCCCGGGAATCCCGGGGGAGCCATAAATTGAACACGAAGTGGAAAAGCCGCTGTATTAGGCCTGAACAGTCGGTGCCGAAGGGGGAGGTGCCACCCCAGAGGTAGGGGACGCCGCGAAGGGCGAGACCGAGTTCGATCATGGCCTCGATGGAACCGCGCCAGGAAACGGGCTTCACCGCATCGGCCGGCACGGTCCCCACCTCCCCCGTAGGCAAACGGACCTCCACCCCGGATGCTGTGGGTTCGCCCGCGAATCGGGTGTCCAGACAGAGGCGGAAGATCACGGTCCGGTTCCTGGGATCCACCACGGGTACTATGGGCCACGAGACCTTGTGGGAAGGTGCAGGCGGAGCGCCCGGGGAAAGGTGGCTCCGCCGGACCCACCCCCGGTACCCATCCGGACCGCGGACGAGGAAGAATTCCCCCTTCTCCTCCAACACCTCGCAGGGGGTGAAGCACAGAAGCTGGGATACCCGTTCCGCCCTGGGCTCGGGCTCCGCCAAGAGGTCCGCCACCGGAGGACGGATATACATCATCCCAGGTCTTCGGGAACGATCTCCCCCCGCACGAGATCTTCAACGGTCTCGCGTCTACGCACGAGATGGGCCTTTCCTCGGTAAACCAAGACTTCAGCGCCCCGGGGACGGGAGTTGTAGTGAGAGGACATGGAGGAGCCGTAAGCTCCGGTGTCCAGGATCGCCAGCAGGTCCCCGGATTGGAGCGGGGAGAGTTCGCGGTCCGTGGCCAATACATCGGCGTTCTCACATATCGGCCCCACCACATCCGCCTTTACCGGGGGCCCCGTGCGCTTCCGGACGGGAACGATCCGATGATGGGCGCCGTAAAGGGCCGGCCGCAGGAGGTCGCTCATCCCCGCGTCCACCACCACATAGGCTTTTTCGTGTACCCGCTTGGTGTAGAGGACGCGCACGAGGAGGAGGCCGGCATCCCCCACCAAGGCCCTTCCCGGCTCGAGCATAAGGGTCACCCCTGAGGGCATCTCCTCCCGTAGCCCAGCTGCCAGCTCTTCCAGAGGAAACCCCGGTCCTTCCCCTCCATAGGAGATGCCGAACCCCCCGCCCAGGTCCAAGAAGGAAGGGGACAGCCCGTGATCCCTCGCCTTCCGCAGGATTTCGCATAGGTATCTCCAGGCGGCGAGGTAGGGTTCCACGTCGAGGATCTGGGAGCCGATGTGGAGATGGAGGCCCACGAGGCATAGATCGCTCGAGCGGGCGATCCAAGCCAGCGCCTCCTCCGCGTCCCGGGGATCGAGGCCGAACTTGCTCCCCGGTCTTCCGGTGGCTAGGTGGGGATGGGTATCCGGGGAGAGCGCGGGATTGAGCCGCAGGGCGACCCGAGCACAACACCCGATCTCCCGAGATATCTCCTCCAACGCCTTGAGTTCCTCCATCGATTCCACCGCCACCGCGCGGATCCCCTCCCGGAGGGCAAGCTCCAGCTCCGCTTTCGTTTTCCCCACCCCGGTGAAAATGATCTTCTGGGACGGGAACCCAGCCCGCAGGGCCCGCAGGAGCTCCCCTCCCGACACCACCTCCGCACCGAGCCCATCCCGGGCCAGGAGACACAGGATCGCCCCAAGGGGATTCGCCTTGACGGCATAATGGAGCTCCATGGGAAGACCGGCGAAGGTTTTCCGAAAGCGCTCAACGTTTTCCCGGATCCTCGCGGCGCTGTAGACGTAACAAGGGGTCCTGAAGCGGGCGGCTATTTCACGGAGGGGGATCCCATCGGCGTGAAGCTCACCCTCTTTCTCCACAAGCCAAGGGGAGAGGGACACAGCTTTAGCGCATCCTGGGATCGAGGATATCCCGGATCCCGTCTCCCAGGAGGTTGAACCCCAGGACCGTGATCATGATGGCCAGTCCCGGGAAGGTGGAAACCCACCACCCGTGGGGCATGAAGGTCCGTCCCTCCGATACCATGACCCCCCATTCCGGGGTCGGGGGTTGGGCCCCGAAACCCAAGAACCCCAGGCCCGCGGCGGTGAGGATGATCCCACCCATACTCAAGGTGGCCTGGATGATCACCGGGCTCAGGGCCATGGGGAGGATGTGCACCACGAGGATCCGGAGGTTACTCGCGCCCACCGCCCGGGCCGCTTCCACGAAATCTTCCTCCCGAACCGCGATGGCCCGCGATCGGGCCAAGCGGGCGAATACGGTCCAGGCGGAAAACGCAATGGCGATGACCACGTTGGTCAAGCTCGGCCCCAAAGCGGCGGCGATGGCCATGGCCAAAATCAGCCGGGGGAAAGCCATGAAGATATCGGTGATCCGCATGAGTATGTTGTCCACAAACCCTCCGGCGAACCCGGCCACGATCCCCACCGCGGTGCCGAAGATCCCGGCGGTGAGGACAATGAGCACGGCGATCCACAAGGAGATCCTGGTTCCATATAGAATTCGGCTCAACACATCCCGTCCCAGCCCATCGCTCCCCAAAAGGTGTTCCCTTCCCGGAGGCGTGAGTTTGTTCAGGGGATCGGTGGCGTAAGGGTCGTGGGGGGCTATATAGGGAGCGATGATGGCCAACAGTACCAGCAAGATTATGATGGAAAGCCCCGTCAGCGAAAGGGGATTCCGCACGATTTGGCGCCACAGATCTCGCCAGGTCAGGCCCCTCATTTTCTTTTCTCCCTACACATAACGGATCTTTGGGTTCAGATACGCGTACAGAAGATCCACCGCTAGGTTGCAGAAGGAGTAAAGCAGCGCCATGAATAGCGCTACTCCCACCACGGCGTTGAAGTCGATGGAAAGAAAGGATTGGGTTGCGTACCGCCCCAGGCCGGGCCAGGCGAACACGGTCTCGGTAAGCACGGCGCCCTCCAACATGTAAGCGATCCTTATGCCCACCACGGTTACGATGGGAAGGAGTGCGTTACGGAAGGCGTGTTTCATGATCACCACGCTTTCCCGCAGCCCTTTCATCCGTGCCGTTTTAATGTACTCCTCATGCATCACTTCCAACATGCTGGAACGGGTTATCCGGGCGATGGAGGCGGTGGAAAGCCAGCCAAGGGTAAAGGCGGGAAGGATCAAGTGTTGAAGGAAGCTTTTCAGGGCGAACCAATCTTTTGCGATAATGGAATCTATGAGCAGAAGCCCCGTTATTCGCGGAGGGAGGGGATACCAATAAGGCAGCCTCCCCGGACCCGGCAACCAGCCCAGGGTGTGGTAAAAGATCAGGAGGAGGAGCAACCCGAGCCAGAAAGCGGGCATGGAAAGTCCCACGATGGCGAATACCCGCGAGGCGTGGTCCACCAGGCTTCCGTTGCGGACGGCGGAGATCACCCCTACCCCGATGCCCAATACCACCCCGATGATCAGGGCGGCGAGGCCCAGTTCTACCGTGGCGGGAAAGAACTGCTTTATGTCCTCCAGCACCGGGCGTCTGGTGCGCAGCGAAACCCCCAGGTCTCCATGAAGCAGTCCGGAGATATACCGTGCGTATTGGACATAGAGGGGCTTGTCGAACCCCCATCTCGCCCGTTCCCTCTCGATGGCTTCCTGTGGTGCCTGGGGCCCGAGAATGGCGGCCACCGGATCCGCTGGGATCACCCGGGCCACGAAGAAGGTAATAGTGACCACCCCCCAGACCACGAGGACCATCCACGCTAACCGCCTAACGAGATAAGAAAGCATCCCGTCTCAAAAAGGGGGCAGCCCGTTCCGAGGGCTGCCCCCGTGTCACCGTCCTCCTTTACCCGGTCTTGGAGACCTCCCACAACTCGGTGTAGTACTCCATGTGGGCTAGGTGGAACCCCTTGACCACATCCCGCATAACGATCTGGCGCAGCGGGTAATAGAGAATGGCGTAGGGCCCCTTATCCAAGACGCGGCGCTGGATCTCGAAGTACATTTGTTCCCGTTTGGTGGCGTCCAGCTCCCGGGCGGCCTGCTCGACCAAGATGGAGGTGTCGCAGTCCACGTACATGTTCCGCCACGCAAGTTGCCTTACTTTGGCCTCCGGCCCGGTGGTGCAGCAATGGGCAAACGGCTTGGCCAGGGCGTCGGGATCCGCGTAGTCAGCGCCCCACCCGGCCACCAGGAAGGTGTGCTTTTGAGCGCGGTACAGCTCGTAAAACTGGGCGCCCACCATTTGACGGATATTGACCTTAATTCCCAGCTCCGCCAGGTCGGCTTGGATCTGCGTGGCAATGGCCACGCGGTCAGGACGGTCGGTGGTAAGGAGCTCCACCTCGAAGCCCTCGGGGTAACCTGCAGCGGTCAGGAGTTTCTTTGCCCTCTCGATATCCTTGTGATAAGGGGTCTCGGGAAGGTGGCCGAACATCCCCTTGGGGATAAAGGTTTGTCCGGGGATGGCTGCGCCCTTCATGATCCCATAGATAATGGCGTCGTAGTCGATGGCCCAGCGGATGGCATCGCGTACGAGCTCGTTATCGAAAGGAGGCTTACCGGCGTTCATAGCCACGTAAGTGATGCCCCATGCCGGGGTCTCCACCACCTTGAACCCGGCGGCGTCGCGATACATGTCCACCTGTTCGGGCAACAGGTCCCATGCGATGTCGATGTCGCCTTTGTCCAGCGCCAGTTTCTGGGCTGCGGGATCAGGGATGTCCTTGATGATGATCCTCTTTATGGATGCGGGGCCTTCCCAATAATCGTCGAAACGCTCCAGGATAATGATCTCCTCCCGCACCCATCGCACCAACTTGAAGGGGCCGGATCCCGCGTCGTGTTCCTTCAGCCATTCGTTGGCCCAGGGGTCTTCGGGGGTGGCGTGGGCTTTCACCAGTTCGGAGTCCACGATGGAACAGATCCCCTGGAAACCGAGGACCGAAGCGATGGTGAGCTCGGCCACAGGCTCGGTGGTGGTAATGGCCACCGTATAATCGTCGATTTTCTGGATCATATCCGGATCCGGTACATACTGGGCGAGGATCCAGATGGGGTGGAAATTCAGGGCAAGGGAACGGCGGAGGGAGTAGACCACGTCATCGGCGGTGAGCTCGTTGCCCGAATGGAACTTGACGCCCTTGCGGATGTGGAAAGTCCAGGTGAGCCCATCCTCGGAAACCTCCCAGGATTCTGCGATGCCGGGCTCGATCTTGGTGAAGTCCCCCCTTTCGAAATCTACCAGCTGTTCATAGAACTGCTCGGCGACGAAAGCGGTGAATACCTCGTATATTCTGGCCGGATCAAAGTCCACAATGATCCCCGTGCGTGCGCCGATCACCAACGTGTCCTTGGGGATCTGCCCCAAAGCAGGAAGGCAGAGCCCCAACACCACTAGGCCTACCACAAGTCTCCACACGCTATACCACCTCCTGTGTTTTTTACGCCGGCCATTATATAAAGGGTTCGGGGCCGACGCTAGCTTCCACTGTAGATCTGAACCGGGAAAGGGCTCTTTTCAGCCGCCAAGCCCTTCCCAGGTCCCGTCCCTGCACTATCCCCTTCCCTCGCGGTGTCCCTTTTTCCGGACGGGGCTCGTGGGCCGGTGGTGAGGCGCGTTTTCAAGCGAGAAATTGGAACGAAAGCCCGCAATCTTGCCGGTTCGCATCCATTCCTCTTTCTAACGATTTCATGATAACGGAATGGGGACCATTTTCATAAACTTTTTCGGATGTGCAAGCGGTCCCACGGGTACTTCGCCGAAACCTGAGCTCCGGCATCTCGCCGGCTGATTTTGTGCAATCTCCCATTGCTACACGCTCCCAGCCCCCGTACACTTCCCCCGAGGGGGTAGAGGTGAGCATCCGCAACCTTGAGAAGATCTTCAGGCCACAACGAATCGCCGTAGTGGGCGCCAGCAACCGGCCCGAAAGCGTGGGGTACGTGATCCTTAAGAACTTGGTGAGCTCCGGGTTCCAGGGTGTCATCTACCCGGTAAACCCCAAACACGAGGCGATCCAGGGGATCCAGGCCTATCCCTCGGTGAGGGACGTCCCCCACACGCCGGACTTGGCGGTGATCTGCACCCCGGCCCACACCGTCCCGGGGATCGTGCGCCAGTGCGGGGAAGCCGGGATCCTGGGGATCATTATCATCTCCGCCGGGTTCCGAGAGGCCGGGAAGGAAGGGAAAAAGCTCGAGGAGGAAATCCGGGCGGTGCAGCGGGAGTTCGATGGGGTACGAATCATCGGCCCCAACTGCCTCGGGGTCATCGTCCCCTCCCTGAAGCTCAACGCCAGCTTCGCCGCCTCCATGCCCCAACAGGGGCACGTGGCTTTCATCTCCCAGTCCGGGGCCCTCTGCACCTCGGTCCTCGACTGGGCCCTGGAGGAAGGGATCGGCTTTTCCTACTTCGTCTCCATCGGCAACATGCTGGACGTGGACTTCGGCGACCTCATCGACTACTTCAACGAGGACCCTCACACCCGGGCCATCGTCCTCTACATCGAGTCCATCCCCGATGCCCGCGGGTTCATGTCCGCCTCCCGGGCCTTCGCCCGGGAAAAGCCCATCGTAGCCTACAAGGCCGGGAGGTTCGCAGAGTCCGCCAAGGCGGCCGCCTCCCATACGGGGGCCATGGCCGGCGAGGACGCCGTCTACGACGCCGCGTTCCAGCGCGCCGGGATCGTGCGGGTCTTCGATATCGAGGAGATCTTCGATACCGCGGAGCTTCTGGCGCGGGTGCGTCCCCCCCTGGGTCCCGGGCTGGCCATCGTCACCAACGCCGGGGGGCCAGGGGTTATGGCCACCGATGCCCTGATCGCCCTCGGGGGAGAACTGGCGGAACTCTCCCCTGAAACCATCGAGCGGTTGAACGGGGTCCTTCCCCCCTTCTGGTCGCACGGGAACCCGGTGGATGTGATCGGAGATGCCTCCCCGGAGCGGTACGCCAAAGCTACTGAGATCGTGCTCTCCGATCCCAATGTGGACGCGGCCCTGGTGATCCTCACTCCTCAAGCGATGACCGATCCCACGGGGACCGCTGAGGCGATTGCGGAGCTCAAAAAGTCGGTGCGCAAACCGATCCTCGCCGCGTGGATGGGTGAGCGGGCGGTGCGGGAGGGGATCGAGATCCTGAACCGGGCGGGGATACCCACCTACGAGACACCGGGACGGGCGGTGCGGGCCTTCATGCACCTGGTCAAGTACGGGCGCAACATCGAAATGCTCTACGAGACCCCCCGGGAGGTCCCCATCCGGTTCGCCTTGGATCGGAAGCGGATCCGGGAGAGGTTCGTGGGGGTCTTCCGGAGAGGAGGCGAACTCCTCACCGAGGAGGCGTCCAAGGAGCTCCTGGAGGCGTACGGGATCCCCGTGACCCGTCCTTATCCCGCTCACACCCCGGATGAGGCGGTGGCGGCGGCGGAGCGGATCGGCTACCCCGTGGTCCTCAAGGTGCTCTCCCCTCAGATCACCCACAAGACAGACGTGGGCGGGGTGGCCTTGGACCTGCGGGACCCGGTGGAGGTGCGGCGGGCCTTCACCCGCATCGTGGAGTCGGCCCGGGAGAAACGCCCCGACGCGGAGGTCCTGGGGGTGACGGTGCAACGCATGGTCCAGACGGACGGGGGGATCGAGCTCATCTTGGGGGCGAAGAAGGACCCCACCTTCGGGGCGGTGATCATGGTGGGCACCGGCGGGACCGCCGCCGAGGTCTTCCGGGATCGGGCCCTGGGGCTTCCGCCCCTGAACGAGCGTCTGGCCTACCGGATGTTGGAGTCCCTGCGCTCCTGGAAGCTGCTCCGGGGATACCGCGGGAAACCCGGGGTCAACCTGGACCGCCTGATCGAGGTACTGATGCGGTTTTCCTACCTCATCGCGGACTTCCCCGAGATCAAAGAGTGCGATGTCAACCCCCTCCTAGCCACCCCTAACGAGGTGATTGCCCTGGACGCCCGGGTGCTTTTGGACCGTGGAGCGTTGGCGGCGCCGTTCCGCCCGTATTCCCACCTGGTTATCCATCCCTACCCGGAAGGGTATGAGCGCACCGTCCGGCTAGAAGACGGGACCGAGGTCCTGCTCCGGCCCATCCGGCCCGAAGACGAGCCCCTCTGGCACGAGATGCTCGCCGTATCCTCCCGGGAGTCGATCCGGCAGCGGTTCCGCTACATCTTCAAGGAAACCACCCACAAAATGGCCATTCCCTACTGCTTCATCGACTACGATCGGGAGATGGCCATCGTGGGGATCGTGGAGGAGGGCGGGCGCAAGCGGATGATCGGGGTGGGGCGGATGGTGGCCAACCCCGATCGGGACACGGTGGAGTACGCCGTCTTCGTGGCCGACCCCTGGCAGAACAAGGGGCTCGGGGGAATCCTCACCGATTACTGCCTGGAGATCGCACGGAAGTGGGGGATAAAAAAGGTGAAAGCCGAGACTACTCCCGATAACACGCGCATGATCGCTATTTTCAAAGACCGGGGGTTCACGGTGAAGCACCTGGTGGAGGAGAAGGTGGTCCTGGCGGAGAAGGATCTTTCGTGACGGAACTCAGCCCGGCTTCGATGCTTTTCGGTGGCCCGCGACTTTCGGCCATCGGAGGAGCGAGAATGGTGCGGACGAAGACGATCCTGATTAAAGGTGGCACGGTGGTCACCGCCCGGAAGACCCTGCAGGCGGACGTGCTCGTGCGGGGGGGGCGGATCGCGCGGGTGGGGAAGATCCCCGCGGCCGGGGCCGACGAGGTGGTGGATGCCCGGGGGCTTCTTGTCTTCCCGGGGTTCATCGATGCCCACGTACATTTCTCCCTCCCCGTGGCGGGGACCCGCTCCGCCGACGATTTCCACACCGGCCCGAAAGCGGCGGCCCACGGGGGAATCACCTGTTTTTTGGACTTCACCGTGGGACACCCGGAGACATCGCTTCCCGAGGCCCTGGAGCGGCGCCTGGAGGAGGCGGGACCTTCGTGCATCGATTACTCCTTCCGGGCGGAGATGATCGGCTGGAATCCGGAACGGGCGGACGAGTTCTTCCAGGTGGCGGAGATGGGGGTCCGGGCCTTCAAGTTCTACACTGCCTACTCCGACTCCGGCCGCCGCACCCCCTTGGGGTACCTCCGGGCCGCCATGGAGGCGATCCGGGAGCTCGGGGGAGTGGCCATGGTCCACTGTGAAGCGGACGAACTGGTGGACCCAGAGGGGGGGCCGTACCCGGCGGCCAGGCCCGCCCTGGCGGAGGAGGTGGCCATCGCCGAGGTGGGGATCCTCGCGCGGGAGACCGGCTGCCGCACCTACATCGCTCACATCTCCAGCGCCCGGGGGCTTTCCGTTTACCTCGGGGCCCGGAAGATGGGGGCCCCGGTGGTCGGGGAGACCTGCCCCCATTACCTCCTCCTGGACGACCGCGTCTACATGCGGCCGGACGGGCACCTCTTCTCCGTGGTGCCCCCCATCAGGAAACCGGAGGACCGGGAGGCGCTGTGGTGGGCCCTGGGGAAGAAGTTCCTCGCAGCGGTCTCTACCGACCACTGTCCCTTCTCCGTCTCCCAGAAGGAGATCGGCCGGGACGACCCGCGACGGCTTCCCTCGGGCCTCCCTGGGGTGGAGCTTCTGCCCGCCCTCCTCTTTTCCGAGGGGGTGGCCAAGGGGAGGATTTCTCCCCGGCAGTTCGCCTATTACCTCTCGGAAGGGCCGGCCCGGACCTTCGGCCTCTGGCCCCGGAAAGGGCGGCTCGCCCGGGGGGCCGACGCGGACCTCGTCCTCTGGGACCCCCATGCCAGTTGGGTGGTGGAGACGAAGGGGTTGCATATGAACGTTGATTTCTCACCTTACGAGGGCATGGAGCTCCGAGGCCGGGCGGTGGCGGTGATGTGCCGGGGCGAGTGGGTGGTGAGGGAAGGGGAGTTCGTGGGGAGAGAGGGGCACGGGGTGTTCGTGCCCTGGCAGCGATGAGGGAATTGGTGCTCGTGCGGGGAGCGGGAGATGTGGCCACCGCCGTGGCCATCCGACTCAGGGAGCGGGGCCTGGCGGTGGTCTGTACCGAGCTATTACAGCCGCTTGCATTGAGGCGGGCGGTGTCCTTCGCCGAGGCGGTGTACGAGGGACGGTGGGCGGTGGAGGGCCACGAGGCCGCCCGGGCCGCGTCCCCAGAGGAGGCCCTCCGTCTCCTGGGGGAAGGGGTCATCCCGGTGCTCGCCCCCGAGGGGGGCGCGGTGGAACGGCTTCGACCCGAGGCCATCGTGGACGCCCGGATGGCCAAGCGCAACCTGGGGACGCGCATGGACGAGGCCCCCATCGTCATCGGCCTGGGGCCGGGGTTCACCGCGGGGGTAGACTGCCACGCCGCGGTGGAGACCCTGCGGGGGCCCCGCTTGGGGAAGGTGTACCTGGAGGGATCCCCGCTTCCCCCCACCCACACCCCCTGCACCATCGGGGGCCTCTCCCGGGAACGGGTGCTCCGGGCCCCGCGGGCCGGCCACTTTTTCGGCTATAAGGCCATAGGGACGCGGGTGGAGAAGGGAGAGCCGGTGGCCTGGTGCAGCGGGGAGGAACTCAGGGCGCCCTGTTCCGGGGTAGTTCGGGGAATGGTGCGGTCGGGGATCGAGGTCCCCGCGGGGACGAAGGTGGTGGAGATCGACCCCCGGGGGGATCCCCAGGTCTGCTTCCGGGTGGCGGAGCGCTCTTGGAGGATCGCCGCCGGGGTCCTGGAGGCCCTGGATCTCCTCGGTTTCTGAACGCAATACCCTTGCCGTTCCTTTATCGGGGCTCGGAGTTTCCCCGACCGCGAATTTATCCGCGCGTTTTGCCGACGTGGGGTGGAAAACGGGGATTTGGATACATGGCGGTTGATAGGCTATCGGCGGGGGGTGAAACTTAGCCCGGGGGTTTGGTGTAGTCAAAGTGAGCTTTTAAGTTTTAAGTAAGGGAAGGTCGTCGTGGGGTCATGGGTCGGTCCTGTGGGACTTTCCCCTGTTTGGAAAGGAGGGAGGTTTAGGAGGCGGAAGATGGGGGGATCTATTCTCGCGCGAGCGGGATTTTTGCCCCTTTGCATTAGCTCCCTCATCCAATGGATTGGCGTGCCGTGGTTTCGCGGCTGGCAGTGGTCCTTCTCGGGGGTTACCGGCGCCGTCTTGAGGACCGGTGGTGTCACCCATGCCCTCACGGTGACGTTGGATGACGGGAAAACCCGCCGCCCCATCGCGCACGCGCCGGTGGCCGTCCGTCATCATACCGGGCCGGCCCGGGGCTCCCGGGTGGGGATCCCGGTGCCGGGATACCAGGCCGAGGAAGCCGTGATACGGGACGCGCTTTCATCCCGCGATCCCACCAGGAGCCCGGCCGCCCACAGGACCTGTGATGGGGTAGCGGTATATCCCACCGCCTGTACTGGCCAACCGGGGCCCCTGGTCTCATTGACCATTCGAGATACGACGATCCGTGAGCACCCCAAATGGCGCGCCGGGAATTGGAACGGCGGTACTCTTCTCATCACTCTCCAATACGGTCGAAGCAATCGGGGCGAAGACCACACCGTGATCCAATTCCACCACACCCAGATCCCGACGAAGGCTCAAGCCGTGGAGGCCGCGTCGGTGTTCTGCGTTTGGGAATTTCACGGGGATTCCCTGTTGGCGGCCGTGTATCCCCTGAACCGCCGGTGGGATGAGCGCGCCGTTGTCCGGGACACATACCGCTCCGCCCACGATTGTTGGACGAAGGCTTCGCGGCAGAAGCTCGTGGGCTTGGCGGGGGGACCGGGCGGGGTTGGACCTCGCCGCTTCGGTGCGGAACGCCCTCGCCGGCGCGGCTGCACCTTCACCTCTATGACGTGCCCGATCCGAAACAGCGTGACCACATGGGATGGGACCGGTACGGAGGATGCTCTATATCCGCTTCCCCCGGCCTTCCCGCTGGGAGGTGGCGGTCTATGGGGACGGGGTCCGTGTGTACTCGCTCCGCTTCGTCATCGTGGACCGAGCTTCGGTCGGGACGGGGGCGGAGGTCAACCGAAATGGGGGTGGTGACGGTGAGGAAGTTTTTCCCGCTTATCTTCGTGTTCCTGTGGACCCTTTGGGGGATGGCGCAGTACGGCCCCGGTGAGGGCGGCTACATGAGCTTCCGCTTCGAGGGACAGGTGGTCGGGGCGGTCTCCTGCGAACATAGGGGGACGGATACGCTGCGTTGCCGCGTGCGGGAGGGTACGTCCGGACACGTGGAACTCCGCGCCGCCGTAAACCCACCCGCCCTCCTGGAGATCCGCTTGCTTTCCGCTCCCCCGGGATGGCCCGGCCTTTCCGTGGCCAGTGGCTACGGCACGGCCTCGGCGGAATACCGGTTCGCCCTGTCCCGGGGAAGCGCCGGGAGGCGCTTCGAGCTCGTCTTCGGGGCGTTTCGCGAGGGGGCGCTTGTCTCGAGCCTCACCGTGATCCTGGAGGTGGAATGGCCCCCCAGTCCCTTTCCCGTGACCACCGTTCCCGTTTACGTCACCGACCGGGAGGGCCGCTTCACCATCCCCGTGGGGGAACTCTCCGACACCGTGGTCCGGGGCACCATCGCGTGCGATGGGAAGCCCAAATCAGGTGTGCAGGTATCGGCGAAGTTGATCCCACGGGAGGGGAGGGAGGCCATCCGTACCCTCACCGACGTGGGGGGAGTGGAACTCTCTTCCCCGGACTTCGGCACCATCAAGATCCCCCGGGAAAGGCTTCGCTTCACTTCTTCCTTCGATATCACCGGCCGGATCCAGCGCACCATCGATGTGGGTACCGTATGTCCGCAGTCCGATTCCGTCCCCGTGATGTCCCTGCCGATAGTGGAAATCACGTGGGGAAGTGTCAAGGGTACCACCGATTCGCAGGGCAAGTTTGAGGTCCCCATGCCGGGGAACTCCGAGGAAAAGATCTGGGGGAGGATCGTCGATTGCGCCACTGGACGCCCCCTGAAGAACCAGGATTTCTCCCTGGAGCCCATCTATACCGGAGGTAAAATCACGGGCTTTGAGATCTCCTCCCCGGATTTTCCCCCGGAGATCGTCACCCGCTATACGCGGGTTGACTTCTCTTTCTTCGGGCGCAAGGGGTTCCACCTGGGCGACGTCCGCGTCTCCACCAAGACGAAAAGGGAACTGGAAAGGGAGCTTGACCGAATACGAAACGGATTTTTCGATGACCGGGAGTTCAGAGAGGAATATGAAAAAAACGACCAAGATCCCCGGCGGGCCGTGCTGGCTCTGGGGAGGTACCTCGCGGGAAAGTGCTTCCGGGTGGAGGTGAGCCGAGGGGAGCTCACCGTGGAGTCGGAAGGAGAGATCAGGAAGTTCGAATGGGTCCTTCTCGTCGTGCATATCGGCGACAAGGTTTATTTGGTGGAGGCCACGAGGCTGCCCGATTTCGGCACGCCCAAAGCCGTGGGCCTCATCGCCGAGGCCAAGAGGGCTCGGGTCTTCGTCCAGTGGGTCGTGATCGACCCCGAATACGAGGTGGAAGGGAAAGTCAAGGGCTACGAGGAGAAGGAACGTTTGTCCCTCGATGAATATGAGAAGACGTTGGGTGAGTAACCCGGGGGGCGGGACCACCGCTCCCGGGGCTTAGCGATTCCGTACCGCAGTGAGATCCAATACGTATACGGGATAGACGGCCAGGCCCTCGATGCCGGCCCGGGCGGCGATGATGCGGTGGGGGTCCTGGATAAAATAGTTCACCACCTCTTCGGCGATGATGCGTTGGGCCCGCACATAGATCTCCCGGCGGCGCTCGGGATCCATGCAGGTCTTCCCCTCCTCCAAAAGTTGTTCGAGCTCCTCGTTCCGCCACCCGCGGCGGAAGTAATAATCCGGGCGCTCGGCCCCGTAGCCGGTGAGCATGAGCGCGGGGTCCAGCCTCCCCACGTGGCCGATCACGGTCAGGTCGTAGTCCGCCTGAGCGTAGACCCGCTCGAGCCAGGTGCCCCAGTCCACAAGTTGAATTTTCACCTCGATCCCCACCGCCGCGAGCTGGGCCGCTATGAGCTCCCCCGTGCGGACATGGAACTCGTAGTTGGAGGGAAGGGTCATCGTTGTCTCGAACCCATGGGGAAAGCCCGCCTCAGCCAAAAGCTCCCGGGCCCGCTCGGGGTCATAGGGATAGAGGTCGGTGAGGTCCACGTAATACGGCATCCCCGGGGTTAGGTGGCTCCCGATGGGAGTCCCGAACCCAAGGGATACAAGCTCAATAATCTTTTTCCGATCGATGGCGTGGGCGATGGCTTGCCGCACCTTCAGGCGATCAAAGGGTTGCCGCGCGTTGTTGATGGCCAGGATCTGTACCAGGTTCATGGGCCCGGAGACCACGGTGAAGTCCGGATCCCCTTGGAGTTCCACCGCCAGCTGTGGCGGCACGTCCACCGCCACGTCCACATCTCCCGCCCGCAGCGCCAGGACCCTGGCAGCATCGTCGGGGATGAACCTGAACGTGGCTCGCTCGAGCCTCGGGATCCCCGGGAGGTAATAATTGGGATTCCGTTCGAGCACGATTCGATCGCCGGGCCTCCACTCCCCGAACCGGAAGGGTCCGGTCCCCACGGGGTACTCCCCGAGAGGCTTCCCCGTGCGCGGTTTCACCGGGACGATGGCTGAATCCGCCTGGGCTAGCACCGCCAGGAAGTAGGGGACCGGCCGCACGAGCCGGAAGCGCACCGTGTGGGTGTCCACTGCCTCTACCGCGGCGATATCGGCAAAGTATTCAGGGTGTGGGTTGAGGCTGTCCGGGGACATGGCCCGCCGGAAGGACTCCCTCACCGCCCCGGCATCACACGGGGTCCCATCGTGAAAGACCACGCCCTCGCGGAGGCGGAAGGTCCACACCAACCCGTTCTCGGAGACCTCCCAGGACTCCGCGAGTTGGGGATGGAACCCTCCATCCTTCCCCACTTGTACCAGACACTCGTAGAGGTTGTGATGTAGAATGAGATCTATCGCCGCCGCGGGATCGCTGGTGGGGTCCAGGGTCGGGGGCTCGGTGGAGACGGCCACCACGAGCTCGCCCGCCCCCCCGAGGAACGCGAAGGAACACAAAAAAATAGCAACCCACAAAGCACGCACCGGAGTGTCACCTCCTTCTCGGAGTGTCACCTCCGTAGTTTCACCGCCATTTTAAGGTATGCCGTGTGGTCTTTCAGGTTTCTACTGACTCCGCAGGCGATTAGAATGGGAAGTCGGAAGGAGGTGACGTTGGCCGACATCGTGATCCCTCCTTTGGGGGAAGTGGAGGAGGTGCGGGTGGTGCGGTGGCTCCACGAGGTGGGGGATGAGGTCCAGGCCGGCGAGGCCGTGGCCGAAGTAGAGTCGCAGAAGGCAACCTTCGTTATCGAAGCTCCGGTCGCGGGGAGGCTTTTCGCCATCCTGGTTCCCGAGGGGAAGGCCGCGGCGCCGGGCGAGGTGATCGGGAAGATCGCGGAGCGGGAAGGGGAGCGATGAGGGAGGTCCGCTGGATCCCCCTAGGCCGGGTCCGCTTCCGGGAGGCCCTGGAGCTCCAACGGCGTCTGCATTCCCTGCGACGCCGGGGTGAGTTACCCGATCTCGTGCTGTCGCTAGAGCACGAGCCTGTGATCACCCTGGGGCGATCCGCCGATCCCCGGCACATCCTAGGGGATCCCGTGGCCCTCCAGGCCTCCGGGGTGGAGGTGGCCGAGGCCGAGCGGGGCGGGGACGTGACCTACCATGGACCCGGACAGCTCGTGCTATACCCCATCCTGGACCTGCGGGGCTTCGAGCGGAGCATCAAGTGGTACGTCTGGGCCCTGGAGGAAGTAATGCTCCGGGTGGCGGCCGACTACGGGATCCGCGCCGGGCGACTCCCCGGTCGTCCCGGGATCTGGGTGGGGAACGGGAAGCTCGGCGCAGTGGGGGTGTACGTGCGGGGTTGGGTCACCATGCACGGCCTCGCCCTGAACGTGGCGCCGAACCTGGACCATTTCCGCCTCATCGTCCCCTGCGGGATTCACGGTGCGGAGGCCACCTCCATCGCCGCCCTCCTGGGGAGGGAGGTCCCGCTGGAGGAGGTCGATGAGCGGGCGCGGGATGCGTTTGCACGGGTCTTCGGGGCCCGGGTGGCCCCGGCGGATGTCGAGGTGGTGACGGGATGAAGCCCGCGTGGCTCAAGGTTACAGTGGCCGAAGTCGGGGCGGTGGAGGGGATGCGGGAAATCCTCTCCCGCTACGGGCTGCACACGGTGTGCCAGTCCGCCCGCTGTCCTAACCTCCCCCGCTGCTGGGGCGCGGGCACGGCCACTTTCATGATCCTGGGGGATGTGTGTACCCGCAGGTGCCGGTTCTGCGCCACGCGGACTGGCTGGCCGGGGGGGTGGGTGGATGGGGAGGAACCGGAGCGGCTGGGCCGAGCGGTGGCGGAGCTCGGACTCTCCTACGTGGTCCTCACCTCCGTGGACCGGGACGATCTCCCCGATGGGGGGGCAACCCACTGGGCGCGCTGCATCCGCGCCGTCAAGGAGGCCCGGCCCGGCGTTCTGGTGGAAGCCTTGATCCCTGATTTCTCCGGCGACCAAAGTTCTCTTGCCGAGGTCCTTCGGGCAGAGCCCGACGTGGTGGGACACAACCTGGAGACGGTCCGCCGCCTCACCCCCTCGGTCCGGGACCCCCGGGCATCCTATGAGCTCTCCCTAGAAGTGCTGCGTAGGGTAAAGGAACTTTCCCCCCGCACGATCACGAAATCTTCTCTCCTCCTCGGCCTGGGGGAGACCGAGGATGAGGTGCGGGGAGCCCTCCGGGACATGCGGGAAGCGGGGGTGGATATCGTGGTCCTGGGCCAGTACCTGCGGCCGGGGCCCGAGCAGTTGCCGGTGGCCCGGTATCTCCCTCCGGAGGAGTATGCTCGATGGGAAGCGGAGGTTCGGCGGATGGGCTTCCGGGCCGTGGTGGCGGGGCCCTTGGTGCGGACGTCGTTCCGCGCCGCCGAGGTGTATTGGGAGCTCGTATGCGGGTGATACTGGATCTCTCGTTGCGGGATCCGGCGGAGAACCTGGCGCTGGAGGAGGCAATCCTCAGGAGCTACGGGGCGGACAAGGTCCCCCCTACCCTCCGGATCTGGCGAAATCCCCGGTGTGTAGTGATCGGCCGGGGGCAGCGTCCTGAAGACGAGGCCGATCTCGATTTCTGTCGCCGCTACCGCATCCCCGTGGTGAGGCGTCCAAGCGGCGGTGGGGCCGTTTACCACCACCCCGGGAACCTGAACTTCTCCTTGTTCCTTCCGCTGGACGGGCCGTGGCGGGACGTGAAGCGGGCCCACGAGGCGGTGGGTGAGCTCTTGGCCGAGGCCCTGGAAGGGAAATTCGGGTTGCGGGCGGAGTTCACGGAGGGTTCTCTGTTCGTGGAGGGGATCAAGGTCTCTGGTATGGCCCAATACCGGCACCGGGGCCTCCTCTATCATGGGACCCTCCTTCTGTGGGACGATCGGGTGCCGATGGACAGGGTGCTTTTGGCGCTGCGGCCGGGGTATTCCCCCTCTGGGGTCCCCTCGCGGCCGAGCCCCACCGGTTCCCTCTCGGGGCTCGTGGGGAGGGAGGTGAGCGTGGAAGAGGGCGTGAGGCTTTTGCTTTCCGCGTTCAAGCCCCTGGGACGCTACGGCAGGGGGGAGGTCTCCCTGCGGGAGTGGGCCTTGGCTTGGTCCCTCCTCCCCGAATACCGCGCGCTTTGATGGATCGCGCCCCTTCCGCGCGCGATCTTGCCGTCGTGCGCTGGCAAATAGGGCGATCCCCCAGAGGGCTGGTGGCCATCGCCCAGGATTGCCCCCACGGTTACCCCCAGGTCACGGTGAATAGGCCCCTTCTTCGCAACGGTTCCGGGTTCGAGGTCTTCCCCACCCTGTTCTGGCTCACCTGTCCGTATCTCGTGCGGGAGGTAGGGAAGCTCGAGGCCCGGGGCTTGGTCAAGGAGTTCGAGGCGAGGATCTCCCGGGAGCCCGCGCTCCGGGAGGCTTACCTCCGGGCCCACGGAGAATACCGGCGGGAAAGGCTCTCCCTTTTGAGCCCGGAAGAGAAGGAATTCCTCCGGGAAGTGGGCGCGTGGGGCGCGGTGGAGACGGGGATCGCCGGGCTCAGGAACCCCGTGCGGGTGAAGTGTCTCCACGCGCAGTTGGCCCACTACTTGGCCCGGGGGGATAACCCGGTGGGGGAGGAAGTGGCCCGGATGCTCCCCGCGCTCCACTGCCCGGACCGCCTCTGTGACCGAGCCCTCCCCGACCTAGAACCGGGCCCCCACTGAACGCTATAATCCAGTTGGGCCGAGGTGGCGGAATTGGCAGACGCGCGGGACTCAAAATCCCGTGCCCGTAAGGGCGTGTGGGTTCGACTCCCACCCTCGGCACAAATTAGATGAGAAAGCTCGTGCTCCTTTTTTATTGGCTTTTGGGGCGGCGGCGCTTTTGGCAGTATTACACCAACGTCACCTGGAGCACCTGTCCGGAGTGTCTGGGCCTCCACGGCCGGATTGCCCCTGATCCCTCCCGATTCCCCGCACGGGACGACGGTTGTCCCCGGGAGGTGCTCCCCTTCTCCGTGTGGGAGCTTCCGGAGTACAAGGAAAAGGCTCGCAGGATGCGGGAGCTCGCCCAAGCGGAGCTTGCGCGCCGTGAGCTTTTCTCCCAAGCGGTGAAGCTTTTGGAGACGGATCCCGAGCGGGCCCTGGAGCTCTTCGACAGGTCCGGGGAAATTGAGCTCTACCTCCCGGAGGTGGAACGGCTGGCGGAAGAGAAGAGGGCGTACCTTTCCGCTAACCCCGAGGTGAGGCGGCGGCTGGGGGAGATATTCCTTAAACGGTGGAGTGAAAAGTTCGGTAAGCCCCGGTATGAGGTGTGGCCGGAGAGGATGCGGATCGAGCGGGAGAAATGGGGGGAGAGGAGGATCCGCGAGCTCTTCCTCCAAACGTGACAACCGTTTTTGGATCGCGGCCTTTCTCGCGTTCCTCCTTGTGGTCTATGCGGGCATTAAGTTAATCCCCGGGCGCCCACCCAAGATCCCGCCCCTAAAGACCGTGACGGTGGAGGTTACCATTGTACCGGTGGAATTTCACGAACTTTCGCCCCTGGACATCAATTCCGCCACTGCTTCTGAGCTGGAGGAGCTACCCGGGATCGGGCCAGAACTTGCGCGGAGGATCGTGGCTTACCGAGAGGCACATGGCCCCTTCCGTTCAGTGGAGGAGCTCCTGAACGTGCCCGGCATCGGCCCCGCAACATTGGAGCGCATCCGGGAGCTGGTCACGGTAGGGGACGGGGAGTGACCTTCACGGCACGGCCGCGGGGATCCCTGCCTCTATCCGGAAGACTTCCAGGGGCTCGCCCCCCAACGGTATGATCTCCCCTTCTTCCTCGCCCAGGGGGACCTTGGCCACGGGGATCATTTCCACCTGCACGGCGTTTTCCTCCACCGACACCCGCAGGTAGTGGAGGATGCCCTCCGCCGCGAAAAGGGTGCCTTCCACAGGCTCTCCCAGGGGATAGGCGGGGGCCCCGCCGCCACCGGTGGTGAAGTAATGCACCCCATCTCGGACGATGTGTTCGTAAGCGTGCACGTGTCCGCAGAAAACGGCGGTCACCCCCTTATCCCGGAAAATGGGATGCCACAGCTTGGCCAGCCCCTCGTTCCCGCCGTAGTGGGGATCGGAGCTGAAGAGGGGGTGGTGGAAGAAGACGAACTTGAAACGGGCTTCCTGGGAAAGGATCCCCTTCAGCCATTCGGTTTCCTCCCGGAGCCCAGTGACCCCCAAAAACTGGGTATTGGAATCCAATCCCACGAAGAGCACGTCGCCCCAGCGGAAGGTCCACCATTGCTCCCCCGCCTTTCCCCCCGCGCCGGGGAGCTCGAACAGGCGGTAATAAGAGAAATGATTGCGTTCGTGGTTCCCGATCACGGGGAAGAAAGACATGGCCAACAGGAGCTCCCGGGCGGAAGCGAAGAACTCGTTCCACTCCCTCGATATAGGCGAGGTCACGAGATCCCCTGTATGTACTACGAAGGAGGCTTCCTCCGCGGCCATCCGCCTGGCCACCATGTGATGCCGCGCATAGAAAGTGCGAGTATCCCCGTATACAAGGAAGAGGAAGGGCGTGAAGCCTTCGGGCGGGGTGTGGAAATATCCGGGGGGCGACCGCTCCCCGGATCCGATTTCAATTGAATACACATAGGTGGCACCGGGGAGGAGGTCGGCGAGGGGGATATGATGTATTCCTCCCCCCACTTTGAAGGGTAACGAGGCGGTGAGCCCCATATCTGCGGGCCCGTATTCGATCAAGCCGCTCACCGGCCGGGAGACCTCGAATGAGATCACGGCGGTGTCCGCGGTGACGGCGGTCCATGGCCCTTTGACGAGGGCGGGCGCGTCCCCTCGGGCACTTGCACCGACGGGTAGAACCGCTGCCAGTACGGGAAGCGCTACGCCCAAGAAGCGCCCCACGTGACGCCACGTGCTTCGGGGCATGCTTTCACCTCCCCTGGGATCCATGGCTATGCCCCCTCAATCCGGTGGATCTGTGGAGGGCCCCATAACTCGATCATCGGTCCCGTAGGGGTCCACAGCAGCACCCCTGAGATCTCCATCTCCGCTCCGGCCACGATTCGCTTTAACAGCCCCGAGTCCTCGAAACGCTGGAGCCTTTCCGCCGGGATGAAGAGGCGAAATCCACCTTCGCATAGGATTTTCATCCCGTCCCATGAGGCCTCAAGGCCCTCGACCCTCACCCGGATCGTCACACCTTCGAGCACGTATTTGAGGGGCTCGGTATAGAGATCCGCCACGGTGATCACCCCGGGGTATCGGCCCCACATGCCACGGCGATTGGCGACGGCCTCAACCCATAGGTCGCGGAGGTATTCCTCATATCTCTCTGTTCCCACGAAAAGCAAATCGGCAGCCCCGGAACGCACCAGCTCCCCGTTCACGAATATCCACCTTCCCCCTCTGCGTACATACACGTAGGCGAGGAGGCGGCCGTAACCATCGCGTTCGGTATCGCACACTACCTCCAGCCTCACGCTGCGGTGGGCGATCAAGCGGAAGAGGTGGTACTTGGCCTCCTGGGCGTAATACTCGGAGAGGGAGAGTTCCGGGGCATCGATTCCGAGGAGCCTCACGCGTTCATATCGAGACAGACGCGTCCCACATATGGTTTCGGGGTGATTCGGTCCCAAATAGACCTCAATGGTGTCGCCGTCGTAGATCCTCACCACCCGGGCATCGAGCTCCGCCCGGGTCGCGTCGGGTAGGTCGGCCTCATCGCTGGAGGCCCACAGGGCTACATGTAGGCAGAGACCGATGATTAAGGCGGTAAAAAAACGCATGTTATCCCCCGTAGAAGACCCATCGCCGGGAGAGGCGGAACTGGATCAGGGTGAGGAGGAAAATGATCCCGAAGAGCACGTAAGCCGCGGCCGAGGCCATGCCCATATAAAATTCACGAAATGCCTTTTCATAAATGTAGAAAACGATGGTCATCGCGGAATCCCTGGGCCCTGGGTTCCCCACGAACAGGATGAAGACCTGGGTGAAGAGTTGAAAAGCTCCGATTATGGAAATGATGAGGAGGAAGAAGATCTGAGGGGTCAGGAGGGGTACGGTTATGTGCCGGAACAGGTGCCAGGCGTTGGCCCCGTCCACTTTGGCCGCATCATAGTACTGTCGGTCGATGTTTTGGAGCCCCGCGAGGAGGATGATGGCCTGATATCCCACATATTGCCAGACCCCGATTATGATAAGGATGGGAATGGCCAATTCAGGTCGGTTCAGCCAATCCACGGGCCCCAGGTTTACCTCCAGCCCCACCCGCCCCAGGGCCTTCTCGAGGAGCTCGAGGAGATAATTCAGGAGGCCATAATCACGATCGTAAATCCACCTCCACACCACCGTGGCGGCCACCATGGGGGTGATATAGGGGATGAAAAACGCCACCCGGGCGATCACCCGCCCACGAATTCGGGAGTTCAAAAGCACCGCCACCAGGATAGCCAAAGCCAGGGTGATGGGAACGGAGCCCAGGACGTAATAGCTCGTATTGCGCAGGGCCATCCAAAACGCCCGGTCACCGATGAGTTTGAGGTAATTACCGAAACCCACGAAAGTTTTGGCCCCGATGACGGGCCAACGGTAAAGACTGATCTGGAAAGCACGTACCACGGGATAGAAGGTAAATACCCCCAGGACTACAAATGCGGGCAGGAGATAGAGGTATGCCTCTACGTTCTCCCGGATCCGTTTACCCAGACGGCTGCGCACTTTCCTCCTCGTGCGGGGTCCACGGGCGGGGCCTCGATCGAGGCCCCGCCCGAACTCGTTTTACTTGAGGTACTCCTCCTCGATGGTCTCATCGGCCCACTGGAGGGCCTCTTCCGGGGTCATGTCCCCAAGGAGCACCGCTTCGAGCATGTCGCCGATCACTCCGCGGATAGAGTACCACTTGGGATGGTTGGGGTAGGTAAACCCGTGGAATGCCTGTTCGGTTACAGCCACCCGCTCGGGATGTTCCGCCATGTAGGCTTTCCATTCCTCGGAAGCGATGGCGCTTTTGCGGAAGGGAATGTAGCCGGTGCCTTTGGCCCATGCCATGTGGGCCTCGGGTGAAAGCAGATAGAGGACGTATTTGAGGGCGGCTTCGCGCTGTGCCGCATCGGTGTTCAGGGCGAAGATCCCCACATCGGTACCCATATAAATGGAGTCGTTGTTGACTGGTCCTTTGGGGAGGACGGCGGTGTTCCAATTGACTTTGCCCTCGGCCGCTCGGGCCACGTAGGGGATCCCCGCCACCGATCCGATGTACATCGCGATCTTACCGGATCCGAAGGGGCCAGATAGATAGCCCGTTTGGTAGAGGCTGGTGGCCTTGAGCTCGAGGAGGAAGTTGAGCGCGGCGAGTCCAGGTTCGGAATAAAGGAGCGATTCGGTCATATCCTCCGAGAAGAATCTGCCCCCGGCCTGCCAGAACGGCGTGGTGAACATCTCTGGATAGGGCCGAAGCCCGAACCCATACCGCTCAGGGGTGCCGTCCCCGTCCTCGTCCACGGTGAGGTTTCTGGCCATCTCAATGAGTTCCTCCCAGGTGGTGGGAGGCTCGGGCACGAGGTCGGTATTGTAGAAGAGGATCAAAGTGGATTTATTAAACGGAAGAGTAAGGAGTTTACCGTCGAAATAGCACGCTTGCAACAGTTTTTCGGGTATGTCAGCGAGGATCTCCGGGGGGACGAGGTCGTCCAGGGGGAGCAAAGCGTCCTTATAAGCCGCGGCCACCCAGTCGGCATAAAACTGGGCCAGCGTGGGCGGTTGCATGGCGGCCGCCGCCGCGATCAGCTTGGTATTGAGATCGCCGTATCCACCCTGCCCTACAAGCTTCACCACGATGTCGGGATTCTTTTCCATGAATTCAGCGGTGATAGCCTCCAAGGTTTCCAGGTGACCGCCGCGCATGGCGTGCCAGAACTCGATCTCAACCTGACCCAGACCCAGGACTCCGATGAGCAAGAACGCCAACACACCAATGGTCTTGCGCATGTCGCACCTCCTGAAGGCGTTTTTTGTAACCCAACACCCGCTTTTGGCCTGTATCTCACCTCCTTACTTGATCCCGGTACGGGCCACTCCCTGGATGAATTGACGCTGGGCTATGAGGAAAAGGAAAATGATGGGCATCATGGCGAACGTGGCTGCTGCCGTCAGCAGGTGGTAATCGGTGCCCGCTTCGCCGATGAAGTAGTAAAGGCCCACAGGAAGCGTCCTCATCTCCTCCCGGCTCGTCATGATAAGCACCCACAGGAACGCGTTCCAGCTGCCTATAAACCGGAAGAGGAAGAGGGTCACCAGAGCCGGTCGTGACAGCGGCACCACGAATTGCCACAGAAACCTAAACCGCGAACACCCGTCGATTTGGGCCGAATCCCACAGCTCATCGGGGATGGTGCGGAAGAACTGTCGCAGGAGGAAGATCCCGAAGACATTCGCGATCCAGGGGATGATCAGGGCTTGATACGTATCGTACCACCGGAGTCTTATAATGGTAAGATAATTGGGTACGAGGAGCATTTGCCCCGGGATCATCATCGTCCCCACCAAAAGGTAAAAGAGAAAATTCTTGCCGAAAAAATTCATCTTAGCGAAAGCGTAAGCCGCAAGCACGGAGGTAATCACCCCCCCGATGGCTGTAGTGGTGGCGACGAACAAGCTATTGAGGAAGTACCGCCCGAAAGGGGCTGCGTTCCAAGCCTCTACGTAATTCTGCCAGCGCAGTTGTTTGGGGATCCACGTGGGGGGATAGCTCTGGGCCTCCGCGGGGGATTTGAAGGAAGTGGTAATGGTCCAGAAGAACGGTAACAGCATGACGGCCATAACGGCGAGAAGCATGAGGTAAAGGGAAACACGCTTGAGCCCACGGAGCAGACCGGTAAAAAGGGCATTCAAGAACATGCGGCCTCGAATGAAGCCGGTAGCAGGTCGATCTTTCTTCACTCCTTCTCTGGGCTTTTTCACGGCGCTTACAAAGGTCTTTATCTACTATAGCGTCCGCCGGGCTTCCCATCAATACTCCGAAGTGCCTCGTTGGAAATGTTACCGAAGGGAGGGAAGGTAACTCATAATGCGGTTACTCTCAGGAGGCACGAGGTGACACGAGAGAGCATCGCGGCGTTGATCCGGGCGTGGCGGCCGAGGTACAAGCGCGCCTCCCGCAAGGAGAAGGGG